>Ga0302325_10000247_pt1 | contig 155879 bp, 147 predicted proteins | sample Palsa_T0_2_FD_201948 | JGI IMG/M metagenome (GOLD analysis project Ga0302325, IMG submission 201948) | Peat permafrost microbial communities from Stordalen Mire near Abisko, Sweden - Palsa_T0_2 | ecosystem: Environmental > Terrestrial > Soil > Palsa > Peat permafrost | place: Sweden: Abisko...
GTCGAGAACCACCAGCGGCTCGATTCCGATCGAGGCCTCATGCTCCCCGTAGGTCGCGTGAAAGTGGGCCGCATGATGTTTCCCGCCGGTCTCCCAGTACATGGTGATGACGATGCCGTAGAAGGCGCTGATCCTCGGCACGTCAGCCCGTGGTGATCAGGCGGGCGAGCCGGTCGGCCGCGTCGTCGTGCAACTCCTGGAGGACGTCGGCGTACGTGTCGGCCGTGATGCCGATCGTCGAGTGTCCGAGCACAGTGCTGACCACCTTCAACTCCGTCCCGCTCGCCAGCATCAGGGTCGCGGCGGCGTGGCGTAAATCGTGGAAGCGACGCACGGTCAGGCCGGCTCGGCAAAGGCCGTTCTCGAAGCGGTGGGTCATCCCGGTCGCCTCCACGGGATCACCGGTGGGGCGCGTGAACACAAGCCCGGCGATCGGCTCGTGCCATGCCGATCCGATGCGGAGGCGAGCCTCGCGCTGCCGCCGCCCCTGGACTGTGAGCAGCGCGACCAGGGGATCGGGAATCCGCAACGTCCGCCGAGACCGCTTCGTCTTCGGCTCGAGGATCTTGAAAAGCACCTCCGGGTCGGACCGCTGGTCACGAGGAATGCGATGCAGCGCCCCGGTCACTCGGAGCACCTTGCGCTCGAGGTCGACATCCTCCCAGCGCAGTCCGAGGATCTCGCCCTGACGCATCCCGAGATACAGGGCCGTGCCCACGACCGCCTCGAGCTCGGTATCGCGAAAAGCGTCGAGGATTGCTCGCGCTTCCTCGGGGCGCATGGCGGCTGCCCTGGTCGCGGACACCTCGAGCGGCTCGGCGAGGGCCGCGGCATTGCGAGCCACCGTGCCCCATCGCTGCGCGTCAGCCAGCGCCGAACGGAGGACCGCGCGGGCATGGTTGACGGTTTGCGGGGCCAGGCCGCCTGCGAGCGCCTGCCGCATCGCCAGGTTCACCTGCTGCGGGGTCAGCTGCGCCAGCTTGACCCTCCCCAGGAGAGGAATCAGCTGGTACTTGATGAGGCTGCGGTACCGCCGCATCGTGGTCGGGCGGATGCTCGTCTGCCCCTCGATCCAGGTGCCGAGGAAGTCGCCTACGGTCTGGCGGTCGGAGGCCGGCGCCACTCCGAGAGCGAGCCCGCGGATTGCCGCATTCATCTTGGCGACCGCGTCGGCCCGGCTCTTTCCATAGAGGCTGCGCCGGACCTGGCGGCCTCTCGCGTCAAAGCCGACCGTGACGCGCGCCTCCCACTGACCCGGGCGACGCTCCCGGATCGTCCCTTCGCCAACGCCTCGGCGCCTGCTCGTCACCCTGTTCTCCCTGAAGCTGTAGGGGTCCTGTAGGGGTACATTAGGGGTGTTGGCATGCTGGCGTCAACCAAGCAGCTCACTCTCAGCGGCCCACCGCGGCCTCATTCGATCTCAAATGAGACTACCGGGCCCGGGAATTGAACCCGGACGAGGGTTTCCCCCCAGCGGTTTTTAAGACCGCCGCGTCTGCCATTTCGCCAGCCCGGCACGCGGATTCTATGGGTCGGCGCGCTCCGGAGCCGCATTCCACGGTCCAGGCTCGGTGTTCGGGAACGGCCGTATACTCCCGGAGCAGATGTTCGGTCGACGTCCCGACGCCACGTACCGCCGGAGCCAGAGTGCGACTGGGCTCGCTGTGCAACCAAGCGCGGTGGCTCGCGGGCTCGCGTTTCGGATCATCGACTCGTCAGACGATCCGCAGGAGCGCAGGCGGCTCGGGCAGCTCCTCATCGATGAGCTCGATGCGCTCGCCGGCCTCCCCCATTGCGAGCTCGTCGTCGCCGATCGGGCACAGGTGCACTCACACAACGGACAGCGCCTGCAGAGCAAGACGTACGGCTATTACCGGTGCACGTTTGCCGACGGCGCCATCAAGACCGCGCGCATCCGCATCTACCACAAGACCGCGGTGCGGCAGCAGGTGATCACCACCAAGGTGTTCCTCAACACCCTGCTCCACGAGTGGGAGCACCATCACGATTTTGCCGGGCTTCGTCTCGCGCGCTCCCCGCACACGGCGGGGTTCTATGCGCGCCTGCGCGCCCTTGCCAATGCGCTCGATGTCGCGTTCGTGATGCCCCCGGAGCCGGGCGCGGCCGGCACGACGCACACGTCGGCCGCCTGACCGGCAGTGGTGTCATCGGCGCGCGGATGGCGGTCGACGCGATCGTCGGAGCCGGCTGCGAACGTCTGGTCTCCCTGTCGCTGGTCGGTGCGGCGCCCGACGCGGTCTTCACGCTCGCGCGCGACCACTACGCAACGGAGGAGCGCATCCGCAGCAGCGGCATCGCCTTCACCTTCCTGCGCATGACCCTGCACATCGACTTCATTCCGAGCATGGTGCTGCCCGACGGCACGATTGCCGGCCCCGCCCGTGACGGACGCACGGCCGCGGTGCTCCGCAATGACGTCGCCGATGCCGTCGCCGCGGTGCTGCTGGGCAATGGCCACCCGGGAGAGACGTTCGACCTCACCGGGCCGGAAGCATTCACATTCACCGAGGCCGCAGAGCTGATGTCCCGGGTCTCCGGCAAGCCGATACGCTTTCACAACGAGACGATCGACGAGGCGCACGCGTCCCGGGCGAGATATGGAGCGCCCGAGTGGGAGGTCGCGGGCTGGGTCACGACGTACTCGGGAATCGCCGCCGGCGAGCAGTCCCTGGTGACCGATAGCGTTCGTGTTCTCGCCGGCCATGATCCGGTGACTCTCGCCGGGTACACCGACGAGCGTCCCGAAAGCCTGGCGCACGTCAGAGCGCCAACCCCTGGGCGACTTTCGTATAGAGGCTGCTGGCATCGTGGGCAACGACGATCACCACGACCAACACGAGCGCGATCGTCACGATGGTGACCCCGTAGGTCGCAGCGGCGCGTGAACGCCGACGGCGAACATCAGTCGACATCGTCGACATTGACAACCCCCTGGTCGAATCCGTCCCTTCCGGCGCCCCGCGCCACGTCTTCACAGTATTGTCGATCGCAGCGAAAGGTGCAAGCGCCAAGTTCGCGCCAAACGACGGGCTACCGCGTCTCGCGGTCCGGAGCCGGGTCAGCCAGCCTTGCTCGCGGCCTCGGCTGCGCGATCGAGGCGCGCAAGCAGTGGCACCGCTCCGAGGCTCGTGAAGATCTCCCTGGCTTCATCATCGTCATTGCCCACCGTGACGCCGGCGCCGCGAACGGCAGCACGGTCGAGGGCGCACATGGCCAGATCGAGCGGCGAGTCCAGGGCTCGCCACGCATCGAAGGCCCGAGCATACGTCGCCGCCGCCTCGTCGTAGCGCCCCTCCAGCGACGCGATCCCCGCCTCCGCGGTCAGCCGTAGCGCGGCCATCCAGCGGCCGCGAAACGCCTGCATTGCGGCAAGCGCGGAGCGTGTGCGGCCCGCGTCACCAAGCCAGAGTGACGCGTGCATCTGGACCGCCAGCGCGGACGGGCTGTTGATCCCGGAGGTTTCGGCCTCGAGCGCGGTGGCGGCATCCTGATAGGCGGTCTCGAGCTCACCGATGGCGAGGTGCACCTGGGAGCGGCCGAGGTAGTTGTTGGAGCGCGCGGTCAAGTCCTCGCTCGTCGCCGCGCTCGCGGTCGACTCGAGCCGGGCAAGCGCGAGGGCGGTGTTCCCGGTCAGGGCCGCCAGCACCGCATCGCACAACTCGAACTGGGTTTGACGGGCGCTCGGGAGATCGCGCTGGCTCAGCGCACTCAGTGCAGAGCGGGCGTCGTCCCAGCGTCCGAGCATGATCGCGCCTTCCGTAGCATTGATCAGGTTCACGGTCTCGAGGCTGCGGACGCCGGCCCGTCGCGCGAGTTCGGCTCCCTCAAGCTGGAGCCTCACTGCTTCGTGGGGGTCGTCATCGATCACGAAGATCGAGGTGTACAGCGTCGCCACGCTGCGCTCGACCAGTGAGCCGGCATCCGCGGCGAGCGCCATACGTCCGCGGGCCAGCATCACGGCTTCGCGGTGACGCCCTAGGCGGAACATCGAGGCGGACTTCGCGCCGATCGCACGCCCGAGCAGGTCGGCGTCGTCGATGCGTTCGGCCAGCACACAGGCCATCTCGGCCAGCACGAGCGCCCGGTCCGATGCGCCCGCGGAGCTCTGCAACGAGGCGAGCGTCGCCGCCAGTTCGGCCCTGCCCCGCTCACCCGCCGTGTCCCCGAGCCTGGTCAGGGTTCGTTCCGCAATCTCGATGGCCTCGGAATTGCGCGACAAACCATCCCCCATCGCCCAGGCGAGGCGGGCGGTGCTGCTTCCGGCTGCGTCGAGGTCGCCGGCGCTCTCGTAGATCGCCACCGCCGCCTCGTAGTGCGCCACAGCGCGTTCGAACGCGTCGGAGTGGAAGGCGGCCTCGGCAGCCTGGTCGAGGAGTGGCGCGCGGGCTCCCGGATCCCCGGTCAGCGCAAGGGCCTGCTCGAGGTACGTGAGCGCCTGTTCCGACGAACCGAGCGCGAGAGCCCGGCGGCCGGCCTGGGTGAGCCACTCGCGAGCCCGATCGGCCAGAGCGTCTCGCTCCGGGCCTTCAGCGGTGGCTCGCTGCGCCTCGGCGTAGTGGGTGGCAACGACGCCGACGAGTTCATCGTCGTCGAGGCCCTCGAAGTACGCGGCGGCCGCGACATGCTTCGCCCTGCGCTCCGGCTTGGCGAGCGTTCCATAGGCGACCTCCCGGATGAGCCCCTGGACGAAGCCGTACTGGCCACGCTCCGGCGAGCGGGGATCGGTGTCCATGGCCAGGAGTTCCTTGCGCACGAGGTTCCGGAGCGGAGCGGACACCGCAGCCCGATCCCGGCCCGAGACCGCCGCGAGCGCGGCGATGGAGAAGCTCTGACCGATGACCGCTGCGTTCTGGAGGAGCGAACGCTCCTCCGTCGTCACCCCATCGAGGCGGGAAGCGATGAGTGCATGCAGCGTGTCGGGGATGTCAAGCGACCCGAGTTCCCCGCTGACGGTCAGCACCCCATCGCGCTCCACCAGCTGACCTCGGTCGACGAGCATCCGGATCGTCTCCACCGCGTAGAGGGGCACTCCCTCGGCGCGCTGAAGCACGTGTTCCACCACCGACTCCGGTAGTCCGGCGACGAAACCGCGGAGCAGCGCCGCCATTGCCTCGGCCGGCAGCGGCTCCAGATGGAGCGCGGTGAACGAGCGCTGCCCAGCTCCCCACGTGGGGCGCCGCTGGAGCAGTTCGGGCCGCGACAGGGTGAGCACGAACAGCGGGCGCGTCCGCGACCACTCGACGATCGACTCGATGAAATCGATCAGTCCCGGGTCCGCCCACTGGAGATCCTCGAAGACGAGCACGGTCGGGCCCTGGTCGGCGATGCGCTCGAAGAAGGTGCGCCATGCGGAGAAGAGCTCCTCACGGTCGCCTGGGGGTGCGTCGGCGAGACCGAGCAGGTGGGCAAGCGCGTGGTCGACGCGACGCCGCTCCTCCGCCTCGGTGACGAATTCGGCGACAGAGTCGGTGAGCTTGCTTCTGGCCTGGGCGGGATCCTCTCCCTCCGTGATCCCGGCGCGCATGCGCACCATCTCGCCGAGCGCCCAGAAGCTGATGCCCTCGCCGTAGGACGGCGAGCGTCCCTGCTGCCAGTACACGGTTGCGGCGAGGCCGTCGATGTACTTGAGGAACTCCCATGCGAGGCGGCTCTTGCCGATCCCGGCAAGGCCAGTCACCGACACCAGGCGCAGGCGTTTCTCACGTGCGGTGGCGTGCAGCGACTCCTTGAGCAGCCGGAGCTCCTCCTCCCGGCCGACGAACGGCGGCTCGGCCCGCTCCGACCGACCGATCCCCCGGCGCTGGGCGACGACGCGCTGAGCCAGCCAGACCGGGACCGGTTCCTCCTTCCCCTTGAGGGTGAGGGCGTCGAGCGCAACAAACGCGATGGCCTGGCCGGCCGCCCGCATGGTTGCCTCACCGACGAGCACGCACCCCGGCTCGGCGGCGGACTGGAGGCGCGATGCCGTGTTCACGAGATCCCCCGCCACCATGCCCTGGCCGGTCGCGCCCAGGGTCACCGCCGCCTCACCCGTGAGGACCCCGGCGCGCGCGCGCAGAAGCGGGGCACCGACCTCCGCACCGAGTGCCGCCACAGCGGAAACCAGTTCGAGCGCGGTCCGAACCGCGCGCTCGGCGTCGTCCTCGGTGGCCGTGGGTGCGCCCCACACGGCCATGACCGCGTCCCCGATGAACTTCTCGACGGTACCGCCGTAGCGCTCGATCAGTGCACGGCAGACCTCGAAGTATCGAGACAGCAGGTCACGCACCTCCTCCGGGTCGCGGGACTCCGACAGTGACGTGAAGCCGACGAGATCAGCGAAGAGGACGGAGACCAGGCGGATCTCGGCCACGACGGTGGATGCCGCCGAGCCGGGCGCTGCGACGTGGGCGCCGTCGCCGGTCGCTCCGATCGGCGCACCGCACTCACCGCAGAACTTGACACCTACCGCGTTCGGGGCGCCACACGCCGCGCAGACCTGAGCCAGCGGAGCCCCGCATTCGCCACAGAACTTGCGCTCGGGGGCATTGCTCCCACCGCAGTTCGAACAGATCACCGGCGCCTCCTACCACAGCCCGCGTTTCGAACCGAATCGTACTCATGGCGGCGTTCGAACGAACACTCGCACATTGGTGGGAAAGCCTTCGATCGCCGGAGGAGGGACGCGCCCCGCAATCACGCGCGTCACTCCTCGCGCGCGCCGCCGCCGCCACCGGTTGACGGAGCCCCCTCTGAGTCCCGCATGGCGACCGAACGCGGCCCGATCACGCCGCGCAGGGCCGAGATATCTTCGGATGTCCGGACGTTCGGTAGACTGCCGAACGCGACGGCGACGTAGCCAAGTGGTAAGGCACGGGTCTGCAAAACCCTGATCGTGGGTTCGATTCCCACCGTCGCCTCCAAATGCCGGGTATTCTCTCGGCGTGTCTGTGACCGAGGCTGTGCACACGCGCGCTCACGCCGACCTGGCGGAGCGTGCGCGCCGAGTGCTCCCCGGTGGCGCGACACACGCTTCGCGGACATACGACCCGCGCATCTACGTCGCCCGATCGAGCGGGTCGAGGAAGTGGCTGATCGACGGCACCGAGCTGATCGACTACACGATGGGACACGGCGCGCTCCTGCTCGGGCATGCGCACCCAGCCGTGGTCGAGGCGGTGCGCGAGCAGGTGTCGCACGGCACCCACTACGGCGCCGCGCATCCGCTCGAGGTCGAGTGGGCCGAGTTGATCGCGTCGCTGATTCCCTCCGCGGAGAAGGTCCGTTTCACCGCGTCGGGCACCGAGGCGGTGATGCTCGCCCTGCGGGTCGCCCGCGCGGCGACCGGACGCGACCACATCGTCAAGCTCCAGGATCACTTCCACGGCTGGTCCGACGCCGTGAGCCCGTATCTGGATCCGGACGGCACGGCCCGAACGCCGGTTGGCGTGCCCGAGGCACTCGGCGAACTCACGCACGTCGTCCGAACGGACGACCCCGCAGCGCTCGAGGCGGCGCTCGCCCGGGGGGACGTGGCCGCGGTGATCATGGAGGCGTCCGGCGCTCACTACGGCCAGATCCCGCTCGATCCTTCCTTCATCGCCGCTGCCCGAGCCGCGTGCACCGCCACCGGCACGGTGCTCGTCTTCGATGAGGTGGTCACGGGGTTCCGCGTCGCGCCAGGCGGCATGCAGGCAGTGCTCGGGATCACCCCGGACATCAGCGTCCTCGGCAAGGTGATGGCCGGCGGCCTGCCCTCGGGAGCGGTTGCCGGACGTGCCGACCTCCTCGAGTTGCTCGCCACCACGATCGCCCACCCGGGGACCTTCAACGCCAACCCGCTCAGCGCCGTCGCCGGCATCGCGACGCTCCGGCTGGTGGCGGATGGCGTGCCCCAGCGAGCCGCCGACGACTACGCCGTCAATCTCGCGAGTGCGTGGACCGCTGCGCTCGCGGCTGCCGGCATACCCGGGACCATCCGGCGCCTGTCCAGCATCCTGCACATCTTCCTCGGGGATCCCCGGTCCCATGCTCGGATCGCGAACGCGATGCGCGCCGAGGGTGTGGACATCCTCAACACGAGCGCCTTCTGCTCCTCAGTGCACACGGCCGCCGACCTCGAGCAGTCCGCTGCCGCATTCGCTCGCGCCATCCGAGTAGCCGCAGCGCCGGAGTAGCGTCCCCCTGCGGTCCGACGACCTAGAGGATCCCGTGGCGCTGGGCCCAGAGCGCAGCCTGCACACGATCCTCCACGCCGAGCCGGTCGAACACCGAGCCGAGATGCGCCTTCACCGTCTTCTCGCTGATACCGAGGCGCCAGGCGATCTGCTTGTTGCTCATACCGCGGCCCACCAGGGTCAGCACGTCGAGCTCGCGCTGGGTCAGGTCATCGAGCGGACGTCGCTTGACTCGGTCGCGCAGGAGTTCCTTGGCGGCCTTCGGCGAGAGCGGCGTGTCTCCCTTGGCGGCAGAGCGGATCCCGTTGAGGAGCTCGGTGGGCTCGGTGTCCTTGAGGAGGAACCCGACGGCACCGTTGTCGATCGCCTCGACGACCATGTCGTGCTCGGAGTACGACGTCAGCATCACCACCTTGGTCCCGGCGACGGCCTTGAGCATCCGCCGAAGGGCCTCGAAGCCGTTCATCCCCGGCATCGAGATGTCCATCAGCACGATGTCGGGGTGCTCCTCGACGGCATACGCAACCGCCTCCTCGCCGTCGGCCGCGGCGCCGATCACGCGAATGTCGGTGGTCCCATTGAGGAGGGAGGTCAGCCCTCGCCTCACCAACGGGTGGTCATCGACAATGAGCACTCGAATGGGAGTGGGTTGCGTAACTTCCACAGTCGTGGCCCAGCCTAACCGATATCTCTCAGTCTGGAGAAAGAAGTCGGCGGTGGCACCGACCCAGCAGAACCGCGATACACCCGGAGCCGCGGGGAGGGGGAGCCCGCGAGGGTAAACCACTGAACTGGGTCGGCGCCCGCCCGCCTATCAGGGGGACTTGCGTTTCGAAAGAAGGAATTCCCGTCGCGACGATAGTCATCCCAGAACCTCCCCGGTGCCACTAGGCCGATCGTCTTAAGACTCTGCCTTCCGCCGCGACAGATGCCGCCGAGTGGCGTCGAGACGCTCGGCGATGTCGCGTTCGGCGCCGTGGTCCGAAGGCTCGTAGTACCTGTGCCCGACGAGCGATTCGGGCAGGTGCTCCTGCTCGACGACGCCTCCCTCGTGGTCGTGCGCGTACCGGTAGCCGGTGCCATAGCCCATGGCGCGACCGAGCCCGGTCACGGCGTTCCGGAGATGGAGTGGCACCGGCTGATGGAGCGTCTCGGCCACGTCAGCGGCCGCCGCGACGTACGCCCGGAGCACGCTGTTGCTCTTGGGGGCCGCGGCCAGGTAGAGCGTGGCCTCGCTCAGCGGCAGAAAGCCCTCGGGCATTCCGATGAAGTGCGCCGCCTGCTGGGCGGCGACCGCCACGCCGAGCGCGTGCGGATCGGCGAGGCCGATGTCTTCGGCGGCCAGGATGACCAACCGGCGGGCGACGAAGAGCGGGTCCTCCCCCGCTTCAAGCATCCGGGCGAGCCAGTAGACCGCGGCGTCCGGGTCGCTGCCGCGCACCGATTTGATGAATGCGGAGATCAGCCAGTAGTGCTGATCGCCGGCGCGGTCATGGAGGAGTGCCGGATTCTGGAGCGCGCCCTCGATGTCTGCGACGGTCACCCGCACCGCTCCCGAGGGATCCCCAACCGCCGCCTGGACGGCGAGCTCCAGTGAGTTGAGCGCGATCCTGGCGTCGCCACCGCACAGCGCCACCAGCCGGTCGATGGCTTCGGGGTCGACGGCCACGCGCTGGGCGCCGAGCCCTCGTTCGGGATCCGCGAGCGCGCGCTCGACGAGGCGGCGAAGGTCCTCGGCTTCGAGGGCTTCGAGCCGGATGACCCGGCTTCGCGAGAGCAGCGCCGCGTTCACCTCGAACGACGGGTTCTCGGTGGTCGCGCCGAGCAGGGTCACGGTCGCGTTCTCGACATGGGGCAGCACAGCGTCCTGCTGGCCCTTGTTGAAGCGATGGATCTCATCGATGAAGAGAACAGTTCTTCGCCCCGTCCGCAGACGCTCGCGCGCTCGCTCGACGACCTTGCGCAGATCCGCCACCCCGGCGCTGGTGGCGCTGACCGCCTCAAAGGTCGCGTTGCTCGCTCCGGCGATCAATGCCGCAAGCGTCGTCTTGCCGCTCCCGGGTGGCCCCCAGAGAATCAGTGACGGCACCTCGCCGGCGTCGACGGCCCGGCGGAGGACGGTCCCGACGCCGATCGCGCGATGCTGGCCCACGAACTCCTCGAAGGTCCGCGGGCGCATTCGCGTCGCAAGCGGCGCATGGCGTCCCGCATCGGCCGGTTCGGCGGGGGTGCCCGGGTCTGCGCCGAAGAGCGAACTCTGTCCGGCCACCGGCGTGGATCCGCTCAGCTGCTGGACGGGGGCACGGTGACGACCGTCGGCGGCTCGAGACCGGGTGCGTCGCCCAGCACGCTGCGGAGCACCTGCGCCGCACCGAGGAGTCCAGCCGTTTCCGCGGGAACCACCAGCTTGGCGTTGGGGCTCTCGGCGAACTTCGTCAGCGTGTCCAGCTGCAGGATTGCGACCAGCGTCGGATCCGGCGCAGCGGCCTTGATCGACCCGTACACGGTCGAGATTGCCTGTGCACGGCCCTCGGCCTCGAGGATCGCAGCCTGCCGGTTGCCTTCTGCGCGAAGGATTGCAGCCTGCCGCTCGCCCTCGGCCTGCTTGATCGCCGCCTGCCGGTTGCCGTCGGCGATGTTGACGGCCGACTGCTGCTGGCCTTCCGACTGCAGGATGCGCGCGCGCTTCTCCTGATCCGCCTGCTTCTGCAGGGCCATCGCCTGGAGGATCTGTACCGGCGGTGAGATATCGACGATCTCAATGCGATTGATGCGGATGCCCCACTTGTCGGTCACCTGCTCCATCTGCTGCTGCATCGCCGCGTTGATCTGCTCGCGCGACGAGAGCGCCTCATCGAGGCTGACGTTGCCGAAGGCATTACGAAGCGTTGTGCGGGCCTGCTGGTCGATCGCGACGAGGTAGTCCGACACATTGAAGAGCGCCGCTCGCGGTTCGATGACCTGGCTGAAGATCGTCGCGTTCACCGCGACGGCGACGTTGTCACGCGTGATGACGTCCTGCCGGTCTCCGGTGCGTGGCGTCTCGCGCATATCCACGCGGAGCAGCTTGTCAATGAACGGCGTGATGATGGTCAGGCCGGCCTGCGATTCCCGACGAAACCGTCCAAAACGTGTGACCACGCCGGCGAATCCCTGAGGCACCACGCGCACGGCGCCGCCGATGAGGATCGCCACCACGATGAGCAGGACGATGACGATGATCGCCGTGACCAGACCGCTGTTGTCCACTGAGTTCAGCCTCCCTTGGGGGGCGCGACCACGAGGGTGGTGCCGCGCACTTCGACGACGGTAACCTGCTGATGTGCCGGCACGCCGCCGGGGTTTGCCGTGACCGCCAGCCAGCGCTCATTGAAAAGCCGGGCGTGCCCGGGATGGTTCTCGTCGCCAACGGGCTCGAGCGTCAGTGCGGGCTGTCCGACGAGGTTGTCCGACGCGCCCGGCATGGTCAGCTTCGGCCCAAGGTGGCGAGCCGAGATGCGGGCGAGCGTCGGGCGCACCGCCATCGTGCCGACGATCGCCACGGCCGCGCCGACAACTGCCTGGATCCAGACCTCTGTGGGGAACAGCGCGACGACGGTCGCTGCGAACGACCCCAGCGCGAGGAAGAGCGCATAAAACGCCTGGGTGTGGACTTCCATGCCCACGAGGACCAGACCGGCCAGGAGCCAGACCACCCACATCCAGGTCAACATGGATCGAGTGTACCCGCCGAAACAGAGGGCTACACCAAGGGCTCGCCGGTCATCCTGCCACCCGCGGCGCGGAGCAGGGCGAGCGCGACCAACCCGCCGAGGGTTGCCCACGCAGCGAGGCTGATTGCCACGTCACTGAAGTCAGTTCCTGCCAGCTGTGCGTGGATCAGGAACACCACGAACATCGGGTAGGTCAGTCGATGGAGCCAGCGCCACACCGACGGCCGCATCCAGCGCCGGAGCGCCGAGGTCGCTCCGATGAGCACGAGCAGGAGCAATCCGACGGTGCCGAGCCCGATGGCGAGCTGGGACCCCGCCCCTTCGTTGACCCGAAAGGGTACGAGCAGGTCGAGCGGGGTGATGCGTGATGTCGCATCGAGGAGCAGCGAGGTCACGTGGACGGTGACGAGCGGTACCCAGAACCAGGTGAGAAACCCGTGCACCGCAATCACGCCGCGGTTTCGCGCCAGCGGGGCGAGGTAGGCGGTTCGGATCGCCATACCGGTGAGCAGCGACGCGGCGAGGACGAAGAACGCGGCGAGCGCAGCGGCTCGCGCCGCATACCAGAGGATCAGGTCGGCGTTCACGTCAGATGGCGAGCGTTCCGGCGTTGAGGACGAGCGCGTGGCGTGCGGCGCCGCGACCCCGGAGCCACGCCTCAGCGACCGCCGGTCCGACCAGGCAGCCACCCTTGGCAAGCACCTCCGCTCGGAGCGTACTGGCAGCGACCACCGACACCGCGCTGAGCAGCGTCCGCGCGGGCGCCGCAGTCCGCGGGTCGATGAGGTGATGCCCACCGGCCCACGACCGGCCCGCGCTTCCTGAGGTCGCGACGCCTGCGTCTCGAAGCAAAACGGTGCTCCCGTCGCAGAGCGTCGCGGACCAGCCGGCGCCCTCGGGCCCCTCGCCGCGCACCCGGATGTCTCCGCCGAGATTGATCGCGGCGTTGTCGAAGCGCTCACAGAGAGTATCCGCGAGCCATCCCTTCCCAACGCCACCGAGGTCGACGGCGCAACCTGCTGCGAGACGCGCCCAGCCGTCGCCGACGTCGAGCACGGCGGGGAGTGGCGGGACAGCCGCACTGGGGACACCGCGCGCACGCGCCGCAGGATGGCGACGGAGCTCGGTGATCGATCGGTCATAGCCCGCTCCGATCAGCGCCGGCAGGCATGCGGCGTTCACCAGGCCGGCGCTGAGCTCGTACGCGTCGAGGCAGGCGCGAAGCAACGCTCCGAGGAGCGCCGAAACCGGGACCGGGGATCCGGCAGCCGCGTTGAAGCGCGACAGCTCACTGCCGGGATCGAATCTCGTCAACCGGCGCTCGAACGCGTACGTGTCTGCGAGCGCTGAAGACACGTCGTCCTGCGCTGCGTCGCACACGATGACCTCACATCGGGCGCCGCCAAAAGCGGTGAACGCGTGGCGGATGGCCGGGTCGTCCGCCACGTTCATGAGACGTACGTATTGATGAGCGGCTGCGTCGACGGTGGCGCGTCGACCACCGACGGCGCGATCGTGCCGCCCGGGTCCGCCGCGCCACTGCAGTTGCCGGTCGCGTCCGTGGAATTCCGGCGGAGCGAACGCACGTAAGCCTCGACCTCGAGGCGCTGGGACGCCGTGAGCGGGGCAAGGATCATTCGCCGGGCGGCGGCGCTGGTCGCGGCGCGGAGCTGCTGCGCCACCGGGAGCAACGACGGATCAAGCGTCGCAGTCGCGTCGCCTCCGGCACTGCAGGACTGCGGGATCACCAGCGCAGCTGTCCCGGGCGACGCTGTCCGCACCGCTGGGCGAAGGGGTGCTGCCGCCGGCTTTGGGTCGATGATGACCAGAACACCGCTGACACCGCAGATGGCGACCGCGCCCAAGCCGGTCATCACCTTGAGCGCTCGGGTGCTGAGCGTCACCGCTACACGGTCTGAATGATCGGCAGCTCGGGAAACGACGCGCCGAGCACCGACATGGGATCCGCCTGAAGCCAGTCGCGGATCAGCGTCTGATAGACGCTGCGGAAGTCGACGTTGTACTGCAGGTTCCCCGAGTCGACGGTCCTGGTGAGCGATGGTTGCTCGCCGAACACCCCGCCCTTGACCGGCTTGCCGACGACGAACACGGGCGCGGCCGCGCCGTGATCGGTGCCCTTGCCCCCGTTCTCCACGACCCTGCGACCAAACTCGGACCAGGTCATCAGCACCACCCGATCCGCCATGCCGTGGTTGGCGATGTCCTGCATGAACGCGCTCACAGCGCTGTCAACGTAGGCGAGGAGCGCGTTCTGCCGCGTGTCCTCATCCTGGTGCGTGTCGAAGCCGCCGAGGACGACGTGACAGATCTTGACGCTCGGCTGCGTCACGATCATCTCGGCGGTGAGCTGGAGCGACGCGGCGAGACTGTTCTTGCTGCCGTACACGGTGCTCCCGGGCGTGTAGCTCACCGACGGCGTGTAGCGGCTTTCCGAGTCGGCCAGTGCGGCGATGCCGTACTCCGCTGTGGTGAGTGCCTGGTCGAACAGCGCGCCGTAGATGCCCGGTGTTCTCTTGTAGAGCGCGGGTGCCGCGACGCGGCGGCCGGTGCCGCCCTCAACCTGATATGTCGGGATCGACTCGATGACGCTCACCGTTGCGTTCTGCGCAAGCAATTCCGCCGGGGTGCTCGCCTGACCGAGTGCGCAACCCGCGAGTGGATGACCCTGCGAGTCGAGCTGGCTGGCCAGAAGCTTGCCGAGCCACCCGTCGGTCTGCTCCATCGATGGATCCGCGTGCTCCCAGATGTACAGGCCCTCGAAGTGTGAGTACACGGGGTTCGAGTAGCCGACGCCCTGCACGAGCGCGACCTCGCCGGCGTCGAAGAGCCGCTTCATACCGGGCATGACCGGGTTGAGACCCACCTCCGCATTGAGCGGCAGCACCTTGTCGTCGGCGATGCCGATCGTCGGTCTCGCCTGCAGGTACGCCGGATCGGTGTACGGGATGACCGTGTTGAGCCCGTCGTTGCCGCCGCCGAGCTGAAGAATCACCAGCACGTGGTCGTTGTGGTTGTCCTCAATCGTGGCAGCGAAGACGGACTGCGCGAAGACCGGCGGCACCACGATGCCGACGCCGGTAGCGGTGATGCCACTCACCATGAAATCGCGTCGGGTGATCATGTCGTTCGCCTCACTTGAGCTGAAATTCGGGGCTGGCGAGGAGCGCGTACCACCGGTCGCCGTCGCTCTCGCTTGCGTTGAAGACGGCGGCGGTGTCGGGTCCGACCACCCCGTCGAGCTGCGTGCGCACCGCAGCCACGGGATCTGGAAAGCTCTTCCCCGTGGCGACCACCGATGCCGCGAAATTGAGGCGCGCCAGCCAGGCTCCGGATGATACCCAACCCTGGTTGGACGGCCAGCCTGCCACGGTCGGCATGTCGTACAGGACCTGATCCATGCTTGCACCGGATGCATCGCACTTCGCAGCGAGGCCAGGACGGTTCAGTGAGCGCATGCTCGCGACCATGTAATCGGCGGGTCCGCGCACCAGTGATCGGTACGCGGCAGGCGACGTGAACGCGTCGTTGGTGAAGATGGCGCGCATCAGCGTCTTGATGTCGTAGTCGCTCTCGCGAAATTGCGTCGCGATACTCGTGACCAGTGCCGTCGATGGATCCGGCGTGCAGAACTGCACGAGCGCGTCGCGTGCGATGTGCAGTGCGCACGCGGGCTGCGACAGGATGACGTCGAGGGCCTGACCCGGATCGAGATTCCCGGTGTGCCCGAGGAATGTCTTGACGCCGCTGTCGTGCTGCGCTGTTGAGAGCACGCCTTTGAAGGTCGCTCCCTCGGCGAGCACCTGCTCCAGTGCCTGCGTGTACGCGGCCTGCGTCGAACCCTTGAACTTGGGCGGCTGCATCCGCCGCCCGCTCGAATCGACGAGGATGGTTCGAATTCCGGAGAACGCGCGCGCCCCCTCTCGGACGTCGGTCTCGGTGTAGTTCCCGACCCCGAGCGTGAAGAGCTCCATGAGCTCGCGGCTGTAGTTCTCGTTGGGAGCCACAGCGGTGCTCTCCTCGAGGTCGAGGTAGCGAATCATCAACGGGTCATACGTGACCGCATTGATGAGCGTCCGGAAGTCGCTCCGGCCGGCCGACCGGTACAGGTCGTTCTGCTGGAGGACGAACGGCAGTCGCTCGGCCTTCCGGTAGTCGCTGGTGAGCAGGCCGTGCCAGAACAGGGTCATGCGCTCCGGGAACTGGGACGAGGTCGTGGCCATGTGCTCGTACCAGGCGCGGACCACTGCTGCGTGGTCCGTGGGATCGGCGACCTGCGGCAGCGGCTCCGGCGTCTGGTTGACGACCATGTCGACGAGGTCCGGGTACGACATCGACGCTGCCGCGTCCAGGTCGGTCGCGGTGAAGCCGAACGTTGCTCGGCGCAGGAAGTGCGCCGCGAGCCCGGCGGAGGTTTCCAACGGGCTCGCCCACGCTCCTGCGGCGCCGGCCGCCGACGCAACGTTCTTCGACGCGCCCGGCAGTTGGAGCGTGAGATAGCGAAAGCCAACGGCCCCCACGACCCCGCCTGCCGCCACGCCGAGCACCTGCCTGCGACTGAGCTTGAGGTTGGCCGCACTCATGGCGGCAAGTCTGCGTCGCCCACCTGAGAATTCGCCTGGGGTCCACGCCTGCCGACGCGGTCTCAGGCGATTCTCAGCAGTCTCACTGTTGAGCCCGGACCGCAGTATCGCGTGGCTCGCGTCACTCGGTAGACTGGGATCAGCCTGGCCTCGCCGGCTGCTTCGCAGTTCACGTGCAAGGAGTATCACCAATGCCGTCCACCCCCGCCGAAATCTTCAGCGAGATCAATTCCCGCATCGCCGCCGATCCCGCCAAGACCGCCGGCATGAATGCCATCTACGCCTTCGACCTCAGCGGCGAAGCACCCGGCCAGTACCACATCTCGCTCAAGGACGGCAGCGCGGACGTCGGCGAGGGATCGCCGGAGAATCCGAACATCACCATCACGATGAAGTCAGAGGATTTCGTCGATCTCGCCACGGGCAAGCTCGACGGGACCATGGCGTTCATGAGCGGCAAGATCAAGATCAAGGGCGACATGGGCCTCGCGATGAAGCTCCAGTCGGTGCTCCGCTAGACGCCTCCGGTCCGCGCTCGGTGGCTCTGGATGTCCGGCCCGTGCGCTTCGACTACGACGAGCAGCATCGATCACTGCTGATCGAGTGGTCGGACGGTGCCGCGCACCACATACCGTTCGATGTGCTCCGTCGCGCCTGCCCCTGCGCCGCGTGCAAGGGCGAGCCGGGGTATCGCGGCCGCTTCAGCTCAGACCCCGTGCTCCATCCCGGCGAGGATGAGCTCGCCGACATCTCACTGGTCGGCGCATACGGTCTGAACGCCGTCTGGGCGGACGGGCACAACACGGGCATCTATACGTACGAGCGGCTCCGCGAGCTCGGCACGGCGTCGGCGTAGAGTTCGCCGCGATGACCGCAGAAGCAACCCCGACAACTGCGCCGCACCTCCTTCAGTCCGTGGCTGACGGAGTCCTCACGCTCACCCTCAACCGGCCGGAGGTGCTCAACGCGATCACTCCTGCGCTCCTTGACGAGGTGACCGACGCGCTCCGCGAGGCCGCCTCGGGACGCACGATCCGCGCAGTGGTGATCACCGGAGCGGGACGCGGGTTCTGCAGTGGACAGGATCTGCGCGCCGCAGCGGGTGAGGGCGGGCTCGACGTCGGCACCATCCTCCGGGATCACTACACGCCCGCCATCCGCGCCATCCGCTCAATGGACCAGCCGGTGATCGCCGCGGTCAACGGCGTCGCAGCCGGCGCCGGCTTCTCGCTCGCGCTCGCCTGTGACCTGCGCATCGCCGCGGAGTCGGCAACCTTCGTCCAGGCATTCGTGCGCATCGGGCTCATCCCGGACCTCGCCAGCACATACTTTCTCCCGCGTCTGATCGGGCCGGCGCGCGCCGCCGAGCTCGCCATGCTCGGGGAGACGGTTGACGCCGCCCGGGCGCTCGAGCTCGGCATCGTGAACCGCGTCGTTCCCGATGCCGACCTGGCCGCGGCGGCGGCGGAAGTGGCGGGGCGCCTGGCGCGGGGACCACGCTCGATCGGCCTCACCAAGCGCGCGCTCGACGTCTCGCACGAGAACGACCTCGAGGCCCAGCTCGCTGTCGAGGAACGCCTCCAGACCGAGGCGACGACCACCAGCGATTTCGTCGAGGGCGTGAGCGCGTTTCTCGAGAAGCGCCGGGCGACCTTCACCGGCTCGTAGGAGCCCGGCATGCCCGCCGCCGTCGACAAGCTCGTGGCGCTGCTGGGAACGGCGAGGGTTCTGACCGGCGCCGAAGTCAGCGAGGACGACTGGCACGACGAGTCGCTCGTCGCTCACTGGCACGCCCCGGACGTGGTCGTCCTCCCCCACTCCGCAGCCGAGGTCGCGGAGATCATCACCATCGCCCGCGAGTTCGCGCTTCCGGTCACGGCACGCGGCTCCGGCACCGGCCTGGCAGGCGCATGCGTGCCACGGGAGGGCGGCATCCTCATCGCGTTTCGCGAGATGCGCGCGATTCTCGAGATCGACGTCGACAACCAGATCGCGGTTGTCCAGCCCGGGGTCAGCCTGCTCGAACTCGATGCGGCGAGCGCGCGCCACGGGCTGGTCTACCCGGTGAACCCGGGCGAGCGCAGTGCGAGCCTCGGAGGCACCGTCGCCACCAACGCCGGCGGTATGCGCGCGGTGAAATACGGGGTCACTCGCCACCAGGTCCTCGGGCTCGAGGCCGTCCTCGGCACCGGCGAGGTCATCCGCACCGGCGGGAAGTTCGTGAAGTCGACCTCGGGCTACGACCTGACCCAGCTCATCGTCGGATCCGAGGGCACCCTCGCGGTGGTCACCGAGGCGATCCTGCGGCTGTATCCGCGACAGGCGCACGCCGCGACGGTGCTCGCGCCCTTCCGGACCGTCGCCGATGTTGCAGCGGCGGTGCCGCGGATCGTCCAGAGCGGCGTCGCCCCGATGATTCTCGAGTACATCGACATGATGTCGATGACGGCGATCACCGCCGCCCGCGGCCTCGAGCTGGGGATCGGCTCTGCAATCAAGGACGCCGCTCTCGCCTACCTCGTGGTCGTCCTGGAATCACGCGACGAGGGCCGGCTCGACGAGGACATCGAGCAGCTCGGTGACCTCATCACCACGCTCGGCGCACTCGACGTGTATGTGCTCCCGCCCCGCGCAGCAGCGGAACTGATCGAAGCCCGAGAGCGAGCCTTCTTCGCCGCCAAGGCGGCGGGCGCCAACGAGATCATCGATACGGTCGTGCCGCGCGCACGGATTCCCGAATTTCTGGCGGAGGTCTCCGTGATCGCGGAGGACAGCGGCTCGATGATCATCGGGTGCGGGCACGCCGGCGACGGCAACGTCCACCTGTCGGTGTTCCAGTCAGACCCCGAGCGTCTCGAACAGGTGCTGCGCAGTGTCTTCACGGCCGGGGCCGCGCTCGGCGGCGCCGTCTCGGGCGAGCACGGCATCGGCACCGACAAGCGCAGCCACTTCCTCGCTCTGGAGAATCCGGCGAAGCTCGCGCTCATGGCCAGAATCAAGGCCGCGTTCGATCCAGACGGCATCCTCAATCCCGGTGCGATGCTCGAGCCCGCACCGGCCGTGACTCGAGCGGGCGCCACATGATCGGCGGCGAAGCGCTGGTTCGCAGCCTGGTCGCGTCCGGCGTGGACGTCGTGTTCGCGAATCCCGGCACGTCAGAGATGCACTTTGTCGCCACCCTCGACGCGGTGCCCGAGATGCGCGGTGTGCTCGCGCTCTTCGAAGGTGCGGCGACAGGCGCGGCCGACGGGTACGCCCGCATGCGTGAGTCGCCGGCAGCCGTGCTCCTGCACCTCGGCCCGGGTCTCGGCAACGGCCTCGCCAACCTGCACAATGCGCGTCGCAGTCACGCACCTGTCGTGGCGATCGTCGGTGACCACGCGACGTACCACGTGCGGTACGACGCGCCGCTCCAGTCCGACATCGACACGGTGGCGAGGAATGTGTCGAGCTGGATCCGCCGGAGTACGAGTGCCGGGGATGCGGGTGCCGACGCGGCGGCCGCGGTCGCGGCGGCGTGCGGTCCTCCCGGCCAGGTCGCCACGCTGATCCTGCCGGCAGACGTGTCGTGGTCCGACGGCGGAGTGGTGGCACCGCCCGTGGCTCGAACTCCTCGAGCAGCGGTGTCGCAGGCGGTGATCGCGACAGCAGCCACGGTGCTGCGCTCACGCGAGAACAGCGCGCTCCTGCTCGGTGGGAGCGCTCTTCGGGCCGCAGGAATGCACGCCGCCTCCCGGGCCGCCCGTGCCACCGGGGCCGACGTGCTGGCCGAGACCTTCCCGGCGCGGGCCGAACGTGGCGCGGGCATCCCCGTGATCCAACGCCTCGCCTATCTCGCCGAGATGGCCGCCGGACAGCTCGACGGGCTGCGCCACCTCATCCTGGTCGACACGACGTCGCCCGTGTCCTTCTTCGCCTACCCGGGTAAGCCGAGTGACCTCGTCCCCGAAGGCTGTGAGGTGATGGTGCTGGCGAGCGGCGGCGACGATGCGGTCGCAGCTCTGGAGGCGCTCGCGGCAGAGCTCGGAGCCGAGACTCCGGCATCGATCGGTGAGATGCCGAGACCGGAGCGACCCACCGGCGAACTCACCGCCGAATCGATTGCCCGTGCGATCGGCGCACTGCTGCCCGAAGGCGCGATTGTCTCCGACGAAGCCAATACGAGCGGGACGTTCCTGCCCGGGTACACCGCCGGCGCTCCTCGGCACGACTGGCTCAGCCTCACCGGGGGGTCGATCGGTCAGGGCCTTCCGGTGGCATTGGGCGCCGCGATCGCGTGTCCGGATCGCCCTGTGCTGGCGCTCGAGGCGGACGGCTCTGCGCTGTACACGCTCCAGTCGCTCTGGACCATGGCGCGCGAGCACCTCGACGTGACGGCGGTCATCTTCAGCAATCGCCGCTACGCGATTCTCCGCATGGAGCTCGCTCGGGTCGGCGCCACGGCGTCGGGGCAGCGTGCCCTCGAGATGCTCGACATCTCGCCGCCGGAGATCGACTTCGTGGCCCTCGCACGTGGTTTCGGGGTTCCCGCAACGCGCCCTGACAGTGCCGAAGCGTTCGCCGCGGACCTGGAACGAGCGTTCGCCGAGCCGGGGCCGCACCTCATCGAGGCGGTGATCCCCTCGCTGTTCTGATCAGCCCCGGAGGCGCTCGCCGCCGCGGATGGCCATGGTCAGCCAGTTCTCGCGGGGTGGCAGCGGGCAGCTCCACTGCGGGTCGTAGCTGCAGGACGGCTGATACGAGAAGTTGAAGTCGAGGATCAGCCTGCCGTGTTCGTCCGCACCGAGATCGGCTCCCTTGGCGGTGTCGAGCAGATATCGCCCAGCGCCGTAGGTTTCGTCGCCGCAGGTGGCGTCGCGAAACGAAAGGAGGAAACCGCCCGAATAGTCGAGCAACCAGAACATCGACAGCGTCAGACGCTCGCCGAGCATCGCGCAGTTCGCGGTCCCGGCCCGCTCGGCAGTCACATGACCAGATGTCGACCCCGGGAGCTCGAAGCTGGCGCCGTCTGCCGCTTCGATGTCCGCGACGGTGCGGAGTGCAGGGTCGTAGTCGTAGTACGCCGGGGTCGTTGCATCGCCGCGATCCGCCTCCGGGACCGGGCTTTGGGGATGGGATCGGAAGAGCTGATCGCGGACCTCGCGCCAGTGTCCCCACGCGACGACGGGATCGCGTTCGAGGCGGATCGCCGCATAGAGCTCACTCACTTGACGGCGCCAGTCGGCGAGCTCGAGCCGCTCGGCGATCACGTCAGCGCAGAACCCGGAACTGCTCAGTCAATCGAGCGACTGTACCGAACCCTCACGGACCGTCGCCGTAGACGTCTCCGCCGCGCAACTCATCCATGCGTCGCATCCGTGCGTGTGCGGTCTCGCCGAGACGGGCCAGCACCCCGGCGATCAGGGCCTCGGTGAGCGCGACCGCCGAGACGAGCGAGTCGAAGGGCATCACGGTCGTCTGGACACCCGTGACGAGCACGAACCGCGCTGACGCCGCTGCCGGTGACAACCACGGATCGGTCACCAGCACCACCGTGCTTCCCCGCCCCGCTGCGACCCTGGCGCTGTTGATCGTGTCGCTCTGGTAGCGCCGGTAGTCGAAGATCACCAGCACATCACGGCGCCCGAGGTCGACCAGGTGATCCGCTGGATTGCTCCGTTCCGGGTCGATGAGCTCGACACCGGGACGGATGAGGTGCAGCTGGCTGGCGAGATACCGGGCGAGGAACGTGCTCACGCGCCCGCCGAGCGAGAGGACGCGCCGGCGTGAGTCGGCGAGCAGGTCGACCACCGCATCGAAGTCGTGCTCGGAGACCATGTCGAGGCTGGCCCGGAGGCTGTGCTCATAGGTCGCGAACGCCTCGCGAAGCATCGATTCCCCCGGGTCCTCCGGGTCCCCCGGTCTCGTCCGCTCATACCGGGCAAGTGGCGAGCTCAAGCGCTCCTGGAGTTCCTGCCGGAGCGACTCCTGAAACTCCGGGTAGCCGCGCAGGCCGAGCTTTGTGATGAAGCGCGTCACCGTCGCCGGACTCACCCCCGCACGCTCCGCGAAGCGTGTGAGGCTCTCGAGTCCGGCAACCGGATAGAAGGCGAGCAGCACCTGGGCGAGACGTCGCTCCGACGCGCTGAGCGCGCCCATCCGCTGGCGAACAAGCTCGCCGACGAGGAACTCCGGCATTGAAACGATTCTTACAGTTTTGCGCCGTATGGGTTGGTGCGATAAATCTGTTGACGCTGGTACGGACCCGCTGCTACTGTGCGCCGCACCACACCGGACCGCATGGGGAGATGAGCCGATGACCGTTCAGGCTGTTGACAGCGATACCGAAACCCTCCACAGGCTGGGCTATGCCCAGGAGCTGTTGCGACGCATGGGGGGCTTCTCCAACTTCGCTGTCTCGTTCACGATCATCTCGATCCTGTCCGGCTGTCTGACCGCATACGGCGTCGCCATGTTCAACGGCGGCCCGATCGACATGAACATCGGCTGGCCGCTGGTTGGCGTGATGGTCATCATCGTCGGCCTCGCCATGGCCGAGGTCTGCTCGAGCTACCCCACCGCCGGTGGTCTCTACTACTGGTCGGCGAAGCTCGGCGGCAAGAACGGAGCCGCATGGAGCTGGTTCACCGGTTGGTTCAACCTCGTGGGCCAGGTGGCGGTCACCGCGGGCATCGACGGCGGACTTGCGTTGTTCGCGTCCGCGTTCATGAACAACTGGTTCGGCTATCCGCTGACGCCATGGCCGATCCTCGGCGTCTACGCGGTTGCGCTCATCATCCACGGGCTGCTCAACACCTTCGGGATCCGGCTTGTCGCGCTCCTCAACGACATCTCGGTGTGGTGGCACATCACCGGCGTGGTGGTGATCGTCGCGGTGCTCCTGATCGCCCCGAAGCACCACCAGTCGATCGGGTTCATCTTCACGAGCTTCAACAACGGAACGGGGGCGTCCTTCCCGGGCAACGTGATCTACGTGTTCCTGATCGGGTTACTGCTCGCGCAGTACACCTTCACCGGGTACGACGCGTCGGCGCACATGACCGAGGAGACGAAAAACGCTGCCACCGCGGGACCGCGCGGCATCGTCCTGTCGATCGTTGTGTCGTTGTTCGCCGGGTGGATTCTGCTCATCGGCGTCACCTCGGCGATCCAGAATTACGCAACGGAGTCCACAGCCGTGGTACCCGCCGCGCAGATCTTCATCGACGCAGCTGGTGGGGCCGCAGGTCAGTTCCTGCTGCTCATCGCCATCGGAGCGCAGTTCTACTGCGGCATGTCATCGGTCACCGCGAACTCGCGGATGATCTACGCATTCTCGCGCGATGGTGCGGTCCCGGGGCATCAGCTCTGGAGCAAGATCAACAAGCGCACGCGCACCCCAACCAACTCGATCTGGCTCGCGGTTGTGGGCGCATTCATCCTCTTCCTCCCCTACGTGTTCAACGCCTACGCCTACGCGGCGGTCATCTCCATCGCGGTCATCGGCCTCTACATCGCCTACGGCATCCCGATCCTGCTCCGGCTCCGTGCGGGTTCGACGTTCCAGCCCGGTCCGTGGAGCCTCGGGAAGTGGAGCCGTCCCATCGGCATCATCGCGGTCATCTGGATCGTGATCATCAGCATCCTCTTCATCCTGCCGACGGCCTTCCCGATCACGGGGACCAACTTCAACTACACGATCGTCGCGTTCGCGGTCGTCCTCGGTGCCACCACCATCTGGTGGTTCGCGTCGGCGAAGAACTGGTTCAAAGGTCCGAAGGTCCAGGGCACCGCGGAGGAACTGGCCTCGATCGAGGCGACATTCGTCGGAGGGGCGGCACCGGCGCCCGCGATTTCGGCAGGCTGAGACACATCAAGCGTGCTCGCGGCCGTGGCGCCGCGAGCACACGAGGGATCCGCAACATGCCCAAGCCCCGGATCGGTGTGACGTGCAGTCCGCTCCGCGGACCCGCGTATTACTCGGCATATCTCCGCGCTGTCAAAGCCGCCGGTGGTGAGCCGATCACGCTCGACCCGCAGCCCAACGGTCTGGCGTCTGACCAGGCGGTCGCGATGATCCACGGGATCGACGGTCTGCTGGTCCCGGGGGGCTGGGACGTCGATCCACCGGCGTACGGTGAGGCCCGGCAGGAGGAAACGCCGAACGTCGATGAGCCGCTCGACCTCACCGAGATCGCGCTGGTGCGCGCTGCGGTGGACGAGGGCGTCCCGGTCTTCGGCATCTGCCGCGGTCAGCAGGTGATCAACGTCGCCCTCGGCGGCTCGCTCCGCCAGCACATCGACGGCCATGACAACCACGGCCATCCACGCGACCTGCTCGCGCATTCCATCGATGTGGTACCGGGTTCGGAGCTGTCAAAGGTGACTCCCGGTGACCACGTCATGGTCAACAGCCTCCACCATCAGTCTGTCAAGGACGTGGCGCCAGGTCTCCATGCGACAGCACACAGCCCGGACGGCGTCGTCGAGGGCATCGAGTCGCCCGACGGAATGATCGTTGCGGTGCAGTGTCATCCCGAAGAGTTGCTCGCCGAGCAGGGATGGGCGATGGCGCTCTTCCGCCGCTTCGTCGACCGTGTCGGCGAGCACAACCAGAATGGCGCGGTTGCGACCGACGTCTCCAAGGAGGGCCACTGACAGATGCTCAGTTTCGATGAACTCACCAAACTGGTCGAGGCCGGCGACATCGACACGGTCGTCGTCGCGTTCACGGATATGCAGGGGCGCTTGATGGGCAAGCGTATGGAGGCGCATTTCTTCGTCGAGGAGATGGAGCACAAGAACCCGATCGAAGGGTGCAACTACCTGCTGGCTCTGGAGATGGAGATGGATCCCGTTCCCGGCTACGAGATCGCCAGCTGGGAGCGCGGCTACGGCGACTTCTCGATGGTTCCCGACTTCTCGACCATGCGCCGGATTCCGTGGCTGGAGGGCACGGCGCTCGTGTTGTGCGATGTCGCCTGGAACGACGGCACCCCGGTCCGCCCGTCGCCACGCCAGGTGCTCAAGGCGCAGGTCGATCGGGCCGCTGCGCTCGGATACAAGGCGATGTTCGGCTCCGAGCTCGAGTTCTTCCTGCTCAAGGAGACCTACGCCGAGGCCCACGACCAGCACTACCGCGGGCTCACGCCGTCAGTCCCGTACATCCTCGACTACCACATCCTCGCCACCAGCTATGACGAGCCGTTCATCCGGTCCGTGCGCAACAACATGCAGGCGGCCGGCATGCGAGTCGAGACATCGAAGGGCGAGGCGTGGCCTGGCCAGCACGAGCTGAATTTCCGCTACAGCGACGCCGTCACCATGGCGGACAACCACGTCATCTACAAGAACGGCATCAAGGAGATGGCGCAGCAGAGCGGCCAGTCGGTCACCTTCATGGCCAAGCCGGATCACACGTGGATCGGCAGCTCGTGTCACATCCACTCGAGCCTCTGGCGGGAGGACGACGCGCTGTTCTCCGGCGAGTCCCCACTGTTCAAGCAGTACCTGGCCGGGCTCGTCGCAAACGCGGGCGAGTTCGCCATCTTCCTGGCGCCGAACATCAACTCCTACAAGCGATATGCGGCCGGCAGCTGGGCGCCGACCACGCTCGCCTGGGGATATGACAACCGCACGTGCGGTTTCCGTGTCGTCGGTCATGGCAAATCGCTGCGCGTCGAGTGCCGCATCCCGGGTGCGGACGCCAACCCGTACCTGGCTTTCGCGGCGTTGCTGGCCGCGGGATTGAACGGCATCGAACAGCAGCTTGAGCTGCCGCCCGTCTTCACCGGCAACGCGTACGAGTCCGACGTCAAGCGCTTCCCCCACACGCTCAATGAGGCGATCACCGAGCTCGATCACGGCACGGTGGCGCGAAGCGCTTTCGGCGCCGATGTCGTCGACCACTATCTCAACTACGCGCGCACCGAGCAGCAGCTGTTCGACAAGGCGGTCACCTGCTATGAGCGCGAGCGCTTCTTCGAACGCGGATGACCCTTCGGCTCCTGAACCCCGCCACGGAACAACCCGTGGCAGAACTCGAGCAGGCCGGCGCCGGTGAGACCGATCGCGCGGTGGCTGCTGCACGAGCCGCGTTCCCGGCGTGGCGCGCGGTTGCGCCGTCGGACCGCGCCCGACTGCTGCGCCGCCTCGCGACCCTGGTCGAGGAGCATCTCGACGAGCTCGCGCTGCTCGAGACGAGAAACGTCGGCAAGCCCATCTCGGACTCACGCGGCGAGGTGGGCATGGTCGCCGAGGTGTTTCATTTTTACGCGGGCGCCGTCGACAAGCATTACGGCCAGACGATCCCGGTCGCCTTCGGCGTCGATGTGACCTTCCGCGAGCCGCTGGGCGTGGTGGGTCTCATCGTCCCCTGGAATTTCCCGCTCAACATCGCGAGCTGGAAGGTGGGGCCCGCGCTCGCCTGTGGGAACACCGTGGTCCTCAAGCCGGCGGAGCTGACTCCGATGACGGCGATCCGGCTGGCGGAGCTTGCGCTCGAGGCGGGCATCCCCGAAGGCGTCTTCAACGTTGTGGTCGGTCCTGGCCGGATCGTGGGTGAACGGCTCATCCAGCATCCGGATGTCGCCAAGATCGGCTTCACCGGCTCGACCGAGGTGGGTGCCGGGGTGATGCGTGGGGCCGCCGCGACCATCAAGCGCGTGACGCTGGAGCTCGGCGGCAAGTCGGCGAATGTCATCTTTGCCGATGCCGACCTGGAGCGGGCTGCCGCCGCCGCGCCGTATGCGGTCTTCGGCAACGCCGGTCAGGACTGCTGCGCGCGATCCCGAATCCTCGTGCAGCGCGAGGTGTACGACCGGTTTGTCTCGTTGCTCGTCGCTGCCACGCAGCGCGTTCGGGTCGGCGATCCCGAGGATCCGGCGACTGAGATGGGGCCGCTCGTGTCAGCGAGCCACCGCACCACGGTCGCCTCATTTGTCGAGACCGAGCCGATCTTCCGCGGCTCCGTCCCCGATGGTCCGGGCTTCTGGTATCCATGCACGCTGATCGAAGCGAGCAACGATGACCGCGTCGCCCGCGAGGAGGTCTTCGGGCCGGTGGCGGCGATCATTCCCTTCACCGACGAGGCCGACGCCATCCGCATCGCCAATGACACGCCGTACGGACTTTCAGGATCGATCTGGACGACGAACGGTGCCCGGGCGCTGCGCGTCGCACGGGCGCTCGAGACCGGTGTGCTCTCCATCAACAGCAATTCCTCGGTGCGCGTGTCGACGCCGTTTGGCGGGTTCAAACAGTCCGGATTCGGACGTGAGCTCGGCATGAACGGGCTCGACGGGTATTCCGAGGTCAAGAACGTGTTCATCTCGACGGAGGGCTGACAGCACGATGGGACGCCTCGACGGCAAGGTTGCAGTGATCACCGGGGCTGCGGGCGGCATCGGCCGCGAGGCAGCTGTGCTGTTCTCCGAGGAGGGAGCGTCCGTCGTGGTCGCCGACGTCGGCTCATCGGCCGGCGCGCAAGCGGCTGGCGACTGCAAGCGAGCTGTGTTCGTCGAGGTCGATGTGAGCGATCCGGCGAGCGTGCAAGCGCTCTATGCGAAGGCCGTCGCGACCTATGGCGGCGTCGACATCCTCTACAACAACGCCGGCATCATGCCCGCCGACGACGACTCGATCCTCACCACGGAGGCGGACGCATACGACCGCGTCCAGGCGGTGAACGCCAAGGGCGTGTTCCTCTGCTGCAAATACGGCATCCCGCACCTGCTCGAGCGTGGTGGTGGGTCAGTCATCAACGTCGCGTCGTTCGTGGCGCTCGTCGGTGCGGCGACATCGCAGATCGGATACACGGCATCGAAGGGCGCGGTGCTCTCCATGAGCCGCGAGCTGGCGGTGCAGTTCGCGCGCCAGGGTGTCCGTGTCAACGCACTGTGTCCAGGCCCGGTGGAAACCCCGCTGCTCATGCGTCTGTTTTCGGACAACCCTGACGCATACGAGCGCCGGCGCATCCATCTCCCGATGGGCCGGCTCGCAACGGCGCGAGAGATCGCCAACGCGGCGCTGTTCCTCGCCAGCAGCGAGTCGTCGTACGTCAACGGCGCCACGTTCCTCGTCGACGGAGGACTCACCGCTGCCTACGTCACCCCTGAGTAGCGGACTCCGCACCCACGCCGGAGACGCTTGCAGGCCTCCTTGCGGGCGACCCGGTCACGGAAGGTCAGGCCGGAGGCGTGGCGACCGCCGTCGTCGCTGTCCAGCCCCCGGGAGTCCATCGGTCGCCGAACGACTCGATGGCCTCATGTCCGGCGGCATCGTTGCCGATCCCGACTGCCAGACAATTCCGTCCATCGGCGCACGAGACCCCGACGAGAAGGCTGCTCCCGGCGACCGCGGGACGATCCGGCGGCGTCGTTTGCACCGTCCACACGCTCCCATTCCACCGTTCCGCGAGGTTCACATACCCATCAGCGCTACTCGCGGCGTAGATGTTGCCGACTGCCGTGCACCGTGCCCGACCCGCGCAGGAGATCCCGTCGAAGTAGTAGCGATCGCCGCTTCCGTATCCGCCGCCCAACGACGGCGTCGGAGTGGCCGACCACGAACTTCCGACGCCATCCCAGGCCGCAGGGAAGACGTCGGCGAGATCGTCGGTGACTCCGCCGGCAACCATGCACTTCACTCCCACGCAGGAGATCTGCAGCCATCCATAGCTGTCGTCCGCGAGATCTCCCGACGCCAGGGTCGCCACGGGAATCCAGGATGTTCCGCCCCAGTGAGCCACGACGACTGACTCGGTCGCATCGGGGCCGGCAGACACGACGCGTCCCACCCCAGTGCAGCCAGTCGCCGCGACGCATGACACCGCGTCCATGTCGGGACCCGCGAAGTCGGTCCAGGTTCCGCCGTTCCATTGCTCCACAAGTCCCGTTGCGGGAGTGGTGAAGAAGTACCCAACCGCAAGGCACGATGTTGGGGTCGCGCACGAGAGGCCACTGATCAGCGCACCCTCCGCGCCGGCCGGTTCCGGCAGCGCTGTCAACGACCATCGAGCGCCACGCCACACGAATCCAAAGGGAGTGTCATCGGGGTAACTGGCCCCCGCGGCAAGGTAGCTGCCGATTGCGATGCAGAACTCACGCCCGGAGCAGGCGATGCTGGTGAGCGTTGCCGTTGATGTTCCCGCCGGTAGCGACGGAAGTCGTGACAGCTTCCAGCCTCCGCGTTGCGTCCACTTCTCGATGACGGGTTGGTCCACCCCCGCCGGGGATGTGTACGTCCCGGCAGCCATACAGACCGACACGTCGAGGCACGCGACGCCATTGAGCGCCATCGAAGGCGACTGGCTCTCGGCGAGGGCACGGCCCGAGAACATCACCGTGCCGGCCAGCAAAAGAGCGGCGACCACGAGCCCCGTCATCATCGAACGGCGAGACGTCATCACCCCTCCTGAGCGCGAACCGCCGGACTCCGGTCGCACCCTCCACGGTACCCCAACCTGGGGGCCGCCGTCTCGATCGTCGGTGTCATGATCGCAACGCATGGTTGTTGAGGGGGTGCTCCGCTCCGAGGCGCTGCCGGACCGCCGAGCCCTCCCGAGCGATGTGCCCACCGCGGTCACCATCCAGGGACTTGGCACGGCCGTCCCCTCTCATCGGGTCGGTGGCGACGATGTCCTCCGTCTGCTGACGCAACTCTGGCCGCGGTTGCAGCGTCGAGTCAGCCTTTTTGCCGATGAGCTTTCCGAGACGCACCGATACCTGGTCCGTCCGATCGAGGAGGCACTTGTGCCGCTGTCGCCCGGCGAGCAGGCGGTGCGCTACGCAGCCGAGGCCACGCCACTCGCTATCGCCGCAGCCGAGCGCGCGCTCGAGCGTGCTGGAACGGCGCGCCGTGACATCGGCCTGATCGTTGTCGCGTCATGCACCGGCTTCGTGCTGCCGGGCATCGACGTGCACCTGGTCAATCACCTCGGCCTGCGCCGCGACATCCGGCGGATGCCCTTCATGCACTTCGGCTGCGCCGGTGGCGCCGCAGCGCTCAGCTGGGCGAGCGACTGGGTCCGCTCGCATCCCGGTGAGTCCGCGCTTGTGGTCGCTGTGGAGGTGCCGTCACTCACGTTCCGGCCGGCGGACACCTCTGCCGACAACCTCTTGAGCGTGCTCGTCTTCGGCGATGGCGCGGGTGCAGCGGTCATCGGCTCGGCTGCGGGGATCGGGTGCATCGGCATCGGTCGCACCGCTTCCCGACTGGTGGCCTCGAGCACCGAGGCGCTCGGTTTCGAACGCGCCGATGACGGCTTTCGCGTCGTGGTGTCCCGCCAGCTGCCCCGGCTCATCGAGCTGAATCTGCCTGCGCTGGTGCGCGACTTCAGCGGCGATCCCGCGACCCTCGACGTCGTCGCCGCCCATCCCGGTGGTCAGGCGATCGTCGACTCTGTGGTCCGCTGCCTCGGGCTCGAGGAGCGCCAGCTGGCGGCAACCCGCACGGTGCTGGCGACCGTTGGGAACACGTCATCAGCCGGAATCCTCTTCGTGCTCGGCGAGCTGTCCGCGCACCTGCCGGCGCCGGTCGGACGCGGGATCGGCGTTGCATTCGGTCCGGGATTGACCGTCGAGCTTATCGAGCTCCTCTGGGCGTGATGCGGGGGCGGACACGCACCGCACTCGTCGTGGCGACCGGCGCGCAACGGCTTGTCGAGCTGCGGCTTTCGGCACGGAACCGCGCGGGCGACGGACCGGCCGAACAGGCGGCGGCGTCGACCTACCCGCTCATGGTCGCCGCCCATGTCGCACTGTTCGCCGTCTGCGCCTGGCCTCGCCGAGGACGGCAGGTCTCCCGACGGGTCGAGGGCGCGGCGCTCGCCGGCCTCATCGTCGCCACAGGTCTGCGCCTGTGGGCGATCCGAACACTCGGCCGGAGCTGGAACGTCACCGCGCACGTGCCCAGTGATGGGGAGGTCGTGACGCGCGGCCCGTATCGCTTCGTGCGCCACCCGAACTACATCGCCGTCGCGCTGGAGTTTCTGTGCCTCCCGATCGCCGTCGGCGCCCTGCAGGAGGCGGCGATCCTCTCAGCTGCGAACGCCGCGGTGCTGGTGCCGCGAATCCGTGCCGAGGAGCGGCTCCTGGATGCGATGCCGGGATATCGCGAGGCGTTCCGCGGCGTGCCGCGATTCGTGCCGCGCCGCCATCGTCGCAGCCGTCAGATCCCCGCCAGCGACAGCCAGTCACGTGGGGTGACGTCCCGGAACGTCTGATAGCCGCAGTTGATGGCGATAAGCGTGCCGAGCGCGCGAGGGTCATCGCGAGCGCGGCGGATCGCTCGACGGCTGAGTCCCGGAGACCGTGCCAGGAACAGCGCCAGGCTGGTCAGGCGGCGTCGCTCCCGCACCAGGTCTGCGTGATCCCTGCCATAGCGGGTGACGGCCGTGTCGCCGTCGATCCGGCCGTCCAGATGGTCGCCGGCGTGCTTCGCGAGGCGTTCGGCGAGCAGCATCCCGATGGCGATGCCATCGCCCGTCGTGGGGTCGTCGTAGCCGGAGGCGTCGCCCACCAGGAACACACGACCGGCTGCCACCGAGCGGACTCGCTGATGGAAGTGGGCCGCACCAAGCGGTCCGGACACCATTGCCGCATCGGCGATGCCGGGAATGCTCCTGCGCGCAGCGCCCTCGTAGTGTCGCGCCGTCATCGCTGGACGCGATCGGTGGGTCAGGATCGAGACGAGGAGCAGGTCGGGCCCAACCGGTGCCTCGTACCACTCGTGGCCGCCGGCAAGCGTGACTGTGATGCCGGCGCGGTTGCGCGTGTCGACCTGCCAGTGTCCCGCGAGGCCGTAGCGCAGACGTGCCTGGGACCTGGATCGCAGCCCGGTCCAGGCTCGCATCTGCGAGTGGAGCCCGTCAGCGCCGACGACCACGCGCGCCCGAATCTCGTCAGTGGTGGTCGTGACTCCGACCACGGCATCCGCTGCGTCCCGGACGAGCCCGGTCACCCGATCGCCCTCGCGAACGACGGCGCGTGGCTCGTCGCGGACGGCGTCGACGAGGAGCGCATCGAAGGTGGTGCGCCGGATCCCGAGCCCAGCCGGCGGGCCGCCACCGGGTGGCACGGGGAACGGCACATGAACCTCGGCGCCCGCCCGCTGATGGCGGTAGGTCACACCGTCCAGCGGGCGGGCGCCTGTCGCGAGGACACGCTCGTAGAGGTCCATCCTTCGGAGCGCCGCGACCCCTGGGGGCATGACCCCTTCGCCGCACGCCTTGTCTCGTGGAAACCGGGCGCGATCCAGGAGGACGACGTCGTGGCCCAGTCTGGCGAGGAGGAGCGCGGTTGTCGCGCCGCTCGGCCCGGCGCCCACGACGACCGCATCGGTCTCGATCACCGGCGCACTCTCGCAGAATGAGCCTGTTCCGGGCGTACTGCAGCGGACCGCGCCGCGGGGACCGCCGCGGCATGATGGGCCGGTGAACTTCCTATCGGGGCTGCACGGAGCGGTTGCGCTGGCGCTGCTCCCGGCGCTGCTCTTCGCCGAGGAAGCCGGTGTTCCCCTCCCCTTCGCGCCGGGCGAGCTGACGCTGCTGGTTGCGGGTCTGCTCATCGCGTCGGGCGGGCTGAATCCGTACGCGTTCATCCCGCTCGCCCTGATCGCGTGCATCGCGGGCTCGCTGGTCGGCTACAGCTGGGCGCGCGCCGTCGGCGACACCGCCCTCAAAGGCCTGGCACGCCGCCTGCGCCAGCAGCGCAACCTCGAGCGCGTCGAGGACCGGCTCCGATCAGCGGGGTGGAAAGGGATCGCGATCAGCCGGTTGATCCCCGGCCTCCGCATCTATACGACGCTCGTTGCCGGAGCAGTCCGCGCCCCGCGGCGCTCATTCATCCTCGCGATGGTCTCGTCGACCGTCGTCTGGGTTGGCGTGTACGTCGCCCTCGGGGTGCTCATCGGGGTGCCTGTGGAGCACTTCCTCGATCAGATCCAGAAGCTGGCGGTCCAGGGAGCGATCCTCATCGTGATGGGCGTCGGCTGCTACCTCGCGGTGCGCAAGACGCCGTCTTCGTCAGGGGCCGGGCTCGTCCGCGTTCCCCGCTGGGTCCGGGTGCTTCTCGCCGCGTTGCTCGACATCGGTGTCGTGGCGAGCATCGTCACCGGCCTGCTGGCCCTCGGCCGGCTTCTTGGCGTGGGATTCGGCAGCGGCTGGGTCGACGGGGTGGTGGTGCTCCTGGTTGTCGGTGCGTTCTACGTGATCGTTGCCAGGCGGAGCGCCGGGGCGACGGCAGGCGAGGTGTTGCTCCAGACCACCTACGCGAGCGGCCACAAGCTGCCACTCCGGCCTCGCGCCGCGCTCGAGGCCGTGCGCTCGCTGGTCACGCGGTCGGATGACGAGTTGACTGCGACGGGAGACCTGCTCCATGCCCTCGGAGATCCCGACCGTCTGCGCATCGTGACCCACCTGCTCGATCGACCGCAGAAGCTGGACGAGCTCGCTGCGAAAGCGAAGCTCTCGCCCTTCGAGGTTCGCCATCAGCTGGATCGATTTGACTCAACGGGCGTCGTGGTGGTCAGCGGTCAGGACCCTGACGCGACGTACTCGATCCGCGCCGACCTCCGTCCGGTGCTCGTGCAGCTGCTCGCAATCATGGAGTCGACGCCGGTGAAGACGGCGCCGGAAGGAACCCCGAAGCCGGCGCACGCCTGACTCGGAGATCCGGGAACGGCCCCTACAACGCTCCGACGATGAGCGCGCACACCGCAGCCATCGCGGCAGTCGCGGGGACGGTCAGCACCCAGGCAACGAGGATGCAGCGGAATACGGGCGGGCCGTCGGACCCGCCCGTATTCGCAGTCCCCTGATAACGGGGTCAGATCGAGATGCAGACCGCCTTGGTCTCGAGGTAGTTGTTGAGGACCTCGTGACCCATCTCGCGGCCCCACCCGGATTCCTTGTATCCACCAAACGGGAGCGACGCATCGAAGATGTTGTAACAGTTGACCCAAACTGTTCCGGCGCGCAACTGCGCTGCCATGCGGTGTGCCTTGCTCACATCGTTGGTCCAGACACCGGCAGCAAGTCCGTAGTTGGTGTCATTGGCGATCGCGCCGATCTCGCGCGGATCGTCGAACGGCATTGCCGTGACCACCGGGCCGAAGATCTCCTCGCGGACGACCTTCATGTCCGGGTTGGTGTCCACGAGCACCGTCGGCTGGACGAAGTATCCGCGGTCCCCGAAGCGCTCCCCGCCGCAGGTGGCATGCGCGCCGTCCGCCAACCCGGACGACAGGTAACCCGTCACACGCTGGAACTGCTCATCGGAGATGAGCGGACCCATCTCGGTGTCCGCATCGGTGCCCGGGCCGACCTTGATGTTCCTTGCCGCTTCGGTGACGCCCTCGACCACGCGGTCGAAGTTCTGGCGCTCGACGTAGAGGCGCGATCCGGCGCAGCAGCACTGCCCATGGTTGAAGAAGATGGCGTTGGCTGCTCCGGCGGCCGCGGCATCCGGATCGGCATCCGCGAACACGATGTTCGGTGACTTGCCGCCGAGCTCGAGGGTGAGCTTCTTCAGGTTTCCCGCCGCTGCCTTCACGATCAGCTTGCCGACCTCGGTCGACCCCGTGAATGCCACCTTGTCGACGTCGTCGTGCGCAGCGAGTGCCGCGCCCGCGTCGCCGAAGCCGGTGACGATGTTCACGACTCCCTTCGGCAGGCCGGCCTCGAGCATCAGCTCGCCGAGACGGATTGCCGAAAGCGGCGTCTGCTCGGCAGGCTTCAGGACGACGGTGCATCCGCATGCGAGCACCGGTCCGAGCTTCCACGCTGCCATGAGGAGCGGGAAGTTCCACGGGATGATCTGGCCCACCACGCCGACCGGTTCGCGAAGCGTGTACGCGTGCCAGCGCGCGCCGGGTGCGTAGGGAACCGAGATCGGGATGGTGTTGCCTTCGATCTTGGTCGCCCAGCCCGCCATGTCGCGGAAGAGGTCGGCGGCCAGCGGTACATCCGCCGCCCGGGCGATGGTCAGCGGCTTGCCGTTGTCGAGCGACTCGAGCTGCGCCAGTTCCTCGGTGTTCGCCTCGATCAAATCGCCGATGCGCCAGATGATCTTGCCGCGGTCCGACGGGGACATGGTTCGCCACGGCCCGCCGTCGAACGCGCGCCGGGCGGCCCGCACGGCACGATTGATGTCCTCGGCCTCGCCGTGTGCAACGTCCGCCAGGCGCTCGCCGGTGGCCGGGTTCGGGGTCGAAAATGTCTTCCCGGAAGCCGCCTCGACCCACTCGCCGTCGATGAGGAGCTTCTTCGAGCCGCGGCCGAGATCTTCGACTCGCGCGGCAATCTCTTGGTCCATGTGGGCAACTGCCATCCTGATACCTCCTGGAGTGATGAGTGCGGCATTTACGGCCGCATCCGGCCAACAAATCTACTCCTTGCGAGGCGTTAATGCCACATTGCGCCGCAATCGCGGCGTTGCTCGGTCGTATGGGATGGAGAGCGTGTCTCGTCAGCGCCTGCCTGCGACGAGCGGGTGACCCGCCCGCCACAGAACTCCGAACAGCGATGCCTGCAGGCCCGTCACGGGTGAACCTGTATCGAGGCTCTACCCCGAGCTCTTCCGGGATGTCAGCGCGGGTCGGGGTCCCGCGAGGGACACACACATCGCCGAGGTCACCCTTCCGCCCGCGCCCGTTGCCGTCCCTGCCGATCATCAGTGGCAGCGCCGGCCGATCCTGAGCCTGCTCGTCCGCGCCTCCGTGGTGATCGTTCCCGCGGTGGTGGGGATCGCCGCCGGCGCGCTGATGAGTCGCGCGCTCCCGCGACCCAACGGCTTCGGGGGCACGGCGCTGTCGTTTGCGGCGGTGAGCGTGGTGGTGCTCGTCGTCATCGTCGCGCTGGAGCGAGCGGGACGCCGTCTGCTCCCGCTTGCCGCGCTGCTCAACCTGTCGCTGCTCTTTCCCGACCGCGCGCCGAAACGCTTCGCGGTTGCGCGGCGGGTCGGCAAACCTCGCGATGTTCAGCGCCAGCTGCAGGAGGCACGCGACAAGGGAATCACCGGCGGCGACGTCGCGCATATGCAGACGGTGCTCGAACTGGTCGCGGCGTTGAGCGTGCACGATCGCCAGACGCGCGGACATTCAGAGAGGGTGCGTGTCTTCACAGACCTGCTCGCCGAGGAGATGAAGCTCGCACCGGGCGATCGCGCGCGTCTTCGATGGGCGTCGCTGCTCCACGACATCGGCAAGCTGACGGTGTCGGCTGCAATCCTTTCAAAGCCGGCAAAGCTCAACGCGGATGAGATGGAGAACATCCGGCGCCACCCCGATGAGGGCGCGCGCCTGATCGCACCACTGAGCGCATGGCTCGGGGAGTGGGCCGGTGCGGTGCCGGATCATCACGAGCGCTTCGACGGTCGCGGCTATCCACGGGGGCTCGCCGGCGATCAGATCTCGCTTGCCGGACGCATCGTCGCGGTCGCCGACTCCTACGAGGTGATGACCGCGGTGCGGCCATACCGCAAGCCGGTGAGCGTGTCGGCCGCGCGGGAGGAACTGGTGCGGTGCTCGGGAGCGCAGTTCGACCCGGTGGTGGTGCGGGCGTTTCTCAACATCTCTGTGGGACGCCTCTGGCGTGTCGTCGGGCTCGGCTCGTGGATCGCGCAGCTGCCGATCATCGGCTGGGTGGACCGCCTCGGCTGGAACTGGGGTGCGGCGATCATGTCCGGGACCACCGCCATCGGCCTGACCGTGCCCGGGCTGCTACCGAGGACGACCCCGTTCGCCGCGCCGACCGCCAGCATCGCGGTGGTCTCCACCACGCACGGCGGCGCACCCGGGCAGAGCGGATCGAAGCCGTCAGGGACGCCCGCGGGGCATGCGCCGGCGGGGACCACCGGGCAGACCACGTCATCCGGCGGATCCACTGGGACCACTGGAGCGACCGGAGCCACGGGATCGAGCGGGACGGCGCCGGGAAGCAGTGCCACACCGACACCGGGCGTGCCGGGTTCCTCGCCCAGCGCGAGCCCAACTCCGGGACCGACCGGATCTTCGCCATCGCCGACTGCCAGTCCCGCGCCCACAGCGACGCCGGTCCCCACTGCGACGCCGGTCCCAACTGCGACGCCGGTTCCCACCCCGACGCCGCCGCCGGACCTGCCTCCAGTCGTGACCGTCCACGCGAACGGCGACCCGTTGCTGTTCATTCCCTGGACCGGGTCAGGGAGCTTCACTGACACCGACCCGGGAGGGCACACGTTCACCGCGACCGTGAACTACGGAGACGGTACCGGGACCGTCCCCCTCGCGCTCAGCGGCACCACCTTCACGCTCGCACACACCTACACAGCGATCCAGCTCAACTACACGATCACGGTCACCATCACGGACAACGACCTCGTTTCCGGCGTCGGTTCCACCACGGTGATCCTGTAAATGTCAACAGCCGAGGCGTTGAGCGCCGACTGAGCCGCACGCTGATTCCCTTGCCTCGAAAGCTATAATCGGCGCGAGCCGAAGCCAACTGCGATCGCTCCGCGGCGCCTTTGGACGATGCGAGGCTGCTGGCGGTCCAGTGAGGAGGAAGTTGTGCTGCAGGCGACCAACGCTGATCGTTTCTCTTTCGGACTCTGGACCGTCGGCTGGCAGGGCGTCGACGTGTTCGGCACCGCTGTGCGGGCCCCGCTCGACCCCGACGTCGCCGTTGCAAAGCTCGCTGAGCTGGGTGCCTACGGCGTCAGTTTTCACGACAACGACGTGTTCCCCTTCAGCGCGACAGCAGCGGAAAAGCGCGCTGCGGTAGCGCGGCTGCGGCGAGCCGTCGACAGCGCGGGCCTGGTGATCCCGATGATCACCACCAACCTCTTCTCGCATCCGGTGTTTCGCGACGGTGCCTTCACGGCGAACGACCGCGACGTCCGCCGTTTCGCGCTGCGGAAGGTTGCGGACAACCTCGACCTCGCCGCAGAGTTGGGCGCCGGAGTCGTTGTCTTCTGGGGCGGTCGCGAAGGTGCGGAATCCGGTGCGGCGAAAGACGTCCGCGCCGCGCTCGATCGCTACAAGGAAGCGTTCGACATACTCACCACGTATGTCATCGAGAAGGGCTACGGCATGCGGTTCGCCATCGAGCCAAAACCCAATGAGCCGCGCGGCGACATCCTGTTGCCGACGATCGGTCACGCGCTGTCGTTCATCAACGAGCTCGAGCATTCGGAGATGGTCGGCCTCAATCCCGAGGTCGGTCACGAGGAGATGGCGAGCCTGAACTTCGCGCACGGGCTTGCCCAGGCGCTGTGGCACGGCAAGCTCTTCCATGTCGACCTCAACGGCCAGCACGGACCGCGGTACGACCAGGACCTTCGCTTTGGCGCCGGCAACGCCCGCGGCGCGTTCTGGACGGTCGATGCCCTGGAATCCGGAGGCTACACGGGCCCTCGCCACTTCGACTTCAAGCCACCGCGCACCGAGGACATGCAAGGGGTCTGGGCGAGTGCCGCAGGCTGTATCCGCAACTACCTCCTGCTCCGGGAGCGGACTCGCGCATTCCGCGCCGATCCCGAGGTGCAGGCCGCGCGGGTCGCGGCTCGACTCGACGAGCTCGCGCAGACCACGCTCGCCCCCGGCGAGACGCTTGCCGCGATGCGCTCGGAGACGTTCGATGCCGACGCCCGCGCAGAGCGGGGCATGGCGTTCGAGCAGCTCGATCAGCTCGCCCTGGACTACCTCTACGGCATTCGTTCCTAGCGTCGTGCTGCGTCTCGCGCAAGCAGTGTCGTCGTGAGCGCGGGCGCGCTGATCGGCATCGATATCGGGACGTCGTCAGCGAAGGGTCTGGCCGTCGATCCCGCATCCGGTCGCGTGCTGGCGACGGTCGAGCGCGAATATCCAGTGAGCTCGCCGCACACTGGATGGAGCGAGCAGGCGCCGGACGCATGGGTGACGGCCGCGCAGGAGGTGCTTGCTGGCCTCCGTGCGACGGCGCCGGAGATTCTCGGGATTGGATTCTCCGGCCAGATGCACGGCCTCGTCTGTCTCGATGCGAGTGGGGCAGTGATCCGACCGGCCATCCTCTGGAACGACCAGCGTTCCGCGCCGCAGTGCGACGCGCTCGAGTCCGGGAGCGGTAGGGAGCGGTTGCTGCGCCTCACCGGGAACCGCGCGCTCCCGGGCTTCACGGCGCCAAAACTCCTGTGGATGCGGGAGAACGAGCCCGCCGCGTATGCGCGGATTCACCGCATCTGCCTCCCCAAGGACTACTTGCGTGACCAGCTCATCGGTGGACATCGCAGCGACATGGCGGACGCGTCGGGAACGCTCCTCCTCGACGTCGGCCGGCGTCGCTGGAGCACCGAGTTGCTCGAGGATCTCGAGATCCCGCCGGCGTGGCTGCCCGAGCTTGCCGAGAGCCCGGATGCCGTCGGGACGCTCGACGGCGTGGCCGTTGCGGCCGGCGCGGGCGACCAGGCTGCCGCGGCCGTCGGTGCAGGAATCACGAAGCCAGGTCCTCTCTCGGTCGTGCTCGGAACATCGGGCGTCGTGCTCGCCGCGACGGAGCAGTTCCTCGCTGATCGGGAAGGACGCGTCCACGCCTTCTGCCATGCGGCACCGCACCGCTGGATGGTCATGGGCGTGATGCTGTCTGCCGCCGGATCGCTCGCCTGGTACCACAACACGCTCAATCCGGGGATGGACTACGACGCGTTGCTCGGCGAGGCGGACAGCGTTGCACCCGGGTGCGACGGCCTGACCTTTCTCCCCTATCTCTCCGGCGAGCGAACGCCGCATGCCGATCCAGACGCGCGCGCGGCGTTCTGCGGCCTGTCGATCACACACGGTCGTGGCGCGTTGACGCGGGCGGTGCTCGAGGGCGTCGCTTTCGCGCTCCGCGATTGCCTCGACACCCTCTACGGGGCAGGCGCCGCGCCGACCCGGGGCCGTGTCTCCGGAGGCGGATCGCGAAGCCGGCTCTGGTTGCAGATCGTCGCGAGCGCTCTCGAGCTGCCGCTCGAGATCATGGCCACCGACCAGGGATCGGCGTTCGGGGCGGCGCTGCTCGGCGGCGTCGCCGGCGGCGTGTACGCCACGCTCGAGGAGGCGTCCGCGGCCTGCGTCCGCGTCACCGACGTCGTCGACCCGGTCGGGTCATGGATCGAGCCGTATCGCGAGGCGCGGCAGCGCTTCCGCGACTACTACCCGGCGTTGAGATCGGTCCGGTAGCTCCAGTTCGAGGTCACGCCGAGCGACGCTCGGCGTAGCGCGCAGGGACCAGGGTCGGCTCGTCAAGCACTCTGGTCAGCGCGAGCTCCGCGGCACCGAGCAGCGGGCCGTCAGCGCCCAGCTGGGTCGGCCGGATCAGGTCGTCGATGTCGAGGGCCGGCGCCATGACCCGGGCGCGCAATTCCGCCTCGACGATCTCCTCCACAACCGGCCAGATGCTGGCGAGCAGACCGCCGAGCACGACGCGCTGCGGGTTGAAGACGTTGACCAGCCCGGCGAGGCCGGTGCCGAGCCAGCGACCGACGTCCTCCACAGCCGCCAGCGCGACCGCGTCGCCCCATGCCGCCTTCCGCAGCAGGCGCGTCACCGCCTCCGGCCGGTAGTTCTTTTCTGCGATGCCGATCCGCCGGAGGATGGCCGGACCGCCGATCTCCGTCTCCCAGCACCCGATGGCGCCGCACCGGCAGCGCTCGCCGAGCGGGTTGACCTGGACGTGGCCGACCTCGCCGGCGCAACCTGCCGCCCCCACCAGCGGGTGCCCGTCGATGACGAGGCCACCGCCGACCCCGACCTCACTGGACACGTAGACGAGGTGGTGCACACCGACACCCGCTCCCCAGGTGTGCTCGGCGAGCGCGCCGAGGTCCGCCTCGTTGGCGATGGTCACCGGAAGGCTCGAGCCGAGCCGGTCGTTGACCAGCCGGCCGAGCGGGACATCTCGCCATCCGAGGTTTGGCGCGAAGTGGACAAAGCCGTCGACGCGGCGAACAACCCCGGCGACGGCGATGCCGAGACCCGCAACCCAGCAGTCCGACGGGATCGACGCCTGCGCCGTCTTGATGAGCTTGCCGACATCCTCGATGGTCTGGTCCGCGGCCAGGCGCCGTGGCTGATGCGTGACTCGGGCACGGTGGAGGATCCGGCCTCCCAGGCCAACGACGGCCGTGGACAGTGAGTTGACGGCGATCTCCGCGGTGATCACCGCGGCCCCCTCCGGGTTCGGGCGGGCGACGAGCGAGGGCCGTCCCGGCGCACCCAGGCGGGCGGGATCGCCCTCCTCCACGAGACCGCGCGTCCGGAGATCCGCGATCAACTCCCCGATCGTGCTCCGGGTCATGCCGAGGGAACCGCCGATCTCGGATCGCGAGAGCGCCCCCGACTGATGGAGCAGGCGGAGCACGAGGCTCAGGTTGTGGCGGCGAACCGATTCCGGCGAGGCCATGGGACTCATCGCACAGGACTCATCGGTCGCGGCCTCGGCACGGCGCCGTGGCAGAGCGCGTGTTCATCTGATCGGCGACAGCAACGACCACGAGGCGTGACACACGTTCGTCAGGATTCAGGCCCGGGGCTGCGCGCCGCGGCGTGAGAGAACGTCGATGACCCCGGCCGCCAGCAGGACCAGCGCCACAACGATGTCGATCCAGTCGGACGTGACTCCGATGAGGATGAGGCCGTTGTAGATGCCGCCGATCATCAGGCCGCCAAGAACGCCGTGGATGGTCTTGCCCCGGCCACCGAAGAGGCTCGTGCCGCCGATGACCGCGGCAGCAACCGCCAGGAGGACGTAGCTGTTGGCGTCCTTGATGACGTTGGTCGTGAGCGACACCTGCCATGACGCGAAGAGGATTCCGGCGATGCCGGCAGTGAGTGCTCCGAGCAGGAAGCACCACGTCCGGATCTTCGGCAGGCTGATGCCCGCTCGACGGGCGGCCTCGGGGTTGCCACCGATCGCATAGACGTAGCGGCCGAAACGGGTGCGATCGAGGAGCATGGTCGAAGCGCCCATCACGACGAGGACGATCGGGATGATGTACGGGAGCCCCTCGATGACGCCGAAGTGGGCGCGATTCACGTTGGAGATCGCGACAACCAGGACTCCGGCCGCGAGCGCGACAACGATCTTGAGCGCGGTGAGGCTGGCCGGAGGAACCGCCAGTCCGGCACGGCGCCGCCGAGCATCTCGGAACCACACCCAGACTGCGCCGGCCAGTCCCACGACCGCGAGGAGGATCCAGCTCACCACCGGCGCGAACTTCCCCGAGAACAGGTCGTAGATCACGACCTCGTTGTTGAACCGGGAGTTGCCGATGCCGACCAGACTGCCGCCGAGGACGATGATCGACACGCCCTCCAGCACCAGGAGGCCGCCGAGGGTGACGATGAACGACGGCATCTTGAGGCGGGCCACCAGCGTTCCCTGGATCAGACCAACGGCCGCGCAGATCAGCAAGGTGACGATGATCGCCAGCCACCAGGGCATGTTGAAACCGTCGGGTTGCACAAGTTCGGCGACGAGGACCGCGCCAAGGCCCATGACGAGCCCGACGGAGAGGTCGATCTCGCCGAGAAGCAACGCAAAGATCTCGGCCATGGCCAGGAGCATGTAGATCGAGCTCTGCTCGAAAAGGTTGACCAGGTTCTGCGGCGACAGGAATTTGCCGTTGGCGACCTGGAAGGCGATCGCGATGATGACGATGCCGAGGAGCACGGGCAGGACACCGCTGTCACCGTTGCGGATGCGCTGCAGCCATGCGCGCATGTACTGACCCAGGGTTTGCGCGAGGATCTCCTGGGTCACCCCCCTTTCGAGTCCCTCCTTGGCTGCGGTCAGGTCGACGGCGGGCGCAGTCGGTGCCGGCACGGCGGTCGCCGTGGTGGGCGTGTCGTTCTCTCTCCCAGCCATGGCTCAGACACTCCCTCCGGCGGCGGCTGCAGGCACGAAGGGCCGCTCTTTCGAGCCGCCGGTGGTCATGTACTCGATCACGCTCTGGCGGTCGAAGCCGCTCGCCGGCCCTTCGGCCACCATCCGTCCCAGGTGGAGCACCGCGATCCGGTCGGACACCTGGAACACGTCGTTGAGGTTGTGGGAGATCACCATCACCGCCAGCCCACGGTCGCGGAGACGGCGCACCAGGTCCAGGACCATGGCGGTCTGAACCACGCCCAGGGCTGCGGTGGGCTCGTCGAGGAGGACCACCTTGGAGTTCCACATCACCGCCTTGGCGACCGCCACCGACTGGCGCTGCCCGCCCGAGAGTGAGGCCACCGGCTGGCGGATGGAGCGCACCGTGGTCACCCGCAGGCTGCTGAGCGTCTCCCCCGCCGCGCGCTCCATGGAATCCTCGTCGAGGAGCCCGCGGCGGAGCCGCTCCCGGCCCAGGAACATGTTCTGGACGATGTCCAGGTTGTCGGCCAGGGCCAGGTCCTGATAGACGGTCTCGATGCCCAGCCCGGCGGCGTCCCGGGTGGTGCGGATGTGCACCGGCTGGCCCTCGAAGAAGATCTGCCCATGGTCGATCTGGTGCACCCCGGCGATGCAGCGGGTGAGCACCGATTTGCCTGCGCCGTTGTCACCGCAGAGACCGGTGACCTGGCCGGCGGGCAGATCGAGGTTCACCTGGTAGAGCGCCTGCACGGCCCCGAAGTGCTTGTCGATGCCCCGCAGCCGCAACAGCGGCTCCGACGAGGCTCCCGCCCCATCGCTCACCGCTCCAGCACTCGCTGCCGCCGCGGGCGTCGGGTTGACCTGAGGCTGGTCAGACACGGGCCACGCTCCCCGTCCTGGCTCCCCGTCGCGAGGAGACGTCGACCAGCACCGCTATCAGGAGCACGGCGCCCGGGAGGATGTACTCGAGCGGCGTGGCGAGCTCGCCGAGCGAGAGCAGTGACACGCCGTACGCGATCCCACCGATGAGCAAGCCGCCAAGGAGGCCGTGGAGCGGTTTCCCTCGACCCCCGAAGAGGCTCGTGCCACCGATGACCGCGGCCGCCACCGAGTAGAGGATGAGTTGACCGGGGTCGGCGTCGTTGGTGCTGTACTGCCCGTAGAAGAACGACCCGAGCATGATCCCGCCGAACCCGGCGGTCGCCGAGCAGAGTGCGAACGCGCCGGTGCGCACGAGGGCGAGATTGACGCCGGCGCGACGTGCCGCCTCGGGGTTGCCGCCGATCGCATAGATGTACCGGCCGAACCTGGTGCGCATGAGGAGCAAGGTCCACAGGCCGACGATGCCGAGAACGATCGGGATGACCTCGGGAACGCCGGAAGGGAGATTCGCGCCGCAGATGGCGACAACTCCGGCTCCGACCGCCGCCACGAGGACGATGCGAATCGCGATCAGCGCCAGGGGCGGCGCGATCAAGCCGGCGCGCCGGCGCGCCGCGGCTCGGGTCAGGAGGACTGCCGCCGCGATCACGACCAGGACCGCCAGGGCCACCCATCCGGCGGTGGGGTTGATGACGCCCTGGACGAGGTTGAAGATCACGCTCTGGTTGGGGATCTGCGAACTGACCGTGAGCGTGCCGTCGGCGCCACCCAGGATGATGATGATGATTCCCTGGAACAGGAGGTACCCGGAGAGTGTCACCACGAACGACGGGATCCTCAGGCGAGCCGCCAGGGTTCCCTGGATGGCGCCGATGACGGCGCAGCACCCCAGAGCAACGAGGATGGCCGCCCACCACGGCCACTGCGGACCCGGATCCTGCTGCACCAGCTTGAATGCGATCGTCCCGCCGAGCAGCGCGACCGACCCGATGGAGAGGTCGATCTCGCCGAGGAGCAGCACGGCGATCTCGGCTGTGGCCAACACCATGTACACCGTGCTCAGGGCGAAGATGTACACGAGGTTGCTGGGCCGCAGGTAGGCGTTCTCCGGGGTGATGATCTCGAAGACCACGGCGACGATGACGATGCCGAGGAGCACGGGCAGGACGCCGCTCTCGCCGCTGCGGATGCGCTGCGACCAGGCACGGAGGTATTGGCCCAGAGACTGGCCAACGATCTCCATGGGCATGTCGGTGGCCGCCCCCTCCTTGGCTGCGGTCAGGTCGACGGCGGGCGCAGTCGGTGCCGGCACGGCGGTCGCCGTGGTGGGCGTGTCGTTCTCTCTCCCAGCCATGGCTCAGACACTCCCTCCGGCGGCGGCTGCAGGCACGAAGGGCCGCTCTTTCGAGCCGCCGGTGGTCATGTACTCGATCACGCTCTGGCGGTCGAAGCCGCTCGCCGGCCCTTCGGCCACCATCCGTCCCAGGTGGAGCACCGCGATCCGGTCGGACACCTGGAACACGTCGTTGAGGTTGTGGGAGATCACCATCACCGCCAGCCCACGGTCGCGGAGACGGCGCACCAGGTCCAGGACCATGGCGGTCTGAACCACGCCCAGGGCTGCGGTGGGCTCGTCGAGGAGGACCACCTTGGAGTTCCACATCACCGCCTTGGCGACCGCCACCGACTGGCGCTGCCCGCCCGAGAGTGAGGCCACCGGCTGGCGGATGGAGCGCACCGTGGTCACCCGCAGGCTGCTGAGCGTCTCCCCCGCCGCGCGCTCCATGGAATCCTCGTCGAGGAGCCCGCGGCGGAGCCGCTCCCGGCCCAGGAACATGTTCTGGACGATGTCCAGGTTGTCGGCCAGGGCCAGGTCCTGATAGACGGTCTCGATGCCCAGCCCGGCGGCGTCCCGGGTGGTGCGGATGTGCACCGGCTGGCCCTCGAAGAAGATCTGCCCATGGTCGATCTGGTGCACCCCGGCGATGCAGCGGGTGAGCACCGATTTGCCTGCGCCGTTGTCACCGCAGAGACCGGTGACCTGGCCGGCGGGCAGATCGAGGTTCACCTGGTAGAGCGCCTGCACGGCCCCGAAGTGCTTGTCGATGCCCCGCAGCCGCAACAGCGGCTCCGACGAGGCTCCCGCCCCATCGCTCACCGCTCCAGCACTCGCTGCCGCCGCGGGGTCGTCATTCATCTCAGTCGCCTCAAACCCAATGAGCCGTCAAATGGCATTTACATGACGGGCACGGTCCGGCACACGGCGATCTGAGCGCCGTGATCCTGATCGGCCCACCCCAGTCTCAAGGTGATGCCGTCCGCCTGGGACAGGGCGAGCCGGGCCGCCCCGAAGGGCGACCCGGCCGCTCCACTGACAGAGGCCCCGCGAGGGACGCTCCGTCAGATGATTACGAGATTCCGGCCGCGGAGCAGACCGATGCGCCCGCGATCAGGCAGATTGCGGATGCCTGGTCAAAGCCGTCCTTGACCACGGTGGACTCCATGTTGGCCGCGGTCACCCACGTTGCCGACAGCAGCGACGCCGGCTCGGTGATGCTCGCGTTCGCGGGATCAGTTGTGGTGCCGTTGAGGAGTGCCGCGGGAACCGTGTTGCCGGAGAGCAGGATGTCGGCCATCGCGACCGCGTCCTGAGCTTCCTTGTAGACCGGCTTGTACACGGAGCCGCACTGGTAGCCCTCGAGGATCCACGCCATACCCTGCGCGGTTGCGTCCTGCCCGGTCACAGTGATGTGCTTCGGGGGAACGCCATCAGTCTTGAGATCGTTGATCACGGCGTTGCCGAGACCGTCGTTCGCAGTGATGACCGCGTTGATCGAGGGATGGGAGGTGTACTCCTGCTGGAAGATCGTGCCGCCTTCGGTGTTGGACCAACCGGGTGCGAAGTTCTCACCCACCAGGGTCATCCCCTGGCTGTTCGTCGTCCCGGCCGGGACGGTCTTTGCCGACTGGCCCCACACGACCTTGTTGTAGCCGTCCGCGAACGAGATCGCGTTCGGGTCGGTGTCCTCACCGCCGTTGAGCACGAACACCTGCGGCTTCGAGATGCCCCACGAGGTGACGCACGAAAGGAAACCATTCCCGATGAGCTCACCGACAGCTTCGTTGTTGAAGCTGACGTAGTAGGTCTTGGAGCCCTCGAAGGTTGCCCGGTCGTAGCTGATCAGGGTCACGCCCTTGGATGCGGCGAGCTGCGCGATCGCCGAACCGGTCGGGCCGTCGAGCGGGCACATGATCAGGACCTTGGCGCCGAGGTTGATGTCCGCGGTGGCATCGTCGAGCTCGGTCGCATCGCTGCCCTGGGCGTTGTCGATGCGGAACTGGCTCTGGTTGAATCCGGCATCCGCGAGTGCGTCCGTCAGGTACGGGAAATCGAAGTCAACCCAGCGTACCGACGACGTCGTGTCGGGGAGGATGACGCCGATCAAGAGGCTGTTCACGCCCTTGGTCGCGTAGGCGGTCAGGGGCTTGAGCTCGCCCATGGTCGACGCGATGTCGGTGCTGAACGCGCTGACGGAGATGCCCGACGGGACACCGGGGTTCGCGACGGCGGCCGAGCTCGAGGAGCCGGGCGAGGTGCTGCCGCATGCTGCGGCCACGAGGGCGGCGGTGCCCACGAGGGTCAGCTTGCTGGCCTTCGACAGATCACGGAGCCCCCGGCCCCTGATTCCATCTTGCAAGTGCATCAGAGCTTTGCCCTCCAAACCGGACCCTTTGTTTTATGACTCCGTCCGCTCCCGGTAGCGGCAGGGGTCTCCACCAAACCTCTGTAGGCAGGATCCGGATGGAACGTCAATCGACGAGGGTTTGTCAACTCCTCGAACGAAAAATCACCCTAACGGGGGATTTTTTGTGCTTCCCGCCTCTGGACGCCCGATCGGAAGGGCTATTCCTGCTCCGTCGGACGGACGAGCATCTCGTTGATCGCGACGTGGCGTGGCCGGGACACGATGTACCCGATCGCGTCGGCGATGTCCTCGGCCCGGAGCCGCTCGATGCTGCCGAATCGCTGCCGCATCGAGGCCTGGACTTCCGGCCGGTTGTGCGACACGAGCTCGGTCGCCACCGCGCCCGGCTCGACCACCGACACGCGCACGTGGCGGGTCGTGATCTCCTTGCGCAGGGCATCGCTGAAGGCGCCCACTCCGTGCTTGGTGGCGTTGTAGACGGCACTGCCGCTGCGTGTCTCGCGTCCGGCGACGGAGCTGATGTTCACCAGGTCGGCCACGCCGCGCGGGCTGTCCTCTGCCGCTCGGAGCAGGTGGGGCAACCCGGCGTTGGTGCAGTACAGCAGACCCAGGAGATTGATCTGGATCATCCGCTCCCACTCGTCGACGGGCGCTCCCATCACGGGGCCGAGGAGCATGACACCGGCGTTGTTCACGAGCGTGTCGAGCCGTCCCAGCGCGTCGACGGTCTGCTCCACCGCGCGCTCCGCATCGGCACGGATCGTGACGTCGGCGGTGATCACCTCTGCGCTGGCACCATCGGCGCGAAGCCGGGCCGCCAGTGCCTCGAGCCGGTCGGAACGGCGTGCGACCAGCGCGACCTTCGCACCCATGCCCGCCAGTGATACCGCAGTCGCCTCGCCGATGCCGCTTGACGCCCCGGTCACCAGCGCCACGGTCCCATCGAGCGTTTCGTCAAGTCCTGCCATCAGCTCAGTACAGTGCCACAGCGGTGCACGTCGATCGTGTCAGAGTCGGCTGATGGACAGCGACGGATACGGCTACGCAGCAGACGACCGCGGCACCGGCAGGCTCCTCGACGACTTGCGCACCCTCTCGCCGTCCGCGATCGAGCGAGTGGCGCACGGCTGGGAAGCGCACGCGCTCCCGCATCTCGAGCGGTATCACGCGGCGGAGACCGCCGCACTGGATGCGATCGAGCACGCCCACCGCACCACGGACTGGGATGAATTGCAGCGTCAGATCCTCGACCTCACCGAGGGCCGCAGTTCGCTCGTGTCCTGGAAGGTCGAGCACGGCGAGAGAGGCCATCATGCCGAGGCAGCGGCGCTCGGCGCCGCGCTCGCGCTGCATGCAGCGGGGCACCTGGACGCCGCCGACACCACGATGCTCGCCCGCCCCATGGCGGAGGCACTTCCCTGGCTGCTGACCCTCTCGAGCGGCACCGCGTAGTCAGTCAACCGCGCTCGGGCGGCATTCGACCATGAAGTGGGACAGGCCGTCCACGGCGGCAACCACGTCGAGGCCGGCCTCGCGCGCGAGCACACGAAACTCCGACAAGGTGTTGTGGTGCCCTCCGACCAGCAGCATGTCGACGCTGATCGGCCTCGGTACGCCGTCTGGATAGACGCCACCGATGATCACGACGACCCCGGACGGTTCGGCTGCCTCGGCGCAGCGACGCAGGATCGCCACGGTCTCTCGATCCGGCCAGTCGTTGAGCACTTTGCGCAGCAGGTAGACGTCGCCGCCCGTCGGAAGCGAGTCGAAGAAGCTCTGGGCGGCTACCGTGACGCGATCGCCGACGCCGGCGGCTTCGAAGGTTGCATGGGCTCGCGCAACGGTTGCCGGGAGTTCCACGAGGACGCCTCGGAGCGCCGGCCGTCTGCGCAGGAGCTCGGCAAGCATGGCGCCGGTTCCGCCTCCCACGTCCACGACCACGTGCACGGTGTCCCAGCCGCCGCTGATGTCGAACGACGCGTCGGGCGTCCCGTGCCCGGTGTAGCTCATCAGCGCGTCGAAATCGGCTCCAAGCTCGGGATGCTCGCTCAGGTCATCCCAGTACGGCCGCCCGAACAGGCTCTCGTAACCGGGCTTGCCGGTTCGGACGAACGACGGCAGCGTGCTCCACACCTGGGACATCCGCCCGCCAATCCCGTCGAGGCTGAGGAACATTCCCGGGTCGAGCAGGCCCCGTGAGGTGTCATTCAACGCGAAGTGCCCGAGCGGCTCCTCGACGAACACGCCTTTTTCGGCCAGGTACGAGAGCACGCTGTGCAACACGTCGGTGTCGCTCGACGTTGCTGTGGCGAGCTCATCGATATCGGCGACTCCCGAATCGATGTGCTCGGCGATGTGCAGCGTCGCCGCGACGCGGAGACACCACGGCGTGCAGAGGTCGCTCAGCGTCCAGAGATCGAGCGTCGCTTCAGGATTCGACATCACCCGATGGTAACGGCGGAAGGACCCGCTACTCGCTCACCAGCTCGTAGTCCGGATTGAGGATGGCCAGCCGTCGCGTCCACGATCCCACCATGCCTTCGACGATGAGACGCGCGCCGGGTTCGATCCCCGGGATCTTCGGCCGGCCCTGGAAGACGAGCAGCAGGATGCCGGTGTCATCCGTGATCTCGCACTCCAGGTTGGCGGTGCCCTTCGCCGTCTGCACGCGCAGCGATCGGATGCGTCCGGCGACTCGAACGCGGGTGCGCCACGCGATATCGCTGATTGGAATGGTCCCGGTCGCGCGACGTGCGAGCTCGCGGTCGACACCGGCGCCGCGCATGGGCTTGCGCCGGTAGTCCGGCCGGTCCGGATGCGCGTGCGGCCGGAACCGGCGCCTCTGTGCGGCCTCGAGGTTGAACGGCACGATCGTTGCCGCGACATGCGCGACGCCGCCGACTGCGTCCGCGATGCGGTCCGCCGTGCGATCGTGGAGCACGCGCGCGAGTCGTGAATGAAACGCACGGCGCGGAAGGAGCACCGTGCACTCGGTCTTCCCGTCGGCCACCACGTCCGCGACATACTCGAGTGCCGCGCGTTCGAGTCGCCGGTCGCGGCACTCCAGAATATCGAGCGGCAGGTGCGCAAGACCGAGCCTGCTCCACTCGTCCTTGAGTTCCTCGGTCGCCGCGGCATCGATGTTGAAATGCACGGCGCGCAGCTCGTCCGGGCGCAGCGTGCGCGCGTACTGCACCGCCCGCGCAGCAGCCATGTCCAGCTGACCGACGAGCACCAGCACGACATGGCGTTGGAGCACCGGCGCCTCCGCGGCTGCGACCGCACCGGTCTCCAGTTGCTTCTCCTCGGCGACATATTGCCGGTGCAGGCGGATGAGGCCGTAGTACATCGGTGGCCCGATGACGGCGACGATCCACGCGCCTTCGAAGAACTTCGTGACCAGCAGGATGCCGACGACGGCCACGGACAGCGCGCCTGCGAAGCCGTTGATCACTGCGCCGAGATGCCATCGCCGCCCCCGCAACGTCAGGTGATGCTTGAGCATGCCGAAGCCGGCGAACGAGAACCCCGTGAAGACCCCGATGGCGTAGAGACCGACCAGCGCGTTGAGCTGCGCCTTGAACACGATGATCAAGAGAATTGCCACCGCGGCCAGGACGAAGATCCCATTGGAGAATGCCAACCGGTGGCCGCGCTTGGTCAATTGACGCGGCAGGAATGAGTCCCCCGCCACAAAGCTCGCGAGATACGGAAACCCGTTGAAGCTCGTGTTGCCGCCGGTGAACAGGATCATGACCGTCGCGGCCTGCACCAGGTAGAAGAGCGCCGTGCCCACCCACGTGTTCCCGAGCACGTAGCGAACCTCCTGGGACACGACGGTCGGGCTGCCGCTGAAGTACGGCACGGCGTGTGTCCAATGCGCAAGCAGCGATGTGCCGAGCACGAGAAACCCGAGGATCCCGCACATGACCAGCAGCGCGGTGCGTCCGTTCCGCGCCTCGGGACGCCGGAAACTCGAGATGCCGTTCGACACTGCCTCGAGCCCGGTGAGCGAGGAGCCGCCGTTGGCGAATGCGCGAAGGCAGTAGAAGATTCCCAGTCCCATGAGAAATCCGCGCTGCGTGCCGATGGGATACCCGAGGGCCGCGGCACTGGGGAGTGCGTGCGCGTGGAGACCACCGACCGCTGCCTTGACGAACCCCGTGATCACGACCAGCGACAGCGACACGACATAGAAATAGGTGGGGATGGCGAAGATGGACCCAGCCTCGCGGATGCCGCGCAGATTGCCGAACAGCATGATCAGCACCACAGCGATGGTGATGGCGATGGTGTACGGCACCAATGCCGGAAATGCCGATGTCAGCGCCGCGGTGCCGGCGGATGTCTGCACGGCAACCGTCACGGTGTAATCGATGAGCAGCGCCACCGCGGCAACCTGCGCGACGTTCGGGCCGAAGTTGTCACGAGCGACCACGTAGGAGCCACCGCTCTTGGTGTAGACACCGATGACCTGGATATACGAGATCATCACGAAGACCATCACCGCGAGGATCGCCAGGGTGATGGGGAGCACCAGCGAGAACGCGGCGAGCCCGATGATCGGCACCATCACGACGAGCATCTCTTCGGTGCCGTACGCGGAGGACGAGATCATGTCCGGCGCGAGCACACCGATGGCGACGGGTGTGGCGAGGCGTTCCTGCGTGAGTTGCTCGGACACCATCGGCGGGCCGAGGATCCGGTTCTTCAGCCGGTAGGCCCAGGACTCGGGATAGGTTCCGGCCCCCGATGGTCCGGGAGCCTCAGGAGCGAGTGGGCGTGATGATGCCATTGGAACCTTCCGTGGGTCTTCCACGGCCGCAGTATGGCCCATGCCGAAGTTGGCAGCAGCATCGCCCGATGCCTGAGAGACCTGCTTGAATGGATCGATGCACATCGTCATCGTCGGCTGCGGGAGGGTCGGTTCCGGCGTCGCCCGAGCCCTCGAGGCCGAGGGTCACTCGGTCGCCGTCATCGATCGAAACCGTAAGGCCTTCCGCCGGTTGCCCGCCGATTTCAAGGGCATCGTCGTGGAGGGATCGGGCTTCGATCGCGACGTGCTGCATGAGGCGCGCATCGAGGACGCGGACGCCGTCGCCGCCGTGACGTCCGGGGACAACTCCAATATCCTCAGCGCCCGGATCGCGCGCGAGACCTTTGGCGTCGAGCGCGTGGTGGCGCGCATCTATGACCCGCAGCGCGCGCAGGTCTACCAGCGGCTCGGCATCCCAACGGTCGCAACGGTGACGTGGACCGTGGACCAGGTCCGCAGCTGGCTGCTCCCCGAGGACTTCACCCCGCACTGGCGCGACGCCACCGGGACGCTCCTGCTGATCGACCGGGTCCTTCCCGAGCATCTTGCCGGCCAGAAGCTGTCAGTTCTCGAAGCTGACGGGAAGATCCGGCTCGTCGCCGTGACCCGGGCCGGCGTGCCTCGCCTCGACGCCAACGATCTGGTCGGACAGGATGGCGACCTGCTCCATCTCGTGCTCATGAAGGACGACCTGCCCGCGCTGGCGGCGCTCCTCGTCCCGCCGCCCCCGGTCGCCGTGGCCGTTGCCACCAAGGCGCACTGATGAAGGTCGCGGTCGCGGGTGGCGGCAGCGTCGGCATGGCCGTCGCCACCGACCTCAAGGTGCACGGTCACGACGTCTTCATCCTGGAGGTCGACCCGGAGCAGGTCGCACGCTTCCAGCCCCACGTCGACGTCCGGTGGCTGGTGGCCGACGCCTGCGAGGTCTCCTCCTTGAAGGCTGCAGGCATGGCCGAGGTCGACGTCATGGTGGCCGCCACAGGGGACGACGAGGACAACCTCGTCATCTCGCTGCTCTCGAAACAGGAATTCGCCGTCCCGCGGGTGATCGCGCGGGTGAACAATGCGAGCAATCAGTGGCTGTTCACCGAGAGCTGGGGCGTCGACGTTCCCGTTTCCACGCCGCAGCTGTACACGGCGCTCGTCGAAGAGGCGGTTTCCATCGGCTCCCTCGTGCACCTCATGAGCTTCGAAGGAGCGTCGGCGCATCTGCTCGAGGTCACCCTCGCGGAGGAGTCGCCGGCGTGTGGCGCGTCCATCTCCGACCTCGGGCTCCCGAGGGAGTCGGCGATCGTCGCCATCGTGCGCCGGGAGCACATGATCATCCCCGACCCGGAGACGCTGCTCTATGCAGGAGACGAGGTCATCGTGCTGGCCATGGTCGAGAGCGAGCGAGCGATCCAGACGATCCTGGTCGGCGATGCACCCCCGGGCGGCCCGGCGCCCATCCCGCAGTAGCGCGCCCTTGCGCTTCGCTTTCCATGTACGTCGAGGAGGAGCCCGGCCGTGAGCCGGCAACCGTGTGGCTCCATCACGGCGTCGGGTCGACCCGAGCGTGGGAGACGTTCCTCCCGGCGGCTGCCGGAGGGCGCAGGGCAGTCGCGTACGACCGTCGAGGATTCGGACGCTCGTCGCACGAGCGCCGCTTCACGACTGCGATGTTCGATGAGGACGTCCACGATCTTCAGGGGCTGATCGCTGAGCAGGGCGGCCGGCCGGTCCATCTGATCGGCCACAGCGACGGGGGGACTGTTGCGCTGCTGCTCGCCGCCCGGTCGCCGGAGCTCGTGCTCAGCGTCGCTGTTGTCGCCGTCCATGTTCGCGGCGATGTGGTGACCGTGGCTACACTCCGGCGCATGGGTCCGCCAGACGAGTGGCCGGAGCCGATGCGGCGCAACCTCCAGCGCGCTCACGGCGCGGACTGGTGCGATGTGGCGGGTCGCTGGCACGCGCTCTGGGCATCGCCGGCCTGGGAGAGCTGGAGCATCGTCGACGAGGTGTCGTCGATCACCGCTCCGGTCTATGCGATGCACGGTCTCCACGACAATCTCTCGCCGGCGCTGCACGCGGAGACGATCCGCGCTCTGTTGCCCGGGTCGCGGATCGCCTGGATCGACACAGCCACGCACGAGCCACATCGTGTTGCGCCGGAACGGTTCGTGAGTGACCTGCGGACACTCTGGCGGGACTCGGAGACCGGCGATGACTGACCACTTCAATGCCAGTCAGTGGCTCGTCGACCGCCAGGTCGATGCAGGCAACGGCGCGAGTCCTGCGATCCTCTGTGGCGCCACGTCGATCACCTACTCGGAATTGCTCGAATTGGTCGAAGCCGCGGCGGGTGGGCTCCGGCGGCTGGGCGTGCGGCCGGAGGAGCGGGTGCTGCTGATCCTTCGTGACGGCCCCGAGCTCGCCATCGCCATCCTCGCAACGATGCGCATCGGCGCAGTTGCCCTTCCCGTCAATCCGCTGCTCCCGCCGCGTGATCTCGTCGCCATCGCGCTCGACGCGCGGGCCCGATGCGCGATCGTGCCCGGCGATGCGACGGCGTTGATCGCCGCCCTCACCGAAGCAGTTCCCGGCCTCAGCGACCTTGTGTGCGTCGGGCCGGGGGCGGACGGTGATGCTGTCGGGCCGCTCTGGTCCGAGCTCCTCGGGAGCGGCGGTGAGGGCGGTGTGGACGCGACCACCCCCGAGTCCCCGGGCTTCTGGCTCTGCACCTCCGGCACCACCGGGCGTCCCAAGCTGGCGATGCACCGGCACGCCGATGTGCGGACCACGTGTGAGGGATACGCGGCCGAGGTCCTGGCGGTGCAGCCCGGTGACCGGCTGCTCTCCGTCGCTCCGATGTTCCACGCCTATGGATTCGGGAACTCGCTCACGTTCCCGATGGCCGCCGGCGCGCAGAGCATCCTCGAGCCGACGCGCCCCCCGACCCCGGCAGGCATCGCAGCGGTCATGGAGCAACACCACCCGACCCTCTTCTTCGCGGTGCCGACGTTCTACGCGGCGCTGATTGCAGCCGACATTCCCCACACGACGTTCACCTCGCTCCGCCAGGCGGTCTCGGCGGGTGAGGCGCTGCCCGCCGAGCTCTTCCTGCGCTTTCGAGAGCGCTTCGGGGTCGAGATCCTCGACGGGATCGGCTCCACGGAGATGACCCACATCTTCATCTCCAACCGAGCACGGCAGGCGGTGCCCGGCTCGTCCGGGACGCCCGTGGCCGGTCATCGCCTCCGGATCCTGGACGACGACGACGCTCCGGTGCCGGTGGGTTCGGCGGGCCAGCTCTGGGTGTCCGGCGCTGCCGCCGCGACGGGGTACTGGTGCCGCTCCGAGGAGACGCGGCGAACCTTCGTCGGTGACTGGGTCGCCACCGGTGACCTGTACTCGGTTGATGGCGCGGGCATCTACCGCCACCTTGGCAGAAGGGACGACATGCTCAAGGTTGGCGGTGAGTGGGTCTCTCCCACGGAGGTCGAGAGCGTCCTGCTCGGCCACGCATCCGTTGCCGAGGCGGCCGTCGTCGGGGCACTCACCATCGATGGGCTCACGCGTCCCGTTGCGTTCGCCGTGCCCCGGCCTGGGGTCCGGTTCGATGCCGATGACGTGCTCGCGCGCTGCCGCGACGAGCTCGCGGGCTACAAGCGTCCACGCCGCCTCATCGTGGTCGAGGCACTCCCGAAGACGGCGACCGGCAAGGTGATCCGGGCCGAACTCCGCCGCGAGGCGACACGAGCGCTCAACGACGCCGGCTGAGCGCTCGCTACGTCAGGTGGACGTACTCGTAGTCAACCGGCTGGCCGTTGATGCCGGTCGCCGGCGGTGCGATCCACGCGGCCATCTTGCCGGGTTCGAACACGGGCTTCATGAGTGACTGGATGTAGTCGAAATCGTCCTGTGTCGGAAGCCATTCGCGCTCCTGGCGGGTCCAGGTATCGGCGTCGATGAGCGCTCCCTGGGGCGTGACCCGCAGGCCCGCATACGCGCCGACGCGACGGTTGAACCCGTGGTGGGGCAAGGACAGCGTCCTGTCCACGCCCGCTTCGTCGAGAATCCTGTTCCAGCGCTTCACGCCGTTGTTGCAGTCGATGAAGTACTCGGCCCGCAAGTCCTGGTTGAGTGCCGTCAGGGCCGGGATCTCTGCACGCTCGACGCGGCCGTCGACGATCACGTCGATCGCCGCTGTGGTCTGCGTGAGCCGATGATCGTCCGCGCGGCGTTCCTCCTGCCAGCGACCTTTCAGTCCGGCGGTGAAGTAGTTCGCGACGTTGGTGGATCGCTCCCCGCCGAACAGGTCGAGCGACACGCTGTAGTGAAAATTCAGGTACCGCTGGACGATCTCTAGCGGAATCCCACCATGGCGCTTGACGTCGTCGGTGTCGTGCTCGCGCATCAGCGTGGCCGTGCGCCGGACCACACGATCGATGCCGGTTGTTCCGACCATCATGTGATGCGCTTCCTCGCGAAGCATGAAACGGCAGGTCCGTGAGAGCGGATCGAACCCACTCTCCGCAAGCGTGCCGAGCTGAAACTTCCCGTCGCGGTCGGTGAAGTACGTGAACATGAAGAATGCCAGCCAGTCTCTCGTCGGCTCGTTGAACGCGCCGAGAATGCGTGGCGCGTCGACGCTCCCGGAGTGACGCATCAGCAACTCCTCGGCCTGCTCGCGCCCTTCGCGCCCGAAAAAGGCATGCAGGAGATAGACCATCGCCCACAGATGACGGCCCTCTTCCACGTTGACCTGAAAGAGATTGCGGAGGTCGTAGAGGCTCGGGGCGGTGAACCCGAGGAGCCGCTGCTGCTCCACAGAAGCCGGCTCGGTGTCCCCCTGGACGACGAGGAGTCGCTGCAAATCCGCGCGATACTCGCCGGGTACCTGCTGCCAGGCCGCAAGTCCCATGTGCTCACCAAAGGCTATCCGCCGCTCGGGCTCACGGTCAGCGAGGAAGATCCCCCATCGATATTCCTCCAGCGGGATATGCCCGAAATGCGCCCATCCATCGCGGTCGGCGCTGATGGCGGTGCGCAGGTAGATGTCGCGTGCGATGAGGTCCGGGCCGAGATCGCGCCACCACTGCATGAAGCGCGGTTGCCACGCCTCGAGCGCGCGTTGCAGCCGGCGGTCGCCGCGGAGATCCACGTTGTTGGGGATTCGGTCGGTGTAATCCGCGCTGAGACTCATGTCACACCCGTTCCCTGTCCAGCGACGCGCGTTGCCCGCTGCCATAGCGCCGGAGCGCGCCCGCAGGGCCGATTGCATTGGGGCGGCTGAACACCCAGTTCTGCCAGGCGGTGAGGCGACCGAAGATCTTCGTCTCCATGGTCTCGGGGCCGGCAAACCGAACGTTTGCCTCCATGGCGCTGAGCGCGTCAGGGCTGAATGCGGCCCGTTGCTCGAGAGCGATCCGGAGCTCGTCCTCCCAGTCGATCGCGTCCGGCGCAAAGGTCACGAGTCCAAGCTCGAGAGCCGCGGCGCCGTCGAGCGGTGTGAGCATCGCCGCGCGTACCGCGTCGAGCTCGGCGCCCCGACCGAAGAACCGCGATTCGAGGCGTGAGAGACCGTTGCCCATCGGATACAGACCGCTGTTCGCACTGGTGACGACGATGACGGCAGGGTCTTCCCCCTCCTCCATCGTTCCGTCGAGCATGAACTGCTGGTCGCACGCCAGCGCGAGTTCCAGCAGGAGTCCGCCACAACATCCGCCCGGCTCGATGGACGCGAGCAGGCTGCGGCTCGTGACGTCGACTCGCTTGAACACGCGCTTGAGCAGCAGCACCACTTCGTTGATGAACCGGTGCGAGGAGCGATGTTCGAGCAGGAACCGATCGTGGGCAAGGACATGATCCATGTCACCACTGGTCTTGACCACCCATGTCCCGAGCGTGAGCTCGTTGGTCCGGAGGCGAAGGATCAGATCGTCGAGCTCTCGGGCCATCGCGAGCGGCCAGTAGTGACTGCCGAGCCTGCGCGCGTCCTCCGCGTCAACCGGTGCACCCTCTTCGGGGCCTCGTACCGTGATGGTGACCACACCCGCCTGCCGGTCGAACTGCGCGGTGACGTGGTCGTACGCAATGCCGTCGTCATCTGGCGACGACACCAGAGCGTCGAGCGAAACGCCGGTTGCAGATCGAGTCCCAACAGCGCGCGATGCGATCGCCTCGGCGCGCGCGCGTACGCTCTCATCGAACTGTCCGCGAGGAACGGCGGCGTCGATCAGCCCCCACCGCATCGCCGCAGGCGCCTTGACGCCCTCACTCTTGGTCACGAAGGCGTCCACGAGATCTCGGCGAACATGCCGTTTGTCGCCGAGTCGGGTGAGCCCGCCCGTGGCCGGGAGCACGGCGAGCAGGGGTAATTCGGGGAGCGACACCGCTGACGATCCGTCGTCGATGAGCAGGATCTCCTCGCAGGCGAGTGCCAGCTCGTACCCACCGCCGGCAGCCGCACCGTTGACCGCTGCGATGTACGTCTGGCCGGAGTTGGCGCTTGCGTCCTCCATCGCCAGCCGTGTCTCGTTCGTGAATTTGCAGAAATTGACCTTCCAGGGGTGCGTCGCCTGGGCAAGCATGCCGATGTTCGCACCGGCCGAGAAGCACCGATCCTTCGCCGAGGTGATGACCACGCAACCAACCTCCGGGTGCTCGAAGCGAAGCCGCTGCACCGCATCGTGGAGCTCGATGTCGACACCCAGGTCGTACGAGTTGAGCTTCATCGCGTAGCCAGGGCGGAGTCCCTGTTGCTCGTCGACGTCCATCGCGAGAGTGGCGACGGGGCCGTCGATGCTGAGGCACCAGTGGTGGTAGTGCTCCGGATCGGTCTCGAAGGAGACGGCCGGAGTGACGTCCTCCGACGCACCGACCTTCTCGGCGGCTTCGAGCGCCATCCACTCATACCTCTCGGAGCACGGACGAATTCGTGCTCATTATGGACGCCGACTCCACGCGGCTCCGCGCTGTCGAGGCAGCCGGTGCAGTGCGGCGCGGCGGGCGGAGCGGCCGAGAGAGAATGGACGCGGCGATGGCAGACGTTGAGCGCCGCATCACTGCAGCGTCCCTGACCGTCTCACCGGTCGATCCAGCAGACCCTGAGGCCCGGCAATGTCTGCGCGCGTATTTCGCGGAACTCGATCGGCGGTTCGACACCGGCTTCGATCCGTCGCGGTCAATCAGCGCGGACGACGACGAGCTCCGGCCACCCGCCGGGATGCTCGTGCTCGCCCGGCTCCACGAACGGGCGGTTGGGTGCGGCGCACTCAAGTTCCTCCCCGGCCAGCCGGCTGACGTCAAGCGAATGTGGGTTGCGGAATCCGCCCGTGGCCTCGGCGTTGGACGCCGTCTCCTGACCGAGCTCGAGCGGCTTGCCGCCGGCCATGGCGTGGCGGCAGTGCGCCTCGAGACCAATGGAACCCTCATCGAGGCGATCAGCCTCTACCGCTCCGCCGGTTACGTCGAGGTTCCGGCCTTCAACGACGAGCCCTATGCACACCACTGGTTCCAGAAGCAGCTGCGGAACGCCGCGCCGTCGACCTAGCGGTACGTGCCGTCACGTAGGCTTCGCACGATGGTGCGGGCTCCTGAGCGCGACCTCCCTTCGGGCAACCCCGACGAGCGCGAGCTCCTGCTCGACTGGCTCGCCTGGCTCCGCGAAGCCGTGGGCCGAAAGATCGACGGGCTCAGCGAGGTGGACGCTCGGTGGACTCCTGAAGGACGGTTGATCTCACTCATCGGGATCGTCAATCACCTGACGCACGTGGAATGGCGATGGATCGACGGCACCTTGCGTGGCGAGGAAACCTCGCGGCTCGACACGGAGTTCCGTCCTGGACCGGAGCTCACGGTGGCAAGCGCGGTGGCGGCGTATCGAGCACGCGCGGCGGCCACCGAGATCTACGTGCGCGCGACCCCGCTCACGCAGCAGACGCTCGACGCGAATGGCACCGACCTGCGTTTTGTGCTGCTCCACCTCATCAATGAGACTGCCCGGCACGCGGGCCACGCGGACGCAACGCGCGAACTGCTGGACGGCATGACCGGCGAATAGCGGCTCAGCCCGCGCCAGGCGGACCTTTTTCGACGATTCGCGAGACCACGTCGGGGGAGGTGCCCGGGGCGATGCCTTCAAGGAGCCACGTCACCCCCGATGCCTCAAGCGATGCCACGGTGTCGGGCACGCTTACCGGCTCCTCGGCAGAGAGCGTGCAACGCACGGCGATATCGATGTCGGCCGCGGCGCCACGATCGAGGAGTGCCGAACGCAGCGCTGTGATGTCGGCAGGATCCGGTGGCGGCAACGCTCCAGGGGTATGAAAAATCGGAAAACAGCCCTGGAGCGTTGCGATCCGAGCCAGCGGCTTCTGATTCGGCCAGCGCACCGCACCCCAGAGGGGCAACGGGCGCTGCAGCGGTGTGGGGAGTAGCGCCGGCGAATGCACGGTGTAGTGGCGCCCCTCGAAGTCCACCGGCTCGCCGCTGAGAAACCGCTGGACCAACTCGAGGGCCTCGTCGAGCATCTGTCCTCGTATGACGGGATCAACCGCATCGCCGAACGAGCTGAACTCAGACCATCCATCGTCGCCAAGCCCGATGCCGCCGATCAGCCGTCCCTCGCAGAGTTGATCGAGGGTCGCCATCTGACGGCTGAGTACCCATGGGCGTCGCCTCGGGAGCGGCGTGACGAGTGCGCCCATCCGGATCCGCTGTGTGACTGCCGCCACGGCAGCCATGACCACCCACGGATCCGACACCGCCATGCCTGGGATCGCGAGCATGTGATCCCAAAGAAAGAGCCCATCCCAACCGGCACCTTCCGCTTGCTTGGACAGCGCAACCACCCGTTTCGGTTCGGCAAATTCGGCGAACGGCGGCAGGAAGAGCCCGAAACGCACCGCCCGTTCACCCAACCTCGCGCGAGTCTGAGACTGCTCTCGGCGCGTCGCGCACGCACCCCCAGATCAAGACGAACGCCAGTTCGAGCAGATGCACGAGCATTGCGCGGGGACCACCATCGTGTTCCATGAGGCGCCGCTACTCTTGCACACGCTCGCGGGCAGCGGCGCCTCGCTGGAAAGCGGACGATTGCGATCTTCCCGCCGAGATCAGCGGCCCTCGGCTTTGTGTTTGAGGGCTTCGCCGGCGCCCTTCAACTTATCGCCGGCCTCGCCGAGGGCGTGCTCGACCTTGCCGGCGGCGTGCTGAGTCTTGCCTTCCGACTCGCGCGCCTCATCTCCGGTGACCTTGCCCTGCAGTTCCTTCGCCTTGCCGGCGACCTGGTCGGCTTCTCCAGACATGACAGACCTCCAAGTGCGAACACCCCAGCCCCGTGAGCTGGTGGTCATTGCGCTACTGATAGTCGCAGTATCATACAATGTACCAGCTAAGGTAGGGCGCAGGAAATGAAGGCTTCAGAGGTTCGGACGCAGGTCCGGGAGACGTCATTCGCCCTACCAGTGGTTCAGGAGCCAGTCGTATACCTCGCCCAGTTGATGGACGATGACGGTCAGGTGCCCATCGCCCTCGGTGAGGCGAGCCTCGACTCCGGGGATCTGCGCCGCAAGCCACACGCCATGTCCAAACGGAACGAAGCGATCCTGCCGGCCGTGGAGGAGCAACACCGGGATCGAGATGTCGGACAACGCGAAGCCCCATGGTTCGGCGTTCTCAACGCCGTCGTCCCACCAGCCTTCAACGCCCGCCCCGAGACCGGCAACGGCGCTGTCCACAAAGTACTGGGCCAATTCCTGCGTGAAGACGGCCGCATCTCCGGGCGACACCAGCGTCTTGAAGATCACCTGGATCTGTTCGGCATTGGCCCCGAGCATCTCCACGCGGTCGTTCTCGAGCTTCGCTCTTGCTGCCGGCCGGTCCCGGAGGAAGAGCTGGAAGTCGTCCGCGTTCAGCTCGCCCATTCCCTCGAACCAGTCGAGACCCTCAGCACCCCACGGCGCGGGTGAGGCGAGCGATGCCGCCGCCGGGATCAGGTCGGGCAGGAGCGCGGCGCAGGCCAGTACGTGCGGGCCACCGCCCGAATGCCCCCACGTCAGCAGCCGGTCGATGCCGAGCCCTGCGCAGATGGCACGCGCGTCCTGCGCGCAATCGGCAACCTTCCTCCCGGGCTGCGCCGTCGACCCACCGTAGCCCGGCCGGTCGTACGTGATCATGCGAACGCCGTGCTCGCGAGCAACTGCCACGTCGGGGCCGTACTGGAGCCGCGAGTTGGGCGTCCCCTGGTGCACCAGGACCGGGATGCCGTCTGGGTCGCCGCCTTCGGTGACGGCGAGTGTGCGTCCGTCGGCAGTCTCGATCACATGTTCCATCGACGTCCACCTCCACGGTCAAGAACCACCGCGGGAGCGTACGCGGCGGGCGGTCGCGGCCGCCGTCTTCGACGACGTCGGGCTGTGTATGCTCCCGCGATGGTGAACTCTCGAACGGAACACATCCGCGGCGGCGATGGCCACGACTTCACCGGGTATCTCACCCTTCCGGCCTCAGGGTCGGGTCCGGGGATGGTGGTGGGGCAGGAGATCTTCGGTATCACCGATTACATCAAGGACGTGTGCGCGCGTCTCAGTGACCTCGGATATGTCGCACTCGCGCCCGACCTGTACTCGCGGATCGACGGTGAGTCCGTGATCGATGAACGTACGGAGAACGCACTGCCGCGCGCTTTCGGTTCGATGCAGAAACTCGACTTCGCGCAGGCTGCGAGTGACGCGACCGATGCGCTCGAGCATCTGCGCGGTCTGCCTGAGGTCACGGATCGGCGGGCCGGCGTCATCGGCTTCTGTCTCGGTGGCGGCATCGCGTACTTCGTCGCCGTGGCCGCGGAACCCGACGTCGCAGTCCTGTACTACGGATCGGCCATCCCGCCGAACCTCGACAAGGCGCCGGCTGTGCACTGCCCGGTGCTCTTCCACTTCGGTGACGCGGATGAGTACATCACCCCGGAACAACGAGCGGCGGTCGAGCACGCATTCGCCGGGCGCGACCACACGGAATTCCATCTGCATCACGGTCCCAACCATGCGTTCGACAATCACAACGCCGTGTTCCATCACCCGGAGGCTGCGGCCGCGGCGTGGAAGCAGACGGTGGCCTTTTTGGAGCGCGAGTTTCCGGCGTAAATCGGTCGGTGACCCTCAGCGCACCTCGATGACGTGCGCTCTGCGCGGGACCAGTTCGCCGATGATCGGCGACCCGGGAATCTCGCCCGCAACCAGGAGGCCGCCGCTCGTCTGTGCGTCGGCGAGGAGGAGACGCTCGCGTTCGTCATGCGCCGCACGACCACTCCATGCGACATGCGGGGCGACCCACTCGAGATTGCGGCGTGTGCCGCCACTCACATAGCCGGCATCGAGCGAGTCGCGCGCACCCTCGAGATACGGGACCGCGTCCGCGTCGATGAGCGCCGTCAGATTGCTCGCACGCGCGAGCTTGTACAGATGTCCCAGCAGGCCGAACCCGGTGACGTCAGTCGCGCAGCGCGCGCCTGAGTCCAGCGCCGCCTCGGACGCACGCCGGTTGAGGGCAACCATCGTGGCGACCGCCTGCGGAAAGACTTCCCCCGTCTGTTTATGCCTGCTGTTGAGGACGCCGAGCCCCAGAGGTTTGCTCAGTGACAGAGGCTGACCGGCGACGCCTGCATCGGTGCGCAGCAAACGATCGGCATCCGCCAGCCCGGTGACCGCCATGCCGTATTTCGGCTCCGGGTCGTCGACGCTGTGGCCGCCGGCAACCGGGCACTCGGCCTCGATTGCGACGGCGAGGCCGCCGCGAAGGACCTCGGCGGCGAGGCTCATCGGAAGCAGGTCGCGCGGCCAGCAGACGAGATTCACCGCGAGGATGGGCCGGCCGCCCATCGCGTAGATGTCCGAGAACGCATTCGCCGCGGCGATGCGTCCCCAGTCGTAGGCGTCGTCGACGACCGGCGTGAAGAAGTCGACGGTGCTGAGCACGGCCGTCCCGTTCCCGTCGATTCGCACCGCGGCGGCATCGTCGCCGTGGTCGAGGCCAACGAGCAGCGTCGCGCTCGGCACACCGATGAGGCCCGCGACCATCTCCTCGAGCTCCCCGGGCGGGATCTTGCAGGCACAGCCGCCGCCGTGCGCGTATTCCGTGAGACGCATGGCCCGATAGTCGCAGGTTGGATGCTCGCCTCACGGTTGCCTGCATGAGTCTCCTACGCTTGTCGGTGGAGGCGTCTGGGCACCTGGTGGGCTTCCTGATCTTCAAAATCAGTGTGACCGAGTATCCCGGTCAAGCGGGTTCGATTCCCGTCCGCCTCCGCCGCCGCGCTGGCTTGCGCAGGCGGGTTACCCGTATGGTCACCGCGCATGCACAGCGACCCACGCCGCGCCGTCCCGCAGACGGACTCGGTGCTCGCGGACGACCGGCTCGGCGAGCCGCAACGACGGCTCGGGCGCGCTCGGGTGCGTGACGTCGTGCGCGCTTCGCAGCAGGCAGTGCGCCAGGGGTCGGTGCAGCCTGACGAGCTCGTCGACCATGTGCTCAGTCATCTGCCCGCACGCGCAACCAGCCTCACCCCGGTCATCAACGCCACGGGGACGGTGCTCCACACGAACCTGGGGCGTGCCCCGCTCTCGGCTGCGGCTCGCGAAGCGCTGCTCGTGGCGTCGGGATACGTCGACCTCGAGCACGACCTGCAGGATGGGCGTCGAGCATCGCGCGGACGCGGCGCGCTGGACGCGCTCCGTGCCGCGCTCCCCGACGCCGGGGACGTCATGGTGGTCAACAACGGTGCCGCGGCACTGCTGCTGGCGGTGACGGTGCTGGCCGCAGGCCGCGAGGTGGTCTGGAGTCGCGGCGAGCTCGTTGAGATCGGCGACGGATTCCGGCTGCCGGACCTCGTCGCGTGCACCGGCGCGACGCTCCGCGAGGTGGGGACAACCAACCGCACCACCAGAGCCGACTACGTCGCGGCGATCGGCGACCAGACCGGGTGTGTCCTGAAGGTGCACCCCTCGAACTTCCGGATGACGGGGTTCACAGCATCGGTCGCGATTGGCGAGCTGACCGGTCTCGGCGTCCCGTTGGTGGTCGATGTCGGCTCGGGGCTGCTCGCGCCCGACCGGTTGCTCCCAGACGAGCCCGACATCGCCGGTGCGCTGCGCGCCGGCGCGGACGTGGTCACCGCCAGTGGCGACAAGCTGCTCGGCGGCCCGCAGGCCGGGATCATCGCCGGCACGGCTGACCTCATCGCGCGGTGTCGGCGGCATCCTCTGGCCCGGGCCCTTCGGGTCGACAAGCTGACGATCGCGGCGCTCGAGGCGACGCTCGGCGGACCGGAGTCGCCCACGGCACAAGCTCTGCATGCTGACCCGATCGCGCTGCGGGAGCGTGCGGAGGCGATCGCGGCCCGGCTCGGGGACCTTGCGGTGGTGGTGCCGAGCGATGGCGCTGTCGGTGGCGGGAGCGGACCAGGTGTCGCGCTGCCAGGCTGGGCCGTGAGCCTCCCTGAGGATTACGCCGCCGCGTTGCGCGCCGGAGACCCGGCCGTGGTGGCGCGCCTCGAGGGCGGGCGCTGTCTCCTCGATCTGCGCTGCGTGCCGGCGTCCGAGGACGACGCGCTGATTGGGGCCGTCCTCGCGTGCAGGTGATCGCGACTGCGGGTCACGTCGATCACGGCAAGTCGACGCTGGTCCGGGCGCTCACCGGGATGGAACCGGATCGCTGGGCCGAGGAGCGGCGCCGTGGCATGACCATCGACCTCGGATACGCGTGGACCACGCTGCCGTCCGGCGAGGAGATCGCGTTCGTCGACGTCCCAGGTCACGAGCGGTTCACCACCAACATGCTCGCCGGGGTGGGTCCGGTCCCCGCGGTCCTGCTCGTCATCGCCGCAGACGAGGGCTGGGCAGCGCAGACCGAGCAGCATGTGCGCGCGCTTGATGCGCTGGATGTCCGGCATGGACTCGTGGCAGTCACCCGCAGCGATCTCGCCGACCCCACTGCGGCCATCGAGCAGGCGCGCGCATGCCTTGCCTTCACCACGCTGGCCGGCATTCCTGCCGTCAGCGTCTCCGGGCAGACCCGCGCCGGCATGCACGCGTTCCGGGAAGCGCTCGGCGTGCTTGCGAGGGAGCTCCCGCCCGCCGATCCTGAGGAGCGTGTCCGCCTCTGGGTTGATCGGTCGTTCACGGTCCGGGGCAGTGGGACGGTGGTCACCGGAACCCTCGCCGCGGGCACGTTGCGCCTGGGTGACACGCTCGAGCTTGGCGATTCGATCGTGTCGGTGCGTGGCCTGCAGCGGCTTGGGCAACCGGCGGAGGCTGTCAGCGCGCCGGCCCGGGTGGCGGTGAATCTGCGCGGTATCGCGTACCAGGCTGTCCGGCGCGGCGACACGCTGCTGACGCCGGGGGCATGGCGGTGGACTGGTGTGGTGGACGTGCGAGGGCGTGGTGAGAAGTTGCCCACTCACGCCGTGGTGCACATCGGCGCGGCGGCCGTGCCGGCAACGGTGCGCAGTCTCGACGCGAGCGACGCTTCGGGCGCCTCCGTGATCCGGCTCACGCTCGGCACGCCACTGCCGCTCCAGGTCGGTGACCGGATGCTGCTTCGCGATCCGGGTCTCCGAGCGATGATCGGCGGCGTGACCGTGCTGGATCCGGCGCCACCCTCGCTGCGACGTCGGGGTGCCGCGAGGGCGCGGTCCGCTGCGCTCGCTACGGATCGCGGTATTCCGGATGTGGGGGCTGAGGTGGCCCGGCGCGGAGCCGTGAGGCGCGCGTTGCTCGAGTCGATCGGCGTGCGCGTGGTCGAGCCGATGTCCTCAGGGGTGCGGGCGGCGGGAGCCTGGCTGGTCACCGAGGCGATGTGGGAGGCGTGGCGACGTGCGCTCCTCGCGGCCGTCGATCGTGGATCGGCGGCGCTGCTCGATTCTGGCGTCACGCATGCGGATTTGACACGAGCGCTGCGGCTCGAGGATGCGGAGCTGCTGCAACTGCTCGTCGGCTCTTTACCGGAGCTCGAGGATGCCGGAGGGCGCGTGAGGAAACGAGGGAGCGTGCCGGTGCTCCGGGCTGACCTTGGAGAGGCGGTATCACGACTCGCTGCTGCACTCGCGGACGCGCCGTTCGCCGCCCCGGAGCAGCAGCAGCTCGTGGCGCTGGGGCTCGGGCGGCGTGAGCTCGGAGCGGCTGCATCGGCGCGGGCGATCTTGCTCCTGCCTGGGGATATCGCTCTGCTCCCCACTGCGCCGGTGATGGCGGCCGAACGGCTCAGGGGGCTGCCGCAACCGTTCACGCTCTCGGCTGCGCGACAGGTGCTCGGGACGACGCGCCGTGTTGCGGTGCCGCTGCTCGAGCACCTCGATCGTATTGGCGTGACTGAACGCGTCGATGGTGACCTGCGGAGGATGCGTTCGACCGTCGAGGTGTGAGGTGCGGCGCATGGGGACGGGTGATGTCGCAGGTGATCGTGGCCACCTGTCACGGTCGACCGCGCCAGGCCCTTGACGTGTTATTGCCGGAGATGGCTGAAACCTGTACGCGGACACACTTTGTCCGTGTTCGGGTCCGTCCGGTGGCGAACAGATGTTTGGTAGAATGGGTGCATGGAAGCGTTCGCGATCTCGGACACGAGATCCCGTCTGCACGACGCTGTCGATGCCCTTGTCGACGAGCCCATCGACGGTGTCTCGACATTCGAGTTGGGTGATCGCTCACCTCGCCGGGGATGTCGGTGTCGAGCAGGTGGCTCCGTTCGAGCACATCCTCGTGGGAGCTGCGGAGACGCTCGAGCCTCGCCAGATGCGCACCCTCACCCAGGCCACCCGACTCCGTATTGATCCCGACGGCGTGCTCGCCGATGACAATCACGCCCACGAGCGTCGCTGGTTCGATTGCGATGAAACCTATGGCGGTGTGTTCGTCGTGAGTGGTCAGCTCGATGCCGAAGGTGGCGCCCTGCTCAAGACCGCGATCGATGCGATGAGTCACGGGATGAATCGTGGCGAGGCGCGGTCCGCGTCGGAGCGCCGTGCCGACGCGCTCGTCGATATGGCCGCCACGCAGTTGCGCTGCGGTGATCACCGCGATGTCCACGGGCAGCGGCCGCATCTGACGGTCACGGTGAGCGCGGAGACGCTGCGCGCGCACACGCGGAACATGGACACACTGCGGTCTGGCGCGGACACGTTGCGCTCGGACGCGCTGCGCGGTCACGCGGATCTACGGCCGGCCGAGTTGCGCGGCGTGGGTCCGATCCATCCTGAGACGGCGCGCCGGATCGCCTGCGACGCGGTCCGGACGGTGGTGACGGTTGCGCCGTCTAACGGTGGCTCGGCCTGGATGACCGGCACGCCTGCGGTGCCGCTCTCGGTGGGACGCGCCACGCGCACGATCCCGGCACACATCCGCACCGCGCTGGTCCTCCGCGACCAGGGCTGCCGCTTCCCGGGGTGTGACCGTCCGCCTGCGTGGACCGACGGTCACCACATCATCCACTGGTCGGACGGCGGCCCCACCGAGCTCGAGAACCTCGTTCATCGTTAATACAACCCCCTCCGGGCAGGGTGCCGGTCAGGGGTGCCGATCCTCCGTGTTTCCCAGGACGGCGAAGCTTCACATATAATTCACCGTATGGTGAATTCCATCGAAATCGATCGGCTAAGTGTCATCAGAGCCGGTCGCCCCGTGCTGACCGGGATCTCGCTGGGTGTGGCCGAGGGCACAGTCACAGGCCTACTCGGTCCAAGCGGGTCCGGGAAGTCCACGCTCATCCGCTCGATCGTCGGAGTCCAGAGCAATACCTCGGGTTCGGTGAGGGTGCTTGGCTTGCCAGCAGGATCATCCTCTCTCCGTGCGAACGTGGGATACGTCACACAGGAGCTATCCGTCTACCGTGACCTGACTGTTCGCGCCAACCTCCGCTATTTCTCGGCAGTCCTCGGCGTCGACCGCGGGCGAGTCGATCGGGTCCTAGAGGACGTGTCGCTCTCAGACAGGTCAGATGCTCGGGTCGGCAACTTGTCGGGAGGACAGCAGTCGCGCGTCTCGCTGGCAACGGCGATGCTCGGCGATCCCCGCGTCCTCATCTTGGACGAGCCAACGGCCGGGCTGGACCCGGTGCTTCGCGAGGATCTCTGGTCGCTGTTCCACCGGCTTGGGGCGTCGGGCGTAACTCTTCTCATCTCCAGCCATGTCATGGAGGAGGCGATGCGTTGTCAGCGCTTGCTGCTCCTCCGCGACGGCCGATTGCTGGCCGACGACACACCAGATGGGCTGCTCCGGCGAACTGGCGAGTCCGACATGGACGCGGCATTTCTCCACCTCATCCGCCAAAGCGAGGCGACCGCATGAGCGCACAAAGGACCATCGCGACGGCGCATCGAGTGCTCGCCCAGCTGCGGGGGGACCCACGCAGCGTGGCGATGCTTCTCGTGGTGCCCGTGGTGCTGATGATCCTGCTGAAATATGCCTTTGATAACAGCGTCTTCATCTTCGACCACGTCGCACCGATTCTCATCGCCATCTTCCCCTTCGTTCTCATGTTCCTGATCACCTCGGTGTCGATGCTCCGAGAGCGGACCAGTGGCACCCTTGAACGTCTTCTCTCCATGCCGATTGCGAAGTTGGATCTCCTCGTTGGCTACGCGCTTGCGCTCGGTGGAGTGGCAATTGTCCAAGTGGCGCTTGTAATTGTCGTCGTGCTCGGTCCCCTGGGCGTGAGCGTTCCTGGGTCGGTGGTCGTGCTCTCGCTATTCGGGGTGCTCGACGCCTTGCTCGGCATGGCGCTGGGATTGTGCCTGAGCGCGCTGGCGCACACCGAGTTTCAGGCAGTGCAGTTGCTTCCCGCCGTCGTATTTCCGCAGCTGCTTGTGTGCGGCCTGTTCGCACCGCGAGACCAGATGGCGGGAGTATTGCAGGGCCTCGCCGACGCGTTTCCGCTGACCTACGCAGTCGACGGGGTCACCCGTGCTGCCGCGTCGGCGGCGTGGGACGGGTCGCTCGTGAAGGACCTCGTCATTGTCGCCATCTGCATCCCGCTGGCACTCGGGCTGGGAGCGGCGACGCTGCAACGTCGCACCGTATGAGCACGCAGCGTGGCCGGCGCGTTGCAGGTGGTGACACCCGTGCCGAGATCCTCGTGGCCGCGCGCGCGATGTTCGGAGAAAGCGGGTATACCGCCACCACGCTGCGGGGGGTTGCGCATCGGGCGGGCGTCGACCCGGCCCTCATCCTCCATCACTTCGGTTCCAAGGAGGTGCTGTTCCGCAACGCGATGCACGTAACGTTCGACCCCGACGCGATCGCGGCGATCATCGGCAACCGCGATGGGGGTTCCCTGGGCGAACGGCTCTGTCTCTATTTCTTGGGACTCTGGGAGGAAGACGCAACCCGGGAACCATTGCTTGCCATGCTCCGTTCCGCGCTCACGCACGACGCCGCCGCTGAGTCACTACGCGAGTTCCTGAGCGAAGCACTTGTTGGTCGTGTCGCTATGGTGCTCGATACTGCTGACGCCGCGCTGCGCGCGACGCTGGTCGGCAGCCAACTCGTTGGCCTCGCGGTGGCGCGATATGTGCTTCGCATTGAGCCGCTCGCGTCCGCAGACCCCGCCACCGTCGTCGCGTGGATCGCACCGACCGTAGAACGCTACCTGACTGCTTGACCCTGGGCGCCGCATGGTCCGCGAACGCAACCAACGCTGCCCCTCCATTGCCCCAACGCTCATGCCGCGGAAACAGCCGTGGCTACACCACGTTTCAGGAGGGCCCCGTCGCATCTCCGCTGTGATCGAAGCGGCGGTTGTATCTCCCGGTGGTGTCAACCGATGCTGGCGTCATCGACCAGGCAAAGCGCGTCGAACAACCTGGAGGCGCTGACTACCCGGTTCCGATCACCGTGATGCGCCGCGTGCCTCGCGCCGATCCATCCGCTCGCGTTGAGGAACCACCGTGTATCGAGGGTCGCGCGCTGAGGCCTGTCCGGCTTCGAAGATGGCGAAACGGGTGCACACGGATCCGGCGACCAGCGCGGCACCCGAGAGTGCGGCTCCATAGCGGCTCCGACGCCCGAACGCCACGGTTCCGAGCGCGCCGGCCAGGGTGAGCGCACGGCTCGCGTCCATGAGCCGGCCGCTTCTTCCTGTGTGAAGCGTCTCGGCGCTGAGGCCCATGCTCCGCTCCATCCGCTGTTCCATGGCTAGCGCGACAAGCGCGCCGCCTGCTGCCATCCGGCGCGCCGGCGCTGCTTGATCAACAGTGACGCCGATCATGGCCAGGCCGCCTGCGGACGCGGCGGCCGAAGCCGCGAAGACATAGGGCAGCTCACCACCGGCGCTATGCCAGGCCGGGGTCGCGGTGTCCGACAGGAGCACCCCCGTGTACGCCGCGAGCCCGGGCGCGAGCACAGCCGCGAGGAGCCCGGACGGCCGCGCTCCCATCTCGAGCATGCGGCTCGCGATGGGGACTCGCGCCGGCAGCATCGCCGCGATCTCCGATGCTCCAGCCAACGAGGCCAGCGGCCCGTACGCCGCCAGGATCCAGGTCCCGATTGACATCGGCGACGTGGGCTTTGCTGTCCGAAGCATGTTCAGAAAGCGAGCCGGTCTCCCCAGGTCGTGAATCAGCGCAGCGCTGCCGGCCGCGCCGCCCACCAGGGCGCCGATCCGAGCCGCGCGCCGCAGCTTAGAGAGCCCCACTAGGTCTGCCCCCGCGGCGAGCAGCGATGAGCCCGCCGCCAAGCCCCCGAGGAAGAAGTACGCCGGAATGTCGTTCTCCCACGGAGAGGCTTTGACGACGGGACGGCCGTAGTACGAGGTGAAGGTCGCGGGCGGCACCATGGCTCGCTCGCCCTCGTGGCCGCCACCTCCGCGCCGGCGCCGTCGTGGTGCGTCACCAGGCGGGCGGGTCGCGACGGGCTCGACGGTCACGTCCGCGTCCTCTCGAAGACAGCCGTGGCACCGCCGAGCAACGCAGCACTCCCGAACCCTGGGGTCATGATCGCGTCCGCACGAAGGCCATGGCGGCGCCGGCGAGCAGGGTGGCGCCGGCAATCGCCGCGGTCCGCCACATTGCGGGGAGATCACGCGTGGTGACAACCGGGTCCGGCGGCAACCCGTAGACCTCGGGCTCGTCGAGCAGCAGGAAGAACGCGCCCGCACCGCCGATACCGTCGTGCGGATCGGCGCCGTAGAGCCTCGCGTCAGTCACACCGGCGGCGTGCAACTCGTCCACGCGGTGGCGCGCGCGAACACGCAGCTCATCGAGGTCGCCGTACTGGATCGACTGCGTGGGACACGCCTGGGCGCAGGCCGGCGTCATGCCCTCGCCGAGCCGGTCGTAGCAGAGCGTGCATTTCTGGGCGATGCCGATGTTGCGTGCGCCCGGCGGGCCCTGGCGGCGATCGATCACCCCGAAGGGACAGGCAGGAACACAGTAGCCACAGCCGTTGCAGATGTCGTCCTGGATCACCACGGTGCCGAACTCGGTACGCGTGAGCGAGCCGGTCGGGCAGACATCGAGGCAGGCGGCATGGGTGCAGTGCTTGCACACGTCCGACGACATCAACCAGCGAATGCCCGTCGCCGCTGACGGCTGCACGGCGTTCTGGCCAGGCATGGCGGCAACCATCGGGAGCGCCGTGAACCCCTGCCCGCCCGTGGGCCGCCGTGGTTGCTCGATGAAGGCGACATGGCGCCACGTGCTCGCGCCGAGCGCACCCGTGTTGTCGTACGACATGCCGAGCATCTCGAGGCCGTCCTCAGGGATGCCGTTCCACTCCTTGCACGCCACCTCGCAGGCCTTGCAGCCGATGCAGATGGAACTGTCCGTGAAGAACCCCTTGCGCGGCGGCGGGTCGATCCATCCGGTATTTGCCGCCGGGTCAGGCGATGCCGACCAGCGCCGCATCACGCACCCTCCTCGGGCGGCGTCACACGCGTCGCGCCCGTGTCCGGTGCTATCCCGGCCCTGCGGCGGTATTCCTCGACATAACGGGGCAGTGCGGGGCCGGTCGGCCGTCGGCCGGGCTGGATGTCGCACGACGCGGCCTTCGATTCCTGGATGTGCACGTTGGGGTCGAGCGCGACCCCCATCACATCGTTTGCGGAGTCCCCGCTCACGATCGCTCCCCCACCGCCGACTCCCCAGTGATACGGCAGCCCGATCTGGTGAATGGTCCGGCCGCCGACGGTCAGCGGCGTCATCCGATCCGTGACCAGCACGCGCGCCTCGATGGCCGTGCGCGCGGTGATGATGGTTGCCCAGCCTCCGTGCTCGAGCCGGCGCTCGGCAGCAAGCTCGGGGGACACCTCGCAGAAGAATTCCGGTTGCAATTCGGCGAGGTATGGCGACCAGCGGCTCATCCCACCGGCAGTGTGATGCTCGGTGAGCCGGTAGGTTGTGACGACATACGGGAAGACTTCGAAGCCATGCTCAGGTGGCGACGGGCTCGTGGGATTCTCGCTCCGCGGGAACATATCGCGGGTCGGGTTCGCCTGCTGCGGGTGGAGCGCGTTGCGCAGCGGCGACTCCACCGGTTCGTAGTGCACGGGAAGCGGCCCGTCGAGTAAGCCGCTCGGTGCGTACAGCCAGCCCTTGCCGTCCGACTGCATGATGAAGGGGTCGTCGCCGGCGAGCCCGTCCGGGCCGGTGGCTCCGGGCTCCGGGCGGAACGACGGTGCTTTTGTGACCTGGAAGTCGGGCACGTCGTGGCCCGTCCACTTCCCGGCGGTCTCGTCCCACCAGACGTAGGCTTTGCGCTCGCTCCAGGGCTTGCCGTCCGGGTCCGCGGACGCGCGGTTGTAGAGGATGCGCCGGTTCATGGGCCAGGCCCAGCCCCATTCCGGCGCCACCCACGACTGCTCCGACCCGGGCTTTCGCCGCGACGCTTGATTGACACCGCCCGTGTAAACGCCGGTATAGATCCAGCAGCCGGCTGCGGTGGAACCGTCGCCTTTCATCTCGACGAAGCTGCTGAGCATCTGCCCGGCCTTCTCGCCAGTCAGGTGTGAGCCGTTGATCTCGCGCAACACGGCTTCGGCATCGGGCTCGTCTCCTTCGAGAAGCGGGTAGTCCCACGTCAGCCGTTGCAGCGGCAGATCGCGTTCGAGCGTCGACGCCGCGAGCCGTTCGCGGAGCATGCGGCCGAGGTGATAGAAGAAATGCAGCTCGCTGCGGCAGTCGCCGGTCGGCTCGACTGCCTTGTGATGCCACTGCAGCAGACGTTGCGTCTGCGTGAAGGTGCCGTCCTTCTCGGTGTGTGCCGCGGCCGGGAGGAAGAACACCTCGGTGCCGATGTCCTCGGTGCGCCGCTCGCCGGTTGCGATCTCCGGTCCGTCCTTCCAGAACGTGGCCGACTCGATCAGGTTGAGGTCACGCACGACGAGCCACTTCAGGTGGGACATGGCGGCCCGCTGGAGTTTCCCGTTCGCCGATCCCACCGCGGGATTCTGGCCGAGCAGGAAGTAGCCTTCGACTTTGTCATCGAGCATGTCGAGGATGGTCTGGTAGTTGCTGTGATCGCCGCTGATGCGGGGCAGCCACCCGAACCCGTAATCGTTGTCGGCGGTCGCGGCTTCGCCCCACCACGCTTTCAACAGGCTGATGAGGTACGCATCCGCGGCGGTCCAGAACCCCTTCTGCCCGTCGCTCTTGATCGACGCCAGATAGTCCTGTGAGCTTCGATGCACGCCGGCCTTCGGCATCGGCAGGTATCCGGGAAGGAGGTCGAACAGGGTGGGAATGTCGGTCGAGCCCTGGATGCTCGCGTGACCGCGCAGCGCGAGAATCCCTCCGCCTGGACGTCCCATGTTCCCGAGCAGCAACTGGATGATCGCCGCCCCGCGGATGTACTGCACGCCGACTGAGTGCTGCGTCCACCCGACCGAGTACACCCACGCCGTCGTGCGCTCACGTCCGCTGTTGGCGGTGACCGCCTCGCAGACCTTCGCGAACTGGTCCGCGGGGACGCCGCAGATCTGTTCGACGACCGCGGGCGTGTAGCGGGCGTAGTGACGCTTGAGGATTTGAAAAACGCAGAACGGGTCCTCCAGGCTCTCGTCGCGCCGGCCCTGGCCGGGCGGCAGCGGCGGCGGCCGGTTCGGCACCGCGCGCGAGCCCGCCGCAGCGGCGACGTTCATTCCCTCGTACGCCCAGCTCGAGGTGTCGTATGTCCCAGTGGTGGGGTCGAAGCCGGAGAAGAAGCCTCCCAGCTGATCGGCGTCCTCGAAGTCCTCGCTGACGATGGTCGCGGCGTTCGTGTAGCTGACGACGTACTCGCGGAAGTACTTCTCCTCGCTGAGGATGTAGTTGACGATGCCGCCCAGGAAGGCAATATCGCTTCCGGCGCGAAGTGGAACGTACGTGTCGGCCATGGCCGACGTGCGCGTGAATCGCGGGTCGATGTGGATGATCGTCGCGCCGCGCGCCTTGGCCTCCATCACCCACTGGAACCCCACCGGATGGCACTCGGCCATGTTCGAACCCTGAATGACGATGCAATCAGCGTTCTGCAGGTCCTGCTGGAAGGTCGTGGCTCCGCCGCGGCCGAACGATGTCCCCAGACTGGGGACGGTGGAGCTGTGTCAAATACGAGCCTGGTTCTCGACCTCCACGACGCCGAGTGACGTGAAGAGCTTCTTGATGAGGTAGTTCTCCTCGTTGTCGAGGGTCGCGCCACCGAGACTGGCGATCCCGAGCGTGCGGTGGACCGCATCGCCGCGTTCGTCGACGTCCTGCCAGGTGCGATCGCGGCTGTCGAGGATCCGATCGGCGATCATCTCCATCGCCCGCTCGAGGGGCAGGTCCTCCCACTCGGTGCCGAACGGCCGGCGGTACTTGACCGTCGTCACGCGGCCGGGGCTGTTCACCAACTGCTCGCTCGCGGACCCCTTCGGGCAGAGGCGGCCGCGCGAGATCGGCGAATCCGGATCGCCCTCGATCTGTACGACGCGCTCACCTTTGACGTACACGCGCTGCCCGCAGCCGACGGCGCAATAGGGGCAGATACTCTTGACCACGCGATCCGCAGTCTTTGTGCGGGGCGTGAGCGCCTCGGTACGCATGGAGCGCACCGCTGTGCCGCGACCGAGATGGTCGTCGCTCGTGACCTGACGAACCACCGGCCATGACCGGAGACGAGTGCGGATGCCCATTGGAAGACCCCCGAGCGTGTCCGTGACCGGCGTCTGAGCGTGTCGACGAGTCTAGCCCCGTCGTCGCGAATGCGCATTGACGGACCTTGCGGCCGCGACCGTATCGGATTCGACGGACAGGCGTTTCATAGCCGCGAGGTCACGAGGGTCACTCGGCGTCGCAGGGATGGAGACAACATGCTTCGACGGCGGGGACAGTGGTGGATCGTCGGCTCACTTGCAGTTTTCGCAGTCGCCGCCTGCGGCTCGACATCGACTCCGATCGCGACGCCGACGCCTCACGCCACATCGACAGCGACGTCTTCGCCATCGACGGTTGTGACCTCGACCCAGTCAGCGTGGACGCAATTGACACCGGCGTCCGCGCCGTTGGCGCGCAACTCTGCGGGCTTCGCCTACGACGCGGCGACCGGGACCGACATCCTGACCGGCGGCCGGAGCGGATGCAGCCCGAGCGCCGGCCAGTACGTCGACACGTGGTCGTGGAACGGGACGACGTGGACGCAATTGCATCCCAAGGTCGACGGCCCCGGGGAGATGGCCTGGTTCTCCATGGCATACGACGATGCGACCGGTCAGGAGATCGCCGTCGGCGCGTATTCGGGTTGCGGAATCTCCACCGGCATGTGGACGTGGAACGGGACCCAATGGACGCCGGCGCCACAAAACGTTGTGCTCCCTGACGCGCTTGATTCGTATTCACTCGCATACGACGCCGCGTCGCGCACCCTGATCCTGGTCGGCTACCCCGTTCCGAGCGACGACGACGCGTCCCAACCCTCGGGGCACTCGGGGCCGGAGACATGGAGTTGGAACGGGTCGCATTGGACGCTTCTCCATCCGGCGACCCCGGCTCCCGCGGTGGAAAACCCCTCGATCGCGTATGACACGGCCACGCAGCAGGTCGTCCTGTACGGCGGGGAGATCGTGAGCGACTCTTCGAACATCCTGCAGAACGGGGCCGCGTCCGGCGCGACCTGGCTCTGGAACGGCACGACGTGGGCCGCGGCGGCGACACCGGTGAACCCGCCCGCCCGATACGGGGCGAGCATGGCGTACGACCCCGACCTCGGCGCGACGGTCATCTTTGGCGGGGTGGTCGGCAATGTCACCGCACAACCGCCGACCGGCACCGTGACCGTCTTCGACGACATGTGGAGTTGGAACGGCACCTCCTGGACGCAGTTGCGGCCGGCAACCTTGCCCGCCGGCCGCTTCTACAGCCAGATGACGTACGACGCGACGCAGCACGAACTGGTGCTCTTCGGCGGATCACTCAACGAGAACGCGGACGCGAATGACACCTGGGTCTTCCGCACCTCCTGAGCCACGTCTGACCCGTACGCTGGCATGTGCGGGTGCGCTGCTGCTGCCCATGGTCGGCCTTGCCGCGTGCTCGAGCACGAGCGCAACACCGCCGGCCGTCAACGCTCGCATCCCCGGCTCGCCTTCCTCCGGAGCCAAGGCATGCACGCCGTCATGGTCGACCGTGGCGATCCCGCTGCCGCCGGGTACCCAGGCAGGCGGTGAATCGGGGGCTCCGGACCTGCTCGTCGCGTCCTTCTTCACCGTCCAGTCGCTCTCCGCCGTGTCGGGCTCGGACGTCTGGGGCGTCGGCCAATCGGTGTCGGCGAACAGCAACGCCGGCGCGGCGCTGGCTGAGCATTGGAACGGCACCGCCTGGTCGGTCGTCCCGGTCAAGCACGCGGGCGATTCGCAGATGGCATACCAGCGCAGTGAGGATCTGACGTCGGTCGACGCGATCAGCTCCGATGACGTGTGGGCCGTCGGCTTCTATCCCTCGACTCGACCCGTCAATGACACCCCATCAACTGTCAACGATCTGACCCTCGTCGAGCACTGGAACGGCACCGCGTGGTCGATCGTCTCCGCCCCGGACGCGACCACGAGCGACAACCTCAACAGTGTCTCCGGGGATTCCAGCACCGATGTCTGGGCGGTCGGTGGGGCGACGTACACACTCCACTACGGCACCGGAGCCTCCGCCGGCACGCAGAGCTACGACGCGCCGCTCGTCGAGCACTGGAACGGGTCGTCGTGGAAGATCGTGCCCGCGCCGACAATCGGCCTGGACCCGCACAATCCGGCCGCCCTGGCAAAGATGGCCGCCGGACTGGCCGGCAACGCACCCCTGAATCCCGCCTCAGCGGATTTCACATCAGTGCACGCCATCTCCGCCGACGATGTCTGGGCTGTCGGCATCCTCTCCTTCGCGGATTCGGGCATCGCGCCGTTTCGCACCGATGAGACGTTCACCGAGCACTGGGACGGGACACGTTGGTCCGTCGTCGCGGCTCCTGACGTGACCGTGCCCGAGACGGCGAGCGCGGCCGCGGACGACCTGCAGGCGGTCACCGGGTTGGCCGGCGATGTCTGGGCGGTCGGCCGCGCGCAGCCGGTCGGAACACTCGTCTTGCACTGGAGCGGCACCGCATGGTCCATCTCCCCCAGCCCGCAGACCGGCGAGGAGGGCGGCCTCGAAGCCGTCGTGGACCTGAGCCCTGACGACGTCTGGGCTGCAGGCGACGAGATCGACCATTGGGACGGTCAGACGTGGAGCCAGATCCCGACCATCAACGGCACCGCCATTCAGTCGATCACGGCCATGGCCGCGAGCGCGAGCAACGACATCTGGTTCGCGGATGTCAACGACTTCATCCACTACGGATGTCAGCCCGCGAGTTGAGCGCCTCGCCAAGGATCAGATCGGCGCGTGCGACTCCGATTCCCGAAGTCGCTTGCAGAGCACCAGGAGCAGCTTGTACGTGATGCTCGGGTTCTCGAGCAGCGCGGCCCTGAAATTCCAGATCGCGAGCGACAGTGTGGAGATGGGTGTTTCCGCGGTGACCGTCGCCGAGCGTGGTCCTCCGTCGATGAGCGCGATGTCCCCGAACGAGTCACCGGGGCCCAGTCTCCGGACACGCCGTCCACGCCGGGTCACGACAGCGGTGCCCGAGACGATCAGGAAGAAACGGCCTCCGTTGTCGCCTTCTTCGACCATGACCTTTCCCGCTGCGTAGTTGATGTCGCGCATGAACTGGAGGACCTTGCCGGCCTCCTTCTTGGTCAGCCCAGCGAAGAGCTCGACCCCGCTGAGCAGGTTGACCTGTTCGCTACGACTTGCCATGACGTACTCCCAACTCCGTTTGCGACGGGTTGCATCATAGGAAACGGCAGACCTGCTTGAGGCCTCCCTCGTCCCGCGCATGTGCATGATGATCAAGCGATGGGCGCACAACGGGGGCCACGGTCGTCGACGGCACTGGCGCTGGTGGTGGCCGTTGCCGTCGCGGCTCTGGCCGGGTTCCTGATCTCGCGACCGCACGGACCGACCGCTGCGACGGCCCCGATGGCAGGCCCAGGGCCAACCGTGGACGGACCTTTTTCGACCGACGGCTACAGCGTCGCCGACGACTCAAACACGCACCAGGTGGTTGTCTTCGGAGGCGATCTGAGCTTGACCCAGACCTGGCTCTGGAACGGGAAGCGATGGACCCTCACGCATCCACCCAAGAGCCCGCCGGGTCGTGAGGACGCGGCGACCGCATACGACCCCGAGCTCCACATGGTCCTGCTCTTCGGTGGCATCCGGCCGGCGCAAACCTATCTCGACGACACCTGGGGCTGGAACGGCACGACGTGGCGCGAGCTGAACGCAGGAACGGGCGCGCCGCCCCCCGGTCAGGCAACCATGGCGTGGGATCCGGCATTGCATGCGATCGTTCTGATGCCGGCGTCCAGCTCAGGGGCTGACACCTGGACCTGGGCGGGCACGCGCTGGATCGATCATCACCAAGCCGATCCGTACCTTCCAACCGGCGTGCTCACGCTCGCATTCGACCCGGTGACGAACACGATGGTTGCAGTCGGCTTCGGCAACGTCATCAGCCCCAAGGTCGGGGCGCTCACCCAGACGTGGACCTGGGACGGCATGGCGTGGACACAGCTCGTGACCGACGATGCACCGACGGCATACGTGATTCTCGGCCTCGGATGGGATCCGATCACTTCCAGCCTCCTCCTCTTTGCCGAGGGCGCGACCGCGCCGCTGCCGCTGCTCCGATGGGAGTGGACCGGTGCTGACTGGATGGCCTTGCCGCCCATCACACGCCCACGGATCATCGAGGGGCTGTTGACCGGCGTCGACACGGAGAGCCTCCTCCTCGTCGGGGAGATGAGCGAGGCGCCCGGTGCGGCCACCCCGCTCCGCGTCTGGTCATGGACGGGGAAGGCGTGGGAGTTCATGAACGGTCGGACGTGACAGGCGCTCCCACGCGGCCGGGTTACCCCTGGTCGCCTCGTCAGGCCGGGAAGAGCTCGTCCTGCTGGTAGGGGTTCCATGCGAAGAACCAGGACTCCGTCACCTTGCCGTCCTTTATATGCACGACATGGGAGCCCAAATCCTCGTACTTGACGCCGCCAACCTCCTGGTGCGACGTGACCAACGCAACGGCATGGTCATCATTGGCGACGATGTCATGGATGTCCAGATGGAAGGTCCCCTCTGAGGCTTGCGCAAGCTCCAGGAAGAAGCCGAGTGTCGCGTCGATGCCGTTGCGGTCGTGGCTGAACCTGCTGCGGCCGCCGTTGTGCCAGACGATGTGCTCGTCGAACAGTTCGCGGATCGTGTCCATGTCGCCCGCGTTGAAAGCCTCGTAGCCCCGCCGGAACATGGTCGCGTTGGGGTGCTCACTTGTCGCCTGGGCCATCGGTCTCGCCTCCGCGTCACGATGCTGACTGAGGCGCGCACTATGCCACTTCTTGATGCTTGGCGATAAGCCGCCGTCCCTCTTCGCAGCGTTCTCTTCGCGGAGCGTGATATCGCCACGATGGTCGGGACCCAGCGCACGGGGCTGTCTCCTGTTGGCCCTTTTAGAAGCGTTCGACCCAGCGCGCGCCACTCTGCTGCCTCAAGCGTCGGTGCGAAGTAGGCGATCTGGGCCCGGATCCGGCCATCACGAAAATGGAAGATATCGACGCCGTGCCGTACGCTCCCGTCGGGGTAGCTGACCCGCGACTCGGAGATGAAGTCGTCGCCGGTACCGTGACCTTGAGGACTGTCCAGCTTGGGGTTGTCACCCACCGGTCCTCGCTGCCCGTGACCCGGTGCGTCTCAATGTCAGACAGACCGGCCGGGTAGTTTTCGTTCATCTCGCGGTTGCCCGTTACCCCGCGAACGCGTTCTCCCGACTGGGGCATCTCCCATAGTAGTCCGGGTCGAGGAGCTTTGCCAGGGAGTCCCAATCGCGAGCATTCACCGCCCGCCAATACTTGTCGACCGTCTCGCGGTTGCTCGTGGTGGCCACGGCGGGCATATTACGTCCGCAAGATCAGGCTCGCGGGCGGACGCCCCACGGCGGTGTACCGGGAGGCGGCGAACAGTGCCCTCCAGGCCGTAGTGTCCCGACCATGAGCGAGGGCCACCCCAACGCGATCGCATACCGCAGCACCGCGGATGCGTTCCGCTCCGGTGATCAGACTGAATTGACGTCCCTCATCGCCAGCGACGTGGTGTGGCACGTCCCAGCAGTTCGAACGGTGGTTCTATCCGGATGATGCTGCCGCCTGGGAGCAGATCTTCGCCGAGTAGGCTTGGAGGCTTCGCAACGCCACGACATCCACCGGTGTCAGCGAAGGAAACCTCACCCGGCGGCGCGGCGACGGCCCGCGCGTGTCCCGGCCCGCCCGCCACACGGCCGTCGGGCGGCGCGCAGCCGCGACGGAGGTCGCAATCGAACTGCAATCGGGCTCGTGGAACATGCGGACGTCGTACAACGTCAGGAGCACCACAATGACTAATCCCGTCGACAGGTTCCTGCAGGCAATCGAGACCGCGTCGCTGAACGAAGCGGGGGTCTTCGCGCAGGATGCGGTCCTCGACGCAACGGTACCCAACTGGCGCTACACGGTGAACGGCGCGTCCAACATCGAGGCTGAGCTCGGTCGCTGGTACGCGGACCCGGGCCGGTTCGAGGAGACCCAGCGCACTGTCCTTGCGGACGGCGAGCTCGTCGAGTTCGTGCTCACCTGGGAGGAGGATGGCGAACCGCACATGTGTCATCAGGCGCACCACATCGAAGTCCACTGTGGCCTGATCACCCGTGACCGTGCGTGGTGCGGCGGACGTTGGGGTGCTGCGCTGCAGGCGGAGATGGCCGAGGCAGCACGTTTGTGACCGCTCTGACGCCCCCGGCCCGGGCGGTTGCGGTCGCCGAATCGGTCGACCTGCTGCTCTCGGGCTGCGAACGCCGCGAACCCTGGAAGACGGCCGATTCGCTCTCGGGCAGCCGCTTCGAGCGAGTGGTCATCAATGGCACGCCTCACGTCGTCAAGTACATCGCGGTCGAGGACGACTGGATCATGCGCGCGACCGGCGACCTCGGCCGCCGCCAGCTGACGCTGCTCTCATCCCACATGCTCACCGCGCTCCCGGAATCGATCGATCACGCGGTCGTCGGATGCGCCCCGTTGCCCTTGAGCCGCAGCCACGGCGGCGCCGCTCTACTCATGCACGATGTCTCCGACGCCTTGGTGCCCTCGGGGAGTGAGCCGATCGCGATGCGTCTACACCGCGGCTTCATTGCGGACATGGCGGCTATGCACGTCGCGTACTGGGGATTCAACGAGGGCGCCGCGCTCTTCCCGCTCGCCCATCACTATGTCTTCCTCACCCCGGCGATGGCGGAACTCGAGGCGGAGACACCGCACGCGGATCCGGTCCCTCCTGCGGTCGCAAACGGTTGGCGACAGCTTGACGAGCGATATCCCGGAGACGCGCGAAGACTGCGCGAGCTCGCCGACGACCCATGGCCGCTGGTGGCAGCGCTCCAGGCAGGGCCGCAGACACTCATTCACGGCGATTGGAAGCTCGGCAACCTCGGCCGCGACGGGACGCGAACGATCCTGCTCGACTGGGACCGGACCGGCGAGGGCGCGCCGCTCATCGATCTGGCCTGGTACCTCGCGGTCAACTGCGACCGGTTACCGGAAACGAAGGAGAACGCGATCAACGCGTATAGAGCGGCCCTCGAAACTGCCGGCATCGCGACGACGCCCTGGTGGGACGATCAGCTCGCCGCCGCGCTGGTGGGGGCGTTCCTGCAACTGGGATGGTCGAAGACCGGAGACGCTCGCGAATTCAGCTGGTGGAGCGAACGACTGGCCGCGTGGAGCCGGTAGCCACTGATCCAAGCAGCGCGTATCAGGGCGTCGCCGACGCATGGGCCCGCGGCCCCGCAGCGCTCTACGACAGGCTGGCTTCACTTTGCATCGCCGATGTCGCCGATCAGCTCCGGGGCAAGCTGGTGCTCGATGTCGGCGCCGGCACCGGCTCGCTCTGCCGGGCTCTCCAGACGGCAGGAGCGGCGGCAGTCGCCCTCGACACCTCACGCGACATGCTTCGGCTCATCGGTGATACCGCGGCGCTGTCGCTCGCCGGCGACATGTGTGCGCTCCCGTTTGCCGGCGGACGGTTCGAGGCAGCGGTTAGCGGCTTCGCCATCTCGCACATCGATGCGCCAGAGAACGCCCTCCGCGAGATGCGAAGGGTGGTGCGAACTCGCGGTTGGGTCATCGCCGCTGTGTTCGGTGAGGCGGCCGCGAGCGCTTCGAAGGACGCCGTCGACGACGTCGCTCGGGACTTCGGGTATCAACCGCCCGGCTGGTACGTGCAGCTCAAGACGCGCACTGAGCCTCGCTCAAACACGCCCACCCGACTCGCCAGGTGCGCCGAGATGGCTGGCCTCGACGATATCGAGATCAGGGATGTGGTCGTGGACCCCGGGATCGATACACCCGAAGCGATCGCGGCATATCGCGCCGGGCTTGCACACATGGCGCCCTTCGTTGCGTCGCTCTCCGACTCGACGCGCGCCGAATTTGTCGAGCATGCCGTTGCCGCTGTACGGAAGCGCGGTCAAGCCGTTCGTCCGCGCGTCCTGGTCCTCTCGAGCCGCGTCCCCGCGTAGTCGAGGAACGAGGCGCGTGCCGCGCCATCAAGCTGCCCGGCGAGCCGGTCACGATGCGCAGCCGCGAGCTGGAAGCACAGGTCGGACTCAAGCGACGCGCCGAGGTCCGCCATAATCCACCACGCCTCGACCCCGGCAACCGCGGACAGCGATGAGCTCAGCTCCGTGAGCTCATCAGGCGGCGGCGGCTCAGCGTTGAGCGCCGCGCTCGCCTGAATGGCGAGCACCTCCCCGAGCTGCGCGTAGCGTGGCGCGAAACGATCTGTCGCGCTGGCGATGAGCCGCTCAGCCAAGGCGAGGGCCACCTGAGGATCGTCACGAAGGAGTGCGATGCGGCCCTCGAGGAGATCCACGCGGAGCTCGTGCCGCCAGCGGTAGGCATATTGCTCCTGCATGCGGTCGGTGGCCGCCAGAAGTCCACGGTTCGCAGCGGGAACGTCCCGTTCGGCAATCGCGTCATCGCACGGGTCGAGCAGCGCATAGACCTCGAGCTCGCGATACGTGGATTCGCGAGCACCCTCGAGTGCCGCCGCATTGTGTTCACGCGCCCGCGCGATGTCCCCGATGTTACGCAGCACCCACGCACCGATGTTCACGCCGAGCGCCGCATACCGGGTCAGGCCGCGACGCTTTGCGTCTGCTGATGCGCGGTCGAGAACCGCGAGTGCCTCAACGGCGCGGCCACAGGTCGCCAGCGCGTAGCCGTGCGCGAGATATCCGTGCACCGGTGTGTATATCGTCGACACGGCGTCGAGCGCCGCGTATGGGCTTGCCTCGATGGCGCTGATCGCCAGTCCGGCTTCACCCATGTGGACTTTGAGGAAGGCGTACACGGAGGTGGGCTGACGCAGCTTCTCCTTTCGGCACGATGCCATCGCCTGGTCCATCAGCGCGTCCGCACCGGCGACATCGCCGATCGCATGCAGCGCCCGCGTGCGGATCACCTGTCCCTGCAATCGCTGACTCGGATCGGCCGCCTGCTCCATCAGCGCGGCACCGAGTGCCGCGGCACGTTTGAAGTCCCTGCAGTAGTAAGCGACGGACCCTGCGACCTCGAGCGCACGAGCGTCGCTCGCGCCCTCGATCGCATGCTCGGCGTCTGCCTGCGCCGCATCAAACCGAGTGAGCCGAAGGTGCGCGATCGCACGCTGGACACGCGCGTCAGACGTGTCGTCGGCATCGACTGCTTCGGTGGCAAGCGCCAGCGCCGTGTCGTAGTCGAACCGGTCGGCTGCGATGCGACTCGCCGCGGTCAGCGACACGCACGCGAGGGTGCGTGCACCGCTCAGGCGCGCGTGGTGAGCGACGAGCAGGGGATCCGATCCGGGCAACCCTGAGAGCACCCGCGCCGCTTCACGATGAAGGAGCGCGCGGTGCGGCGACGCGGTGGCCGCGTCGAGGACCTCGCGCACGATCGCGTGGCGGAACGCGTAGGCACCGCCGCGTGCCTCGAGCAAGCCGAGACGAACCCCGACATCGAGATCCTCGAGCAGCCGGATCGGGTCGGTTCTCGCCACCGCGGCAAGGACATCGATGTCGACGGACGCGCCGAGCACCGCAGCGCTCATCAGGGTGCGGCTCGCCTGGCCGGCCTCGGCGCACCGGTCCAGGACGGCGGTCTGGACGGATTCCGGAGGCGCGGCGAGCTCATCGGCCATCGCCAGATGGGTGAGAAAGAGGGCATTGCCGCCGCTGCGTTCGTGCAGCCGTGCGGCGCGTTCCTTCCCGACGATCTGCCGAGCCGCATCGATTGACAGTGGGGGCAGGAGCAGACGCGTCGCCTGAGGCGGTATCTCACCCTCGCCGGTGCGTCGGGTGAGCAGGACGAGCAACGACAGGTCGGGGCTCGCGACCAGGTCGGCGATCCACGCCCAGGTGAGCCGATCCGCGCGCTGGATATCGTCGACGAACAGGACTGATGGCTCCGAGCAAGCCCTTCTCACGACTCGTCGCAGCGCGGCGAACAGCACCGTGAGGCCGGCCGGGGACGACACCTGCGCCTGCGCGATGTCGGCAAGCGGCTCGGCGTCGGCCGAGGTCCAGTCGAGCATGGGCTCGAGAAGCGCCGCGTCGGCGCCGAGCAGAGCCCGGCCCGCATTGGTCCCGACCCGGCGCAGGTGATTGCGGATCATGTACAGCACGGGCTGGAGCGGCAGCGATCTGCTCAACTGGTCACATCGTGCCGCCAGCACGACGGTCTCAGCGGTGAGGCGCCCGATCCACGCGGATGCAACCGCGGTCTTGCCGATGCCCGGCTCGCCCTCGATGACGATCGCAGCAGGTGTCCCAGCTCCCGCGCGCACGAATGCGTCGTCGAGCATGCGCAACTCGTCGTGGCGGCCGGGCAGCTCCGTTCCGCCGCTCGGTGTGCCGGAGCGTGATTGTGGCGATGCCACGATGACCCCGGGCACCTGCAGACCCTTGAGCACCGCGACGTGCGCAGCATCAGTGAGCTCGGACGGCGACGTGCCAAGCTCGTCGGCAAGCCGAAGCCGCATCTGCTCGTACATCGTGAGCGCCGACGACGACCTGCCCTGCGCAGCAAGGGCGGCCATGACGAGCCGCAGCGACTCTTCGTCGTAGGGGTCCTCGTCGAGAGCCTGTTCAGCCGCCTCGACGCCGGTGGCAAGGTCTCCCGCCGCGAGCGCTGTGCGTGCCACCAGGTGCCGAGCCCGGGCGCCCAGTCGCTCGACCGCGCGCCGTTCCTCGACGAGCCATGCCTCGTCATCAAGCGCCGGATGAGCGAGCAACATTCGCGCCGCCAATGCAGCTGCGAGTGCCGGCGCCGGCTCGCCCTCGCGCAGGCGGCGCTCAGCTTCAGACTCGAGCTCGGCTGCAGCGCTGAGGTCGACCCAGTCCGCGTGCAACGTGTAACCCGCGTCGCTGTGGGCGATGCGTGAACCGCCGAGGACACCCCGCAGGCGGCTCATGATCACGGCAAGTTGCGCGGGCGGATCCCGGGGCTGGTCGTCGAGCCAGAGAATGTCGGCCAGCCGTTCCAGGCTTACGGGACTTCCGTGGGCGATGCCGAGCACGCGGAGGGCCACGCGGGCCTTGCGACTCCCGAGTTGTTGCTCCGCGAACCCCTCCACCGAGAGCCCGCCGATGACATGGATGCGCAGCGCGTCCGGCCGAGCTACCGGACGCGCCGACGGCGGGGCCTCAGCGCGGACCACGGCACCAAGAATACGTGCCGCGGTCCACGCGAGGGAAGCATCTACCGGCCCAGGGTCACGCCTTGCCGTAGTTGCTCGCGCCGTTCCAGTCGATGAGTACCACGGGCTCATCGCCGACCACCCACGCGTCGTGACCTGCGGGAAGGGCGGTGATGTCGCCGGTCCGCGCTTCGAACTCGCTGCCGTCCGCCATCTGAAGCCGCAGCACGCCGGAGGCGTGGTACTGAAAGTGCGGCGCCTCGCAGAGCTCGGTACCCGCGAGGGGCTTGACATGGACGGACCACCGCCATCCGGGCTCGAGGGTCAGGCGGCCGACGGTACCGCCGCCAATATTGACAAGATCAACGCGTCCTTTCTCGAAGACCCGCTCCTCGTCGGGACGGCTGAGAGTCTTATGTTCCGCCGTGAGAGTGGTGGGCATTTCATGCCTCCTCGGCTATGGCGCCGTCAGAGCGCCTTGGGACGCAGGCTGCTCCACGGCGATTGCAGAATCCATGCAGAAGCGTTCTCTCGCGAACCGGCAGCCGCTGGGGAGCGACTTCCCCGCTGGATCGATGCTGTTGACGCGAAGTGACGGCCGTTCCACCTCGAGCCACAGCGATCGTTCGGTGATCGAGTTTCAGTCGCTGGTGTGGTCAAGGGGGTTGACGGCGGGTACAGAGGCGCTCCGTTTCGGCGAGACTCGGTCCATGCCATGTGCCCGACCTGCGGGAAGGTGACCCGCGCGCGGTGATTGTGTGAACGAGTCGCCTGAAACCGAGTACGTCAAGACGTCGGAAGGCCTCTACATCGCGTACCAGGTGGTAGGCGAAGGACCCGCCGACTTCGTCTTCGATTTCCACCCCGATGAGAGCAACGTCGATCTCATGTGGGCTGAGCCGGACTGGCAGCCGTTCCTGGCCGGGCCGACGGCGTTCGGGCGCGTGATCGTGCACGACCGACGAGGGTTGGGCGTCTCCAGCAGAAATGTCCCGCCAGCAAACCTCGAGACGCGAGTCTCCGACCTGCTGACGGTGCTCGACGCCGTGGGCTCCGTGCGACCGATCCTCTTCGCCGGTTCGGACACAGGGGCGATGCACGCACTCTTCGCGGCGACCCATCCGGACCGCGTGACCGCGCTGTTGTGGAACAACCCCGTGGCTCGCACTGCGTGGGCGCCGGACTATCCCTGGGGGCAGGGCCAGGAGGAGTTCGAGCGTTTGATGCGGCTTTCGGACGCCTGGGGGACTCTGGAATACAGCCGTGCGCTCGCAGAGTTTCGAGCGGCAGAGCGCATCGGGCGCGCGTCGACGGTGCTCAGGACGGGCATCGATCGACCACCGCTGAATGACTATGGGCGGATCAATCGCAACACCGCGACTCCTGACGTTGCGCGCGAAATCGCACGCATTACGTGGGAGACGGACGTCCGCGCCATCCTGCCCTCCGTGCATGCGCCCGTCGTATTGGTGACCGGGACTCTGGACTGCGTCGATGAAGTCGCGTACATCGCCTCGCTCATGCCCAACGCGACGGTGCATACCGTGCAGGGACGGTCTGGACTCGCATACGCGCCGATACTCGAAATACTGCGCGCGATGGCCGGCGCCGACCCTCCTGCTCCAGAACTCGAAACGGTGCTTGCGACGGTGCTCTTCACGGATATCGTCGAGTCAACGAAGATCCAGGCTGCGCTCGGAGACCGTGGATGGCGGGACCTCGTGCAGCACCACCACGCGATGGTGCGGGAAGCTTTGCGACGCTGGCGCGGCACCGAGAACGACACGGCCGGCGACGGGTTCTACGCCACGTTCGACGGACCGGCTCGAGCGATCCGATGCGCGCTCCAGATCGTCGAGGGAGTCCGAGACTTGGACCTCGAGGTTCGCGCGGGCGTGCACACCGGTGAGTGCGAGCTGCTTGACGGAAAGTACACCGGCATCGCTGTTTCAATCGGCGCGCGAGTGGCGTCCAAGGCAGGCCCTTCGCAGGTGCTCGTGTCTCAGACCGTCAGGGATCTCGTCGCAGGATCGGGGTTCACGTTTGCAGACGCGGGTGAGCACGACCTCAAGGGCGTTCCCGGTCGATGGCGGCTGTACAGCACCAATCAAGCAGCCGCGACACCCGCCACCGCAGCCTGAGACCGGTGCTCGGCGGGGACCCACGGATCGAAATGAATTCGATCCGGGGCCTCTGAGGCGACTGGAGCGGGAGACGAGGCTCGAGCTCGCGACCCTACCTTGGCAAGGCTTGGCGGCAAATCCGAATACGCGACGACGAGAAAACGGCCTCACGGCGCCTACTTCCCGGCTGGATCGATGCTGTTCGACGCGGAGTTGGCGGGCGGTTGACGTCAAGCCACGACGACCTGTCGATGATCGAGTGAGAGCGCGCTCGCGTGATCCAGACGTCGCTCTCCTGAGCGCCTAGAATCATCGTTGATTTGAGTCACGCGTCAACGGAAGACAGCGAACTGCGTGCTTGGCTCACGGCGATCCCGCCCGAACTTCGCTTCTTTGGCCGATTGAGGCGAGCGGCCGTCCGCCTCTTTCGTCATCGACGCGCCGGCGGGGGCTATGGCGGCGGCCATGGCGGCGGCGATAATCCTCCCGAGCGAGCAGGCGTTCCGGCGCGACCAAAGCGCCCCGCGCCAACGCTCCTCGCCGCCGCGGAGCTAGAACTTCCGCAGGATTAGAGCTCTGGCTGCGTGTACCGACGCTGGGTACGTTGGCGGACGCTGGCCTGCTGGCCGGTCGGATCCCTGGCTGCACGAGGCGGGCAGTGTGTGCGAGATCACCACTATCCTGGAGAGGATGGCGAGGATCGGACTCGTTCAGCCAGAGTAAGCGACTTGCGTGTTCTCGTTTTGGGAAGTGAACTTCTCGCCACCGACACTAAGGAGCACGTCGGAAGTCAAGCGCAAACCGATTGGGCTCATCTTCAGTCCGGCATCTGAGATGCGAAACTGAGGAAGCGTTTGCGGGCTGGCAGTCTGGTATTTCAGACAAACGATGAGCTCGTCATACCAGCCATCGCCCCAGGCCTGTCGTTCGACCTCGCCGAGCAACCAATGATGAGCGTGCTTCGCGATGCCCATCGAAACAGGGGTTCCATTGATGGAAGCGGAGCCATCCCCGATGTTGATGACGATCTCGCCAGAGAAGGGCTGGCCATCAAATACGGCGCCGTCATTGACGACCTGCCACCCCACAGCGAGTTGCGCGATCTGGTTGGCAATGTTCTGCAACTCGCCTCGCGATCGGCGCGATTTTGGTTTCACCGACCTGCCCCCTGCTGCCGTCGGCACTGGTCGCAACGATCCGAGTCGTCGAGCTCGTGGCTCAGCGACTCAAAGAGCACCAGCGCCCCATCCCCTTGGGAGGGTGATCGCCGCATCTCTTTGGTGTTCAGCCATCCGAAGAGGTTACCCGTCTGGCGACATTCACAGATAGGGGCGACGACATTTCTGGGTGACAAGGTCTGCGCCGTGACCTGGCGGTAACCGGGGTGGCGACGAGGGGCGCGCTCAGCGCACGGGCCGAAGAAACGGCAGCAGCGACGTTCGTCTCTGCCTCGGGGCTGCGAGCGGCGCTTAGAACCGAACCCGCGCAGCCGCCTGAAGGACCGCCTCGCTCGTCTTGCCGCGGTAGTAGTAGGCGACCATGTCGCTGCTGGCGTGGCCGAGGAGCTGCTGCAGGTGGAGCATGTGCATTCCGGCATCGGCGCACCAGGTGCAGAACGTGTGCCGGAAGCGATACGCGTTGCACCTGATGCCGGTCGCCTCGCCGAGCCTCGCGAGCATCGATTTGAGGCCTTCCATGGTGAGCGGCTGCGCCCGCCCGGAATGGCCGATGCGCAGGGCGAGGAACAGGCGCCCCTCGCCCACCGGCCTCCTGGGATCGGTCAGGTGCGCTCGGAGCAGCCGCGGCAGGATGCTCTGCCCGACGGTGAGTGGCACATCGCGGAAGCCCGCCTGGGTCTTGGTCGCGTCGGGGTCGTGCACGCTCCCGCGGATCTCGACGACCGGCGGGGTGCGGTCGAGACGGATGTGCTGCTCGTCGAGCGCCAGGAGCTCGCTGGGGCGCATGCCCGTGTACAGGAGCATGGCGACGATAAGGCGGTCGCGGCCCGCGATCGCGGCCGTGAGCAGGCGTTCCGCCTCTCCCTGGGTGAGGGCGGGGTCGCGTCGCCGCTCGTAATCGGTCGCAGGCGAAACCCGGAGCGTCGTTAGCGCCCCACCGCCCGCGTGGTCGGTGCCGAAGTGCTCGTCGCAGAACGCACCGAAGGAGCGGAGCTGGCCGCGCACCTTCTTGATGGTGGCCGAGTCGCGGCGGAGATCGACCTGCAGCCAGTGCAGGTACTCGGCCGCGAGGTCGCCGTTCCAGGCGGCGACGGCCTCGATGCCGCGCTCCCGGCGGAAGCCCGTCAGCGGGGTGCCCAGGAGGTTATGGCGGATGTTCTGCCGGCTCGTCGAGCTGAAGAGCCGTCCGGTCTTGCGCGAGACATGACCCTCGGCGAAGCGCTCCACCGCCCGCTCGAACGAGAGCGGGCCGTCGCCGACCGGCGCCCGGGTCCGGCCGGGTGGCCGGTGGTTCGGTTGCAAGGGCTGCAGCCAGTCTGGCATCTCGGCCGAGAGCTTAGCACCGTTTTGTTAGGTAAGTGGTGGAAGCGACCGCGCTGCACCCTACTTTTAGCTTACTCAACGCCAAGCGAGGCAGGGTGCTTAGCAGGCCCACGGGGATCGAAATGAATTCGATCCGGGGCCTCAAGGGCGGCGATTGGAGCGGGAGACGAGGCTCGAACTCGCGACCCCTACCTTGGCAAGGTAGTGCTCTACCACTGAGCTACTCCCGCTCGGATACGAAGGCCAGCAGTATATCGGCGCCGATGCGCGCCGCCTGATGGCTCAGACCGAGTGCGCTGCCTCCAGACGCTGCGATGCAATCCAGCGATCCAGCACGTCACCGGACTCGAGCGACGTGATCAGCGCGTAGCGCGGGTTCGGCCCGGGATTGTGCACGACGTGATACAGGCGCTCGGTGTCGATGACGAGCTGACGGCGCGGATACAGCGGGATGCGGCTCTCCGTCGAGGGATCGTCGCGAATCTCGCGAAGGATGAACTCGGAGCCCTCGGGGGCGTTCAGCTCGAGCCACGAGCGGACCACCCAGCCCTCGCCATCCGGGTTCAGGCGGTTGTTGTCGTCCTGGTGGAGCTGGCGAAGCGCATCCGCCTCGGCCGAAGGATTGAGCTTGATCACCCGAACCCGGCCGTACCGCGCTCCAATTGCCTCGACGTACGTGCAGAGCGTCGGCGCGATCTCGCGGTTCGACGTCCAGATGCCGTCCTTGTCGGGCTTGCCGTGATCCCAGAAGCCGGCGCACTCCATCTCGCCCATCGCCGACGCAAGCGGCGCGAAGTTGGTGTCACCGCCGGATTTCCAGTCGACGTACTCAAGTCCCTCCCACTCTGCCGGGGGGATCGCCGGGCCGTCGCCGAGGATCGCGTAACCCTTCTCAGCGAGCACGTCAAGTTTGCTGTGAGCCATGTGAACTACCTCTCGATGTCTGGACGCACCGCAACCGACGCTGCGACAGTCGCTAAGGCTACACGCGGCAGCGGCCGCTGGCGCGTCCGCTCCCTGCGTGCATCAGACCGTGGCAGCATTGCCACCGCATCGGGAGTTCGGTGCGATGAGCTGGGCGGGAGAATCCTGGCTCATGGACACGCAGCCCCCAATCGACGGCGGGGTGCCCGCTCCAGTCGCCGACACCGGCGTGCGTCGGCGAAGCCGACGCCTCCGCACGGCGCTGATCGCCGCCGTTGCGGCTGCGCTGATTCTCGCCGTTGGCGTGCCGCAACTCGGTCTCTGGGGAAACCCGGGGTGCGGCCTCCCGTTCACCACCTGCACGCGCGTGCTCTTCATCGGCGACAGCTACACGTATGTCAACGACCTCCCGTCAACATTCGCCGATCTCGCCTGGGCGGCCGGCCGCCGTGTCGATGCGCTGACTCTGGCCAGCGGCGGTGAATCGCTCGCCGGCCACGTCGCAGACACCGCGACGGAGACGACCATCGCCTCGGAATCCTGGAACACGGTGGTCCTCCAGGACCAGAGTGAGGACCCGGCGGTTCCCAACATCCGTGCGAGCGAGATGGATCCGGCGGTGACCGAGCTCGCGCAACTGATCCGCAACGCCGGTGCTCGGCCGCTGCTCTTCCTCACGTGGGGCCACGAGTCAGGCTGGCCCGAGGCGGGTCTCTCCTCGTACTCGAGCATGCAGGCAGCGGTCGATCAGGGGTATCTCGCGATCGCGTCCGAACTGGCGATCCCGATCGCCCCCGTGGGTGACGCCTGGCAGACGGTGGTCGACGAGCAGCCGGATGCCGCGCTCTGGCAGGGCGACGGCGTTCATCCGACCACCGCGGGCACCTACCTGGCGGCCTGCGTGTTCTACGCCAGTATCTTCGGACGTAGCCCGGTCGGTCTCACTTACACCGACGATCTCTCGGCGACCGAGGCGGCGATGTTGCAGCGTGTCGCTGCAGCCACCGTGCTCGGCGATCACGCGAAATGGGGGGTGCCCTGACCGGGGCCAAAGGCTGAGCCCGCTGGCTCAACGGCTAAGCTCAACTCCGGTGACAGACGACCTCGCCCTCGCACTCGAGATTGCGGACGTGGCTGACGGGATCTCGATGGAGCGGTTCCGCGCTCACGATCTCAAGATCGACGCCAAACCCGATCTCTCCCCGGTGACCGAGGCGGACCGCGCGATCGAGACCTACGCCCGTGAGCGACTTGCCGCCGAACGTCCCTCCCACGCGATCATCGGCGAGGAGTTCGGGGTCGCCGGCGACCGGGGCGCCACATGGCGGTGGGTCATCGACCCGATCGACGGGACGAGAAGCTTCGTGCGCGGCAACGAGACCTGGGCCACGCTGATCGCCCTGCAGCGCGACGGCGAGTCGGTGGTGGGCGTCGCGTCGGCGCCCGCGATGCGGCTGCGCTTCCACGCAACGCAGGGCGGGGGCGCCTTCCTCAACGGACGCAGGATCCACGTCTCGAAGATCGCTGACATCTCGGAGGCGCTCATCACCCACACAGCGATCCGCGGCTTCGTCATCACCAAGCAGTCCGAGCGGCTCGTCGCGCTCGCCGGTCGCTGCTGGGACGCCCGGGGTATCGGCAACTCGATGTCGCACCTTGCCGTCGCCCGGGGCACCGCGGACATCGGCTGGACGTCGCGGGCAAACCTCTGGGACTTCGCGGCACTCAAGCTGGTGGTCACCGAGGCGGGGGGTCGCTTCACAGACCGGAGTGGCGACGACCCGAAGCTCGGCGGCACCGGCATCTCATCGAACGGCCTGCTGCACAAGCTCGTCCTCGAAGCCGCCGGCTATCCGTCCAGGGAGAACCAATGAAGATCGGCACCATCCGCGATGGCGCCACGCGCCTGCCCGCACTCATCGACGGCGATCGCGCCTACCGCCTCGACGACCTGCTCGGCGCCATGGGCGGGGTCCCGGTCACGGTGCCGGACGGTGCGGACGCGGCATCCGTCCTGGCGACGCGAGAGCTGGCAGTGGCGGCGCGCGCAGCCGCTGAGGCGCTCCCGGACCTGATCAGCCGTGGCGCCGCTCCGTCGTATCCCCTGTACTCACTTGGCCCCCCGGTATCCCACCCCGGGAAGATCGTGTGCGCCGGTCGCAACTACGCCGACCATGCCCGCGAGCTCGGCAATGACGTCCCAACCCGCCCGATCCTCTTCGCCAAGCTTGCGAGCTCGCTGCGCGGCCCGTTTGACGACGTCATCCGCCCGCTCGAGGTCGACGACCTCGACTACGAGGCGGAGCTGTGTGTGGTGATCGGCACGGGCGGGAGGCGGATCCCCAAAGAGCGCGCTCTCGCGCACGTTGCCGGCTACTGCTGCGCCAATGACGTCTCCGCACGCAACGCGCAGCTGGGACTCGGTGACCAGTGGCTCCGGGGCAAGAGCTTCGACACCTTCTGCCCGATCGGACCGTGGATCGTGAGCGCCGACGAGATCCCCGACCCCCAGGCGCTCACGCTGCGATGCCGCGTCGACGGGAGCATCCGGCAGAACGGCACCACGGCGGACATGATCTTCGACGTCGCGACGCTCATCTCGTATATCTCGGACGCCTTCACGCTGGAGCCCGGCGACCTGATCCTCACCGGCACGCCGTCCGGCGTCGCCATGGGCCAGAACCCCGCGCCCTGGCTGGAGCCCGGTCAGCTCTGCGAGGTAGAGATCCCGGAAATCGGCGTCATCGCCAACCGAATCGTGGCCGAGCACCGGGGTTCGACCGACAACGGTTAGAGGTGGATACCTCGCATCAGCATCCCGAGGGCGTACGCCTCGGGGCTCACCGGCTGGTCCCCACGGTCACCGTCGTCGGGGGCGTGCGAGGTGCTGTCCGGGAGCATCTGGAAAGCGCCGGCCATGATCAGCTGATGGACGTTCGGGGCGATCGCATGGACGAGCTCGCCAAACTTGCCCACCCGCGTCGACACTTCATGCGGTCGCTTGATGAGCGCCTCGACGACCATGTCGGCCGCCTCGTCCGGACTGATCGTCGGGAAGTTCTTGTACATCCCGGTCGGCGCGATCATCGGTGTGCGCACCAGCGGCATGTGGATCGTGGTGACCGCGATCCCCTCCCCCGCCACCTCGGGGGCGAAGCAGCGTGAGAACGCATCGAGCGCATTCTTGCTGGCGACGTACGCCGCGAACCGTGGCGGATACGCCTGCCCACCAATCGATGTGATGTTGATGATGTGCCCGTCCTGGCGCTGACGCATCCCGGTGATGACCGCCATGATCAGCGCGATCGCTCCGAAGTAATTCAGCTTCATGGTGCGCTCGAAGTCGTGGAACCGATCGAGCGAGTCGAGGACGGAGCGCCGGATCGACCGGCCCGCATTGTTGATCAGCACGTCGACGCGGCCGTGGTCGGCGATCACGCGCTCGATGAGGTGTGTGCATGCGTCGTGGTCGCTGAGGTCGGTCGGATAGACATACGCCGTGCCACCACCGCTCTCCACCTCCGCGCGCATCTCCTCGAGCTGCTCCGCGCGCCGCGCGACTCCGATGATCGTTGCGCCGGACGCCGCCAGGTGCGAGCACACCGCGCGTCCGATCCCACTCGACGCACCGGTGACCACGACAACCCGGCCGCCGACAACACGGTGCACGTTCGCGGGCGTGGGGAGCTGTGGATCGAGGTGCCGCTCCCAGTAGTCCCACACCTTCCACGCGTACTCGTGCAAGGGCGGGCAGCTGACTCCGCTCCCGGTCAGTGCTGCCTGCGCTTCGGTCGCGTCGAAGGTCGCCGGATAGTCCATATACGTGAAGGCTGCGTCGGGAATGCCCAGCCGCGCGAGCGCCTGCTGGCGCATCCGTTGCACCGCGGGCAATGACCCCATCGCGGCGAAACCGCCCGGGAGCATGCGCGCCATGCGCCGGTCGATCCGGAGTGCGAACTCGGGTGCATGTGCTGCGCGGCAAAACGTGTTGAGGGTGTCGCCGAGCGAGAGCGGCGCCGGATCGACGATGTGGAAAGCCCGGCCGTCGAGACCTTCCCGGTGTGCGATGTGGTCGATCGCCTTCGCGACAAAGTCGACCGGAACAAGGTTGAAGGGCCCGCCCTCGGGACCGATGAACGGCACCCACTGGGGGAACGCGTCCCGCATCTGCTGGATGAGCTTGAATGCGTAGTACGGCCCGTCGACCCGGTCGGCCTCACCGTTCTCGGACGAGCCGATGACCATGCCGGGCCGGTATACGCGCCATGGCACGGTCGCCTCGGTGCGCACGATGCGCTCCGACTCGTGCTTGGTCTTGTAGTACGGCTGATCGAGCTCCTGGCCCTCGTCGAACATCGCTTCGGTGAAGGAGCCTTTGAATCGCCCGGCGACCGCAATCGAGCTCACCAGATGGAAGCAGGCTGCACCGACCTCGTTGGCGAGGCCGACGACGTTGCGCGTGCCGGCGACGTTCGCGCGCTCCGTCTCGTCAGCCGGCGCGGTGAGGTCGTACACGGCGGCGAGATGGAAGAACTGGGCGCCGCGGATGTGCTCGCGGTCATCCGCCGAGAGCGCGAGACCCGGCTCGATGAGGTCGCCGGTCAGGGCGTGGAGGCGCTTTCCACCGGGGTCGAGCCGCTCCCGCTGTTCCGCGTACCGAGCCTGCGAGCCGTGACGGACGAGCACGAAGACCTGGTCGCCGCGCGCGAGGAGCAGCGGCATGAGGTGGCGCCCGATGAATCCGGTCGCGCCCGTGATGAAGTACGTCACGCGGCCGACAATAGCTTTTTATGACAATCGGAGACAGAGCCATGCATGAGCCAGTCATCGTCGCCCTCGGCAGATCCCCCATCGGACGCGCGATGAAAGGATCGCTGGTCAATATCCGGCCGGACGACCTCGCCGCGAGCGTGGTCAACCAGGTGCTCGACCGCCTCCCGCAACTGGATCGAGCCACGATCGAGGACCTCATCTGCGGCTGCGGCCTTCCCGGTGGCGAGCAGGGCTTCAACCTCGGTCGCGCCATCAGCATCCTGACCCGCATCAACGCGCCCGGCACAACGGTCACGCGCTACTGCGCCTCCTCGCTCCAGACGACGCGCATGGCCGCGCACGCGATCCGCGCCGGAGAGGGCGACGTCTTTCTCAGTGTCGGTGTCGAATGCGTCTCGCGATTCGTGAACGGCTCCAGCGATATGCCGCAGTGCCGGAACGAGCGGCTCGAGCCCGGCAACCCGGAGGGCTATCCCGACATCTACATTGCGATGGGGCAGACCGCCGAGAACGTCGCAGCCCGTGAAGAGATCTCGCGCGAGGAGATGGATCGGTTCGCGTTCCGCAGTCAGCAGCGGGCGGTCGCCGCGCAGGACGATGGCTTCTTCGACCGCGAGATCGTGCCCATCGAGCTGCCGGACGGCGGCGGAACGGTGACCAAGGACGACGGACCGCGCCGCGAGACGACCCTCGAGAAGCTCGCCGAGCTGAAGCCGGTCTTCCGGGAGAACGGCACGGTGACGGCGGGCAACGCCTGTCCGCTCAACGACGGCGCGGCGGCGGTCGTGGTCATGTCGGACGTGCGAGCGCGCGAGCTCGGGATCACGCCGCTCGCGCGCATCATCTCGACTGGGCTCACCTCCCTCGAGCCCGAGTTCATGGGCCTCGGGCCGATCGAGGCCTCCCGCCAGGCGCTCGAGCGCGCAGGCATGACGCTCGACGACGTGCACGTGGTTGAGATCAACGAGGCCTTCGCAGCGCAGGTGATCCCATCGGCGTGGGGCATCGGGCTCGATCCCTTCGACGACCGGCTCAACCCTCACGGCGGCGCGATCGCCCTCGGCCACCCGTTCGGCATGACCGGCGCGCGGATTCTCTGCACGCTCCTCAACGATCTGCAGACGGCAGATGCCACGATCGGCCTCGAGACCATGTGCGTCGGCGGCGGCCAGGGCATGGCGATGATCGTCGAGCGCCTGAACTGACGCGCGAGACGCCGCCCGTCGCGGCGTTCGTCTAAAGAGCGACCCGGGTCCGGCGGCGCACCGGCCTGCCGGACAGGACCACCTCGACCTCATCCGCCGGCGGCGCGCTCATCGACCGGCGCCGCGGTGGGCGGCTGGCCAGGATGATCGCCGCGATCGCCTCGACGACGCCATCGGCCTCGCGCCGCTCCAGGATCAGGGGCGCGAGGATCCGTACAGTGCCGGTCCCGCCCGGCAGGGCGAGGATCCCTCGTTGCTCCAGGCGGCGCAGCAGCAACGGCGCGTTGAGGCTTGTTTCGATCGCCACCAGCGCGCCGCAGCCTCGCACGTCTCTGATCTCGCCGAGACGCAGCGCCCGCAGCCGCCCCTGCAGCCGCTCAGACGAAAGCTCGGCGAGCGCCCGGAGCGTCGGGCCGAGGACTGTGCGGATCGTCGCGTTCGCAGCAGCGCAGACAATGGGTGGGCACGCCTCGTCGTGGTCGAGCCTGGGGAGCCGTGCTCGCCGAGACACCGAAGGCCCGACGGCCGTCACCCCGAACGGCAGGCCGTTGGCGAGCGACGAACCAAGGCAGATGATGTCCGGCCCGACGCCCTGCGCCGCGGAGGCCAGCGTCGGCCCCATGCGCAATGCCGTCCTCACCTCATCCACGACGAGGAGCGCACCGACACTCCGACAGAGCTCGGCGACCGATGCGAGATATCCCTCGGCGGGCACACGTATCCCGGCCTCGACCTGCACGGGCTCAACGAGTACCGCGGCGACGCGTGCATCAAGCTGCGCGCTGAGCGCCTCGAGATCGTCGAACCGGACCCGAGTCACCTCGAGGCTCCGTCCGGCAACCTCACTCAGGCGCCTGCCGCCGCTGACGCCGCGCCCCCCGATCCCGGATCCGTGATCGGAACGCTGCATCGCGATCACGCGCGGCCGGTCGGAGGCCGATGCGATCCAGCGCAAGGCGAGATCCACCGCAGCCGACCCGGATTCCGTGAAGCTCACATGCGTGAGCGGGACCGGGATGATGAAGCTCAGCGCTTCGAGCAACTCCTCCCTGAGGTCGTAGTCGAAGCCAGGAGGCACGCCGCCAAAGGCCGCGAGCTGATTGGTGATCGCGCCGGTGACGCGCGGGTGGTTGTGACCGAGTAGCGTCGTGCCCCCACCCGAGGTCAGATCAAGGTACTGGCGCTCCTCGTCGTCCCACACGTACGCCCCGTCGCCCCGGATGAGGCGCAGGTCGCGCGAGCCGCGTGAAAACTCGTTGAGCCAACGCTCAGGCAGCACCGCAGTCACCTGGCAACCTCCGCAATGTGCGCTAGCGTACAGCCGCGAACGCATCCGTGAACGGGGTGCTTTACATCGCCATTGGTCGCGCTGTACTCTCCGTTTGACCCGCACGCGTCGTGCGACGCGTTCGTGAGGTCTGGGGGACACGAGCACTTTCTGTGGGGGGCCGGCGTTCGGGGGAGCGTCGGCCTCTTTTTTTGCCTCCCGGGTTATCCCGTGCTCTTCCCGACCTCGATCGGCCGGCTCGGATCCGTGATCCAGTCGCTCCAGGATCCCGCGTACAGGGCCGCGTCGATTCCCGCAAGGCCCATGGCAAAAACGCCCTCGGTGGCGACGACGCCGGATCCGCAATAGACGGCGACAGGCTGCCCCGGTGCTACGCCTGCTGCCGCATAGCGCGCACGGAGCTCGGCCGGCGGCAGAAAGCGGCCGTCCAATGCCTCGGTCTGCTGGGCTGGGAAGCTGTGCGCCCCTGGGATGTGACCGGCAACCCGGTCCACCGGTTCGACCTCTCCGCGAAACCGCTCCGGAGCGCGGGCATCGATCAGCATCCCGTCGCGTGCCATCGCCGCCGCGCCATCGGCGTCGAGGAGGGGCATGCCACCCGGAACGGCGTCAAAGTCACCCGCCTCAGGATCCTCGTCATCGCCCGAAGCGATGGGGAGACCTGCCGCGGTCCACGAGGCGTAGCCGCCGTCCAGGAGGGCTGTGTTCGGATGCCCGAAGTAGCGCAGCAACCACCACGCTCGCGCGGCGGAAGTGGCGGTACCCGCGTCGTACGCCACGACAAGGCGGGATCGGGCGACTCCGTGACGTCGCATCGCCGCACCAAAGGCGGCGGCATCCGGCAGTGGGTGACGTCCCGGGCCCGGCGGGGCACTCAACTCGCTGTTGAGATCGACGAAGTGCGCTCCGGGGATGTGGCCCTTCGCGAAATCGGCTGCTCCCGAGGGTCCGCCCAGTGTCCATCGCACATCGAGGACGAGGGGCGGCTCGTCCGTCGCAAGTCGTGCCGCGAGTTCGTGACAATCGAGCAAGAGCGATACCATTCCCTCAGGATCCCCAGTGACACGGATCCGCGAAACCTCAGTGCGAAACCTCAGTGCGAAACCTCAGTGAAGGAGGTTGCGTTATCTCTTCGATCGCGCAGTTCGAACGCGTCCTGAGACCGAACAATGGTACGGTGGAGATGCATGGCTGACCAGACTTGGCGGAGCCGCGGAGGCCTCATGCTCGCGGGTGGCGTTGCGCTCGGCGGATTGCTGCTCACCTCGTGCGCACTTCCGGGAACCGCTGCACCGGTGGCAAATATCGGCACGGTCCACATCGCCGGAGCTCCGGTCGTGGTCCCTCCTCCGACGATTGTTGTGACTCCGGGCAATGCAGCGCAGGGTGTTGCTCTTGACGCACCTGTTGTCGTGAACGTCGACACGGGACACCTCGACACCGTCTCGCTGAGCCAGGCAGGTTCGTCGACCGTGCTCTCCGGGGTGCTGTCGGCCGACGGCACGCTGTGGGAGATGTCCTCCCCGCTCGCTCCTGCAGCGCATTACACAGTCGTCGCCACCGCAACCAGCTCTGCGGGAAAAACCTCAACGTCGACAACGACGTTTGTGACGGTCGCTGCGACAAGCCGTCTGCTGACGGGCATGACTCCGTTGGACGGAGCCGTGGTCGGAGTCGGCGAGACCATCGACCTGCGCTTCAACACCGCAATCCCCGCCGGTGTGCGGGCAGCGTTGCTCGAGCGCATTCATGTGACCTCGACTCCGGCGGTCCTGGGCGGCTGGCATTGGCTCACCGACCAGGTCGTGCACTTTCGTCCCGCGACATACTGGCCGTCCGGAACCAAGGTCACCGTGGTTGCCGATCTCGACGGGTTCAGCGTCGGGAGTGGCGTCTGGGGATTGGGCGACTGGACGTCGAGCTTCAGCGTCGGCGCCAAGCACCTCTCGATCATCAACAACCTGACGCACACGATGCAGGTCTTCAACAACAACACGTTGTTCGCGACCTACCCGGTGAGCCTTGGCAAGGGCGGGTACGCCACCATCCAGGGCACACTGATCGTCCTCTACAAGACGCCCGTTGTGGTCATGAAGTCCTGCCCGACATTCCACACGCCGGCCGCGTGCATCCCCGGCGGCTCGGAGTACTACGACGACCCGGTGTACGACGACACCGCAATCTCGACGAGCGGCTACTTCATCCACGCGGCTCCGTGGTCGGTGGGCTCGCAGGGGCGCGCTGACGTGTCGCACGGCTGCGTGAACCTCAGCATCGCGCGCGCCGTCCAGTTCTACAACTTCAGCGTCCCGGGCGACGTCGTTCAGGTCGAGAACACCGGTTACGACGCCACCTATTCCGACGGTGAAGGCGACTGGCAACTGCCGTTCGCGTCGTTCTCCAACACGGCCGGGCTCGGTCCCGTCTGGACCGGTGCCGTCGACGTGCCCTCGCTCGCCGGCCAGGACTCCTGACCGCCGCTCCGGCTGACCAGGGCTGCTGAGCGATGCGCGCCGTCGTTGTCGCAGCGCCGGGTGGGCCCGAGCAACTGCACGTCGAGAACGTCCCGGACCCGGTCGCTCGAGATGGTGAGATCGTCGTCCGGGTCGCCGGTGCGGGCATCAACCGCGCCGATCTCCTCCAGCGCCAGGGGTTCTACCCACCGCCGGCAGGTGCGAGCGAGATTCTCGGACTCGAGGCTTCGGGCGTTGTTGCGACCGCCGGCCCGGGAGTGGACACGTTCGAATCCGGCGATCGGGTCATGCTGCTCGTCGAGGGAGGCGGCTACGCCGAGCTGGTCGCAGTCCGGGCTGCCCAGGTGGTCCGCGTTCCGGACAACATCGACCTGATCGACGCGGGTGGCATCCCCGAGGTGTTCATCACCGCCCACGATGCGCTCTTCACACGCGGGCATCTGAGCAACGGCGAGACCGTGCTCGTCCATGGGGGCGGAGGCGGCGTTGGCACCGCCGCGATTCAGCTGGCGCACCAGCACGGTTGCCGCGTTCTCGCGACCGCGGGCAGTGCCGAGAAGCTCGAGCGATGCCTCGCGCTCGGTGCTGACGCCGGGATCAACTACCGCACCGAGGACTTCGTCGCGCGCACTCGCGAACTCACCGACGGCCGTGGCGCCGACGTCGTGCTCGACATCATGGGTGCGTCGTATCTCGGCCGCAATATCGACGCAGTCGCCCTTGACGGGCGCATCGTCGTCATCGGCATGCAGGGCGGCACGCACACCGATATCGATCTCGGCGCCATGATGCGTCGCCGCATCTCACTGATATCGACGGCGTTGCGGTCGCGCCCCGCGGCGCAGAAGGCGGCGATCGTCACCGCCGTCGCCGCCGATGTCCTCCCGGCGCTCATCGCCGGTCGCATGCAGCCGGTGGTGGATCGAGTGCTGCCCCTGGCGGACGCCGGCGAGGCGCACCGGCTCATCGAAGCGGGCGAGGTGGTCGGCAAGGTCGTGCTCGACGCCTCACGTGCCTGAGACCGACGTCTGGGCGACCTGGCTGCGAAGTGGCCGCGACGGCGGCAGCGCCAGGATGCGCGCCGAGAATCTCCGTCGCCTCGAGGCGGTTCGGGATCTCATCCTCGACAGAGCCGCGATCCGGCCCGGCGAGACCGTGCTCGATGCCGGCACCGGGCAGGGGTTGCTCGGTCTCGAAGTGTTGGACCGCACCGGGCCGACCGGCCACGTCATCTTCTCGGACGTCTCGGCGCCGGCCCTCGACGACTGCCGCGTCGAGGTGGAGCGACGTTCAGCGGCCGATCGGTCGAGCTTCGTCCGTGCCTCGGCGACCGACCTGTCGGCGATCGCGACCGCATCGGTCGATGTGGTCGTCGAGCGCGCGGTCCTGCTCTTTATCGAAGATCGCGGGCGTGCGTTCTCGGAATATCACCGCGTGCTTCGCCCCGGAGGGCGGATCTCGCTCGGCGAGCCACTCAACAGCTGGATGAGCATCGACCGTCCCGGCTATCTCTGGGGATATGACGTGACCTCGGCGACTGATCTGGAACGCAAGCTCCACGATGCAGGGCGAGCCGGCGGTGCAGCGGATGACGATCTCCTCTGCGGGTTCGACGACCGTGACCTCGTGGCCTTTGCCCGCGCCGCCGGGTTCGAGCGCATCGAGGCGCAGACCGAACTTGCGCTCGCTCCGCCGCCCGCTCGCGACGATCTCGACGTCTTCCTGGACACGGCTCCGAACCCTCTCGCGGCCACGACACGCGCGCTCATGACCGCTGCCCTCAGCAGTGATGAAGCGGAGCGGTTCACCGCAGTGCTCGGCGACGCGATGCGCAAAGGACGCGGCGAGCGCCGTCACGCGATGACCTTCCTGCGCGCGTGGCGATGACGACCGAAATCGCTGCCACCACCTGGGACACCGTTGTGGTCGGAGCCGGCCACAACGGCCTGACCGCAGCCGCCTACCTGGCTCGGGCAGGTCGCACGGTGCTGGTGCTCGAGGCGCGTGACCGGATCGGCGGCGCCTGCACGCTCGAGCACCCCTTCGACGATCCCGCGTTCGTCGTCAGCCCGTGCGCCTACCTCGTTGGCCTGCTCCACCATCGCGTGATCGATGAGCTGGACCTGCGACGGCACGGCTACCGGGTGCATCTCGTGGATCCGCATCTCTGGTGCCCGTTCGACGACGGCACGGCGCTGAGCCTCTGGGACGACTCCGAGCGCAACCATCGAGTGGTTGCCGCAATGAGCCCGGGAGATGCCGACGGCTACACGCGCTACGAGCACCTCTTCGCGCGCATCCGGCGCGCGCTGCGCTCGGAGTCCCACGACACCTGGGTCGGCGATTCCCCGGATCGTCCCGCGCTCGAGGAACTCCTCCACCACGACCCGGAGCTCGTCGAAGTCATGTTCGACGAGTCGATCGCGTCGGTGATCGAACGTCACGTCAAGGACGACCGCCTCCGCACCGCCCTGCACGGGCAGGGGCTGATCGGCACCTGGGCTGGGCCTCGCGATCCAGGCACCGCCGCGATCCATGCCATGCATTCGATGGGAACCATCGAGGGCCGGCAAGGCGCCTGGGGCTACGTCCAGGGTGGGATGGGCAACGTCTCCTTCGCCCTCGCGAAGGCCGCCGAGGAGGAGGGCGCGGTCATCAGGCGCAACACCGGTGTCGCTCGGATCATCCCGGGCGAAGCGGTGGTCCTCGAAGATGGCACGCGCATCGAGGCGCGAACGATCGTCTCCAACGCCGACCCGCGAACGACGCTTGGTCTGCTCTCGGATGGGGTACCCGCGGCGTTTGCCGACAAGGTCCGCGGCTGGCGCATGGAAGGACCCGTCCTGAAGATCAACTGCGCGCTGTCGCGCCTCCCCACCTTCACCGCCGCCAGGGCAGACGACGCTCCGCATCGTGCGATGGTGACGATTGCGCGCAGCCTTGACGAGACCCAGGCGGCGTACACGCGAAGCCGCGCCGGTGAGCCCGCGCCACGCTGGGCCGAGCTGTACTTCCACTCCGCGTACGACCCGTCGGTCGCGCCAGGCGGCAAGCACGTCATGAGCGTGTTTGCCGAGTACGCGCCGTTCTCGCTTGCGAGTGGGACATGGGACGAACGCCGCGAGGCGGTGGCTGACGAGGCGTTTGCGGAGATCGCGCGCTTTGCGCCGGACATCGTCGACTGCGTCGCCGCTCGTCAGGTGCTTGCCCCGCCGGACATCGAGCGGGCGGTCGGCCTCTCCGGCGGCCACATCTTTCAGGGTGAGTGCCTCCCCGACCAGATGTGGGATCGGCGGTTCTCGCCACGCACGCCGATGCCCGGCCTCTACATGTGCGGAGCGAGCACCCATCCCGGCGGCAGCGTCATCGCGATCAACGGGCGCAACTGCGCCATGGCCCTGCTCGCCGACTGCGGGACCAACGGCGCTTAGCGACCCGGCCGGAGCGCGTTGCGGATGAGGCTCATCTCCTCACGATCGGCGACTCGCAGCGCAAGCAGCACCGCGCCGTACACAAGCGCGGAGGCGATCACCACCACGAAGAGCAGCACCCGGTTCTGATGGGGGTTGGCGACGAAGATGAAGCCGCCCATCACCAGGCCCGCGACCACCGCCTTCCAGGACGTCCGCAGCAGCGGGATGGTCCCCAGTTGCGCGCGCAGCACGAGCCATCCGACCACCACCAGCGCGGCCTCGGTGACCACCACCGCCCAGCTGGCCCCGAGGTATCCGTAGCGGGGGATTACGACAAGGTTGACGCCAACGTTGATCACCAGCCCGACCATCGCAACAAGGGCGAAGACGTTCTGTTTGTCGATGGCGTTGAGGGTGGCGGCGAACGTGTTGTCGGCGAACATGAACACGATGGCCAGAGCGAGGATCTGCAGGGCCGGCTCTGACCCGGCGTAGAGATGCAGCAGGCTGTTGAACTGCGGCGCGAGCAGAAAGACGCCCACGGTGATCGGCCAGCCGAGGATGACGAGCGCCTTGAAGAACTTCTCGGCGAGCGGGAGCACTCGCTCCGGCGACTGCCGGTGGTACACGGAGAGCACCGGAAAGATCACGCTGCGCAAGGCGAACGGGATGAAGAGCAGCGACTCGAACGGCTTGTACGCGAAGGTGTAGTACCCCACCTCGCTGTACGGACGGAAGCGCTGCAGGATCGGAACGTCGACCTTGAAATAGACGGTCGTGATGATGAAGGTGATGCCGAGCGGCACGGCGACTTTCACCCACGATATGAGGAGTCCGGGCTCCAGTTGCGGTGCCGGGTGCAGCACCCCCATGGCGATCAGCACCGTCGCGAAGTAGATGCACGCGAACGCGTAGCTGATCGCATACGCCCAGAGGAAGAACCCCGTGTCGGCGTTGATGTGGACGCCGACGACCACCAGGGCGAAGACGACCAGCGTCTCGGGAACGATCTCGATGATCTCGAACGTGAGCCGCTGCATCGCATACAAGGTGTTGCGCAGCAACAGCTGGTAGCCGGAGAGCACAAGGATCGCGAAGGACGGCCAGAGCAACGAGCGAACGCCCGCGATGTACAGCGCCGCGAAGATGAGCGGGAGTCCCACCACCGCGCCGATCACCTTGAGCGAGGCGACGTTGTTCCAGTATCGGGAGAGCTGCTCGGTATGGCGCGCGCCCTCCCGCACATAGAGCGCGGAGAACCCGAGGTCGGTCAGCGTGCCCACCAGTCCCACATACGTCACTGCCGTCTGCATCTCACCGAACCGGGTGGGATCCAGGTAGTTGCCGATGATGATCACGGCGATGAGCGCGATGATCCGGGAGACCACGCGCACCGCCAGGATGAGGATGGTGTTGCGCAGCGCTCGCATCCCGAGGCCGCCGGGCATGTCCGGCGTTGCCGCGCCAGGTGCCGGCGGTTCGTCCTGCAAGGCGCTCATTCTATCCGCGCTTCCGTCCTGTGCCCGCCGTCAATCCCGGTGGATACACTGCGGACCATGCCTGACGTCGCGGCCGAGCGGCCTCGCGCCGACGCCGAGCAACGCACTGATGGTGGGGGGTTGATTGCGAGATCCCTCCGCGAGCGCGGCGTCACCACGGTCTTCTCGCTTCCCGGTGGCCACATCCTGCCCTTCCTCGACGCGTGCATCGACGAGGAGATCAGGGTCATCGACACGCGGCACGAAGGTGCGGCCGTCCTCGCAGCAGAGGGCTGGGCACTCGCAACCGGCACAGCCGGGGTTGCCGCAGTCACCGCAGGCCCCGGCTTCGCGAACGGCCTGATCGGCCTGCTTGATGCCGGGACCTGGAGCGTCCCCCTCGTGATGCTCACAGGCCGGACCAGCCGCAACCGTCAGGGCCGCGGCGCCGTCGGCGACGTCGACCAGCGCGCCATCGCCGCACCGGTCGCCAAGTGGGCCGCCACGTGCTCGGACTCCGGGGCCGTCCCTCGGTACATCGCGGAGGCGATGCACAGAGCAAGAAGCGGGTGTCCCGGTGCCGTGTACCTCGAGATCGACTCCCACGCCATGTACGGAAAGGCCGCTCCGCTCGATGTCGCTGCCCCTGGTTTCCCTGCGACGGCGGGGCATCCGGCCGGATCACCCGCCGACATCGGCGCTGCCGTTGCGAGGCTCACTGCCGCCGAGCGTCCGCTGATCGTCGTCGGGAGCGGTGCGTTCTGGTCCGGTGCCGGCGACGCGATCGGCCGCTTCGCTGAGGCCGCCCGGATCCCGGTGATCACCGCGAGCGCCGCCCGGGGGGTCGTCGCGGATTCGCATCCCTGGAGCCTTGGCTCGTTGGTGCACGGCGGTCTCGCGATTCCGAGCGCGGACTGTGTCCTCATCCTGGGCTCGGCCTTCAACGCGAACGTGATGTATGGCGGCCCTCCCCTCTTCGGGAGCGATCAGACGATCATCCAGGTCGACATCGCGCCGGAGCGGGTCGGCGGCAACCGGGCCGCCGATGTCACGGTGATCGGCGACTGCGCGTCTGTCGTCCAGGATCTCCACGACGCCTGGGGCGCGACGCCGGCGGGAAGGGATGAGTGGCTCGATCGCGCGCGCTCCCTCGCCGCCGCGTCCCTCGGTTTCTGGAACCGCCAGGTGGACGAGCACGCCGGTGACCTCATCCACGCGGGCGCGGCGGCGCGGGACCTCGCGGCGTTCGTGCACGAGCGGTTCGGCGGCGCCGCGACCTTCGTCGCCGATGGTGGCGACGCGCTGGCCTGGGGACTCGCCTACTTCGGGGCGGAGTTGCCCGGGCGCCTGCTCACCACCACCACCGCGCTCGGGACGCTCGGCGTCGGAATGCCGTTCGCGCTGGCCGCCCAGGCAGCACGACCCGAGGAGCGCGTCTTCCTCTTCAGCGGCGACGGCGCCTTCGGACTCACCGCCATGGAGGTCGCGACCGCCGTGCGCCACCAGCTTCCCGTGATCGTGATCGTCTCGAACAACGCGGGATGGGGGGACGTGCGCTACGAGCAGGACGAGCTGTTCGGGCCAGGACGTCACGTCGCCAGCACCCTCCCGGGCGTCCGCTACGACCGCCTTGCCGAAGCCCTGGGGGGGCATGGTGAGCGGGTAGAGCGCCTCGAGGAGTTGCGTCCCGCGCTCGAGCGATCCCTGACGAGCGGTGTCTGCAGCGTCATCGACGTCCAGACCGACCCGACGGTCATCTCCGAGCTGCTGCGCATGGTCGCCCAGCTCGGGCTGATGTAGCCGTGCGCGCAGTCCGCCTCGTCGACGCGCATCAACTCGAGCTCGTCGAGCGTCCCGATCCCGAGCCTGCCCCTGGGGAGGTGGTCATCCGCGTCGACGGCTGCGGCATCTGCGGGTCGGACCTCACCTCGTACAAGGTCGGGCTCTTCACCGACGCCATTCCGGGGCACGAGCTCGCCGGCGTGATCGTGGCCGCGGGCGACGGCGTGACCGGCTGGAGCGCAGGGGAATGCGCCGTGATCGATCCCAAGATCCCGTGCGGCGTCTGCGAGGACTGCCGGAGCGGCGCCTCATATCGCTGTGCGATGGCGCTCACGGCCGGCATCGGGTTCGCGCGTGACGGCGGCTTCGCCGAGCTGGTCGCAGCGCCCGCAGCCCTCCTCCACCACCTGCCCAGCGGTCTGGCACTCGAGAACGCGTGTCTGGTCGAGCCGCTCTCGGTCGCCATTCACGGCGTCGAGCGGGCCCGACTGCACCCGGGCGATCCGGTGGTGGTCATTGGTCTCGGCCCGATCGGCCTGCTCACCGTCGCCGTGTTGCGGGCTCGTGGCGCAGGCACCATCGTGGGAGTGGATCCCGTCGAAGATCGGCGCCGCCTGGCACGTGAACTCGGCGCCGCGACCGCGGTGGCCGAGCTTCGCGAGGTGCGAAGTCACGTCGGGCCGACACCGGCGGTCATCGAGTGCTCGGGCTTCGCGCCCCTGCTGCACGCCGCCGCCGACCTCGTGGCACCGGGAGGCCGGCTCGTGCTCGTCGGCGTCCCGTTCGGCGAGGCGACCGTGATACCGCTCATGTGGGTGACCCGCGAGACCGAGATCGTCGGGAGCATCGCCTCCAGTGCGTCCGACTTTGCGGTGTCGCTCGAGATGCTCGCCGCCGACCCGGGTATCGCCCGGGTCGCGACCCGCCGCGTTGCCCTCGCTGAGGTTCCGGAGGTCTTCGAGGAGCTGGTCACGCCTTCCTCGGGCGGGAAGGTGATCGTCGACCCACGGCTTTGATCGGCGGCTTCGGGCGTGTCGCACCCGGTATCGGTGCTGCCGCACGCCAGCAGTACCAGGCCGCGGTGCTCCGGTACGGGCTGAGGTTCTCCCCGAGGACGAACAACGCCTTGGGCAGCGGCGGTGCCTCCATCTCATGGATGCGCGCCCACCCGTTGCGCACGCCGAGATCGTCCACCGGCCACACGTCCGGACGATGCAGTTGAAAGAGCAGGAACATCTCCGCCGTCCAGCGGCCCACACCGCGCACGGTCACCAGCCGCGCGACGATCTCATCGTCGCTGAGGCCGTCGAGGTCGTGGGTCGGGACCGTGCCATCGACGAATTTCGCCGCAAGGTCGATGATCGCGGCGAGCTTGTTGCCCGAAAGCCCCGCCGCGCGCATGGTCTCCGGGTCCGTGGCGAGGACCGCCTCCGGCGCGACCGGCGCCCCACCGAGCGCCGCGATCAGCCTGCCGTGGATGGTGCGCGCGGCGGCGCCGGCGAGCTGCTGCGACACGATGGCGCTCAGCAGGGACTCGAAAGCCGAGCCGGCCTCGGGGCGCATGTCCATTGTCGGGCTTGTCTCGATGACGCGCCGGAAAGCGGGGTCCGCCTTGACGATGTGCGCCGCGGCCGCACTCATCCGGCTCATCCCCGAGCCACCTCGACGACGTTCGCCAGCCCTTCGACGACACTCGCACCCGGAAGGAGCAGCAGTCCCTCCGGGGCAAGCCTGATCTTCATCGACCGGCTGCCGCCGCCGACGATCACGGTGTCCTGGGCCATGACACGGGCGTCGATGTACAGCGGCAGATCGCCGGGAAGGCCGAACGGAGTCACGCCGCCGATCATCATCCCGGTGAGCTCTCGCGTCTGTTCCGCCGAGGCGAATGACGCCTTTCGGACCCCGAGCAGATCGCACACCGAGTGATTGACGTCGAGCCGGCATGTCGCGAGCACGAGGCATGCACACGCGACGCCCGGCTCCTTGCGCGCTGCGACGACGATCGTGTTCGCCGACTGCTCCGGAGGGACGCCATACCGAGCGCAGAACGCCGCCGTGTCGGCGAACTCGGGATCGCAGGCGAGCGTTTCGTGCTCGACACCGAGCACGACGAGCCGGTCTCGAACCCTCGCCTCGATCGCCGATGCGTCGTCAGTCAGCATCGCGTCCGCATGGCTGACCCGTAGAGTCCCCACGCAGCATGCGGATCACCGCCCCCACAGAGACAGCCCCCGGCGAGACACGGGTCGCACTCGTCCCGCGATCGGCAACGCAGTTGGTGGCCACCGGTGCAACGGTAGCCATTCAGGCCGGCGCCGGGACGGCGGCGGGCATCACCGACGCCGCGTACAGCGAGGTCGGCGCCGAGGTGGCCGCGGACCGTGCGGCGTTGCTCGCCGACGCGGACATCGTCGTCGTGGTGCGCCGACCGGATTCGGAGTTCGTCAGTCACCTCAAGCGTGGGTCGATCCTCGTCGGTGTTCTCGAACCGGCCGGTGATCCCGCGCTGGTTCGCGCCCTCGTCGACGGCGGCATCACGGCATTTCGGCTCGAGGCGATGCCCCGGATCAGCCGAGCCCAGGACATGGACGTGCTCTCCTCGATGGCGACACTCGCCGGCTACCACGCCGCGGTGCTGGCCGCCGTCCGGCTGCCGCGAATCTTTCCGCTGATGATGACCGCGGCCGGGACGATCACCCCGGCGCGGGCACTGATCCTGGGAGCGGGTGTCGCCGGTCTCCAGGCAATCGCGACCTGCCGGCGGCTTGGGGCTGTGGTCGAGGCGTTCGACGTGCGCCCCGCGGTGCGCGACCAGGTCGAGTCACTCGGCGCCCGGTTCGTTGAGACCGGTGTCGAGTCGGAGACACAACAGGACACCGGCGGCTACGCACGCGAGCTCGAGGCTGACGCGCAGGCCCGCCAGGCCCAGGTGCTTGCCGAGCACGTCAAGGAGTCGGATGTCGTGATCTCCACCGCGCAGATCCCCAATCGCAAGGCGCCGATCCTCATCACGGCCGACATGGTCGCCACGATGCGCACGGGTTCGGTGATCGTCGACCTTGCCGCCCCCGGCGGAGGGAACTGCGAGCTCACCCGTCCCGACGAGGAGGTCATCGCCAATGGGGTGCTCATCCTCGGGCCGACAAACCTCCCCGCCTCGATTCCCGGCCAGGCGAGCCAGCTCTATTCCCACAACGCGACGCGCTTTCTGAGCCAGGTGCTCAAGGACGGAGCCGTGCATCTCGATTTCGACGACGTCGTCATCAGCCAGACGTGCATCACCCACGAGGGCAAGGCGATGGGCGAGCAGATGGAAGCGCTGCTGCACGGAGCGACAGCGTGAACGGCGGACTGACCCCGGGCCAGACGCTCGCGCTCGGCGCATTCATCTTCGCGCTCGCGGTGTTTGTAGGATTTCTGCTGATCTCCAAGGTCCCCACGATGTTGCACACGCCGCTCATGTCGGGCACGAACTTCATCCACGGGATCGTTCTGGTCGGCGCCCTCACGGTGGCCGGCAGTGCCCATGACACGCTCGGGTACATCATCGCCATGGCCGCAGTGTTGCTCGGCACGCTCAACGTGGTCGGCGGGTGGGTGGTGACCGACAGGATGCTGCAGATGTTCCGGCGCCGGCCGACGGCAGAACCGCACAAGGCCGAAACGCCGCCCTCGACTCCGGACCACTGATACCCGTGCTGCTGCAACAGCCGTCCGCGCTCACGATTCTCGGGTACATGGTGACCGCGGTCGCCTTCATGTTCGGCATACAGCTGCTGCGCTCGCCCGCAAGCGCTCGGCAGGGAAATCGCATCGCGGCGGTGGGCATGCTGCTCGTGCTGGGGATCACCGCAGCGCTGATCCACAACACCGGCAACTGGCCGTTGATCATTCCGCCGATCATCATCGGCACGATCATCGGCGCCGTATCCGCGCGGCTGGTGCGCATGACCGCGATGCCGCAGATGGTCGCGCTCTTCAACGGCATGGGCGGCGGCTCGGCAGCACTCATCGCCGCGCAGGATTTCCGCACCGCCGTCGCAAATGGGACCGCGCATCCCTACGTCACGTGGGCGATCATGGTGAGCTGCATCATCGGCTCACTGAGCTTCGCGGGCAGCCTGGTCGCGTTCGCGAAGCTCCAGGAGCTGATGCCCGGGCGGCCGCTGACCTACCGCCTCCAGAGCGCTGTCAACGGGTTGCTGCTCCTGGTGATCCTCGCGCTCGGCGTCTACCTGATCGTCGGCGACCAGAACCTCACCCTCTTCGCGGTCTTCATCGTGCTCGCGCTGCTCCTCGGCGTCCTTTTCGTGGTGCCGATCGGCGGCGCGGACATGCCGGTGGTCATCTCGCTGCTCAACTCCTTCACCGGGCTCGCCGCCGCCAGCACCGGCTTCGTGTTGAGCAACGACGTCCTCATCGTCAGCGGCGCCCTCGTCGGAGCGTCGGGAACGATCCTCACCCTTGCAATGGGCAAGGCGATGAACCGATCGCTGTTCAACGTGCTCTTCAGCGGGTTCGGGTCGACTGTCGAGTCCGCCGGCAGTGCTGCCGGCGCCGAGGGTGGCACGGTCCACCCCACCACCGTCGAGGACCTCGCGCCGTTGCTCGCCTTCGCGCAGTTGGTGGTGTTCGTGCCCGGATATGGCATGGCCGTCGCGCGTGCGCAACACGAGGTCAAAGAGCTCGCCGACGAGCTCGAGAAGCGCGGCGTGACCGTTGAGTACGCCATCCATCCCGTCGCCGGACGCATGCCCGGGCATATGAACGTGCTCCTCGCCGAGGCCAACGTGCCGTACACGCAGCTCAAGGAGATGGACGCGGTCAACGGCGACTTTCCGCGCACCGATGTTGCGGTCGTCATTGGCGCGAACGACGTTGTCAATCCCGCGGCGCGCACCCAGACCAACAGCCCGATCTACGGTATGCCGATCCTCGACGTCGACCAGGCGAAAACCGTCGTGGTGCTCAAGCGCAGCATGGCGACCGGCTTTGCCGGTGTCGACAACCCGCTGTTCTACAAGCCGAACACGCTCATGCTCTTCGGGGACGCGCGAAGCTCCGTCGCCGCACTCATCGCCGAGGTCAAAAAGCAGTAGGCGGTGCCTTGCCCGTGGAGGCGACACTGCGCAGCGCGTTGAGCAGGTCGGCCGGAGCAGTGTCCTTCACGACGTAGCCCACGGCCCCGCTCTTCAGCGCCTCGACCATGCGCTCGTGGCCGCCAAACGACGTCAGCATCATCACGCGCGTTCCCGGCGCGTTCTCGACCAGACGTCGCGTGGCTTCGATGCCACCCATCCCAGGCATCGACATGTCCATGAGCACGACGTCCGGGTGCAATTCCTGCGCCATCTCGAGCGCCTGCTCGCCCGAGTCGGCCATACCGACCACTTCGATGTCCGGCTCGTGACCAAGGAACGTTGCGAGGCCTTTGCGAACGACCGGATGGTCGTCCACGATCATGACGCGAGTGGCTGCTGGGGGCATCTGCACAGCACTCTACTCGATGGGCAGCGTCAAAACGACGAGCGTGCCACGACCTGGTTGGGAGTCGATGGTGAGGGTACCTCCGGCTTCCTCTGCGAGGTCGACGATGGCCGACGAGCCCAGGTGACCCTCCCGTCTCCGACTGTCGAGATCCGCCTTGGTGAAGCCCTTGCCGTCATCCTCGATGCTGAGGATCGCCGCACCGTCCTCTGTGGTGAGTTCCACCGTGACGTTCTTCGCGTGCGCGTGAGCCGCGACATTGCGAAGAATCTCGTGGGCGACGCGGAAGATCAGGCCAGCGCGGTCCTTTCGCAGGCGGAGGTTGGGCGGCAGGTCGAGCTTGGTGTTCGTACCCTTGCGCTGGATCTCGCGCAGGACTTCGAGGAGCGCGGCCTCCAGGCCCTCGCGACGGAGTGTCGGGGGCGCGAGGTCGATGATCAGGGTGCGCAGGTCCTTCATCGCGCCTCGTGTTTCCGACGCGGATCGTTCGAGCAGCTCGAGGAGCTCCTCACGCTCATCCAGCGTCCCCGCCTGGGCTTTGATCATCGACGCTTCCGCGGAGAGGGCGAATGCGAGACCCGCCAGGTTTTGCACGACGCCATCGTGGAGATCGCCGGCGATCTTCGTGCGTTCCGCCTCGGATGCCTCGAGGGCCTTCTGGCGAAGACGCTCGCGCTCCATCTCGTTCGCGGTTCGCTCCTTGTCGTGAGCATTCGCCTCGCTGGCGAACTTGAGCAGATACCACTGCAGCAGGATGATCGGCACCAACACCGCCATGAACCCGACCACGCCGACGTAGAAATCCATGTACTTGAACGTGAACGCGGCCATGCCATATCCGACGCTGTATGGGAGAACGCCGAGGCTATTGCGGACAACTCGCGAAAGGTCCGCACTCGGGTTCGAGATTCGAATGACGGTGTCCGTCAGGAGGTGGTTCACGACAAATTGCGCGACGCCGGCAGCGAGTCCCGCGCCGACCGCAGCGAGCCCCGCACCGAGGTCCTTGACCGCAATGCTCCCGGTGTTCCCGAGGAATCTCTCCACGCCTGCAAAGGCCGCCCAGGCTGTGACGTTCGACAGGAAATCGTTCGACACGTTGAAAATTGTTCTAAACCAGCCGTTTCGCGTCCGGCTGGCCACGCCGAATGCTTCGCCGGCCGCGGCGCCGGCGGCGCCTATCGGGCCAAGGGTCACCGAGAGGCCCAGGTTGATGAAGACCGACGGTGACCATATGAACGTTGACCCGGGCAGGTTGCGCACCGCGTAGACGGCGAGCAGGAACGTCGCGAAGGACCCCGCAGCCAAGGTTTGCCAGTCGTCCTGATAGCGAACCTTCAGGACGGCGACGATGACGCTCGCGACCGCAACCGAGGCGACGTAGCCGACCACCGGACGGGTCAGCGCGACCCGGCCCGGCGTCGCAGTCGGCGGCAGGAGATGTGCACGTCTGAGGCGCTCGAGGGCGCGCTCGAGTCGTGGTGTCGTCGTAAGGCCGCGCGGAGCCGGAGCCACGTCCTGAGCCACGCAGTGATCCTATTCCCGGCCGTCGAGCAGAGTGCGCAGCGCGACACAATTGTCGTCGCGATAGCCCTGCAAGTTGTTGCTGTGCCTTGCGTTTGACGTGTTAGGAGGCTTCAGGCACGACGCGCCCTCGGTTATCGTCACGCGAAGATTCGGCAAACGGATGTGAAGTCGAGATCGCGGGTATGGTCTTAAGCCCCAGGTCGCACATCAGGGTTACACTCCTGTCACATACCCGATGCGCTGCGGTCGGTCTCACGCGTCCGCGGTGCCTGTACTGAGGAGGTACCCATGGCTAATTGGGGCGACAACGCCAACTGGTAGGTAGTCGTACCCGGTGCCTACTGTACGGCTCCGGTGTAACGATCCTATGAATGATTCCGTGACGACCGAATAACGGGTCGATCGCGTCATCATTACGGAGGGGCCCGACAGCGGGCTGCCGGGTGCGCCTGTGCGCATTCGGCCCCCGTCTTGCGTCTTCACGCGTACGCTTCGCGACACACGTCAAAGCCCCTTCGAGGGAGACGACGCTGAGAGCCTCTGCGAACGCACCCGCAGCACTGGAAAGACATCGCGGCGTCGCGAGTCCCGCGCTGCGTCTTCTGGTGGCCGCAGGCACGTCTTTCTACGGAGACTGGCTGACCACCGTGGCACTGGTCGTGCTGCTCTTTCGTCTGACGCAGTCGCCGATCGGACCAGCTCTCTACATCGTTGCTCGGGCTGCGCCACGCGTCTTGGGTCCCCTGCCCGGCGGGGCGCTCGCAGATCGGTTCGGGGCGGCTCGGGTGGTGGCGGTCTGCGCGGCATTGCAGGCGATCGCCACCGCCTCAATCGTCGCCGCTGCCGACCACGGGATGATCTGGGCCATCTACGTGGCGGTGGTTGTCTCGCAGCTCCTCGGGTCGGCCGCGCAACCGTGCTACACGGCGCTGGTTCCACGAGTCACGACGCCTGACCGTCTCGGACGAGTCCAGGGCGCCTACACCGCCCTGCAGAGTTCGAGCATCCTGGTGGCGCCGGCCGTCGGGGCACTCCTCCTGCCGATCACAACGCCAGAGCTGCTCATCGCAATCGATGCGCTGTCCTTTGTGGTCGCCGCAATCCTGCTGGCAACACTGCTCAGGATCGGGAACGCGGAACCAATCGGTGCCGGCAGGCGCGGCATCCGCGTGGGCCTTCGCGCGATCGGCGGTGACCAGATGTTGCGGTTTCTTGCCTCCGCCAGTGTGGCCAATGCGGCGGCGGTCACCGCCCTGCAGGCGGTCCTTGTCGTTGCCGCGGCTCAGCACTTCGGGCATGACACCGTGGTCGGCTGGCTCTACGCTGCAGTTGGTGCCGGAGGGCTCGTCGGCACCCTGCCGGTGATCCGCCGTACACCGTCACATGTCGGCCTGTCCTGGATCGTCGGCCCTTCGGTGCTCGAACTCGCTCCTCTCGCGGTCTTCGTGTTCGTCACGAGCCTTCCGGCGGCCATGGTGCTCCTGTTCCTCAGCTCACTCGGCGCCACCCTCTACCAAACCCGGGGAGCAGTCGGCATGCAGCAGCGGGTTGCTCGGGATGCTCTCGGCCGCGCAAGCGCAGTCATCGGCCTCGCCATCTATGTCGGGATGCTGTCCGGAGCCCTCGCCGCACTCGCCCTGGTGAGCGCCATCGGGTGGGAGGCGACGGTGCTCATCGTCTGTGCCACAAGCGCGACCGTGCTCTTCGTTGCCGCGGTCAGCGAGAGTCGCGCCCCGCTGTGAGTCTCACTTCACGCGGGTAGCCCGACCCGCGCTGAGCCAGACACTTCTGCCCCGAAACCCGGCGCTGCGTCGATGCCGTCCCGGATCCCGGTGCGAGCGATGCGGAGCCGATGTGTGGATGCCTCATAGACGCGAAAAGACTTGTTCAGGTGTGGTGAACATTTGTTAACCTCGCCTGACGCCGCCGAACGCTGCGAGCGACGACCCCGCACCGTCTTCGATGCCAGCCCCGGCATCGGTGTGTCGAGGCTGATGGCGCCGGCGGTAGCCATGGAGGCGGAAATGACAGCAGGCACTGGCTGGGGCGGCTGATCCCAGTCTGATAGGTCCCGGGTTCGCTCGGGCTTTGTGAATCCGTTGGCGCGACGTCGTGGGGATGTGCCCGCGACGTCGTGCTTCGTTTCCCTTTCACCGCCCCAGGAGTGGACATGCCGATCGACTCCGCACGGTTTTCCCCTCGCGCGGCCCGCGTTGCGCCGAGAGGAGATCGGTCAGGACGTCTGCTGGTGGCTGCCGGCATCTCGACCTATGGGGACTGGCTGACCGTCGTCGCGCTGGGCGTCCTGCTGTTTCAGCTCACCCGTCAGCCCGAGGCGCCCGCCCTCTACATCCTCGCGCGATTCGCTCCAAAGGTCCTCGGTCCCACGCTGGGCGGATCGCTTGCCGATCGCTACGGCCCGAGCCGAGTGGCAGGATGCTCGGCGCTCGGACAGTGCGTCCTCACCGGCGCGATCGTGTTCTTCGCCGACGCCGGGACGATCTGGGCGATCCTCGTTGCAGTGGCCTGCGCCGGGTTCCTCGCGTCCGTGGCGCAGCCTGGGTACAGCGCCACCATCCCGCGGGTGACGTCGCCCACGCGGCTCCTTCGCGTCAACGCGATCTACAGCGGACTCTTCGAATCGAGCGTCCTGGTCGCACCCGTCATCGGCGCCCTGATGCTGCCGATCATCCGGCCCGAGTATCTCGTCGCTGCCGACGCGGTCAGCTTCGCCGTCGCCGGCCTGCTCATGCTCTCGCTTCGGCTTCTGCCTGCCGATGAGGCTCCCGCAGGGGCGCGGGAGCGTGAACGCGCCACGGGACTCGTCGCCCGCGATCCGATGCTCCGTGCGTTCGCGGCGTCCTCCTTCTGCAGCGCAGCGGCGATCACGGCACTTCAGGCGGTCCTCGTCGTCGCCGCGGCGCAACGCTTCGGCCATGCAACCGACGTCGGATGGCTCTATGCGGCTGTCGGTGCCGGTGGTGTCGCCGGAAGCGTGGTGCTGCTGCGCTGGACACCGCGGACGATCCGCGCCGGGGGTATCGCGCTCGGCTTTCTCATCGAAGTGATACCGCTCGGCATCTTTGCGCTGGTGGGCGGGCTGCTCCCAGCGCTCGGCCTCCTGTTCGTGAGCACCGCGGCCGCGGCGCTGTATCAGACCCGCGGTCAGACCGCCCTGCAGCAGCGCGTCCCGGCGGGGTTGCTCGGGAGGGTGAACGGCCTCATGCGCCTCCTCGTCTACGCGGGCATGCTCGTGGGTGCGGTCGCAGCCGTCGCACTCGTCGAGCCGCTGGGATGGGCCGTCCTCGTCGAAGGGAGCGCGGCCGTCGCGGTGGTCGCCTTCATTCCGGCAACGCTCACATATCGCCGGGGACCACGGCGTCCCGACGAGGTCACCCTCGCCGGGACACCAGTGGTTCTGGTCTCAGATCAGACCGCGACCGCCTCGCGGACTTCCTTCTCGATGGGCAGGCCGACCGAGTTGCCCCACTCACTCCACGATCCGTCGTAGTTGCTGACGTTCGGGAAGCCGAGCAGATAGGTCAGCACGAACCAGGTGTGTGAAGAGCGTTCGCCGATCCGGCAATACGTGATGACCGACTTGTCGCCGGTGACGCCCTGCGCGGCGTACAGCTCGCGGAGTGCGTCGGCCGGCTTGAAGGTGTCGTCGTCCTGGATTGCCTGAGCCCAGGGGATGTTGGCCGCACCGGGAATGTGCCCGCTGCGCTGCGCGCCTTCATTCGAGTACTCGGGCGGCGCCGAGATCTCACCCTTGAACTCCGCAGGCGAGCGGACATCGACGAGTGCGCGTCCCGCTACTCCGAGTGCCTTCTCGACATCACCGCGGAAGCTCCGGATCGACGTGTCGGCATCGGAGGCCCTGTACGAGGTCGTGGCGAAGGACGGGGTCTCCTCGGTCACCTCGCGGCCCTCATCGATCCACTTCCGCCGGCCGCCGTTGAGCAGGCGAATGTCGGCGTGGCCGTAGATCCGGAAGGTCCAGAACGCAAACGCGGCAAACCAGTTGCGGAAGTCGCCGTACAGCACGAGTGTCGTCTCCGGGGTCGCGCCCACTCTCGAGAGGAGTTGCTCGAACTGCTGCTTCGAAAGGATGTCCCGGCGCACCGTGTCATTGATGTCCCGCTTCCAGTCGACGAGCGCCGCGCCCGGGATGTGCCCCAGCTCGTACGAGGCCGATGGGTCGTAGTCCACTTCAAGGACACGAACTTTCGAGTCGGTGAGGTGACCGGCCAGCCACTCGGTGGTGACCAGTACCTCTGGATGTGCGTAGTCAGTCATGAGGAAATGCTCCTGGTGCTCTTGGCTCGCCCACGCGGCGGATCGCCGCGCGGCGGTGGGATGTCGGACGCGTACGGTGCGCCGCCGCGTGTCCGGACGATCGGTGCCTAGGCCGGACAGCTCGCCCGGTCAGACCGGCAGCGGCCCCAGTCGAGCCAGCGACGGCGCGTCAGCCCTGGTGTCTCGTCCATCTCCTCGATGGTATTGAATCCCGACCTTCCAAGTCAAGTTTCGATGGGCTCATCCATCGGCGGGGAACGCCGGGGACTCCCCGACGCGCTGCGCCAGAAGATACAAGCGCATCGTCTGCACCTCCACGTCGGGATACGGCGCCCGAACCAGTTGCGCCACCACGGTGAAACCCGCAGCTGCGACTTCGGCAGCGAGTTGCTCCGCCGCGAAGAAGCGAAACTCCATGTCCACGCTGACTCCGAGCATGTCGTCCGCATGTACCGTTGCGTCCCCGTGCTCGCCGAGGTGCACGGCGACGAGGAGCAAGCCACCGTCGGCCAGGGTGCGGTGAAACTCACGCAGGGCTGCGCGGAGCTCTGCGTCGCTGGTCAGGTGGATGAGCGAGTAGAAGGCGATCAACCCCTGCCAGCGTTCGTCGCCGGCAGCGAGCGCTGTCATGGTCCCGACCTCGAAGGTCAGCTCCGGATGGAGCTCGCGTGCCCGCGCGATCATCGCCGGCGAGAGATCGATCCCGGTCACGGCGAGCCCGTGGTCCGCGAGGAACGCGCCGACGTGCCCCGGACCACATCCGGCATCGCAGACGGACGCGCCGGGGCCGAACGCAGCCGGCACCTGCTCGGCAAACGCCGTCAGCAGCGCGCGGTCGAGCGGCTTGTGGACCAATTCCCCGTGCACTCGTGCGACATAGGCGTTGGTGACGGAGTCGTAGCTGACACGAACGCGTCGCTGGTGATCCCGTTCGCCGTCCGTGCCTGCTATCTTCGCGACGTCATGCGCCCATGGACCGCCCGCGCCCTGGCTGCCGGCGTGGACGCGCTCTGCCTGGGCATCTTTGTCGCGCTCGGCCGGGTCTCTCACGATATCTCCTCGGGAATCGCCTGGTATCTCACCGTGCTCTGGCCGTTTCTCGTCGGCTGGTTCGTCGCCGCCCTCGCATGTGGGGTGTACAAGTCGCCGCTCGACCGATGGGTGATGCTCGCCTGCACGTGGATTGTGGGGTGCGCCATCGCGCTCGGCTTGCGCGCGGCGTTCACGCATCGCAACACGCCAATCGCGTTCATCATCGTGACCTACATCTTCATCGGTCTGACGACGTTCGGATGGCGGCTCTTCATGCACGGCCTTGCGTGGGTGCGCAGCCGAGAATCGATCCCGCCTCGGATCAACTGATCACGCGCCGGCGGAAGTTGCGCGTGCCCGTCCAGAGGAACAGGGCACTGAACCCCAGCAGCACCGGGTACACCACCCAGAGCGACATGTGCGGCGCGGTGGTGAGCGCCCCGCGCATCCCCTCGTTGATGTAGATGAGTGGATTGACGAGCACGAGCACCTGCAGCCAGTGGAACCCGCCGACGGTGACCGGCGCGAGCGTCGTCCACGAGTAGTACGTGCCGCCGAGAAAGGTCAGCGGCAGGATGATGATCCCGAAGAGCAGCGGCACCGTCCGCGGATCGAAGATCGTTCCAAAGGTCAGGCCGAGCGACGAGCACGTGATGCATGCGAGCGGAATGAGCGTGATCAACTCGATCCAGTGGACCTGGAGGTCGATGTGCACACCGCCGGCGTGCACGACCGCGGCGATCGGGAACACGATTGCCGCAGCAAGCAGACCCTGGATCGCCCCGAAGAGCACCTTCTCCATCGCCACGAGCGCGACGGGTAGCGGCGCGAGGACTCGATCCTCGATCTCCTTGGTGTAGCCGAACTCCTGGACCATCGGGAGCGCAACCGCCTGGATGCCCTGGAACATGACGGAGAGCCCGACGACACCGGCGACGAGGATCGTCGCGAACGCCGACTCGCCTGCGGCACCGTGCCCGCCGCCGACGCCCTGGCCGATCGTCGGAAACACATAGAGAAAGACGAAGCAGAGCAGAAACGGCTGAATGATCGTTCGGGGGATGAACTCGCGCAGGCGCTTCCTCAGCACCACGAGATCGCGAAGCAGCAGCGCGCCGAACGCGATCCGCGACGACCTGAGGGTGGAACGCAGCGGCGGCAGTGTCGGCGTCGTGGCCACCCGCGCAGGTGGCGCGGTGACTGCGGTCATTCGCGAAGTTCCTTGCCGGTCAGGTTGATGAACACGGTTTCGAGGTTCGGTTCGGTGACCTGAACGTCGCGGACCACAAACCCGGCGCGGTCAGCGCTGTCGATGGCCCGGATCAGGACTCGGTCGGCGCCACGCACCGCCAGCTGGACCGTTCCCCTGCGGGTCACCGCCGATTCCACGCCGGCGACGTCCTGGCGCAGTCGCGTCGCGAGCGCTTCGAGGTCACCGTCGGCGGTGATGGTCACGAGGGTGTCCGCCCCGATCGTCTCCTTGAGGCGAGCCGGGGTATCAAGGGCCAGGATCCTGCCGTGGTCCATGATGCCGATCCGGTCGCAGAGGCTGTCCGCCTCCTCCATGTTGTGCGTGGTGAGCAGCACCGTCTGTCCGCCCGTATGCAATTCCCCGAGGATCTCCCAAAGCGCGATCCTGCTCTGCGGATCGAGACCGGCTGTCGGCTCGTCGAGGAAGAGCACCGCGGGGTTGTGCAGGATTGCCCGCGCCACCATGAGCCGCTGGGCGAGCCCTCCGGACAGCGCCATGACCGGCGCCTTGGCGCGTTCGGTCAGCCGGAAGCGCACCAGCATCTCGTCGGCTGCGGCGCGCGAGGCGCGCGCCCCCATGCCGAAGAACCGCCCGTGGAAGTACAGGTTCTCCCAGACGGTCAGCGCACGGTCGAGCGTGTTGGTCTGCGGGACCACGCCGATCAACTGCTTGGCGACGGCCGGGTGGGCGACGACATCGACGTCACCGACATACGCCTGGCCCTGGGTGGGAATGGTTCGGGTGGTGAGCATGCTCGCGGTCGTGGTCTTGCCGGCCCCGTTCGGACCGAGCAGCCCAAAGATCTCGCCCTGGAAAACGGTGAGATCGAGGCTGTCCACCGCCTTGACCGTTCCCGTGTAGATCTTGGTCAGACCGACGGTGCGGATGATCGCCGCCCGGTCGCCCGTGATGGGCGCTGCGGTGACGGGGTCCGCGGGCAGGGTGGCTGTCAATTTCGCTCCGTGTGAGTCACCCGCCCACCATACCCCGGCGATGCGGCAGCGCAGACCGGGCGAATCACGAGGTCGGGGATGACCGGCCAACGATATATCGCGAGCCGTCGCCGTGTCAAGCAGCCTCGGGCTCGCCGGCCGGCCGCCCCTACACTCGAAGCATGTACGGCGTGATCCTCCTGCTCGTGCTCGGCGTCGGGATCTGCGCGCTGATCCTGTGGGGAATGCGCCTCCCACCCACCCGGCCGCGCCCGGGCAGTCGCTATCGCGGCCCGACCTTTCTGTCGGTCGATCGCAAGCTCAAGCGCAAGAAGCCCCCTGACTGATCCTGCGACCTCACTCGCGGAGTTGAAAGGGCACCGACGTCACCACCACGCCCGGATGATGCAGGAGCGCCAGCTTGAACGCCAGCTCGGACTGGTTGTGCAGCACGGTCTGGTACCAGGCGTGCGGCAGAACATCGGGCAAGACCACGGTGACGGTGTGATCACCTTCGCGATGACACTCGTCGATCACCCCGATCACCGGCTCGATCAGCTCGCGGTATGGGGAACGGAGCACCTTCAACTCAACGCTGGGCGCCCAACGTTTCCAGCGTTCCGGGAGTGTCCTGTCGCGCTCGTCGTCGGCATCGACGCTCACGTGCACCGCGGTGATCCGATTCGCAGTGGTGATGCTGAGCGCGTACTCGACGGCTGCGGCGCTGGCGGCGTTGAGATCGTTGATCGGCACGATCACGCGCTGCTTCATGAGCGGATGGCGTTTTGGCACCGGCGCGAGCTCCTCGCGCGCGCGCAGATAGTGGCGGTGAATCGCCCAGAAACCGAGTGAGAGCACGGGCACGAGCATCAGAACTATCCAGGCCCCGTCGAGGAACTTGGTTCCCGCCACGATGATCGCGACGGCGCCCGTGGTCACGGCCCCCGTCGCATTGATCGCCAGCTTCAGGTGCCATCGACCTCTGCGGTTGTGCAGCCAGTGCACCACCATCCCGGCCTGCGACAGCGTGAAACAGATGAACACCCCCACCGCGTAGAGGGGAATCAACGCGTGGGTCGTCCCTCCGAAAACGATGACGAGCGCGATGGCGAGCAGGCCGATGACAATGATCCCATTCGAGTACGCGAGCTTCAGCCCACGATGGCTGAATTGATGCGGCAGATAGTCGTCGCGCGACATCACCGCCGCGAGGCGCGGAAAGCCGTTGAACGACGTGTTGGCGGCGAGCAGCAGGATCGCCGCTGACGAGATCTGCACGATGAAGAAGAGCGGGCTGTTCGGCGCCGTCGCCTGACCGATCTCCGCGATGACGTTGGTCTCGTCGGTGGGAACCGCGCCGATGCTGCGCCCGATCACCGCGACGCCCAGAAAGAGCACGCCGAGGAGACATCCGAGGATGGTCAGCGTGCGCGCCGCGTTGCGTGACTCGGGTGGCTCGAATGCCGGCACGCCGTTGGCGATTGCCTCCACACCGGTCATCGCGGTGCAGCCGCCGGCGAAGGCTCGGAGGACGAGGAAGAGGCTGACTCCCTCGGTTGCGCTCGGCAGCACGTGCAGGTGCTGGGGCGGATGGCCGGTCGCGATCCGGAACGCCGCCCACGCAAGCAGCGCCCCAAGCGAGAGCACAAAGATGTACGTCGGCACGATGAATGCGGCCCCGGCCTCGCGCACACCCCGAAGATTGATGACCATCAGCACAACGATCGCCACCACGTCGATGACCACGCGGTAGGGGTTGATGCCCGGTGCGAACGCGATCAGCGCGGCGACCCCGGCGGTGACCGACACGGCGACCGTGGTCAGGTAATCGACCATCAGCGCCCCGGCGGCGACGAGTCCGGCTGTGCGGCCGAGATTCCTGCTCGCGACGGTGAACGAACCGCCGCCATTCGGATACGCATGAATGGTCTGCCGGTAGGAGAAGACGACCACGGCGAGCAGCAGGGCGATGGCCCCTGCGATCGGGATGTCGAACGCAACCCCGGCCGATCCCGCGAGCAGCAGGACGTAGAGGATCTCGTCCGGCCCATACGCCACTGACGACAGTGCGTCGAGACCGAAGGCGCCGATCGCGGCAGTTTTGGTCAGGCGCTCGTGCTGCTGCGCAGAACTGGGCAGCGGCCGTCCAAGAAGGGCGCGACCCAATACTCGCATCCGGCCGGATTATCACACGCGTTGTCCCGGCGTCCGACAACCGCTGGGACGCATGCTCCTCGCGACGGTCGACCACAGGGACCGCGAGTCACGCCTCGCGGTCCCTGCAGCAGTCAGTCAGTCGCTCGGTATGCCGCTTGTCGGGGGCGTGGAAGCGGTCCCGGTGTAGGTCGTGATCGCCCCGCTCGGCGTGTCATCGGTGATCTCGACCGGCCCGAGCGTCGTCAGGTTCCCGGTCGCGTCGACGGTGACCATCTGCACGCCGGTGAAGCCGTTGTGATCCGTCGACGAGTATGCGTACGGAGTCAGACCCGGCCCGTCGGTCCAGTGGCTGTTCTCGACCGCCGCGACGATGCTCGCGCGAGTCGGGTTCTGGCCTGCGGCCTTCAACGCCTGCACGAACGTGTAGGCCTCCGCCATGCCGTACTCGACGTTGCCGTCCCACGGCAGCGACGGCGCGTACGTTTGCCTGATCTGCTGGAACAGGGTCACCCAGGGGTTGGTTGAGTCGGTCAGCAGCGGCAGGTACGTGTCGCTGATCGTCCCGGCGATCAGGGCCTCCGGGAGCTTCTGGCCGCCCAACGCGCCGGATGCGAGGATTCCGGCGAGCGTCGGCGGATCCGCTCCGACGTTGCTCACCACGAACTGCGCGGGATACTTGAGCCCCGCCGCAGTCGCCTCCGCCACCGCCGTGAAGGTCGGGATCGAGAAGCTCACGATCACCTGCACGCCCTGCGCCTGCAGCCCGGCGATCGCTGCACCGACGGCCATCGCACCGGCGGCCGTCGGTGTGTAGTACGCAGGCGTCGTATCCACGTTGAGCCCCTTGCCCTGCAGCGAGTCCATGACGCCCTGCAGCCCATCCGCGCCGAACTCGTCATTGGGGCCCTGCAGGAAGAACCCGATCTTCTTGCTCGCAAAGTTCTGCGCAACGTACTGCCCGAGGATCTTGCCTTCGATGGTGTAGTTGGGTTGCCATCCGAACGTCTCCGGATACTGCGATGTGTTGTTCCAGCAGTTGCATCCCGATGCAACGAACAGGTCCGGTACGTGTTCGGAGTTGAGATAGCCGACGACCGCCAGGTGCGTCGGCGTCCCGAGTGCCTGGTACATCGCGAAGACCTGTGTCTGGAGCACGAGCTTGCGCGTCTGCGATGCAGTCAGGGTTGGGTTGTACTGGTCGTCGAGGAAGTCGACATCGGCCTTGTAAATGATCTTGCGGCCGTAGACTCCGCCATGGGCGTTCACCCACGCGAAGTACGCGGCGGACGCCGGGGCGATCTCCGAGTACCCCGATGCGGCGGGGCCGGTGAGGGGCTGGGTGCTGCCGATGGTCACCGTGGTGGCCGTGACACCGGGTGCCGACGCTGTGTTGGCTGTGGAACTCGAACTGCCGCAGGCCGCGGTGAGCAGCATCGCCCCACTCACGGCGGCGACCGCTATGGTCCTCCGTCTATTGATCTCCATTCGCATGCCTGTGCTCCTCTGTGTATGTGGATACGGTTCCTGCTCTCATTGAGAGGGGGCCCCCGGTGCAGCGGGCAGCGCCCCGGCATCGCGGCTCGAGCGCCACATCCGCATCACCCCCCGGGCGATGGATCCCACCCCTCCAGCAACGCCACGCGGAAACACGAGAATCGCGACGATGAGGACGATCCCGTAGATCGCCAGTGGGACGTTGTTGGCCACGTTGCTCGAGAGGTTGAGGCTGCCGGCAACGCCGCCGGTCCACACCGGGAGGTACACGAGGATGAACGATCCGAGAACGGCACCACTCAGGCTTCCGAGCCCGCCGATGACGATGGCGGTGAGCAGCGACAACGAGAGGTTGAGCGTGAAACCGCTCGGCGACGTGACGGTCACCCAGTAGGCGAACAGTGATCCCGCGAGCCCCGCGCAGACCGCACTGATGACGAAGGCAAGCACCTGGGTTCGCGCCACGTCGATGCCTGAGAGGCGGGCCGCAACCTCGTTGTCGCGGACCATCCGGAAGCGCTGGCCGGTAGCGCTGCGAACGAGGTTCGCCAGCACGAAGAACGTGATGACGGCGGCGGCGAGCGCGATCCATGCCAGCCACTGCTCCGGCGTGAAGTTCGCCCCGAGAAATGCGGGCGGGTTGGGGACGGGAACGCTCAATCCCTGATTGCCGCCGAAGACACTCGCGAAGTGCGACGGCACTTGCGGCAACGCCACCGCAAGTGCGAGCGTCGCGCCGGCCAGGTACGGGCCGCGCAGCCGCGCGCCGGCAAGCCCGACGATCGCACCCGCGATTCCGGTGGTCGCAATTGATGCAAGCACCACGAGGGCGAGCGGCAGGTCGTCATGCCAGGTGAGCAGGACGGAGGTGGTATAGGCGCCGATCATCATCAGCGCGCCGTGTCCGAGCGACACCTGGCCGTTGATGCCGGTGAGCACGGTGAGACCGCCTGCGGAGATCGCATAGATCGCAACCTCGGTGACGTTGTAGTTGGTGTACGGGTCGAAGACGAACGACGTCAGCAACAGCAGCGCCACGGCGATCGCGAGGAAGAGCAGGCCGTGCCTCGCCAGCGTCGAACGGCGGAGCCTGGTGCTCATACCTGCCGCTGCCGTCCGAAGCTGAAGATCCCTTGTGGGCGGATCATGAGCACTGCGATCAGGATCACGAACCCGCCAAGCGGCGCGAGATCGGAGCCCAGGTACCCGCTGACATAGCTGAGGGCGAGCCCCACCCCAACCGCGCCGATCACGGCGCCGATCGGGCTCTCGAGCCCACCGATGATCGCACCCGTGAACCCGAAGACCAGGACCTCGTCCATGTTGCTCGGATAGAGGAACACGGTCGGAGCAGCGAGCAGGCCCGCGAGCGCGCCGAGCAGTGCGGCGAGGCCCCATCCGAGGGTCAGCATGCTGCCGACGCGAATCCCAAGGATGCGCGCGATCTCGGGATTGAATGCGGCGGCACGCATGCGCAGCCCGAGCGTCGTTCGCTGAAACACGAGGAAGAGCAGGAACATCGCGATCAGCACGGCGCCCACCGTGAAGAGATCGAAGGGTGAGATGACGAGTGGCGCGTTTCCGGAGAACAGGTCAATGTTGGAGACCGGCACCGGGAACGATTGTGTCTGCCCGCCGAAGAGCATCGGCGCGACTGCCTCGAGCAGGATGAGCACGCCAAGGCTGAGAATCACCGCGTTCAGTGGCGGGCGCGACTCGACGGGCCGAACCAGCACGCGCTCCGTGACGGCGCCAATCACGAACCCCGTCGCAAGCGCGACGATGAACCCGAGCCAGTACGGGGCGCCATGGCGGATCACCTCGAGGGCGATGTATGTCGTGAACATGGCCATGGCGCCCTGCGCGTAGTTGATGATCCGCGTTGCACGAAAGATCATCACGAGCGCCAGCGCCACCGCCGCGTAGACCATCCCGTTGGTGATCCCGTCGACGGTGTAGATGATGAAGAGGCGCACGGTCAGAAGCCCAGGTACGCGTGGCGCAGCGCATCGTCGCCCGCGAGTCGCTCGGCGTTGTCGCGCAGTTCGACCCTGCCGAGCGACAGCACGACGGCCTGGTCCGCGACGGACAGCGCCGATCGAGCGTTCTGCTCGATGAGGAGCACGCTCAGCTTCCGTTCGGTCGCCAGCGAGACCAGGCGTTGCATGATCTGCGCGAGCAGCCCGCCTGCGAGCCCGAGTGACGGCTCGTCGAGGAGCAGTGCCGTCGGCCGGGCGACCATGGCCCTGCCGATCGAGAGCATCTGCCGCTCTCCCCCACTGAGGTTCGACGCGCTCACGCTGCGCCGCACACGGAGCGGTGGAAACAGCTCGTACGCCTCCTCGATGGCGACGCGCTGATCTGCGCGGTCACGCCGCCAGAGCCCGCCGAGGCGGAGATTCTCTTCAACGGTCAGTTCGCTGACGATGCCATGCCCTTCCGGGACATGGCCGACACCGAGACGGGCAATTGCCTCGGGGGAGCGCCCCACGAGCTGCTGGTCGCCCAGCTGGACCGACCCGCTCCGCGGCTTCACCAGTCCGGAGATCGTTCGCACCAGCGTGGTCTTGCCGGCGCCGTTTGCGCCGAGCACTGCTGTGATGCTCCCCTCCGGCACCGACAGCGAGACACCGTCGAGCGCGATGACGCCGCCATACGCGACGGTGAGATCGGTGACCTCAAGCATGCGCGACCTTCTGCCCGAGGTACGCGGTGGCGACGGCACTGTTGGCGCGGATCTCCGCCGGTGGACCGCATGCGATCACCTGTCCGAGGTTGAGCACGGTGATGGTGTCGCTCACCGCCATCACCATGTCGACGTGATGCTCGACGAGTGCGATCGCCGTTCGCTCACGCAGGACACGCAGGAGGTCGACGAGCTCGTTCACGTCGGACGCGGAAAGCCCGCTTGCAGGCTCATCGAGCAGCAGCAGGGACGGGCGGGCCATCAGCGCGCGAGCGATGATGACCCGCTTCTGGATCCCATGGGGCAGCACACCGGGATACGTCCCGGCGCGGTCGGCGACACCGAGCTCTGTGAGACGTGCCATCGCCTCGTCGCGCAGTGTGGCGATGCGGGCGTCGGCGCTGGGAAATGCCAGCATGTCCGCCCCCAACCGCGTGCGCGACGGAGCACCCGCGATCACGTTCTCGAGCACGGTGAGGGTTGGCCAGAGCCCGAGCCCCTGGAGCGTGCGGGCGATACCCATGTGCGCAAGCCGCCAGGCAGGCAGGTCCAGGAGCGAATTCCCCTGGTACGTGATCGTCCCGGCCGCCGGTGTCACGAACCTCGAGATGGCGTTGAACAGGGTCGTCTTTCCCGCTCCGTTCGGCCCGATCACGCCCACGATCTCATTGGCGTGCACAGCCAGCGACACGCCGTCCAGAGCGACCACGCCTTCGAAGCGCACGTCGATCCCCGCGACGTCGAGCACCAGAGGCTTTGCGCCAGGTGTCACTGCTGACACGCTACGGAGATCCGTTCAGCGCCATAGGTGCCCGCAGGGTACAGCGATCACACGCCCTCTGCCAGGGTTCCCCGCCGCGAGGAATTACGCCGAGCGGATCAGCCTCGGGGTTCCAGGAACCGTCCGATTGCAGTCGCGGCATCCTCGCTGGTTGCGATCGTGTAGTGGTTCGCGTCGACGTCCACCACGGTCGAACCCGGGACCATCGCCGGGAATCGATCACGGTCGCGCTGCGAGATGATCAACCCGGTCCCGGGCACCATCTCGCGAGTGGCTCGCAGCATCAGCACCGGCATCGTCAGCGAGGGCCACAGACCATACACCCCGGCGCGATCCCCGAATGCGAAGGCCCCCTTGCCGAAGACGACGTCCTCCATGACGGCCGCCCGGCTGGTTCGAGCGGAGACGCCACCGCCTTCGACGGGTTGCAACTCATAGCGGAAGTAGCGCTCCCAGTAGGAGTCCCACGGCTGGATGATGCCGATGCCCTTGATCTGAGCGAGATACGCCTCCGCGGAGGGTGAGACGGCACCCAGGCGAGCGACCCCGGCGCCGATCGGTGCGGCCGTGGACGGGTCGGGGATGCCGCACAGGTCGACGAGGACCAGGCGGTCGATGCGAGCGGCCGCCTGCGCGGCGGTGGTCATCGCAACCGCCGCTCCCATGGAGTGGCCGATCAGCGAGAAGGAGGGAGCCTCCAGACGGTCCGCCACTTCGAGGATGTCAGTCGCGTGGTTGACCCATCCGTAGGAGCCCGCAGCGGTGACCTCGCTCAACCCCCGTCCGCGCAGGTCGACGCTCACGAACTGCACGGCGGCTGGATCCAGGTGCTCGGCGAGGAACTCGAAACCCATCACGTTCGCCGAGAGCCCGGGGATCGCGAGCACCAGCGGTGCGTCGGGCGATCCATGACGCCTGGCGTGCACGCGACCTGACTTCAGGTGGAAGTCGAACTCCTCGGGCACAACGGACAGATCCTTGCACACGCTCGCCCGGCCCGGATCTCGGAGCTACGCGATGAGTGCGTGCTCCACGAGCTCGAAGATCTTGGTCACCGTGCATGACCCGCCGCGATGCTTGGCCTCGTAGAGCGCGGTGTCCGCCGTCCCCTGGACGAGCCCGGTGTCCGAGCCCGGAGATGCGATGCATCCGCCGATGCTCAGGGTCGGACTGCCGCCGGGCATCCGGATATGGCTGACCGCCTCGTGAATACGGGTGCCGAGGTGCTCGACCGCGTCCGCCGTCGCGTCAAGCATGAGCACGGAAAACTCGTCGCCGCCGACCCGTGCGACGGTATCGCCCTTGCGCGCCACGGCAGTGATGGCTTCCGCGACTGCGACGATCACCTCGTCACCCACGCGATGGCCGAATCGATCGTTGATTCCCTTGAGGTCGTCGAGATCGGCCGCCACAAAGGCGAACGGCAGACGGTCCGGGAGCCGGGCGAACGCACGCTCGAGTTCGCGCCGGTTGCCCAGCCTGGTGAGCGGATCCGTCAGCGCCTGCTCCTTGAGCAGCTGATGGGCTGAGGAATTCTCGAGCGCGAGTTCGGTGATGCTCGCGAGCAATTGGAGTCTGGCGAAGAGCCCTGTGGGGATCGGCACCCCCCGACCAGACGCGTTGAGGATCCCCGTGATCTGCCCGTCAACCCTGACCGGAACGTAGGCGTCGTGGGTGGTCCCGAACTTCACGAGGTTGGCTCGCACGTCCGGTCCGCACGTCGCGCGGTCGACGGGACTGTTGATCGCCTCACCGTTCTCGAGCAGCTTGCGTATCAGCGGGTGCTGGTCGACGGCCACGGAGCGCGGCACCGCTGACATACCCATCCCATCGCCGTCGGAGACGACGGTCACGACATCGCCGTGCACGGCGAAGTACTGGCCGCGGTGATCCGAGCGTCCCGGTGCGGAGACCAGCTCCGCAACCAGCCGCGTTGCGATGTCGATCACGAGCCCCGCTTCGAGCGGCACGCTCAGCGCACGAGTGGCCTCGGCAACGACGGCGCTCTGCCGTGCCTCCTCCTCGGCGGCCCGGACCGTTGACTGAAGACGCGCGCGGAGTGCATGGGCGGCGAGACCGATCATCACGAGCAGGGCCACCCAGAAGACCAGGATTCGGACCAGAACTATTGCGTCGTCGTGGTTCGAAATCGCGATCAGGCCCTGGGCGAGCCCGATCGCCGGGATCAGAACCCAGGTCTCCCATGGCTCACCGTAGAAGGCCGAGAACAGCAACGGCAGGAGCAGCAGCGAGCCGAGCCCCGTCGATGTGGCTGCGGCGTGCATCAGACATCCGATTCCCGCCGTGGCGAAGAGCAGTGGGACCACCCGGAACCGCCGTGATGCGCGCGCCAAGGGGGTGGCCAGCCAGAGCACCGCACTGAGGCCGGCGAAACCGAGGGCCGCGAAATACCATCCCGGGCGCTGTGGCCCGGAGGGCACGACCACGCTTCCGAAAGCGAGCGCCTGAATACCCCAGAAGAGGAGCAGGCCCTCGCGGGGAACGCGGAGTTCGGTCGACTCCGCGGCGACGTCGACGGCGGCCACAGCCGGATCTTAGAAAGGTGCGCGCATCCGCCTCGGCAGCTCCGCCCGCTTGTTACCCGGCCAGCATCACACCGCGACAGATGCTGCGTCAAGCCAGTCTCGCTCTGCAGAACCAGCATCCACGCCCGCCGGCTTCTCATCGCCGCGACTCGAGGGCCACGCCCGGGGTCTCAGCGGATCGCGACCAGAACGCGATTCGCAAGATGCTGCCAGAGCGTTCCCACCTCGACGAACCCCGCGGAGTGGAGCGCCGACCGATGGAATTCGTAGCTGTGGGCTTCGTCCTCGTGGGGATGGTTCTGCCAACGCTCGGCGCGCTCGGCCGCGGCGCCCGCGAGCGCCGGCTCCGCCACAGCAGCCGTCCACCAGGCGTCGTAGTCCTCCGCACCCGCCGGCGCGTCCGGCCACTCCGGTCGCACCTGGCGAGCGCCCGCCGCGATCGCCCGCTGGTCGTGATCGAAGTCGAGCCGGTCACCGTCGAGGAACACCGCGCCCGGACGGAGGACACCCGCGAGCGACCGGTAGAGGCGGACGAGTTGGTCGAGCCCGAGCCAGTGCAGCGCCGTGGTGGACACCGCGGCGTCGTACGGACCGGGCGACGGCAATCCGGCGACCCAGTCGGTTCGCAGATCCGCGTCCACGAACTGGAGGCGCTCCCGGTCGGCGAGCGCTCCCCTGCCGATGGCGAGCAGCACCGGGTCGGCGTCGATCGCCACGACCTGCGCGCCGGGGATGCCGTCGAGGACCCGGGCACTCAGTGAGCCGGGGCCGCATCCGAGATCCAGGACGCGTGGCTCCGGTCCAGCGAACGCCGCCACGGCGTCGACCATCGCCGTGAAGCGCTCTTCACGATCCGGGATATGGCGCTGCTGCTGGGCATCCCATCGCGTCAGCCAGCTTGCAAAGTCAGCGGTTCGAGGCCCCGTGCTCATGTCGGCGGTACCTGTACCACATCACGCCGGGCGCACCGCCGGTAGTTTCAGGGTGATCGACGTCCCGTCCGCCTCGCTGCTCGTCGCACTCACCGAGCCGCCGTGTGCCTCCACGACGTCTCGAACGATCGCGAGCCCGAGCCCCGAACCCGTCGACGACGCGCCCTTCACGAAACGATCGAAGACACGCGGCAGCAGGTCCGCGGGTATGCCCGTCCCGTCATCGTGCACCGTGAGCAGAATCGATGCGTCCGCGGCGACTCCGTCGACGCGGATGCTGCCACCAGGCCGGGCGTGTGCCAGCGCGTTGCTGACGAGATTGCCCAGAACGCCGCGGATCCGCCCCGGGTCGGCGTACATGGGCGGCAGGTTCACGTCCACATGCTCGGTGAGGCGCACTCCGGCTGCCCGTGCCTCCGCGCTGAACGCATCGAGCGTCTCGTTGACGAGGACGGCGACGTCGATGGGTTCGAGGTGGAGTCGCAGGGCGCCGCTCTCCGCGAGGGTGAGCGTGCTGAGGTCGTTGACGAGCATCTCCAGGGACTCGGTCGCGCTCACGATCGGCGCCATGTGCTCGGGATCCGCCGGATAGATACCGTCGGCAATCGCTTCCGCCTGCCCGCGGATGATCGAGAGCGGTGTCCGCAACTCATGGGCGATGTCGGCGAGCACGGAGCGGCGCCGCGTCTCCTCCGCCTCGAGCCGGCTGCTCATCGCGTTCATTGCTCGCGCCAGCGAACGCAGATCCGCCGGTCCGCGCACCGGCACACGCGTCGAGAGATCCCCGCCCTCGATGCGATGTGCCCCGTCGATGAGCGCTCCGACCGGAGCGGCGAGACGCCGCAGGACAAGGATTGCCACCAGGATCGCCAGCGCACCGAGTACCAGCGCGGTGACCGCCACGGCAGTGTCGAACGGCGCCGAACTGACTGCCCCGAAGGCGCTGAGCAGCAACCACACCACCCCGAAGATCGCACTGGCGATGACCACAAGGACGAGCCCCAGGAAGCACCCGATGCGTCGCACGAGACGCCGCCCGTGCCGCCGCCAGTTCGGCCCTCCGGCCCACGGAGCGGCATCACCCTCCGGCCACCAGGGCGGTCTGCCGCCACCACTCCCCCACGACTGCCCGGATCTCATACGTCACCGTCGACGAGGCGGTATCCCACCCCGAACACCGTCTGGAGATGACGCGGCGACCGCGGATCCTGCTCGATCTTCCTGCGCACGTTCTTCACATGCGCGTCGATGGCACGCTCGTAGGACTCGACCGCAACGCCGTGGACGGCGTCGAGCAGTTGCGCTCGAGTGAAGACCCGGCCCGGCTGCCGGGCCATGTACAGAAGCAGTTGAAACTCCGTGGCGGTGAGCGGTACGTCGCGGCCGTCGACCGAGACCTGCATGCGCGGCGCGTCGAGCACGATGGAGTCGCCGACGCGTATGACGTCGTCGCGCATCGCGGCCGACTGCGCCCGGCGCAGCACGGCTCGTACCCGGGCGACGATCTCCCTGGCACTGAAGGGCTTGGTGACGTAGTCGTCCGCCCCGAGCTCCAGTCCGGCGACCCGGTCCGCCTCCTCGGTTCGCGCCGTGAGCATGATGATCGGGACGTCGCCGGCGCGCCGCATGGCCCGAGCAACGTCAAGCCCGTCCATGTGCGGCAGGCTCAGATCGAGGATCACCAGGTCGGGTCTGTTGCGCGCGAACAGCTGGAGCGCGTCCTCGCCAGTGCTCGCAGTCATGACCTCGAAGCCCGCGCGCTCGAGGTAGTCGCGAACCAGGCGAACGATTGCCGGTTCGTCGTCGACGACGAGCACGCTGGTCATTGCGAATTCATCGTAGGGGCCGAAACGGGGCGGCGAACATGCACCGCCCCGTCGAACCCTGGAAGGAATACGTCAGACCGCTTGCGGCGTGGCCGTCGAAGCCTCGGTATCCGACCCCTTGTGGGCGGCGCAGCCACCACCCCATGCCATCGCATGCGGTCCGTGGCCACGCTTGTTCCAGCCTCGCGGCGAGAGCCCGAGCACTCGCGGGAGGGCCAGCGTACCGAGGAAGGTGATCACGATGAATCCCGGATTCTTGGTCGTGACGCCAACTGCGGTTGCTGCTCCGATGGCGACGAGGCCCCAGGCGGTGCGTCCTGCACGATACATGTCGTTTCTCCAGTTGGAGGGTTGAACGGTACGTGCATCACTCTCGCGGCAGGATGTGAACCTGATGTGAAGACGCCACGGAGGTTTCGCGCTCATGAGGTCGGAAGGCCTCGAGCTAACGACGCCGGATGTCTTGCGCTTATTGCGTCGGAGGCCTCGCCCGAACCAGAGCGCTCGCCGCGCGATTGAAGGCGATGCCGTCTGCTGGGAAGTTCCCTAACCTTGGGACCGCGATTCGGATTGCTCGCCGGAGCTGGACGGTTGCCACTCGGCGGGCCACCAGTCTCCCTTTGGGTCGGTGGTCTGCCCGACCTCGATGATGTAACCGTCGGGATCTCGGATGTAGCAACGGATCTCGTACGCGTGCTGCTTCGGCGGCGTCAGGAATTGCGCACCCCGGGCGCTCCATTCGTCGTACACGGTGTGGATATCTGTGACCCGGATGTTGAGGAAGCTGCTGACTCGGTCGGGGTCGCTTGGCGTTTCGAGGGTGACCGTGGGCTTGTCGTCGGTGGCGCCTCCGCCGCCGTTGATGATGACGTACGTGTTGGCGAGTTCGATATTCGTCGGCACTGGGCCGAAGACCACCCTGCCGCCGAGCACTTCGGTATAAAAGCGCGCGGAGCGCTCGACGTCATCGGAGACGATGAAGTGGCACACGATCATTCGCGCTGCGGGCTGCGTGGGTCCGGCCACTAGCACCTCCACTCGTTGGGGAGCTCATGCCCCGCTGACGACGGCTCTGAAGCCTGCAGTTAACCACACCGATTCGTCGGCCTCAAGGACGAGGAGGTGCAGGATCGTGGACACCAATCGCCATCCAGAACTGTTCGGGACGATCTGACGGAACCGATCGACCATGTGATGCTCATTGCCGGCGGTTCCTACTACGCGGCAGTGGCCCAGATCGACTTTGCACAGGTGCGCCGCGTGGATCCGAGCGGCAAGCACACCGATTCGGGCCTGAAGCTCCACACCGGCGACGTTTTGCATCGGCACATTACAGCAAACATCTGTTCGTCATCGACGCCTCAGATATGGTCGCCGAAGGTGTCCGTCGACAGGCGTCACCGCCGCTGTTTCCGTCAGAGACGGCGATAACTGGCGCAACTCCACGCGTGAAATACTCTTTCGATCGACGTGTCCAGTCCCCTCGCGGAGACCCTGGCGGTCCTTCTGCTGGTCGCGACGCTCGCCTGCGCCGTCGTCCGCCCTCGAGGACTGCCTGAGGCCGCCATCGCCGTGCCGGCCGCCGGCCTGCTCCTGCTCCTCGGCGTCCTGCCGCTCGGTCAGGCGGCGACAGAGGCGCGAAGCCTTGGGCCGACCATCGGCTTCCTGGGCGCGGTGCTCGTGCTCGCGAATCTCTGCGACCACTACGGCCTCTTCGAAGCGGCGGGGTCATGGATGGCAGCGGGCTCGCGAGGCAGACCCGTGTCACTGCTCGCACTCGTGTTCGCGGCTGCGAGCGTGGTCACAGCCGTGCTCAGCCTCGACGCAACCGTGGTGCTGCTGACACCCGTCGTGTTCGCGACGGTTGCGCGGCTTCACCTCCGCGCCAAGCCACACGTCTACGCCTGCACCCACCTCGCGAACTCGGCTTCGCTATTGCTGCCCGTCTCAAACCTCACCAATCTGCTCGCCTTCGGCGCCAGTGGGCTGTCGTTCGCTCGATTCGGCGCGACCATGGCGCTCCCATGGCTGGCGGCCATCGGTGTCGAATGGCTCGTGATGCGCCGGTTCTTCGCCGGCGACCTGGTCGGTCATGGAGACGCCGTCAACGTGGCGCCGATGCGGATTCCACTCTTTGCGACGTCGGTGGTGATGCTGACGCTCATCGGCTTCTTCATCACCTCGGCCGTTGGTGTCAGCCCGGCGTTTGCGGCGCTTGGTGGCGCGCTCGTCCTTGGTATCCCGGCCGTGGTCAATCGGACGACCACGATCCGCGACGTCGCCCGATCCCTCGATGTTCCGTTCCTTGCCTTCGTCCTCGCCCTCGGACTCGTCGTCAAGGCGATATCGCTGCACGGGCTCGGCGTGGTTGTGACCCATCTCGTGCCGGGCGGCACGGGGTTCCTTTCGCTGCTCGCGATCGCGGCAGTTGCCGCGGTCCTCGCGAACATCATCAACAACCTGCCCGCAGCGCTCCTCCTGCTCCCCGCCGTCGCCGGTACCGGCGCCGGACCGGTGCTCGCCGTGCTCATCGGGGTCAACACCGGTCCCAACCTGACCTACGTTGGATCGCTCGCCACATTACTCTGGCGGCGAGTGCTCATCCGTCGTGGCGAGGAGTTGCCGATTGGCGAATTCGTCCGCTTGGGCGCGCTCACCGTGCCACCAGTGCTGATCGCGGCAACAGTCGCGCTATGGATTTCCCTGCACGTGGTGGGTTAATGGCGGCCATGCGAATCGTCATCTGGGTGGTTGAAGGAACCTGGCAGGGCTGTGTTGACGCGGCATTGGTGCACTTTCCGGCCGGCACGCGATTCACCCTCCTGCACGTGACCCCGTCGGATGTGAGCGAAGCAGCTGACGCAGCAACGATCGGACTGTTCGGACGCGGCATGGGTGGGCGCCGGCAGACTCGGGCGTACGACGACGTCGCCAGCGACGAGGCGTCGAAACTGCTCGCAGCGGCTGCGGACCGGCTCGGCCGTCCAGACGCGGAGCTGCTGAGCCGGCGTGGGCGCGTCGAGCGCGAGGTGGTGCAAGCGGTCGCCAGTGGAGTCGATGTCCTGGTGGTCGCCCGCGATGGCGATCACTCGCGGCTCGGGCCGCGAAGCCTCGGGCACGCCACACGCTTCGTCGTCGACCACGCTCCCTGCGCGGTCCTGCTCGTGTGGCCGGATGAGACCCCGGGCATCGACTCGATTCCCGATCCGAAGCATGGGCCGCCCCCGCCCCATCCACGCGCGTAAGGTCGGCTCATGCCCCGCGCCCGCGTGAACGGCCTCGACATCGAGTACGACAGCTTCGGAGATCCCGCAGCGACGCCGCTGCTGCTGGTGATGGGCCTCACGTACCAGATGATCGAGTGGGACGATGCGCTCTGCACGTTGATCGCGGCGCGCGGCTTTCGCGTCACCCGGTTCGACAACCGCGACTCGGGGCTCTCGTCCAAACTCGACCAGCTCGGTCCGCCCGACCTGATGGGGCTGCTCGCGCATACCGCTGAACCGCCCTACACGCTGGACGAGATGGCCGGCGACGCCGTCGGTGTCCTCGACGCTCTGGGCGTCAGCGCTGCCCACGTCGTGGGCGCATCGATGGGCGGCATGATCGCGCAACTCATCGCGATCACGTATCCGGCGCGCGTGCTGAGCCTCACCTCGATCATGTCCACGGTGGGCGGTCCCAACGCCGTCCAGGCCGAACCCGCTGTGAGCGCCATCCTCATGGCGCCCCCGGGGAGAACACGCGAGGAGCGCGTGGAACAGTCGTTCAGCAACCGACGGCTGATCTACGGCACGGGCATGCCGTTCGACGCCGACCGCGCGCGGCAGAAGGCCGAGCGAGCCGTCGACCGCTCGTTCTCACCGGACGGCGGCCTGCGACAGCTCGCCGCGATCATCGCGGCGCCCGAAAGGACCGCGGCACTCGGCAGGCTGAGCGTCCCGACTCTCGTGATCCATGGCGAGAGCGATCCGCTCGTGCCGCCCGAGAACGGGCGACAGACCGCAGCGGCGCTGCGCAATGCGCGACTGATCATGATCCCGGGGATGGGCCACGCCCTCCCGGAAGAGGTCTGGCCTCAGGTGGTCGACGCGATCGCCGCCGTCGCTTCGTAGCGCCATTGAAGGCCCGAACCAACCGATCGAGCTATCCGCGCGGCACCGCACCAAGGGCACGCACCCACGACTGAGCGCCGATCTGCAGCGCCTCCCACGGACTACCCAATGGCGGTGTATACGAGAGATCGAGATCGCTGAAAGCATCGACGGTCATCTCGTTGAAGATCGCGGCCGCGGCGATGTCGATCCGCTTCGCGACCTCGGCATCCCGATGACCGAACAGCTGGACGCCGAGCAGGCGCCCGGTGCGACGGTCGCCCGTCCAGCGCATGACGATCCGGTGCGCGCCGGGATAGTACGCCTTGTGATCGTCAGCCTCGGCGGTGATCGTGAAGGGGTCGAACCCCGCGCCGATCGCCTCGACGTCGCGCAGCCCCGTGCGCGCCGCGGCCATGTCGAAGATCTTGACGACCTGGGTGCCCAGGCTTCCGGCGAATTCGCGATGACCTCCGACCGCATTCTCGCCGGCGGTGCGCCCCTGCTTGTGCGCTGTGGTTCCAAGCGGGATGTACGTCGTCCCGAGCAGACGGTGATGGGTCACCGCGCAGTCGCCCGCGGCGAACACATCCGCCAGATTGGTGCGCATCGTCCGGTCGACGTCGATCGCGCCGCGGATGCCGAGCTCGACCCCGGCGGCCGCAGCAAGCGAGACGTCGGGTCGCACGCCGGCGAAGATCAGCACGACGTCAGCTTCTCGTTGGAATGGAGTCCCGTCCGTCGACGACCCGTCCACACGCAGCTGCGCTGCGTCGGACGGATCCATTCGCCTGATGCGCCGCACGGCGGTCTCGGTGACGACGTCGACGCCATGGGCGCGCAACTCCGACGCGACCAGACGACCCAGTTCGGAATCGACCGTGGGTAACACCTCGGCGAGTTGCTCGACCTGGGTCACCGAAAGACCTCGTACCGCGAGTGCCTCTGCCATCTCGACGCCGAGGTAGCCGGCGCCGATGATCAGCACGGTTCGCGCATTGGAGTTCGTGAGACTGTGGAGCAGCCCAAACGTGTCACCCAAGGAGTGGATGACGTGGACGTGGTCCGCCGGCCCAAGGTGGTCCATCCCTTCGATCGGTGGACGCACCGGCAGGGCTCCGGTGCCGATCATCAATGCGTCGTAGCCGATGACGCTCCCGGTTCCGAGCGAATCGCGCATGTGCACCTCGTGGGCATCCGCGTCGATGCGCTCCGCCGTCGTGCCGAGGTGAAGATGCATACCGGTCGCGTCGAGGTCGGCCGCCGTGCGATGGGCGAGACTTCGCCAGTCGGGTACCTCACCTGACACGTGGTACGGAATTCCGCAGATCGAGAAGTTCGGGTACTCATCGGCCACGAGCACCGACACCTCGGATTTGAGGTCAAGCTCGCGGGCACGCAACGCAGCGCTGATCCCGGCATCGCTGCCCCCGATTGCTACGAGACGCACAGCACGTTATCGACCGCCTCATCGAGATCGCTGACACTGAGCGCGAGTTGTACGCGCCCCATCTAGCAGCAGCCGCAGTCGCACTCGCCGGTGCCGTCACAGTCGCAGTCGCAATCACAGTTCATGGCAACGCTCATGGCAACCAGACCTCCTATCGATGACCGTCGATTGATTGTTGTGATCCTAGCGCGTTCCATCGAAGGCTGTCAATGGATAGAATGGCCGGATGCAGCAGCTTCCTGCCAACGCGGCCGCGGCCGGAGTCGAGATCCGGCCGTTCCGCGACGATGACTGGCCGGCCGTTCACATCATCTACGCCCAGGGGATCACCGGCGGGGACGCGACGTTCGAAACCGAGGTGCCGGCGTTTGATCGCTGGGCAGCCACGCATCCCCCTGAGCACCGCTTCGTCGCGGTGCGTGCGGGAGCGATCGTGGGGTGGATCGCCGCGTCGCCGGTGTCCGATCGCTGCGCCTATGCCGGCGTCGTGGAACACAGCGTGTACGTGGACGCGCGCGTGCAGGGCCAGGGGATCGGCCGCCGCCTGCTCGAGGCCTTCATCGCGCACGCCGACGACGCCGGCATCTGGACGATTCAGAGCGGGATCTTTCCAGAGAATGTCGCGAGCGTCGAACTCCACCGCCGGTGCGGGTTTCGCGTGGTCGGCACACGCGAGCGGCTCGGACAGCTCCACGGCACCTGGCGAGACGTGCTGCTCATGGAGCGGCGCAGGCCATGACCGCCGGATCCGCGACGAAGCCGGCCACCATGCCACCGCGCGTCAAGGGATGCTGCCATCCGGTGGCGCCGCCGCTGCCGGACGCGCAGGCCGATGGGCTCGCCGCGATCTACAAAGCGCTCGGCGATCCGACCCGACTCCAGATCCTGCACATCCTGGCGACCGCGAGCGAGCCCGTCTGCGTGTGTGACTTCACCGCGGCGTTCGACCTCGGCCAGCCGACCATCAGCCACCACCTGGCGACCCTGCGCGAGGCAGGCATCGTCACGAGCTTCAAGCGCGGTATCTGGGCGTTCTACCGCCTCGATCCGGCGATGTCGACCGCGGCTCGCGCCGCACTCGCGCAGATCACCTGACCGACCGCCATTCTCAGCGTATGGGGCGCCAGGCGCTTGCGGCACGACGGGGGTCGTGCTGCAGAATCTCCGGCCGAAACAGAAGCTGCGGAAATGGGGTGGCGTATGGCCGGACATGCTGTGGTCATCGCAGGAGGTGGCCCGACAGGGCTGATGCTGGCCGGCGAGTTGGCGTTGGCGGGTGTCGACGTTGCCATTGTCGAGCGGCGCGCGAGCGAGGACCTCATCGGCTCGCGCGCAGGCGGGCTGCACTCACGCACCATCGAGGTGCTTGATCAGCGCGGCATCGCTGACCGGTTTCTCTCGCAGGGGCAGGTGGCCCAGGTCGCGCAGTTCGCCACGACTCCCCTGGAAGCCTCCTGGATACCTACCACGCGGAGCGGCACCCGGTCGCTGCCCGCGCGTTGCGCGGCAGCATGGCGCAAATCGCGCTCCGCCGGCCGGACGAGCGTGTCGAGGCCGTGCGCAACATCGTGTCCGAGTTATTGAGCATGGACGAGCCGCGCAAGCGGTTCGCAGGGATGCTGTCCGGTCTCGACGTTCACTACGACCTTGGTGGCGGACACCCGTTACTCGGGCGCCGCATGCCCGATCTCGACCTGGTCATCCCCAGCGGAACGGTGCGCGTCTTCACCCTCCTTCACGACGCCCGCCCGGTCCTGCTGAACCTCGGCGAGCCGTGGGAGAGCGACATCTCCCCATGGGCACCGCGACTATTGGCGATCGACGCCACCTATGCGGGCACCTGGGAGCTCCCGGTCCTGGGCGAAGTCGCAGCCCCCGCCGCCGTGCTGATCAGACCCGATGGACATGTCGCCTGGGTTGGAGACGGCACGGACACCGGATTGCGCGACGCCCTGACGACATGGTTCGGATCACGATGACGTGACGAGACGGGCGGCCCAGGAGCCCGCGGCAGACAGCCCTGGGTGCCCGCCATCCGGCGTGCCGCATCGACCCGCTGGTAGGGTGAAGTGGTGCTGTCCCGCCAATCCGACGCGCTCGACATCGACGGGCTCGTCAACCTCCGCGACCTCGGAGGGCTGCACACAGCCTCGGGTGTGACAACGCTGCCCGGTCGGCTGCTGCGCAGTGAGTCGCCGCACACGCTGAGCGAGCCGGGGCTGCGAGCGCTTCTCAACGCCGGCGTCGGCGCCGTCGTCGATCTCCGCACCGTCGCGGAGCGTGAGCGCCGTCCGAGCCCGCTCGCCGAGGCCGGTGTGCACACCGTGCACGCACCCATCTTCACCGACGAGGACCCGTATCCAGACCATCTCACCACCGCGGACGAGGTGTACTGCTGGTGGCTGCGCGAGCGGCGAACCGGCGTCACCGCGGCCATGAGCGCTGTCGCGGACGCGCCGTCAGCGCCGGTGCTCGTGCACTGCCACGCCGGCAAGGACCGGACCGGAGTCGTGATCGCACTGGTGTTGCGCCTCGCCGGCGTCGGCATCGACGACATCGCCGACGACTACGCCGAGAGCGGGGTCCAGCTCGCCGAGATGCTCGCCCGCGACCGCGTCACCGCCGTGGAGCGCGGCATGAACGAGGCAGTGGTTGAGCGGCTCTTCACAGTGCGGCGCGAGGCCATGGTGGTGACGATGGAGTGCGTCGATTCGGAGCACGGTGGCGCAGCATCGTTGATGCGCAGCCTCGGTCTCACCGCCGGCCAGATCGAACGCCTGAGAACGCTGATGCTCCGTCCCATCTGGCCGTAGCCGCCTCACCTCAGCCCGGCGTCGTCGCCATGAATCCCGGACAGGTGCGATTCGCAACGCCCGTCAGCGCCCACGCCGAGCCGACAACGATCGACGTCCCAGCCCCTGACTGCACCGAGATGACGCCCTTATCGATCTGATAGCCGGTACAGCCCTCCGCAGAGATCGCGTAGTCGCCGGCAGGCAGCTGGATGTCGACGGTGGTGGCAGCTCCTGACCAGTCAGCGTGGACGACTGCTGCGCCGTCCGGATGCGCGACGTACAGACGGCATCCCTCAGCTGCTGCCGGACACGACGGCACGGACGCCTCCACTCCGGTCCAACTCGCGGATCCCTGCCCCAGCACAAGGACGATCACCAGCCCGCCGAGCGCCGTGACCAGGCCGCACAGCAGAACGGCTGCTCGGCGATGTGTCCGGATCCATCCCACCGGTCTATTGTCCGTCGGGGTCGACACGCTCCTGCACGCGCCTCGAGGTCGCGCTGCCTAGGGCTGTCGGCGCCGGGCACGATCGGCCAGGTGGGCGCAGGCTTCTGGTCAGCAGCCTTCTACACAGGCTGGAAGCGAACGAGATATTCCGCGCCCGAGGTTGTCTCGGCGGACGACCATAGCGTCCCCGCACCCGTCACCGCGAGGGTGCCGTCGTCATGGAGGACGGAGCCTGCAACGGTGGGGAACGCGGCGCTGCGATCGACGGTGCCATTGCCATTCATCCGGAAGAATCGGTCCGGTCCAGTACGTTCGGCTCCCGCCTCCCACAGCGAACCCTCGGAGTCGAGCGCAAGTTGATCGGCGCCCGACACACTGACGCCGACTGGGAAGATGAAGACCTGCCTGCTTGTGCCACCTGGGCTGAACTGGGTGACTCGGAGACAGAAGGGCAACGTCTGTCCGGAGCAGAAGATCACCTTCCATCCCCAGAAGGTGCCGTCGGGCCGAGCCAGGAGGCCGGTGAGGGCGCCCGTCGGAATCTGGATTCCTAACGAAGATCCGGATGCCGTGTAGCGACCGAGCAGTTGACTCGGGTACCCGCCGAGAGCCCAGATAGCGCCATCGCTCGCGAGCGTGACGGGGCCCGCTCTCTTGCCCGGTCCCGGCGGCGGAAGCAGCGTCACCACTCCTGCCGGAGTGACCTCGACAACGAATGACACCCGCTGTCCACACGTGTCCTGGCCGCACTGGTCGCTCAGCGATACCCACAGGTTGCCGCTCGTGTCGGTGGCCGCACCACCGCAGTAGCTCTGGGCCGCCACGGACGGAAGCGTGACCATGTGGACGACGTTGGTCGGGGTCACGAGGGCGAGCACACAGGTGCCGCGGCTATAGGTGATGGTGTCGTTGTTGCCGTACGACCAGACACCCTCGGGCCCGGCGCCGGCAATAACCGCAGGAACATTGCCATGCGGCAGAACCACGCCGGTGAGCGTCGCCTGACCGCTCGCGCTGATCGCGCCAAGCTGGGACTGTGGGGTAACGAACCACAACTTGCCGTCCGTTCCCGTCGACAGCTGCTGAAGATGGAAGCTGCCAGGCACAGCGACGACACTGAGCGAGCCCGGAATGCTTGCATTGCTCTCGGCGGCCGCCGTCAGGCTGCCTCCGGTCACTGCCGAGACAGTCGCGACCGCACTCGCCATCCCGAATATCAACGCCCGAGATCCCCCCGACATCGACCGCACCCGCATAGTCGCCCCTCCTTCGTCCCGGCCATCCGGTGCTCAGACCCGGATCACCTCTGCGCGCACATGGTACCGCCATCGTGCCGAGGCCATCCGGAGGACTTCATGATCGCCCCCGACCTCGGTCGATCGCTGATGAGATGGTGAACTACGAGGGCAATGAATGCAGCGATGTTTCGGCTCGCGCACGCGATGCTGGGAAGATCCTTGGCACCATGAGCAGGGATGCGACGATTGATGTCACCGCGCCAACGAGGAAGACAAAGAAGCCAACTTCAAGCGTCGATGGCGCCGGCGACACGGATCCGTTCGGACCGACCGCGGTGAACCAGGGCTCCAAACGATTGGCATGCAATTCGAACACGCCCACGATCAGCGTCGTCAGTGATAGGGCGAGGCACGCCATCGCACTGACGGTCGGGATCCTTCCGGTCAGGTGGCAAAGAGCGGCGACACCAAGGCTGAGCAAGGCCACGAGAACCAGCTGCCCGTCGTCACCATTCAGCAGACTCATGGTCGCTTCATAAGGGGGTTGCCCACCGCTGTTGAAGCAGACCAGGCATGGCCTCCCAATGAAGGGAAACAGCGTTGCCGCGGCGGTCATCGCTGCAACGGCGACGAGGCACACCGTCCCCGGCACCAGAGCCGCGAGCGTCGATCGATGGCGCACAACGCTATCGTGGCCGTCTGGCTCACTCGTCGTGAAGTGGCGGTCGAATTGTTACAGAACCAGTGGATCGAGACCAATCGGAGGTGTCGGGCGTGCGAAAGATCGTCGTGTACGAGTTGTTGTCCCTCGACGGGGTTGCCGAGGACCCAGATGGTTTCTTCGCCGACTGGGACGACGCGATGGACGCCAACCTTGCCGCTGTGATCGCGACACAGGACGCGGTCATTCTCGGCCGCCGCAGCTACACCGAGTGGGCGCAGTTCTGGCCGAGCAGCCAGATCCAGCCATTTGCGACATTCATCAACGGGGTCACCAAGTATGTCGCGACATCCACGCCCCTTGACCGAGACTGGGCCAATGCGACGGTGCTCGACGGCAGGCTGGTCGAATTCGCTCGGGATCTCAAGCAGCAGCGCGGAGGCGACATCGGCGTCCACGCAAGTATCTCGGTCGCGCAGACGCTGCTCGCCGCCGACGTTGTCGACGAGCTCAGGCTCGTGATAGCGCCGAGAATCGCCGGCCGCGGACGGCGACTCCTCGACGGCTTGCCATCGATTCAGCTCGAATCGATCCGAAGCGAGCTCTCACCGACTGGCTATCTGCTCGTCGACTATCGCGTTATTCGCTAAGGACGCGCAGCTACCACGCCGGGACATTCACCCCCCGCGACCGCCGATCAGCCCCCGGCAGCAAGGATCTTCTGATCCTGTGCCTCGGCGACAGACTCCGCGAAGCTCGGATCGACCGTCCCAGTCGACGCTACTTCCAGGACGGCCGCGATGACGCTGCCTTCCTGAAATGAAATCGCAATGATGCTTCTGCCTGACGAATCCAGGCCGATGAACTCGTCGGCCTGGCTCCCCAGACCGCTCGGAGACGACTGGCTCGAGATCGTCGCCACATTGCCTTGGGCCGCATTCCGGATCGATGAATAGTCGCTGGTGGCCGCAGCCGCGGAGGCGTCGAGAATGATGTCGTCCTCAAGACGATACGTATTGTCTGAGTTGGCAAAAACTCGCTGATCGGTGTTCGCGACGCTGTTCAGGAGGCCGTCGCTGATCTGACTCAGGCTCGGTCCGCCAGAAGGCAGATCGCTCTCAGTCAGCGCCAGCGACGCTGCCGCGCCGCCACTCGACGATGTCGAGGCGGACGCGGATGGCACCGGAGTCGGTGTTGCGGTCGGTGTGGTCGCGGCCGGCGACGGGCTCGAATGGCCGGCGGCCGTGTTTGCCGGCGACGCACTGGCGCTTCCGCAGCCGCTGATCGCCAGGGCGAGTGCTGCGGCGGCCACCGCCACCGGGGGCTTCGCGCTCGACGGTCCTCGAGCGCACCAGCTCACCTTCATTTGCCTCTCTCCTTCGTCGGCGGCTCCGCTGCGCGACACTCTCCGCCGCCCGCCCACCGCTGTCAAGCACTCCCCGGATCCAACCGGCGGGGCCTCGGCCTGGACCCTGATCGACGCCAACGGCAACGACGACCTCTCCGGCGTTTCCTGTCCGAGCACCGCGCTGTGCGTGGCGGTGGACGGCGGGCTCTGTCCTCACCGGCTCCTGACGCGTGCCACCCGGGCTGACCCGGACGACGCGAGCGCAGGGGTCACGTTGCGACATAGTCTGCGGATGGTTCACAACGTTGCTCTGGTTCTCGGTGGTGGCGGAGCTGCCGGAAATGCGTGGGAGATCGGTGTCATTGCAGGCATGGCCGAAGCTGGCATCGATATGACAGAGGCCGCCGATTTGGTGGTCGGCACCTCGGCCGGTGCCACCACGGCAGCGCAAGTGCGCAGTGGTATGCGGCCGACCGAACTGTTGGCCTCGGTGCTGTCCCCGCCGGTTCAACCCGTCGGACAGATCCGGGAGCAGCCGCCGTCGCTGCCGATGACCACGGTGTTCGAGCGGATGAGGGCCATCGGCGCCGCCGCCACCTCGGCAGCCGATCTACAACGTGCGATGGGCGCGTTCGGGTTGGAGAGCGACTCCATACTCGGACGCGGGGCGGATCAGCGGCGCGCAGTCGTCGCCGCCCGGTTGCCGCGCTCTGAATGGCCGGACAGGCCGATGATCGTGGTCGCAGTCAACGCGCATACGGGCGAGTTGGCTGCGTTCGACCGCGATTCCGGCGTCGAGCTTGTGGACGCGGTCACGGCAAGCACCGCGCTGCCCGGTGTGGTCCCGACCGTCAGCATCAACGGCGGACGCTACATCGACGGCGGCGTGCGCTCCTCCGACAACGCCGACCTTGCTTCGGGCTATGCGAATGTCGTGGTGCTCTCGCCGCTGGGCGGACGGAGCGAGACACTACCGGAAGGCCAGTTCGAGGGCCTGCGCAGACCACCGGGCGCGGACCTGGCAAGCCAGGTCGAGGCCCTGCGCAAGCAGGGCAGCCGCGTCGAGGTGATCACACCGGACGCCGATTCCCGAGCCGCAATGGGCACGAACCAGATGGATCCGGCAACCCGCATTCCCGCCGCCCGTGCCGGTTTCGTCCAGGGCCGGCGGGAAGCGACCCGCGTGACGTTTCTCTGACGACTGCACGCCAGCGACTACCTCGGCGCTGATGCGCACGTTCGATGGCCGTTTGTCCCATTCGCGCAGGTGACCTGCGCTGCCGTGTGGGTTGAAGATGGCCCGGGGGTCGCCGTTCTCTGTGCGATAGCCGGAGTTGCACTCGGTAGCGGTCAAACGCCGGCGTCCGTCACCATCGGTGCACCATGCGGATCAGCAGCCTGTTCGCCAGGGGCGAACCCCTCTTCTCGTTCGAGTTCTTCCCTCCCAAGGACGACGACGGCGCCGACCGTCTCTTCGCCGCCATCGCGGCGCTTCGCGAGCTCGAGCCCGCGTTCGTCTCGGTGACCCACGGCGCCGGCGGGAGCAGTCGCGACGACCGCACCGTCCGCCTGGTCGAGCGCATCGGGCGTGAGACCGGGTTACTGCCGATGGCACACCTGACCTGTCGCGACTCGACCGTCGACGACCTGCTCGCCGAGATCCGCGAGTACCAGGCAGTCGGCATCGAAAACGTCCTCGCTCTGCGCGGCGACCCACCCAATGGCGAGGGGCGCTTCGTCGCGCATGAGGGTGGGCTCCGCTACGGCAGCGAGCTGGTGCGCCTGCTGGCCGACAACGCCGACCTCTGCGTCGGCGCCGCATGCTCACCGGAGAAGCACGTCGAGTCGGCGAGCCTCGAGGAGGACGTCGCGGCGGCCATCCAGAAGGTGGAGGCCGGCGCGGCCTTCCTGATCACTCAGCTCTTCTTTGACAACTCGGTGTACTTCGAGTTCGTGTCGCGACTGCGCAAGGCAGGCGTCACCGTGCCGATCGTCCCAGGCATCATGCCGGTGACCAACGTCGACCAGGTGTCACGCTTCACCGCCAAGATCGGCGCATCCATACCGCCGGCGCTGCGCGTGGCGCTGGAGTCGCGCTCTGACGACCCGGCGGCGGTGCTGCAACTGGGCGTTGCCTGGGCGACCCTGCAGTGCAGTGAGCTGCTCCGCGCCGGCGCACCGGGCGTTCACTTCATCACGCTGAACCGGTCTCCGGCGACACGGGCCATTCTCAGCGCCCTGCGCATCGCCCAACCCTGGCTGCACGATTGATGCGAGGAACCGCCCCGAAAAGGGTGTCGGACCACGTCCAGCGACGTCTGCCACGGTCTCAGTGGAGGCAGACCAAGCTAAGTGCGTTGCTTCTGAGCCCACAGATGGGCCTCAGCCAGACGCTTCGTCCTCTGGCCGGATTCCACCAGTGGTCTGAGGTGCGTCTCGAGGCGACGCCGTTCCGCGGCAGTCAGGGCCCGGTCGATCGACTCTCCATAGGTTGGGGCCAACGGATTGGGGGAGCTGGCAAGGAATGCGTCCCACATGATCGGATCCCGTGCGCCCGTCATCTCGCGGTGCAAGTCGAGGTGGATGTCTCGGAAGCCAGCGTCTGCGGCGAAGGCGAATAGATCCCGCTCGTCAAAGTCCATCAGCGTGCTATCTGTATCCGAACAATCCTCAGCTGCCTTCAGCTTCGCAGCAAGGTCACCCAAGGGCCCGACGTCGTAACCCCAGAAGAACTCGTCGCGTGGTTCCGGGAACATCAGTCTGTTGATCGGCTCGTAGATCGAGATCCGTCCGCCTGGCCGAAGCACCCTGAGGAACTCCGCGAAGGCGCCCGGTTTGTTGCGCACGTAGATGAGCACGGCGCGCGTCGTGACCGCATCGACTGAGTCATCGGCAATCGCCCGGAGTTCCTCCGCGCCGGCAACGAGGAAGCGACACCGGCTCGCGACACCGAGCTCATTCGCCACCGAGCGGCATACGCTCAGCAAATCTGCCGACACATCGGAGAATACGACCTGCCCAGCAAGGCCAACCCTCCCGACCGCTCCGAACCCGATTAGGCCGTCCCCAGTTCCCACGTCGAGCAGCGTCTCACCGGCCTTTAGATCAGCGCGGTCGAGGACCCGATCCCGCACCGTGGCCAGCCTGGAGAGCATCGCCTGGAGCTTGGCCTCGTCTCCCCCATGCCGCCGCTTCAGGAGCCATTCAGCCCATTGATCTCGAGGCGACACCAGCGCACCGTCAGCGGTCATTCGCTCCTCTTCAATTCACTCTGATCCTAGCGACTTGGCTCCGGACGGACGGTTACCGAACCCGTGTCTCGTACGACGGCGGATAGATTGGCTTGTGGCGCTCAGGTCGTCTGAGCAGCCCCGAGTTCGTAGAGACTCGGGACGCGCTCGAACGCGCGCCGCGCTCCCGGGCGCGAAACTCAGCCGGACGGCGTCCACTCCCAAGCCACGCTGCCACCGCCAGCTACACATCCGGTGAAGGTCAACTGCGGCGTCAGCACGCGCTAATGGTGAACGGCCAGCCGTCTTCATTGACCGGCTCGATGCCTTGAGGGCTGGTGGTGAACACGTGATCTCCAACGGTGTACGGCCCGCTGACGAACGGATTCTCGTCCACAGTTTGCGGGGTACCGCCGTCAACCGTGATGCTGTCGGGGTAGGTGCCGGAAGTCGATTCCCAAACACCCGAGAAGGTGATGACGAGGCCGCCCTGTGCGTTACCGGGGGTCGAGCACGTTGCCTGGTAGCCCAAGTCGGGCGGCGGGGGGCACGCGACGATGGAGAACGATCCGTCAATGCCGCCCGATTCGCCAGATGGCGCGTAGGCGTACTCATAGGTGCCGGAGGTGCTTCCGACGTTCGCGGTTGAAGCGGGCGTCAGTGTGCCGTCGCCGTTGCCGTCAGTTGTCACTTGCGAGTTCCAGGTGAACGGTGCTCCTGGCCCATATACCGAGAACACAAGGCCCTCGACGCCACCAGTGAATGAAACCGTACCCGCGTAGGCTGCGGTGGCCGTGCTGTCACACGTTTCCGTGAGAACGAGCGTTGGCGGTGCAGGCGTTGTTGTGGGGGTAGGGGTTGGGGCAGCGCTGGGCGTCGGCGCTACTGTCGGAGCGACCGCGAGCGAGAGCGTTGGTCGCGAAGTAGGCGGCGTAACTGCCGTCGATGCACACGCTGCGAGGCCAACGGCGGCGATCGCAGAGCCGAAGATGGTTGTGAGTTTCATGGCTGTCTTGGCCCATTCAACGCGAACACGTTATCCCGGTTACACAGCATCTGCGTCGTCGCGCCGGGGACCCCGCCTCAGCACGTGGAGGTGGTGGCCCGGACTGCAACCTCTGCACGGTGTCGGATGGGGTGTCATTCGGCCTCAAGGCAGATGAGGCTCGCCTGCGCCATCATCACCTCATTCGGTCTCTCGAGCCCTGGGCCTTGCCAACGCGTCCTCTACCGCGCGGCCCTCAGCATGGAGACGATCGGCGGGCAGGTTCCAGCTTGGGCCTCGCCTGTGACCACGAACCCGTGGCGCTCATAGAACGATACGTTCCGGGGATTGGGGGACTCGAGATATGCGGGCAGATGATCCTTATCGACGACCCTGAGGCAGTGTTTCATCAACTGCCCGCCGAGGCCTCGTCCCTGCAGTGCCGCGTCAACCCCAAACCACGGGAGGTACCAGTGCGGAAATTTGGGGTGGGCATCGTCCATCTGACCGAGTACTGCAAACGTGTCGTCATGCTTTTCCGGAGAAACGGTTTCCGTCAGCACTGCGACGATAGCGTCTCCGTCGAGGTCGAGATGCGGTGGCAACCAGAGGGCCACGCCGGCAAACGCGCCGAGCCGCCAGACGGTTTGCTCGGCGAACGCATTGCCGCCGAACGCCGACAGGAATGCAGGGAAATGCGTTAGATATTGGTGCGCCTCAGGATACAGCCAGCGCTCGACTGGGTCGGCCGTGAACGCTACGACGAGCGTGTCCAAAGCCATGTCCCGTTCACTCTCGTGAACGGGGACTATCCGAGGTGCAACCATTCGCGCTCCTTCGAGCCAAGGCAAGAACCGATCTCGCCGGGCAACTCTAACGTTTGTGTCCCCCTGACTCGGCATTTTCTGCAGAGCTTCCACGCCGCTTCTTCAGAGACGCCGCGTGAATTCAGCTCGTATTCAAAATGTCGAGGTCAGATTGACGATGGTCGGGGCGACTGGACTCGAACCAGCGACCCCCTGCTCCCAAAGCAGGTGCGCTACCACTGCGCCACGCCCCGACGCGATATCCCTTATTAGATAAGGGCTTTTGCCTAGAACCTGCGGAGGGCTGGCGGCCTAGAACCTGTACCTGCAGGTATTGCGACCGCCTAAGAAGTAGGCTTAGGTACCATCTGCAGCCTAGCAGTAGACCCGTCCGCGTGGGCATGGAGGCTCCTTCAGCCTCGTCTAACTGGGATTCCCATCTCCCGGAGCCTTTGCGACATCCCCTTGACCGCCTGCCTGCGACGCCGAGGGTTGCCGACCATCGTTGGCAGAAGGCCCGCCGCCGCTTGTTCCTCCAAGAGCTCAGTTAGTGCCACAAGTTCGGACTTGAACAGGTAGCCGCGCCATTTCGCGGTGTATATGAGCGCCTCGAAAGGTGTCTGCGCGGGCTGATCCGGCCCCCCGGAATCATCGGTGCCAGGTGGCGCGGGTGGGCCTCCACCAGGAGGGATGCGATGTCCCTGGGGCAGCGGGTCTCGTGGCAGGGAATCGTCACGCTCCACGCTCACCTGACTGTCAGCCATGTCGCTAGGGTACCTACGCCAGCGCGCCTGCGTCATATTCGCCTGCCCGATTGAGCGAGTCGCTCACATTTCTGGTGTCTCGGACGGTCCACCCCGCGAGACCGGTTGCCGAGTCGCCGGGTGTTGACGTGACGGCACCGCCGGGTCATCACGCATCTCGGAGCGCCAACAGCACTCGATCCCCCGATGGCCAGTTCGGAATCGGGTCTCCGGACGAATATATCTCCAGCGCGCTCAGGTAGCCATCGTCAAGGAAGACGATCACGCCACCAAGCGGCTCGTCGTCGTCGACGACGACCTGCGCCTCCGATAGGATCGGCCTGCCATAGCTCGACGCTGGTTTGCAGCGCTCTTTGTCTACCGCGAGGTCCACGGTCGCGCAACCGCATGTGCAGCGTCCGACCACGCTCGCATGAGGCACCTGGGCGCGTAGAGCATCTACACCCTGGAAATCCTGGGTCAGAAGCAGATCCAAGATGCCGCGCTCATTCGAGGTCAGAGGGCGGGATTTCACGGACTCACGATAGGCAGACATGAAAGCCAAGCCTAACGCGTGGCTGGTGCGCCCTCACCTCGATTGGGCGCGTTGCTCACACTTCCGCTGACACGTTCGCTTTCGGGTCAGTGCCGGAGCATTCTCGGGACGACACTGACGAGCAACGGATATAGCCTGCGCGGGTGACCCGTATCGAAGACCTGCGCCTTCGCAGGAACAACACCATACGTTTCGCCATCGCCGCCGTCCTGAACTGGATCCTGGCGGCCTATATCGTGGGGAGCACGTGGATCTGGGTGGATGCAGCCTCAGCGCTCCACCTGGGGGCATTCTTCGTGCCTATCGCAATCGTCAGTTCGGTCGGACTGGTGCTGGCGCGCAAGCGGCCGTATCAAACCAAGGCCCTGGGTGGCCTCTCATGGGTGTGTGTCTGCGCGCCGCTGTTCTGGCTCCTTCTCATCATCGGCGTCGGCCCATAGCCGCTGCCCTCTGCCCGATTGAGCAAGTTGCTCACAATTCCGAAGGACTACAAGGGCGCTAGTTGTGCAACTGACGATGGCCGATTACACGTGGGCTTCGGTCTTTTGGCGCAGTCGCTCGTAGGGAGTTTGGCCGCCCAAGCCTCCGTGCGGGCGGTCGAAATTGTAGAAGTCCTCCCACTCTTGGAGC
>Ga0302325_10000248_pt1 | contig 154901 bp, 144 predicted proteins | sample Palsa_T0_2_FD_201948 | JGI IMG/M metagenome (GOLD analysis project Ga0302325, IMG submission 201948) | Peat permafrost microbial communities from Stordalen Mire near Abisko, Sweden - Palsa_T0_2 | ecosystem: Environmental > Terrestrial > Soil > Palsa > Peat permafrost | place: Sweden: Abisko...
CGTTCATATTGGGCGAGGCGCGTCGGGTCAAGCCGCGGACGGCGGAGACGGTGGTGTGCGCGCTCAGGGCGTTATTGCGGTTCTTGCATGTGCAGGGGTGGATCGCGAGGCCGCTGGCGAGCGCGGTGCCGTCGGTGCCGCAGCGACGGGAGAACCTCCCGCGCGGCCTGCCGGCCGGGCAGGTGGAGTTGCTGCGCCACACCGGCCGGATCGCGTGATCACGCGATCGTGCTGATGCTCTCGAGACTCGGGCTGAGAGCCAACGAGGTCGCGGGCGTCACGCTGGATGACATCAACTGGCGGCTGGGGGAGGTCGTGATCCGTGGCAAGCGCTCGCGGATCGACAGGCTGCCGCTACCCAGCGAGGTCGGTGAGGCGCTCGCCGAGTACCTCTCCCGCGGACGGCCGCGTGGGTTCGGTCGCACGGTGTTTCTTCGCACGCAGGCGCCGCTCGGCGCGATGTCCAGCGATGCGATCAGCGAGGTCGTGATCCGGGCGTGCCGCCGTGCCGGGATCCCGCCAGTCCGGGCGCACAGGTTGCGTCACACGATCGCGACGGAGATGCTGCGCGCCGGTGCGGGCCTGACCGAGATCGGCCAGGTGCTACGCCATCAGAGCCCTGACGTGACCGCGGTCTACGCCAAGGTCGACCGCCGAGCCCTCTCCCAGCTCGCGCTTCCGTGGCCGGGGTCGCTGTCATGACCGGGCTCGATCACGCGGTGAGCGACTATCTCGAGCTGCGTCGCGGGCTCGGGTTCAAGCTCGAGATGCACGGCCGGGTGCTGCCCCAGTTCGCCGCGTTCCTCCAGCAGCGCGACGCGACGCTGATCACTACCGCGCTGGCGCTCGAGTTCGCCACACAGCCGGCGAGCGGCAGTGTTGTGTGGTGGCATCAGCGGCTTGCGATCGTGTCCGGGTTCGCCCGCTACCTGCAGGGCTCTGACCCGCGGCACCAGGTTCCCTCCAGCGATCTTCTGCCCGCGAAGTTCTGCCGCGCGATCCCGTATCTCTACTCCGAGAAGCAGATCAGTGCGCTGATGGCGGCCGCTCGCGAGATCGCTCCGCCGTTGAAGGCCGCGAGTTACGAAACGCTGATCGGCCTGTTGTCGGTGACCGGGATGCGGATCGGGGAGGCAGTCGGCCTCGATCGCGATGACGTCGAGCTATCAGAGGAGCGGCTGACCGTTCGTCATGGCAAGAACGGCCGCTCCCGTGAGATCCCGCTGCACCCCAGCACGGTCACAGCACTCGACGGCTACGCCCGTGTCCGGGATGAGCTCTGCCCGCACCCGAAGGCCCCGAGTTTCCTGCTCACTACCACGGGGATGCGGATGAACAAGGGAACGATCTGGCACGAGTTCGACCGGCTGCGTCGCGCGACCGGGCTCGATCGCGAGACGCTGGGACGCCGAGCCCGCATCCACGACATCCGTCACAGCGTCGTGCTGCGCGTCCTGCTCTCCTGGTATCGCGACGAGGTCGACGTCGAGGCGCAGCTCCCGCTGCTCTCCACGTTCCTCGAGCACACCCATCCATCGGACACGTACTGGTACATGGAAGCCGCTCCCGAGCTGCTCGCGATGGCCGCCCGACGGCTGGAGCAGACCTGGGAGACGCCGTCATGACGCCGCTCACGACGCCGCTCTCACCGCTGTTGCAAGCGTTCTTCGTCGACCGTCTCGCGCGCCAGCGCGACGCGAGCCCGCACACCATCGCCGCGTATCGCGACAGCTTCCGGCTGCTGCTCGGCTCCGTGCACCAGCGGACCGGGACACCACCGTGCAAGCTGCAGCTCCAGGATCTCGACGCGACGACGATCGCCGCGTTCCTGTCCTATCTGGAGAGCGAGCGCGGCAACAGCGTGCGGACCCGCAACGCGCGGCTGACCGCGGTCCACTCGTTCTTCCACTACGCCGCGCTGAAAGCGCCCGAGTGCTCAGAGCTGATCGCGCGCGTGCTCGCGATCCCGGAGAAGCGGTTCGACACGACCGTGATCAGCTACCTCACCAAACCCGAGATCGCCGCGCTGCTCGACGCGCCAGACCGCTCGACCTGGACCGGCCGTCGCGATCACGCACTGTTGCTGCTCGCCGTGCAGACCGGGCTCAGAGCCTCGGAGATCGCGAGCCTCCGCCGTCAAGACCTCCAACTGAACGACAGCGGGTGGGTCCGGTGTCGAGGCAAAGGCAGAAAGGAGAGGTGCACCCCGCTTGCCCGTTCGACCACCATCGTGCTGCGCGTCTGGCTGCGCGAACGAGGCGGCGACCCCGACAGTCCACTGTTCCCCAGCCGCAGCGGGCAGCACCTGACCAGAGGCGCGATCTGGCGCCTGGTGACCAAGCACGCCACCATCGCCAGCGAACGCTGCTCCTCACTTCAAGCGAAGAACATCACGCCCCACACGCTGCGTCACTCGGCGGCGATGCAATTGCTCAGCGCACCGCAGCCGGTCGACACCGCGACGATCGCGCTCTGGCTCGGCCACGAATCGCTCGACACCACCAACAAGTACATCCACGCCGACATGGACCTCAAACGGCGCGCGCTCGACCGCACCGCCCCGACCGACACCAAGCCCGGACGCTACCAGCCGCCCGACGCTCTTCTCGCGTTCCTTGAGAGCCTCTGACCATCCGAACTATGTTCACCTGACAGGCCACGATCCCGCGCTGCATCTGCCATCAGAACCACGACCGCAACATAGTTCTCGGCGCGACATACGGCGATAAGCGCCGTGAGGTCGGAATGGATCGCTGGGCATCGTCGCACCTGGACCCGTGGCTCGAACTCAGGGGAGAGGTACCGGTCGGTCGGCTGTTCTGCGTCGTGCGCGGTCCGACTCGCGGGCGGCCATGCGCGTCAGCCGGAATCCGCGCCCAACTGCACCACGCCGCTGCTGTGGCCGGCGTTCGGCGTCGGTTCGCGCCACACCAGCTCCGGCATGCGCACGCGGTTGAGATGTCACGGGAGGGGATCTCGCTGCTGGTGATCCAGCGCCAGCTGGGGCATGCCGATCTCGGGGTGACGTCGGTGTACCTGCGCGGGATCGATAACCGAGAGATCATCGCTGCCGTCCACGAGAGGCCCGCTCCGATGGTTCCCGCTGACCCGCGGCTATTCCCTAGCCGCTGATCCAACGCTTCGCGCTACGCGCGGCCGAGTCGCATCCGTGTGGCCGCGCGCCGGCCGGCGCTGCGACGCACTCTCGCTGCCTGCCGCCGGTGCCGGTAACGTGAACGTCGAGATGGCCATCGCAGACCTTGACGCGATCCGGGAGCGTCGGAGCGAGATCCTGGACCGTGCCTCACAACACGGCGCCCGGAACGTTCGCGTGTTCGGGTCCGCCGCTCGCGGTGACGCCCGGCCCACGAGCGACGTTGATCTCCTCGTCGAAATGGAGCCCGGCCGAAGCCTGCTGGACTTCGTCGGGCTCTGGCAAGAGCTGGAGGACCTGCTCGGTCTGAAGGTCGATCTGGTCAGCGAGGGCGGGATCAGCCCATACCTGCGCGAACAGATCCTGTCCGAAGCCATCGCTTTGTGAGCAGCCAGCGCGCCTACCTCCTCCACGCTCTCGACGCAATCGACGCCGTAATGGAATACACCCAAGCCGGCCGCGACGCCTTCTTCGCCGATCGGAAGACCCAAGACGCGGTCATCCGCAACATCGAGGTCCTCGGGTAGGCGACCATAGATTGCGCGTCGAAGCGCATGGCACCGCGGCCGGATTGTTGGACGAGCTGCGAACGAAACGCGTCATCGCGCTGAGCGCCCACCGTCAAAGGGAGGGAGGCTTGCCCGTGCTCGACCCGGTTCGGACGTAGCGGTCCGCCGCGTGGCATCGAGGTCCGAAAGTCGCCAATGCAGTGGCGCGGTCCGAGGACACCGGAGAAGCAATAGCGATCGTCCCGGGCGTCGACGTTATCGGCCTTCCGGACCAGCCTCACCAGCCGAGTGAGCTCGCCCAACCTGCTCCGCCGGGGCGGCAGCGCAAGCACCCGCCAAGGTCGTTCCGACCACCCGTCGCCGTGCTGACCTCGGCGGCGACGCGAGCGCCCCAGATTTGCCGAACGGAGAAGCCGGCGCCAACAGCAACTGGCGGTGTCCTTTCGTCCCCGTAAGGGAACGAGCTCACCGAGATGGTCGCAGACATCCTCGTTGTCGAATCCATGTCCGACGACCCCGCCAGGCGCCGGTTCTGCTCCTCGCGGGTCGGGCGCAGGAGAGCGACTGACAACGGCGAATGTCGCGGTGAAGCGCGTGAGCACGGCACCGCACGACACCCCTGGCGGTATCACCGCAGCGATCACTAAGCTGACCGGTGCGATCACTGCTGAGGCGGCGTCGAACTCCAAGCCCTGGTATCGGCAGTCGGCGAGCATCTTCGCGGGGATTGCGCTGCTGGTGTCGTTGGGGTCCCTCGCCGCCAGCATTGTCTACAACACGATGCAGAACCAGACCATGGACCGCCAGCAGTTGGTCACACTGGTGGAAGACCTGGCACAAATTCCTGCCACTCGCGCGCAGATCGCTAACAGCAACAAGTCTCTCTCTGTGCAGCTGAAGCTGTCTGGCGACGAGACCATCCAGGAGGACATTGAGGCCGACGAAGCGGCGCGACTCGTGCGCGGACTGAATTGGAACGTGCCCGCGGCAGAACTCTATCAGGTTGGGCTCGCATATTCCGACGCTAGTCTGCCGACGCTTGCGCTGCACTACCTACAGGCCGGGATCAGGATCGGCTCAGACGAGCAGACTGAGTCCGGCATGTACCGCGCCGAGGCAGGCGTCCTTTACGGGCTGGGCCGACGATTGGCGGCCGCGACCGCGATATCGAAGGCTTATAGCGAGGTGACACTGTCGGGCGGCTTTCCGGCGTCCAGCGTCGACCAGAACCGCATCTTCACCGACCTCTACGCCGCAGAACGGGTATGGACGGCCGACTGCAGCGGAACCGAGGGTTATCTGCGCGACGCAACCGCGCTGCTAGGGAGGCTGTCGCCGGGATCCAGCAGCTTCAACACCGATGAACAGCGGCTGACCAACGATGCCGTGGTCAACCGACTGTGCACGGACGGGCACTCAGCTGATCACACCTCGTCGTCGAAACGAGGTTGACTCACTCGGGAGCGCTCGCGTCACCGCCAAGGTCAGCACGGCGACCGTCATCGGTTGTGCCATCGGCACAGCAGCGGGTGGTGGGACCGGCCTTGACGGTGACTGCGGCTCCCACGCCCGATGGAGCAGGTTGGGCGAGCTCACTCGGCTGGTGACGCTGGTCGGAAGGCTGACGACCCCGACGCCCGGGGCGTTCGCTATTGCCCTCCGGCGCGCTCGGAACGCGCCACTGCATTGGCGACCGAGCGCAAGTCCGCGGCACCCCGCTGTTAGCTGTGAGGCCTACGGCCAGCAAGCGGCCGGAGGCGTGGAAGCAGAAGTCGGATCGATCGAGCCGCCCGCTCATGCTCGAAACGAGCGGCAGAAGCCTAGCGCCGGGACGCCCGGTCGCTTCCGCAATGAGCCGAGGCAAGTCTCGCTCGCTTGGTTCTGCGGCGCAGGGACGTAATACCAGGTGGTATTACGTGCTGCTAGGCTAATCGCATGCGCGTGACGAGCAAAGGACAGGTGACGATTCCGCTGGCGGTGCGGCAGAAGCTCGGGATCGAGCCGGGCTCTGAGGTCGATTTCGAGCTTGATGAGCACGGGGCGCGGCTCGTGCGCGGAGAGACCGCGCGGGGTAAGGCGATCGTGCGGCGGATGCGGGCGCGCGCCACCGTCACGATGAGCACCGATGAGATCATGGCGCTCACCCGCGGCGACAAGTAGCTGGCTGGTGGCCGGTACGCTCGTCGACTCAAACGTGCTGGTGGACCTCTTCACCGAAGATCCTCGCTGGCGCGAGTGGTCTGAAACGCAGCTCGCCGAGGCTTTCGACCATGGGCCGACGCTGATCAACCCGATCGTCTACGCCGAGATCTCGATCTCGTTCGAGCGAATCGAGGAGCTCGAGCAGGCGCTGCCGCCGGAGCTCGAGCGGGAGGCGCTGCCGTGGGAAGCGGCGTTCCTCGCCGGCAAGTGCTTCCTCGAGTACCGGCGACGTGGCGGCGAGAGGCGCTCGCCGTTACCGGACTTCTACATTGGCGCGCACGCTGCGCTGACCGGCCGCGCGCTGCTCACGCGCGACGCTGGCCGCTACCGCTCGTTCTTCCCACGCCTTGAGCTGATCTCGCCGTGACCGCCTGCGCCTACCATCCGGCCACCAGAACGCCTGGGAACCTGCCGCCCACGTCGACCCTGTCGGACGCGCCCGGGCTTTGCCGATGTCCGGCGAATACGATGCCCTGTCGTTGACCGACGCTCTGCCTGTCCGAAGCATGAAGCAGCTCTTCGAGCTTGCGTCGCAACTCGAGCCGCCGTGGCGCGTGGTGAGCAGCGACTTCGACATCGCGCGGCGGCGAGTCGATCTGCGCTTGGGCTTCCGGCGCCAGGTGGCCTCGGTGAATTCGACGCCCTGGGAGGCGCGCCCACATTGCGGGCATCGAATCGCGAACCGGCGGCGTCGCGGCCGCGTCGCTCTGGAGCTGCCCGTCGACTGCGACACCGATCGTGCTCGGTCCCCGCTTGGAGGCGACCCGTCGATCGCGTGGTCAGGCGCCGGGTACGTCGGCGAGGTTGCGTGCGAGCAGCGGGTCGGTGATCGTCCAGTCCCCGCGACGCAGCGCGTTGAGCGATGCCGGTGAGCTCGATCGCGCCGGCGACCGCGGTGTCCTAGCTCCGCTAGGTCGGTGAACCCTTCACGGGCCTGTCATCTTTTCAGGCCGTGATAGCGGCCTGTCTTATCTTGTCCTCGAGGGCGTGCTCGTAGGCGCGCCATGCGCGTGCGAGGGGGTGGTGGTTGGCGATCTCGTCGGGTAGTTGTGGGTCGAGTTCGGCGAGGGAGGGGTTGACGATCCGGACGTGGGTCTTGGTGAAGAAGACGGCGGTCCGTCGGCCGAACGCGGTCAGCTGGTAGCGCTGGGAGCGTGGGATCCGGCGGATCAGGCCTTTGCGGCGTAGGCGCCGCAGGTCGTAGGTCATCTGGCCCGTGCTGTAGTTGGGGATGATCTCGGCTATTTGTGGGCGCAGGGTGCGGTTCGTCAGGCCCGCGAACAGGTGCTGGAAGGAGCACAGGCAGGCGAGCAGCGCCATCACTCTGGGATCACCGAAGTGCAGAGCGGGCGCGGGTTGGCCATCCTTGTCGGTGGATGGCGACACCAGACGCTCGAGCGTCGTGGGGTCCGGCGCGCAGGAGCACGCCTGAAGCTGGGCATCCAAGAGCCGGTCGTTGATGTCATCGCCGATCGTGCGGAGCTGCTGCCATGTGTCGGCGGTCAGCGTGCGGTTCACGCCGAAGTCGTAGGGGTCGTTGACGGTCGTCTCGGTCCTGAGCGCGCGGCCTTCCTTGAAGTACTGCTTGACCTTGGAGTGCCTGTAGTGCGCCTGGATCACCGGCTCGACGCCTTTGGTGATGACCTTCGTTTGGAACCGGCCGGGGGTCCGGCTCGTCACTCTGCGGTCGAAGACGATCTGGACCTTGTCGGGGCGGCCGAGGTCGAGCTGATCGCGGATCGTCTGCTCAAACCACGCACGCCCCGCCTGGGGGCGGTCGAACACGCGGGTGTCGGACAGTTCGAGCTGCCGGACGGAGTAGCGGTAGCCGTAGCGGCCGCGCTCAGCGGCGGTGAATGGCGAGGGAAGCTGACGCATCCACCGGTCGCAGAAGGCGAAGATGTCGCGCTCTGAGAGCGAGTCGCAAATCCCGGTCAGCCGTTCGGACCGGTCGCAGGCGCGAAAGCCGTTATCCAGCGGCTCAAAGTCGATCCCCTCTCGGGCGGCCTGGCGTTTGGCCCACTCATGCCCATTCAGGTAATCCACACGGGATACGACGCATACGCGTTGGTCTTCACAAACGACGGGCCCCACTCGGGATCGAAGAGGTACCAGTAGTAGTGGTTGACGAAGATCGCGTGCCGGGCGAACTCGAAGTGCGGGTGCGCGTCGTGACCGCCGTCGCGCCACCCGCGCCACGCCCACGCCTTCTCCTGCGCGACGCCGAGCATCACCACCCCGGACCGTCGATCGCGTTCGGCCGCTTGCATGTGCGGCCGGGCGACATCCTCCTTCACGTCGCTCTTCTGAAACCGCACGACCGGGATCTCATTGGCCTTCGCGAACTGGTTGACCTCCTCCACATACGCGCGGCCGATCTTCCCGAGGATCGCCGGCGACGGGATCGTCCCACCCACCCGCTCGTTCAAAAACCGCACCAGCTGACCATCGCACTGCAACCGCGGGACGTACCCCGCGAGGAAGATCCGATCGACCGAACGCACCCGCAACGAGACGTGATCGGCGAGTAGGCTTGAGATGGTGGCCACGGCGGTACCTCCAGCGCCCGAAAGGTCGCAAGCCCCCACGAGGGGCTCCAAGCGGGCGCCCATCGCCCGCGATCTAGATCGGAAGGTACCCCGGGCCACCACCCAGCGTCCCGCAAAGACGCCCCCGAGCGAGGGCCAGACCGAACCCCGCCCCACCCCCAAGGTCACCGCGCCGCCCACACCACCGCTCGGCGGTATGAGGCTCGCTCGTTAATCCTAGTGACGTGCGGCGCGGAGCGTCTCGCGGGCGATCAGCATCGTCGAACGGGGGGTGTCCGTCGCCGAGCTCGGCGAGCCCCGCGAGTGTTGCCGGGTCGATTCGGCAGCCGGCGCGCCCGAAGCGCTCGGCGAGCCCGAGCTGCCAGTCGGCGGGGTGATCGGCGTGAGGTGAAGGAAGGAGCCAAACTGGGAGAGGGCGCGGTCGCTGGGGCGAAGAGGTCGTGCTTGCGGTGCTCGATCGAGCCGGCGAACAGATAGCTGACGCGGTCCGAGCGCTGGAAGATCGCGCGCATCTCCTTGGTGAGGCGGTCGGTGCCTCCGAATGGCTGGGCGGGCGCGGCGTCCTCGTCGCTTTCTCCAGCCACCCCTGGCGGTGACGTGGCCCGCTGCTCCGGCAGGCGGCCGACGAGCCACTCTCGTCTGTTTGCGCAGCCCCCGGCCTTGTCCACGGCTGTTTAGAGCCTCTGTCTCTGCTGACCCACATCAGCCCCGCACGCTTGGCAATTACGGGTGCGCTGCCAGCAGCGCGACCACGCGCTGCGATCCGGCTGACCAGACCATTGCCACTGAAGTGTCCAGCCACACCGGATACGACATTCGCGGAGATAAATGCATCCAGCTCAAGGTTGGGCATAAGGTTTTGTCGCTCTGAGGCCGATAACAGCCGGAGCGACGGGATTCGAGACATCCCGCGGATGAGGAGACAGGCGAATGAGAAGACGAGAAGCGGTGCTCGCGCTGACAGCTTCGGCTCTCGTCGTCCTGGCGCTGCTCACCGTATTCGCGATCGAGCTGTCGAATACCCAGGCGAAATCCAAGCAGGACGTCGAGAGCCGCGTGCACGAGCGCGGCGTGCTGGCAGCAGCGCTGATCGACAGCCTCTTCCAATCGGTGCAGCAGGCAATCCCCAAGGACCAACACGCTTACGGCGGGCTGACGGTGAGCACGCGGGCGATGAATCGGGCCCGCGGCGATAACGCCTACGTCGCGTTACTCGACGCCCGCGGAAACGTGATCGCCCACTCAGGAGGTTTCACCGCCCAAGCGCGAGCGGATGTCGCCGGGTCGGCAGCGGTGGCCCTGGTTCGCGCCGGCCATCCGTATGGGCTGGGAAACCTCGTCCCTTACGGTAGGGCGGGCGCGATCGAGCTCGCCGTGTCGTTCCCGACGGCCTTCGGCCCGCGCACGCTGCTGACCGCCTTCGCCCCTCGCGCGCTCGGGTTCTTCATCACGTCGGACCTCCGCAAGATCCCAGGAGTCACAGGTGCGCACAACTATCTGATCGACGGCCACGACACGGTGCTCGCGTCGACCAATCCGGCGATCCCGGCAGGGTACGTCTTCCGCCAGCCGGGGCAAGTGCGCGCGCTCGGGCTCAGCTCGGGTGATCGCGACGGCCACTACTACGACCAGGTCCGGCTACCGAACTCGACCTGGCGGCTCGTGCTCGCGGCTCCCAACGGTCCCCTGTTCGCGAGCGTGTCGGGGCTGCGCAAATGGGTGCCGTGGATGATCTTCGCGGCGTTCGCACTAGTTGCCATCGCTGCCCTCGTGCTCGGCCGCCGCGCGCTCAAGTCCGCGGAGGAGGTTCGGGAGGCCGGCGCCCGGCTCGCCGTCGTCAACGCCGAGCTCGAGTCGACCAACGAGGCACTGGAGCGGCGAGCAAGCGAGCTCGCCCGATCGAACGCCGAGCTCGAGCAGTTCGCCTCGATCGCCTCGCATGATCTCCAGGAGCCGCTGCGGAAGGTTCGCACCTTCACCCAGCGCGCGGCCACGATCGAGGCGGATCGGCTGTCCGAGCAGGGCCGCGACTACCTCCAGAGGGCGAACTCCGCCGCTGAGCGGATGCAGAAGCTGATCGAGGACCTGCTCAAGTTCTCACGCGTGGCGACGCACGGACGGCCGTTCGCCCCGGTCGACCTCTCGCAGGTGACGCGCGAGGTGCTCGACGACCTCCAGGCGCAGGTCGATGGCTCCGGCGCGGTCCTCCGCGTCGGTGCGCTGCCGACGATCAGCGCCGACCCGATGCAGATGCGCCAGCTGATGCAGAACCTGATCTCGAACGCGATCAAGTTCCGCCGCACAGGGGTCACGCCCGAGATCTCGATCGCCTCGACCGTCGCCGACGGGCGGGTCCGGCTCGAGGTGTGCGACAACGGGATCGGCTTCGAGCCGCGGTACCGAAGCCGCATCTTTCGCGTGTTCGAGCGACTCCACGGGCGGGGCGAGTATCCGGGCACCGGAATCGGGCTCGCGCTGTGTCGCAGGATCGTCGAGCGCCACGGCGGCAACGTGGTAGCCGACTCGGAGCCGGACGCAGGCGCTACGTTCACCGTGACGCTCCCGATCCATCAACGCGACGAGGTCCTCGTCGCCGCCGGATATCACGACCACGGCGAGGGCGCTCAATCCGCCGCATGGAAAGAGGCCGCCGATGTCCGGGCATGAGCCTCAGTTCAAGCCCGTGACGATCCTGCTCGCCGACGACGACGAGGAGGATCGCGAGCTCGCGCGCGATGCGCTGCAGGATTCGAAGCTGGCGAACGAGATGAGGTTCACAGTCGACGGTCAGGACCTGATGGATTACCTACGTCGCGAGGGGCGCTATGCGGATCCCGCCGTCGACGCGCCGCGGCCCGGGATCATCCTGCTCGACCTGAACATGCCCAAGAAGGACGGGCGCGAAGCGCTTGCGGAGATCAAGGCCGACGCGGACCTGCGCCGGATCCCCGTGGTCGTGCTGACGACCTCGAGTGACGAGCAGGACGTGCTGCGCAGCTACGACCTCGGCGTCAACTCGTTCATCACCAAACCCGTCACCTTCGCCGGTCTGGTCGAAGCGATGAGCGCGTGGTCGCGCTACTGGTTCGAACTCGTCGAGTTGCCCCTCAACGGGTTCGGCGACGAGGCAGCGTGACCGAGCCGGTGAGAGTCCTACTGGTCGAGGACGACGAGGATGACTACCTGATCACGCGCGACATGCTCGCCGGGCAGGAGCGCGCCCGTTTCGCGCTCGAGTGGTGCGTCTCCTACGACGAGGCGCTCGAGGCGATCGGCCGGCGGGCGCACGACGTCTACCTGATCGACTACCGGCTCGGCCGACACACCGGCCTCGAGCTGGTCCGGGAGGGGTTCGCGACGCGCCCGCGGGCGCCCGTGATCATCCTCACCGGGCAGAGCGACTATGAGATCGATCTCGAGGCGACGGCACTCGGGGTGACCGACTACCTCGTCAAGCAGGATCTGGATCCCGCCGGACTGGAGCGCTCGATCAGGTATGCGATCAGTCACCAGCGCGCGCTGGCTGACCTGATTCGGAGCGAGGAGCGCTACGCCCTGGCGGTGCGCGCCGCGAACGACGGCATCTGGGACTGGGATCTGCGCACCGACCGGATCTACTTCTCGCCGCGCTGGCACGCGATCCTCGGTCAGCCCGAGCGCGCGGAAGACGAGGGTCCCGCCGTCTGGTTCGACCTCGTGCACGCCGACGATCTACTGCGCCTGCGCGCCGCGATCGACGCGCATGTTGCCGGCCAGACGCCGCACCTGGAGTCCGAGCACCGGATGCGCCACGCCGACGGCACTTGGCGCTGGGTGCTCAGCCGCGGCTTGGCGATCCGCGGCAGCGACGACGAGGTGACGCGGATGGCGGGGTCGTTGTCGGACATCACCGATCGCCGCAGCGCCGAGATCCGGCTCCAGCACGACGCGCTACACGACGCGCTCACCGGCCTCCCCAACCGGGCGCTGTTCATGGACCGCGTGGATCAGATCGTTCGCCGCACGTCGCGCGAGCCGGGCTCCGGCTGTGCGGTCCTGTTCATCGACATCGACCGCTTCAAGCTCGTCAACGACAGCCTCAGCCACGCCGTCGGCGACCACCTGCTGGTCGCGCTTGCGGGAAGGGTCGCGGGCGTGCTCCGGCCCGGGGACACCGTCGCGCGGATCGGCGGCGACGAGTTCACGATCCTGCTCGACGGCGTCGTCAGCGAGCCTGAGGCGACGCTTGTCGCCGGGCGTGTCAAGGACGCGCTCGGTCAGGCGTTCATCGTCGACGGCCACGAGCTGATCGTCACGGCAAGTATCGGCATCTCGCTGGCGTCGGTGCACATGAGCTCTTCGGAGCTCCTGCGCAACGCCGACATCGCGATGTACGACGCCAAGCGACGCGGTCGCGCATGCTGCGCCTTGTTCGACGAGAGCATGCATCGCCGGATCGTCGATCGCCTCGAGCGAGAGAACGATTTGCGTCACGCCGTCGAGCATTCGCTCCTGGAGATCCACTACCAACCGATTGTCGATCTCGCGACCGGCAGGATCGCGGCGCTGGAGGCGCTCGCCCGCTGGCCCAGCGAATGGCCTGAGGTGGCTCCGCTCGACTTCATCCCGATCGCGGAGGAGACGGGGGTGATCGGCCCGTTGGGCCTGCACGTGCTGCGGACCGCCCTCGATTCGCTCGCGCGCTGGCGCCGCGCCGGCTTGGTGGACGACGGCGTGCGCATGAGCGTGAACGTCTCCGCCCGCCAGCTCGAGGACCCGAGCCTGCCGGCCAGCGTGCGCGCTGCGATCGCCGCCGCCGGCCTCGACGGGGACGCACTGCGGCTCGAGATCACCGAGAGCACGCTGATGCAGGAGCCCGAACGGATGCAGCAGATCGTCTCGGAGGTATGCGCGACCGGCGCCGGGCTGCACCTCGACGACTTCGGCACCGGGTACTCGTCGCTGGCGGCGCTGCACCAATTCCCGGTCGACGCGCTGAAGATCGACCGGAGCTTCGTCGGGTCGATCGGCGCCGTCGGCGGCGGCAGCGACGTGATCGTGCGCTCCACCGTCGCGCTGGCCCACAGCCTCGGGCTGCACGTGATCGCCGAAGGGATCGAGAACCCGAATCAGCTTCAGCGGCTGCGGACACTTGGATGCGAATACGGCCAGGGATACCTGTTCTCGAGGCCGCTGACGGCGCTGGACATGCAGTCGCTACTACTCGCCTGGTCGCCACCGACGGCGGCGGCCCTCGGTGACCACGTGGCGCGGTAGGGGTGGGCGAGGCGTCGGAGGGCGAACCGCGGGGGTGCGCTTAGAATCAGCCGCTCGTGGATGACGCCGAGATTTCGTTTGATGAGCGGGGCCTTGTTCCCTGCGTGATGCAGGATTGGCGCACGGGCGAGGTGCTGACGCTCGCGTACGTGAACGCCGACGCGCTGCGGCTTACACGCGAGACTGGCGAGATGCACTTCTACAGCCGCTCGCGCGAGGAGCTGTGGCACAAGGGCGCCACGTCCGGGAACACGATGGCTGTCAAGGCGATCCGCTACGACTGCGACGGCGACGCGCTGCTGGCGCTCGTCGAGCCGCGCGGCCCTGCTTGCCACACCGGCGAACGCAGCTGCTTTTACCGGGGGCAGCTCGATCCGGCCGCTCCCCACGAGGTCCTGCCGACGCTCGAGCGTACGATCGCGGCGCGGGCGGCGGCTCGGCCAGACGGGTCCTACACCGCGGCGCTGCTCGCCGAGCCGGCGCGGATCGGCGCGAAGGTTCAGGAGGAGGCCGAGGAGGTAGCCCGAGCCGCCAGGGAGGAGTCCGGCGAACGCGTAGCCGAGGAGGCCGCCGATGTCCTCTATCACCTCACGGTGCTCCTGCGCAGCCGCGAGCTGACGCTCGCCGACCCTGAGCAGGTGCTCGATGGCCGTAGCCGGCAGTGACGTCGCACCGGTGCTCACGCCGTCGCTCGAACAGGTCCGAGAGCTCGCGCGCGAGCACAACCTGATCCCGGTCCGCGAGACGTTCATCGACGACTGCGAGACGCCGGTGTCGGCGTTCCTGAAGCTGCGCGGAGATGGACCGGCATTCCTACTCGAATCGGCCGAGCGGGGCCGGGTCGGCCGCTACTCGTTCATCGGCTTCCGCCCCCGAAAGGTGCTGCGGTGGTCGCTGGGGGACGCGGGCGACCCGTACGCGCTCGCGGCTGCCGAGCTCGGCCGCTACCGGCCGGCCCCGCTCTCGCCGGATCTGCCGTTCTCGGGAGGAGCGGTTGGCGTGTTCGCCTACGATCTGGTGCGCACGGTCGAGCCCCTCGGCGAGCCGAACCCCGATCCGGTCGGTGTGCCCGATCTGGCCCTGATCCTGACCGATACGCTGGTCGTGTTCGACCACCTCAAGCACACCGTCACCGTGCTCGCGAACGTGTATACCGAGGACGACCTCGAGGCGTCCTACGCGGCTGCGGTCGAGACGATCGCCGAGGTGCGCTGGCGCCTGTCGGGCCCGGTCCCGCGACCTGCACGCCCGCCCGAAGCGGGCCGCACGGTGCCCGAGCTGGTGTCGAACATGACGCGCGAGCAGTTCGAGGCGATGGTGTCTCGGATCATCAAATACATCTACGCGGGCGACGCGTACCAGGTCGTCCCGTCGCAGCGGTGGTCGGGCCCAGTCCCGGTCGACGCGTTCTCGATCTATCGCGGCCTGCGCGTCGTGAACCCGAGCCCGTACATGTACTTCCTCGACTTCGGCGACTTCGAGGTCGCCGGCGCGAGCCCCGAGCCGCTGATCACCGTCACCGGCAGGCACGTCCTGACACGGCCGATCGCGGGCACCCGCCCCCGCGGCGCGAGCGCGGACGAGGATCGCCGGATGGCCGAGGAGCTGCTCGCCGATCTCAAGGAGCGCGCGGAGCACGTGATGATGGTGGACCTCGGACGCAACGACCTCGGGCGCGTCTGCGAGTACGGCACCGTCGCGGTCGAGGAGTTCATGGCGATCGAGCATTACAGCCACGTCATGCACATCGTCTCGAGCGTGACCGGAACGCTGCGGCCGGGGATCGGTGCGCTTGACGCGTTGCGTTCGGTGCTGCCCGCGGGCACGCTCTCGGGTGCGCCGAAGGTGCGGGCGATGCAGATCATCGACGAGCTCGAGCCGGTCAAACGCGGCGGCTACGGCGGCGCGATCGGATGGATCAGCTACACCGGCGACCTCGACACCTGCATCCATATCCGTACCGTCGTCGTCAAGGACGGCGTCGCGCACGTTCAGGCCGGCGGCGGCACCGTCGCGGACGCCAAGCCGGCCTACGAGTACCGCGAGTCGGTGGCGAAGTCGAAAGCCGTGATGCAGGCGATCGCGGTCGCGGCAGGGCAGCCGGACTGGGCCTAGTCGCGTGGGCGCCCGCGCGGCCGGTGCCCGGCGGCCCGCGTGGCCGGCGCCCGGCGGCCCGCGTGGCCGGTGCCCGGCGGCCCGCGTGGCCGTTGCCTGGCGGCCCGCGTGGCGAGTGCCTGGCCGCCCGCGCGGCCGGTGCCTGGCGGCCCGCGACTTGGCTCCGGGGTGGCGACCGGGGGGGCCGTGATGAAAATCCGCTGACCCTGAGGCTGTCGCAAAACCCGGGCGGTTTGGGTGAATGCGATGACTCCTAAGCTCCCGGGGCGGCTCGGTTGGCCTGGGTGCGGCGTCCGCCATCGTCGTCGTGGGGGACCTGGTCGAGTAACTGCCGAAATAGTCCGGTTACTCGACCAGGTTCGTCGAGCGAGCGCGTTTCGGGTGATCCGCCATGTCCGCCACGGCGAATTCCCCCCTTGGCGGCCCCAACTCACTTTCCTACAACGATCGGCGGTCACGGACGATTTTGCGACACCCACCCCTCAGCGAATTTTCAGCACGACCCGCGCGCAGCGTCGGGCCCGAAGGCGTTCGACGTTCGCTCGATGGGCGGGCACCCCTGGCCCGCGGGCCGTTACCGTTCTCCACCTCGTGCGCGTCCTCGTCGTCGACAACTACGACAGCTTCACCTACAACCTGGTGCAATACCTCGGTGAGCTGGGGGCCGAGGTTGAGGTCGTGCGGAACGATCGCGCGTCCGTCGAGGAGCTGCTGGTGCGCGGATACGACCGGGTGATCGTTTCGCCCGGCCCTTGCACGCCCAACGAGGCAGGGATCTCGCTGGAGGCGGTTCGGCGGTTCCCGCTGGCGCGGATTCCGACGCTCGGGGTCTGTCTCGGACACCAGGCGCTCGTACAGGCGTGGGGCGGCAAGGTGATCCAGCACCGGCCGATCCACGGCAAGACGTCGGACATCGAGCACGACGGGCGCACGATCTTCCGTGGTCTGAAGACGCCGCTCACGGTCGGGCGCTACCACTCGCTGGTGGCCGATCCGCAGCTGCCCGAGGTGCTCGAGCGCAGCGCCTTCGGCGGCGAGGTCGTGATGGGCGTCCGCCACCGGGAGCTCCCGGCCGAGGGCGTTCAGTTCCATCCCGAGTCGGTGCTGACCGAGCAGGGTCGCGAGCTGCTGGGCAACTTCCTCGATCTGGAGCCGCAGTGAGCGAGCAGCTGCTGACCGGCGCGATCGACGCGCTCGCCTCGGGCCGGGATCTGAGCCTCGAGGACGCGGCGGCGGTGCTGTCGGAGATCATGGCGGGCGAGGCGAGCGAGGTCCAGATCGCGGGATTCCTGATCGCGCTGCGGACCAAAGGCGAGACCATCGACGAGCTGGCGGGCCTCGCGCACACGATGCGCGGGCTCGCGGCCCGCGTCAACGTCGACCGCGACGACCTCGTCGACACCGCGGGCACGGGCGGCGGCCGCCAGACGTTCAACGTCTCGACGACGGCGGCACTGATCGCCGCGGGCGCGGGATGCACCGTCGCCAAGCACGGCAACCGCTCGGCGACCGGCCTGTCGGGCTCCGCCGACGTGCTCGAGGCGCTCGGAGCTCGGATCGACCTCGGTCCCGACGACGTCGCTCGCTGCATCGAGGAAGTTGGGTTCGGGTTCATGTTCGCGCCCATCCACCACCAGGCGACGCGGTACGTGGTGCCCGTTCGCAAGCAGCTCGGAGTTCGAACGATCTTCAATTTCCTCGGACCGCTGACCAACCCTGCCGGCGCTACCAGGCAGCTGATCGGCGTGTCGGACCCGGCGTACCTCGAGACGCTCGCCGGTGCGCTCGTACGGCTCGGCGCCGAGCGCGCGCTGGTTGTCAGCAGCGAGGACGGCCTTGACGAGCTTTCGATCTCGGCTGCCACGGCGGTCGTCGAGGTCACCGCGACCGGGACTCGCCGCTACACCGTCCGCCCCGAGGATTTCGGCCTCGAGCGGGCGCCGCTCGAGGCGGTCAGCGGCGGGACCCCGGAGCAGAACGCGCAGACCGCCAGACGGATCCTGGCCGGCGAGGTCGGCGCGCCGCGCGACATCGCGGTGCTGAACGCCGGCGCGGCGATCTACGCCGGCGGCGTGGCCGACACGCTCGTGGCCGGGGTCCGCGCCGCGGAGGAGGCGATCGACACCGGCGCGGCGGCCGATGCGCTCGAACGCTTCGTCCTGCGCACGCGAGAGCTGGCGCTTGCATGAATGCGCTTGAGCGGATCGTGTCCGCCACGCGCGAAGACGTGGGCCGGCGCCGGCTCGACGTGCCGGTCGCCGAGCTCGAGCGCCGTCTGGAGCAGCGCAGCCGGGAGCTGCGGCCGTTCGCTTCGGCGCTGGCGCGTCCTGGACTGTCCGTGATCGCCGAGCACAAGCGTCACTCGCCGTCCGCCGGAGCGATCCGGGAGGGCCTTGCGATCGAGGCGGTCGTCGAGGCCTATCAGCGCGGCGGGGCAGCGGCGCTCTCGATCCTGACCGAGGGGCCGAGCTTTCATGGCTCGCTTTCGGATCTGCAGGCCGCGCGCGGCGTCACAACGCTGCCGCTGCTGCGCAAGGACTTCATCGTCGACCCCTACCAGGTCCCCGAGTCGCTCGCCGCGGGCGCCGATGCGATCCTCCTGATCGTCGCCGCGCTGAGCAGTACCGAGCTCTCGACCCTGCACGGCTCGGCGCGCGCGCTCGGACTCGCCGTGCTGGTCGAGGTCCACGACGAGAACGAACTCGACGTGGCGATCGCGATCGGCGCCGAGATCGTTGGAATCAACAACCGCGACCTAACCACGCTGAAGGTCGACACGCGGCGTACGTACGCGTTGCTTCCGCGCCTGCCGGCCGACGCGACAGTGGTCGCCGAGTCCGGGTTCAGCACGCGGGCAGAGCTCGAGGAGCTGGAGCGCGCGGGTGTCGACGCCGTCCTCGTGGGTGAGGCGCTGATGCGCTCGGTCGAGATCGAGTCGGCCTGCCGGGCACTCGTGGGCGACCCCATATCGCCGCTTTAAGTGCAGTTCAGCGCTCATCTGCACACTTGCGCGGCTGCATGAAGTCAATCCTGCGCTCACCGCTCGTGTCCGCGACCGTCGGCGGGCTCGCCATGGCCGGCGTGCTCATGGCGCTAGGCGTGACCGGCCGCCGAACGACGACGACCGTGGTCGAGGAGGCACCGCTGGCCGCGTCGTCTGCCTCCGACGCGAACACTGGGCTGACGCCATATGAGATCTACGAGCGCGATGCGCCCAGCGTCGTGTTCGTGCGCGCCGACGTGGACCCGAGCGGCGATGACCCATTCGAGCCGTCGACCGCGCCGCAGACGAGCGTCTCGACCGGGTCGGGATTTGTTCTCGACAGGCGGGGAGACATCCTCACCACCTACCACGTGGTCGCGGGAGCGGGCCCCGGCGATATCTCGGTGGAGTTCGAGCACGGTGTGACGAAGGTGGCGCAGCTCGTCGGCGAGGACCCGAGCCACGATCTGGCGATGCTCCGGGTCTCGGGGCGGGGGCTGGGTGTCGCGCCGCTACCGCTCGGCGATTCCGCCTCGACCAGGGTCGGTGATCCGACTCTCGCGATCGGTAACCCCTTCGGCCTTGACCGAACCCTGACCAGCGGAATCGTCTCGGCGCTGCAACGACAGATCACGGCGCCGGACGGCTTCACGATCGACAACGTGATCCAGACCGACGCTCCGCTCGACCTCGGCGCCTCGGGCGGCCCGCTGATCGACGCTGCCGGCCGGGTGATCGGAATCAGCTCACAGCTCGAGACAAGTACCGGCGGGATACCCGTCGGGTTCGCGGTTCCGAGCAATACGGCGAGGGCGCTGCTCCCGCGGCTCGAGGGCGTCGCCGCGGCGACGCCGGCCTATCTCGGCCTTGCGGGGGCGACGATCCACCGGCGGCGTGGTCGACCTGACGGTACTGCGCGGCGGTAGGGTCGAGACGATCGGGGTCACGCTCGTTGGCGGCCCGGCCGCCAAGTGACTCCGGGCGCGAACCCTGACTCGGCCGTACGATGTCGGTGTGACCAACCCCGGCGTGCCGAAGATCAAGTTCTGCGGTATCACGACGCGTGGCGATGCCGAGCGCGCGCTGTCGGTCGGCGCCTGGGCGATCGGCCTGAACTTCTGGCAGCGGTCGGCTCGGCGCTGCGATCCTGGCACCGCCGCGGAGATCGCAGCCGCACTCAAGCGGCGCGTCGAAGTGGTGGGCGTGTTCGTCAATCCGACGCTCGACCAGGTCACCGCAACCGCGGAGGCCGTCGGCCTGACGATGATCCAGTTCCACGGCGACGAAGGCCCCGCGTTCTGTGCTGAGGCTGCGCGACGCACCGGCTGCAAGGTGATCAAGGCGGCACGAGTGCGAAGCGGCGCCGACATCCAGACGCTGGCCACCTTCCACGTCGACTACCACCTGCTCGACAGTTACGTGCCCGGAGAGCGCGGTGGCACGGGCGAGACGTTTGCGTGGGAGCTCGCGCGGGCGCGCCGCAGCCGCGTGCCGTTGATCCTGAGCGGCGGGCTGACGCCTGAGAACGTCGCCGACGCGATCCGCGCCGTGCGCCCGTTCGCCGTCGACGTGGCGAGCGGGGTCGAGTCAGCGCCGGGGCGCAAGGACCTCGCCAAGATGCAGGCCTACGCGACCGCGGTCGCGGAGGCGTTCCCGGCCGCCTCAGCGCCCGAGGCGACGACCACGCCAGCCGCGTTGTCGCCCGAGGCTCTCGCGTGAGCACGGTCGAGCACAGATTCGGTCCGTACGGCGGTCAGTACGTGCCGGAGACGCTGATGCCCGCGCTCGAGGAGCTCGAGCGGGCATGGATCGAAGCGCGAGACGACCCCGGCTACCGCGCCGAGCTTGACGCTCTCCTCCACGACTACGTCGGGCGCCCCACCCCCCTCTACCACGCGCGCCGCCTGAGCGAGGTCGCCGGGCATCCGGTCTACCTCAAGCGTGAGGACCTCAATCACACCGGCGCGCACAAGATCAACAACGCGCTCGGCCAGGCGCTGCTCGCCGTCCGGATGGGGAAGCGGCGGATCATCGCCGAGACCGGCGCGGGCCAGCACGGCGTCGCGACCGCGACGGCGTGCGCGCTGCTCGGGCTCGAGTGCGTCGTCTACATGGGAACCGAGGACATGCGCCGCCAGCAGCCCAACGTCGCGCGGATGGATCTCCTCGGAGCGCGCGTCGAGCCTGTGGAAGCGGGTGCCCGGACGCTCAAGGAGGCGGTCTCCGCGGCGATCCGCGACTGGGTGACCAACGTCGCCACGACGCATTACATCATCGGCTCGTGCGTCGGTCCGGCGCCGTACCCGGCGCTGGTTCGCGACCTGCAGCGGGTGATCGGAGACGAGGCGCGGGCGCAGGTGCTCGAGCGCTGTGGGCGGCTGCCTCAGCGCGTGATCGGATGCGTCGGCGGCGGCTCGAACTCGATCGGCATCTTCACGCCGTTCGTCGAGGACCCCGAGGTCGCGCTGGTCGGCGTCGAGGCGGCAGGGGAGGGGCTCGCCGGCGGTCGTCATGGGGCGCCGCTGACTGCGGGTGGCCGACCGGGAGTGCTGCACGGAGCGTTCTCCGCGGTAATGCAGGACGAGGACGGGCAGATCCTCGAGGCGCACTCGATCTCGGCGGGGCTCGATTACCCGGGGAGCGGCCCCGAGCATGCTTGGCTGCGAGACTCCGGTCGGGCGCGATATTTCGCGGTCACCGACGAGCAGGCGCTGGAGGCGTTTGCTCGCACCGCGCGGCTCGAGGGGATCATCCCCGCGCTCGAGTCCGCGCACGCGCTCGCGTGGACGCTCTCTGCCGGACCCAGCGAACTCGATCTGGTCTGCCTCTCGGGCCGCGGTGACAAGGATCTCGCCGAAGCGATAACCAAGCTCGAGGGCGCCGGATGATTGCGCCCGAGCACGCCCGCGAGCGCGCGGCGCCCTCGGGGATCGACAGGATCGCCGAGGCGTTCGAGGCCGCCCGCGCCGACGGCCGCCGCGCTGCGCTGATGCCGTACATGATGGGCGGTTTCCCCGACCTTGATCGTTCGCGCGAGATCGCGCTTGCTTACACCGACGCGGGAGCTGACCTGATCGAGCTCGGCATCCCGTTCTCCGATCCGCTCGCCGACGGGCCGGTTATTCATGCGGCGGGGACCGCGGCGTTGCGTGCCGGAGTGCGCCATCCTGACGTGCTCGAGATCGCCGGCGCGATCTCGGCTCGCGTCCCGGTCGTGGTCATGTGTTACGCGAACCCGATCTACGCGCGCGGCCTCGACCGGTTCGCCGACGCGCTCGCTGCCAGCGGCGCCAGCGGCCTGATCGTTCCCGACCTGCCACACGAGGAGGCGCCCGAGCTCCTCGACGTGTGCGACCGGCGCGGGCTCGCGCTCGTCCCGCTCGTAGCCCCGACAACTCCCGCTGCGCGCCTGGCGCGGATCGGCGAACGCGCCCGCGGTTTCCTGTACACGGTCTCGCTGACGGGGACGACGGGGGAACGGGCTGGGCTCGCCGAAGGCTTGGCCGCGGTCATCTCACGCGCCAAGGCTCACACCAGCGTTCCGGTCGCGGTCGGGTTCGGAATCGCGACACCCGAGCAGGCAGCCGCCGCCGCGGACGCCGGCGCCGACGGGGTGATCGTCGGTTCTCGGCTGGTGCGCGCCGCGGCCGAGTCCACCGACCCCGCGGAAGCGGTGCGCGACCTCGTCCTCGCCCTCGGGCGGGCGCTCCGTTAGCATCCGGCCCCAATGGTCGTTCTTTTCACCACCGTCGCCGGGCTCTGCTTATGGATCGTGCTGTGGGCGCTCGGGCTCAAAGCCCTCGTCGGGATCAGCCTGGTCCTGTTCCTGGTCGGCTGCGCGATCGGCATCCAGCAGATGCTGTCGTACCTGCCAGGCCGCCGCGAGTAGCGCGGGCCGGCACCGAATGCGAATGCGTGACCGGGTCCTGACCGGGGCCGCCTGCGTAGCGCTCGCGGCTCTCCTGACCGCGTGCGGGACTACCGCGGCGACGACTACCACGATCACCGGCACCACGCTCACGATCTACTCGAGCCTGCCGCTGCAAGGCCCCTCGCCCGAGAACTTGGAGGCGCAGGACGTGTCCGATGCGGAACGACTCGCGCTCCAGCAGGCGGGCGGCAAGGTCGGCCGCTACACGATCGACTTCGTGTCGCTGAACGATGCGACGAGCGCAGGATGGAGCCCCAAGCTGATCGCGGCCAACGCCCGCACCGTGATCCAGCGCGCCGACGCCGCCGCCTACATCGGCGAGATCGATCAGAACGCCTCCGCCCAGTCGATCCCGATCACCAACGCCGACCAGCTACTCGAGGTCAGTCCTTACGACACGGCGATCGGCCTGACCGAGGCGACGCCGGCGGTCGCGGGATCGCCGAATATCTTCTACCAGTCGCTCAGCACCAACGGACAGACCTTCGGCCGCGTCGTTCCCAACGACACGTATCAGGCGAAGGCACAGCTACAGGTGATGAAGAGCGTCGGCGTCAAGAAGCTGTTCATCGTCGACGACGGCGGGGGCTACGGCGACGCGATCGCGCTCGCGGTCGAACAGGATGCCTCCGCGGACGGGATCACCGCACTCGCGCCGCAGAGCTCGAGCGCCGGTCTGTCTCAGAAGATCGCCGCGTCGGGAGCGGATGCGATCTTCTACGGCGGCGTCGCGAGCGCCGCCGCCGTGCAGCTCTTCAACGGAGCGATTGGCGCCGACCCCCACCTGAAGCTGTTCGGTCCCGGCGGCCTTTACGCGACCTCGTTCGCCTCGGGACTCTCTCCTGCCGCGCAGCATGCGACCTACCTGAGCGAGCCGGGGGAGACGACCAACGAGCTTCCGTCCGCGGGCAAGCAGTTCCTTGCGGCATTCAAGGCCGCGTATCACCACGTGCCCTGGACGCAGGCGATCTTCGGCTACGCGGCGATGCAGGCGGTGCTGAGCGCGCTGCGTGGGTCCGACCACGGCGCGGACGCAAACAACCGCGGGGATGTCGTGTCCGATTTCCTCGCGACCAGGAAACAGAGCTCCGCGCTCGGGACCTACTCGATCGACAAGAGCGGCGACACCTCGCTCGCGCCGTACATCTTCAGCCGGGTCAAGCGCGGCAAGCTGGTTGTGTTCAAGGGCCTGATCGTGCCCTGAAGGCGAGTGGGGTTGTGCGCGCCCGCCTGACTGTCCTCGCGCTCGCAGGGCTTGCGGCGATCGCGGCGCTCGCCGGCTGCGACGGCGGGTCGCCGGGAGGCGGCCGGATCTCGGGCCGCACGCTGACGATCTATGCGAGCCTGCCCGAGCAGGGTCAGTGGAGCTCTGAGGCGCTCGCGGTCAACCAGGGAGCGGAGCTCGCGATGACGCAGATCCACGCCAGGATCGGCAGGTACAGGATCGCCTATGTGCTGCTGGACGACTCGACTGCAAAGGCGGGAACGTGGGTCCCGGACCTGATCGCCAACAATGCTCAGGCAGCCGCCGCGGACAAGTCCACGATCGGCTACCTCGGCGAGTTCAACCCGGACGCCAGCGCGATCTCGATCCCGTTTCTCAACCGCGCCGGCATCCCGCAGATCAGCCCCGCCGACGGCGCCGCCGGATTGACCACGGCGACCCCCGGGGCGTTCCCCGGTGAGCCAGAGAAGTACTACCCGACCGGCACCCGTACGTTCGCTCGCGTCGTGCCCAGCGCCGGCGTCGAGGCGGTCGCGCAGGTTCGCCTGCAGGTCGACCTCGGATGCGCCGAGACGTATGTGCTCGACGACGGGACCGTGTACGGAGCGGACCTCGCAAACATCTTCCAGCACGACGCCGGCCCCGCGGGGCTGAAGATCGCCGGCCTGCAGGGCTATGCGGGGACGGCAAGCACCAGCTATAGCGCGCTTGTCTCGAGTGTGGCCGCCAGCGGCGCGGACTGCGTCTTCCTCAGCGCGGTCGCGGAGTCGGGCGCAGCGGTGCTGAGCACCGCGATCGGGGCCGCCCTGCCCCGGGCGAGGATCTTCGCCTCCGACGGCGTGGCCAACGACTCCTACCTCGACCCGGCCCAGGGCGGCATCCCGCTCGGCCTCGACCGCCGCGTCTACATCACCCTCGCGCCGCTCGCCCAGATGGCCTATCCGCCTGTCAGCCGCGCGTTCTTCGGCGCGTACAGGCAGCGCTACGGGGCGGCGCAGCCTTACGCCATCTACGGCTACGCGGCGATGAGCTTGATGCTCGCCGCGATCGACCGGGCCACCGATCACGGCCGGCGAGTCGCTGATCGTGCCGCAGTGCTGGGGGCCATCTTCGGCACCCGGGACCGCCACAGCGTGCTCGGCACCTACAGCATCGACAGTGACGGCGACACAACGCTGCGTCAGTACGGCGCGTACCGGATCGCGGCAGGGCGCCTGATTTTCATGCGCACACTCGAGGGTTAGTTTCGGGTTAGGGCGTTCGGGCGTCTCGTCCGGCTGGCGTGCTGAGATTAAGCTGTGAACCGCCTGTGACTGGGGTTGTCTACAGAGGCGTCGGATTCACCAAATAGAAGAGGGGTGGTCGAGTTGGTCGCACGTAGGAAAGCCGGGATCTTTCTCGTTGGTGCGCTGGTAACGCTTGCCGGTTGCGGCAGCAGCAGCACCACGCCGAGCAATACAACACCGAAGCCGGCGTCTTCCGGCGGGAAGACTGTCGACATCTACTCGAGTCTGCCGTTGCAGGGCTCGTCGAACGCGCAGACCATCCCGATGGTCAACGGCATCAAGCTCGCTCTGTCGCAGGCCGGCGGCAAAGCGGGACCGTGGACGGTCAACTACCAGTCGCTAGACGACTCGACCGCGGCCGCGGGAAAGTGGGACCCGACGAAGACGGGGGCCGACGCGCGCCAAGCCGCCTCCGACCCGAAGACCGTCTACTACATCGGCGAGTTCAACTCGGGCGCCAGTGAGGTCTCGATTCCGATCCTCAACGACGCAGGGATCCCGCAGGTCAGCCCTGCGAACACCTATGTCGGGCTGACGACCAACCTGCCGGGTAGCGCGCCAGGCGAGCCGGGCAAGTACTACCCGACCGGAAAGCGCACGTATCTGCGGATCGTGCCAATCGACTCGATCCAGGCGGCCGCCGACCTGATCGCGATGAAGCAGGCCGGCTGCACCAAGATCGCGGTGGCCAACGACAAGGAGGCATACGGCCAGGGCCTCGCAACGCTGCTGGGCCTCGAGAAGGGCTACTACGGCGACACGATCGTCGGCGACACCGGGATCGACCCGACGCAGCCGAACTTCCGTTCGTATGCGGCGACGATCAAGGGGGAGGGAGCCGACTGCTTCTTCTTCGCCGGGATCGTCTCCAACGGCGCCGTCCAGATCACCAAGGACGTGCACAACGCGCTTCCCACCGCCAAGATCTTCGGCGGCGACGGCGTCTGCACCAGCTCCTATACGGCTGCCTCGGGCGGCGGCGTTCCCGCCGCGATCGATCCGCTGATCGAGTGCACGGTCGCGACCCAGGACCTGGCCGCCTATCCGGGCGGTAAGGCATTCCTGGCCGCGTACAGCAAGGCGTACCACACGTCGAATCCCGACCCGTATGCGATCTACGGCTACGAGGTGATGAAGCTCGGCCTCGACACGATCGCGAGCCTGGGGCCGAACGGCGACAACAAGGCCGACGTGCTGAAGGCGCTGTTCGCGATCAAGGCTCGCCATTCCGTGCTCGGTACCTACGGGTTCGACGCGAACGGCGACACGACGCTGAAGTCCTACGGCCTGTACAAGGTCGCGGCCAACGGCGACCCGGTGTTCTACAAGACGATCACGCCGACCAAGACCGTCAAGTAGCCGAGTCGTAATCGAAAGAGGAACGCGGAGGGGGCGCGGCTCGCGCCTCCTCCGCATCCGCAAGGGTCTGTGGATTCCATCTCGCTAGGGCTGAGGATGCCCGAGGTCGTCGCCCGCGCGCTCGCGGTGCTGCGTCGTTACATCGGCCGCTGGGGCCTCCTCGTAGCGCTCGTCGCGCTGCCGGCCTATTACGGCATCCACGACCTCACCCACGGGTACCAGGCCGGCCTCCACGCCGGTCATCCCGTGATCCGTCACGATCTCACGCAGCTCGGCTTCAACATCTTCGAGGGACTGTCGAACGGAGCGATCTGGGCGCTGATCGCGATGGGCTACACGCTCGTCTACGGGATCATCGAGCTGATCAACTTCGCCCACGGCGACGTGTTCATGATCGGCTCGTTCGTCGCCGCGGGCCTCTGGGGAACGCTCGGACTCGGGCTCGCGACCGGCCCGATCGGCTTGGTCGCCGGCCTGCTGCTGACGCTGCTGGTCTGCATGGCCGTCTGCGGTTCACTCAACGTCCTGATCGAGCGCGTCGGCTACCGCCCGCTCAGAAACGCCCCCAAGCTTGCGCCGCTGATCACGGCCGTCGGCTTCTCTTTCATCCTCCAGAACGTCGGCCTGCTGTGGCTCGGCGGCTCGCCGCAAGGGGTCAACGACCTGATCCGCGAGAACGACACCGTGTTTCAGATCTCGGGCGTGGTCATCCATCGCGCCGACGTGCTCGCGATCGGGGTGATGATCCCGCTCGTGCTGGCGCTGACCTGGTTCATCGGCAACACTCGGGCGGGCCGTGCGATGCGCGCGACGGCGCAGGACCCCGAGGCGGCACGGCTGATGGGGATCAACGTCAACAACACGATCTCGCTGACCTTCCTGCTCGGGGGCATGCTCGCCGGAGCTGCCGGGCTCGTGTACGCGCTGTACGAGACCACGGTCTGGTACTTCCAGGGATTCGAAGCCGGTCTGATCGCCTTCACGGCCGCGGTCATGGGCGGGATCGGCAACGTTCGCGGCGCGGTCCTCGGCGGTCTCATCATCGGCTGCATCCAGGAGCTGTCCGACTCCCGGCTCGGACCCCAGTGGACGGAGGCGGTCGTGTTCGGGTATCTGATCCTGGTGATGGTGCTGCGCCCGCGCGGCCTGCTCGGCGAGGAGACCCGGGAGGCGGGATGAGCGAGCCGACGCGGACGCCGCCGTCCGAGGAGACCGACCCGGTCGCTGTGCTGCTCAGCCTGCGCGCGGCGCTGATCGAGCGGGTGGACGCTCTCGCGGGGCGGGCTCCGTGGTGGTCGGTCGCGCTGGCGGCCGGGCTGATCGTAGTGCGGTTCGCCTTGCGCGTCTCGGGGTTCGGCGGCCCCCTCGGGGTGGCGCTCAGCGTGCTCGCGGGGATCACGTTCGGCCTGATCTCGCGCGCCTTCTGGATCCGCTGGCGAGAAGCGTTCGTGCGGCGGGTGCCGTGGTGGTCGCGGGCTCTGGCCGGGGTGCTGATCGTGATCGGCATCATCCTGCCGTTCTTCTTCACCGAGGCAAGCGGCTTCATGGGCGCGACGATCGTCGCGCTCGCGTACGTGGTGATGGCGCTCGGGCTGAACGTCGTCGTCGGCTTTGCCGGCCTGCTCGACCTCGGCTACGTCGCGTTCTACGCGCTCGGCGCGTACTGCGTCGCCTGGTTCGGGTCGGACTTCTTCTTCAACTCCCACGTCCACGTGCTCGTCTCGGGGATCGCGGCAACGGAGTCCGGGATCCACCTCAACTTCGTGCTGATCCTGGTTTGTGCGGTGATCATCACCTCGGTCGCCGGGATCATCATCGGCCTGCCGACGCTGCGGCTGCGCAGCGACTACATCGCGATCGTGACGCTCGCCTTCGGGGAGATCATCGGCGTCCTGGCGGTCAACGGCCAGAGCATCCACATCGGTAACGGCGAGACCCTGACCAACGGCAACAGCGGGATCTCGGCTCTCGACCTCCCATACTTTCCCGGTCTCGGCTCGTTCAACCTGCTGAAGCTGCGTCCGTGGTACTGGCTCATCTTCGCGATCATGCTGCTGGTCCTGTTCATCAATCTGCGCCTGCGCGACTCGCGGCTTGGCCGCGCCTGGATCGCCGTGCGCGAAGACGAGGTCGCGGCCGTCTCGATGGGCATCCCGCTGGTGCGGACGAAGCTGACCGCCTACGCGATCGGCGCCACCTTCGGCGGTATGTCGGGCGCGTTCCTCGGCGCCTTCAACACGACGGTCAACGCCGGCCAGTTCGCGTTCTCGTTCTCGATCTTCGTGCTCGCGATGATCATCGTCGGCGGGCTCGGATCGATCTGGGGGGTGGTTCTGGGCGCGCTGATGCTCTCCTACATCAACTACTACCTGATCCCCGACGTGCTCAACGGGCTCCCCGGCGATCTAGGCCTCCACTTCAGCCTCACCCAGCTGTCGTTCGGGATCTTCGGCTTCCTGCTCGTGCTCGTGATGATCCTTCGCCCGCAGGGCCTGTTCCCCGAGCGCCGGCGTCGCATGGAGCTGACCGCCGGCATCGCCGCGGAGGATGCCCAGCTCGTCGAGGCGCAGGAATGAGCGCCACCGGCGCAGCCGTCGCCCCGCCGCCCGTTCGCGTGGTGATGCGAACCGATCATGTGACCAAGGAGTTCGGCGGCCTGGTCGCGGTAAACGACATCTCGTTCGAGATTCCCGAGCACTCGATCGTCTCGCTGATCGGCCCGAACGGCGCCGGCAAGACGACGCTGTTCAACATGCTCACCGGCCTGTACAAGGCGACCACCGGCCGGATCCTCTTCGGCGACCGCGATATCACGCGCGCGCGACCCGACATCATCACCGGCCTCGGCGTGGCTCGCACGTTCCAGAACATCCGTTTGTTCGGAGCGATGACCGCGTTGGAGAACGTGCTGATCGGACGCCACGGACGGCTGCGCACCGGCCTGCTCGGTTCGATCGCGCGCACTCCGCGGGCGCGTCGCGAGGAGCGGGAGGCGCGAGCCCGGTCGGCTGAGCTGCTCGAATACGTCGGCATCCGCCACGGCGTCTTCGACCAGATCGCCGCCCGGATGTCCTACGGCGACCAGCGGCGGGTCGAGATCGCGCGAGCCCTCGCGTGCGAGCCGCGATTGCTGCTGCTCGACGAGCCGACGGCGGGGATGAACCCGCAGGAGTCGGCCGCGTTGACCGACTTCATGCGCACGCTGCGCAACGACCTCAATCTGACGATCCTCCTGATCGAGCACGACATGAAGGTCGTGATGAACGTGTCAGAGCGGGTGACCGTCCTCGACCACGGCGAGAAGATCGCCGAAGGATCGCCGTCGGATGTGCGCAACGATCCGCGGGTGATCGAGGCGTACCTGGGGAAACATCCCACCCACCCACCCCCAAGCACCTGATGGCGCTGCTCGAGGTCTCCGATATTCATGTTCATTACGGGGCGATCGAGGCGCTCAAGGGCGTCTCGATCACCGTCGAGGAGGGCGAGGTGGTGACGCTGATCGGCTCGAACGGGGCCGGCAAGTCGACCACGCTGCGGTCGATCTCAGGCCTGACCCCGGCGAGCTCGGGCAGGATCACGTTCGCCGGCGAGGACATCACGCATACCCCGGCGCACAAGGTGGTGGGGACCGGAATCGCGCTCTCGCCCGAGGGCCGGCACTGCTTTCCGCGTATGACCGTACGCGAGAACCTCGATCTCGGTGCCCATCTGCGCCGGGGGCCGGAGATCGCCGTCGACCTCGAGCGCGTCTACGACCTGTTCCCCCGCCTGCAGGAACGCGAGAACCAGAAGGCCGGGACGATGTCCGGGGGCGAGCAGCAGATGCTCGCGATCGGGCGTGCGCTGATGGCGCGGCCGCGGCTGCTGATGCTCGATGAGCCGTCGATGGGCATCTCACCGATCCTCACGCAGCGGATCTACGGCACGATCGGCGAGATCAACCGCTCCGGCGTGGCGATCCTCCTCGTCGAGCAGAACGCCAACTACGCGCTCGAGATCTCGAGCCGCGGCTACGTCCTCGAGACCGGCCGCGTGGTGCTTGCGAACGAGTCGAGCAAGCTCCGCGATGACCCCGAGGTCCAGCGGGCGTACCTCGGAACATGACCGTCTACGCGATCAACGGCGAGATCGGAGCCACCGGACTGTACCTGCTGTTCGCCTGGCTGCTGTCGGCGGCGATCGGCTCGTGGGTGTCAGATCGCAAGGGGTACGGAGAGAAGGTCGGGCTCACCTTCGGGCTGCTGCTCACCGTCGTGGGCTTACTGATCGTGCTGCTGCTGCCGAGCCGGCCGCGCTCGCGCTGGAGGGTTGAGGGCCCGATTCCGGAGCGGCTTCGGCGGGGCAGGCGCGGTAGGCGCGGTAGGCGAGATTAATTCTGCATGACAGGGGGTGACACTAGTAACAGTTGCGGCTAGGATGCCCGCCTCGTCGCGATCCAGATCGTAAGACCGCTAGGGGGTATCGATGGCCGTTTCCGCACGTGAACCCACTGCACAACTCGACGCCGAGGGGCTGGACCGCGGGATCGGCTTCCTCGGGCTGCTGTGGGCTTCGGAGACCTCGATCATCGGCTCCGGCTGGCTGTTCACCGCACTGGGCGCGGCGGTAATCGCTGGACCAGCGGCGATCATAGGCTGGCTCCTAGGCTCGGTGATCATCATCCTCCTGGCCCTCGTCCACGCCGAGCTGGGGGGACTGTTCCCGGTGTCGGGCGGCACGAGCCGCTTCCCGCACTACGCCTTCGGCAGCTTCGCCGGGGCGACGTTCGGTTGGGCCTCCTACCTCCAGGCGGCGAGCGTGGCGCCGATCGAGGTGCTCGCGGCGATCCAGTACATGTCGACCGCACACTGGGCCCGCCACTTCTACGTGGCGCACAAGGTCGGCCCGGGCACGCTTTCCGGAACCGGCATCCTCGCCGCGGTGATCCTGATGGTGATCTTCGTCGTCCTCAACCTGGTCGGCATCCGCTGGCTCGCGCGGATCAACGGCTACATCACGTACTGGAAGATCGCGATCCCGGTCCTGACGATCCTCGTCCTCGTCATCGGCCACTTCCACACCGGCAACTTCGGTAGCGCCGGCGGCGGCTTCTTCGTGCACCAGGGCGCGTTCAAGACGATCCTGCTGACGCTTCCAGCCGGCATCATTTTCTCCCTGCTCGGCTTCGAGCAGGCGCTGCAGCTCGGCGGTGAGGCGGCCAATCCCGGCCGCGACCTGCCGCGCGCCGTGATCGGCTCGATCATCATCGGCGCCGCCGTCTACATCCTGGTCCAGGTCGCGTTCATCGGCGCCCTCAGCCCGCACCTGCTGACCAGCCAGGGAGGCTGGACGAAGCTCGGCCCCACCAACGCCAATCCGACGGTGGTCAAGCTCAACGCCGGCCCGTTCTTCACGATTGCGAGCCTCGCCGGTATCGGCTGGCTGGCGACGATACTCCGGGTCGATGCGGTCATCTCCCCGGGCGGGACCGGCCTGATCTACCAGACCTCGTCCTCGCGACTCTCCTTCGGTCTCGCAAGGAACGGGTTCATCCCGACCGTGTTCGAGTCGACCAACTCGCGCCGGGTGCCTGTCTTCGGCGTGGTCGTCGCCGCGATCGTCGGCCTGCTGTTCCTGCTTCCGTTCCCGAGCTGGAGCGAGCTCGTCAACGTCGTCACGGACGCTTCGGTGCTGATGTACGCGGCCGCCCCGCTCGCCGTGGCGGCGCTCCGCAAGCAGAAGCCCGACCTGCCCCGGCCCTACCGCCTGCCCGCGATCGGGGTGCTCGCGCCGCTGGCCTTCGTAGCCGCCAGTTGGACGATCATCTTCGCCGGCTGGGAGATCTACACGACGCTGATGGTGGCGATGCTGATCGGTTACGGCCTGATCGGACTGTCATACGCCTTCAAGCTGAACCCGCGGGCGCCCGCGATGGACTGGGGGTCGGCGTCGTGGATCGCCGCGTACTTCATCGGGATGCTGATCATCTCCTACCTCGGCGACTTTGGCCCCGGAGGCATCATCGGCGGCATCGCGCCGTTCCAGCACGTCCTCGACAAGGGCGGCACCGATGTCATCGGCATCGGCGGCACCCTGATTGCCACCGCGCTGTGGGCGCTGATCATCTACGTCTGGGCGATCAACACCCGGCTGCCCGCGGCGAAGGTCGACGAGTACGTACGCGAGGTATATCCGCCGCCCGTGACCGAGGAATAGGAGTCCCCACCCGAGCCTGTCTGAAATCCCACCGCGCCCGAAATGCGGGGCCGCGTGCTGCGAAACGCCTGACAATCATGGAAAACGCAGCTAGGCCTCGCGGCCGGCAGGGGGCGAGTGACGAAGGTGTTACTCGGCGAGCGCCGAGCGGAGTGCCTGGTCGAGGTCGGTGTGGATCCACCGGTACCCCAGCGCGGTCGCGCTCGCCGGGACCATGCGCTGACCGCCCGTGACGATTTCGGCCATCTCGCCGTACATCGCGCGCAGAGCGAGTCCCGGCACTGGAACGACGGCCGGGCGGTGCAGCGCCCGGCCGAGCGCGTGCGAGAAATCGGCGTTCGTCACCGCTACGGGCGCGCACCCGTTGACGGGACCCGACCACTCGTCACCGTCCAGCGCTGCGAGGTAGAGCCCGACGATGTCGTCGACGTGGATCCACGACATGTACTGGCGACCTCCGGCGACCGGCCCGCCGAGGCCGGCGCGGAACGGCGGCAGCATCTTCGCGAGCGCGCCGCCGCCGGCGTCGAGCGCGATCCCGGTGCGGATCTTGACCACGCGCAGGCCGAGTCCGGAGGCTCCGTCGGCGGCGGCCTCCCACGCGCGGCACACTTCGGCCAGGAAGTCACTTCCGGTGGACGCCCCCTCGTCGAGCTCCTCGTCGCCGCGGTCGCCGTAGATCCCCGACGCCGATGCGCTCACCAGCACGCGTGGTCGCGGGTCGGCGGCGGCGACGCCGGCCACCAGGTCCGCCGTGCCCTGCTCGCGGCTGGCCCGGATCTGCGCGCGCGCCGTCGACGTCCACCGCTGGGCGACCGGCTCGCCGGCCAGGTGGATGACGCCGTCGCGGCCGGCGAGCGCGTCGGCGGGTGCGGGTCCGGCGATGGGATCCCAGCGCTCGGCGGGCACGCCGAGTCGCGCGGTCGCCCGCGCCGGGTCGCGTGAGAGCGCCGTCACGTCGTCGCCGCGCCGCTTGAGAGCGGCGACCACGCGTGAGCCGAGGAGCCCGGTGGCGCCGGTGATGGCGACCTTCATCGCGCTTACATTATCCGGCGCAGATGGGGCTGACGGCCGGCGTGTGCAGCAGCCGGCAGATCCGGTGTCGACACCCGGCTCGATCTACGTGGTCTTGGCCCGTCCAGGAACGCGTATTGAGATCAGACACAAATCCCTCCCCGCAGGATCGCCAGCTAGCCTCTCGATAGATGGCCGACGAACTCTTCCTGATCGACGGTAACAGCCTCGCCTACCGGGCGTTCTTCGCGCTGCCCGAGTCGATCGCGACCTCGACCGGGGTGCCCACGAACGCGATCTTCGGGTTCGCTTCGATGCTCGTGAAGATCCTCACCGACTACGGCCCGAAGGCGACGGTCGTCGTCTGGGACGCCGGCTCGTCAGGGCGCAAGGAGATCTACCAGGAGTACAAGGCCCAGCGGAGCTCGCGCCCCGACCTGCTGAAGGAGCAGTGGCCTCACCTCGAGCCGCTCGTCGACGCTTTCGGCTACCGCAACCTGTCCGTCGCGGGCTACGAAGCCGACGACGTGATCGCGTCGATCGCCGAGCGCGCGAAGGCCGCTTCGATCCCGGTCATGGTGGTCACGGGTGACCGCGACGCCTACCAGCTCGTCGACGACGAGGTGAGGATCATGACCACCTCGCGCGGAATCACCGACACGCGCGTGTACGACCGCGACGGCGTGGTCGATCGCTACGGGATCCCGCCGGAGCTCGTCCCCGACTTCATCGGTCTGAAGGGAGACACGAGCGACAATATCCCCGGTGTCCCGGGGATCGGGGACAAGACGGCGGCCGATCTGCTGCAGCGCTTCGGCTCGCTCGAGGGCGTGCTCGAGCACGTGGATGACATCTCGGGCGCGAAGCGCAAGCAGAATCTGATCGAGCATGCCGAGGCCGCGCGGATCTCGAAGGAGCTGGCGACGGCGAAGCGGCACATACCGCTCGACCTCGACGTGGCGGAGTTCGTCGCCGCCCCACCTGACCGTTCACGCCTGCGCGAAGTGTTCCGGGAGTTCGAGCTGCGCGAACCGCTACGGCGGCTCGAGGAGGCGCTCGGCTCGGCCGACGCGGCAGCGCCGCCGCCGGCGCCGGCGGCGGGCGCCGGCGCACTGAGCGCGCGCGTGCGCTCGGCGACCGTGGCCGACGTGGCGCGTATGACGGGGCCTGAGCTCGCGATCGCCGTGCGCGCGCCGTCGGTGCCCGAGGATGCGCTGTTCGCCGCGGATCCGGCCTGGCGCTTCGGTGCGTACGGAGGCGGTGCCGAGGTTCTGTCGGGCACTTGCGAGGCGCCGGAGGACCTGGTCGCCGCCGCCGGCCGGCGCCCGGTGATCGCTCACGACGCCAAGTCCCTCGGGACCGTCCCCGCCGTACTCGCCCACGACACCGAGATCGGGGCCTATCTGCTCGAGCCGGCTCGGCGCGCGTATCCGTTCCGCGAGCTGTGCGAGGAGCGCGGGTTCGCGGTCGCCGCAGAGGTGACCGATGACGCCGCCGCGGACGCGCTGCTCGTGCACGCCCTTGCGCTCTGGCAGCGCGAGGAGATCCGGGGCCGAGGACTGACGGACCTGTTTACCGACGTCGAGCTGCCGCTGGTCCGGATCCTCCGTAAGCTCGAGCTCGCGGGCCTGAACCTCGACACCGAGCGCCTCGCGGAGATCTCAGCGCGTGTCAAGGACGAGGCGGACCAGCTCGAGCACGAGATCTTCGAGCTCGCCGAGGAGGAGTTCACGCTCGGCTCGCCCAAGCAGCTCGAGGAGATCCTGTTCGGCAAGCTCGGGCTCTCACGCAAGCGCCGCGGCAAGACCGGGTACTCGACCGACGCGCGCGTGCTCCAGGCGATCCGGGACGAGCATCTGATCATCCCGAAGATCGAGCGCTGGCGTGAGCTGACGAAGCTCGCTCAGACCTATCTCGACGCGCTGCCCGAGCTGATCGCCGAGGACGGCCGCCTGCACACGACCCTGAACCAGACGGCGGCGACGACCGGCCGGCTGTCGTCGAACAACCCAAACCTCCAGAACATCCCGATTAGGACCCCACTCGGGCGCGAGATCCGGGCCTGCTTCGTTCCCGAGCCCGGCAACCTGCTGGTCTCGGCGGACTACTCGCAGGTCGAGCTGCGGCTGCTCGCCCACATCGCCGGTGAGGATGTGCTGAAGGAGATCTTCCGCCGCGGCGAGGACGTCCACACCGCGACCGCGTGCCGGGTGTTCGGCGTCACGCCCGGTCAGATCGACCCCGCGATGCGCTCGAAGGCGAAGATGATCAACTACGGGATCGTGTACGGACTCTCGGCGTACGGGATGGCCGACCGGCTCGACATCCCTCAGAGCGAGGCCGACGAGTTCATCCAGCGCTACCTCGCCGGGTTCCCGGCAGTGGGGCGGTTCATCGAGGAGACGATCACCCAGGGCACCGAGCACGGCTACGTCTCGACCCTCTTCGGCCGCCGCCGCCAGGTGCCCGAGCTTCGCGCGCGGCGCTGGGAGCTGCGCAAGCAGGGGGAGCGCTTCGCGGTCAACATGGTGATCCAGGGGACCGCGGCGGACATCATGAAGATCGCGATGGTCCGTACCGACAGGGCGCTGACCGAGGCTCGGCTGAAGACCCGGCTGATCCTCCAGATCCACGACGAGCTGCTGTTCGAGGGACCGGCCGGGGAGGCCGAGGAAGTGCGGCGGCTGGCCGTCCGCGCGATGGAAGGAGCTTATGAGCTCGACCCACCGCTGGCCGTGGAGTCGGGAGTCGGGGTGAACTGGCTCGCGGCGAAGTAGGTATCGTCGCCGCCGGGGCTATGGCTACCCGGCGCCGTCGGAGGCGGCCGCGGTCTCCTCGAACATCCGCGCCAGAGCCTCGCCGACGCGCTCGCGGACGACATGCGCGCTGCGCTGAATGTGCGCGCGCATGAAGCCGGCGGCCCCGTCGGCGTCGCCTACGAGCACTGCGCCGAGGATCTCGAGATGCTCGTCGATCGTGGCTCGGATCCGCTCCTCGCTGGTGAAGTCGTGGATCCGGAGGACGCGAATCCGGTCGCCGAGGTCGCCGAGGATGCCGGTCGCGAACTCGTTGCCTGACGCTTCGGCGAGCCGTTGATGGAACGCCTCGTCTCGATGTACGAAGTTGGCGCCTTCCGAGGCGGCGCCGGGCGGGCGGATCTCGGCGGCGATCGCGCGCCACTCCTGGTCGAGTGCTTCGAGGCTGCCATGGGCCCCGGAGCTTGCCGCTCGGCGCACGACCAGCTCTTCCAGCACCAGCCGTACGTCGTAGAGCTCGCGCATCGTGCGTACGCTCGGCACGCGGGGACGTAGCCCGCCGGTCGGGTCGCGGGTCAGGTGCCCGTCACCTTCGAGCCGCCGGAGCGCCTCGCGGATCGGTGTGCGGCTGGTGCGGAACTCGGTAGCGAGCTGTTGCTCGACGATCCGGCTCCCGACCGGGACCCGTCCGCGGAGAAGGCGGTCGCGCAGCTCGGAATAGACGCGGTCGGCCTGCGAGATCCTCGCTGTCACGCCGCACAGCATGGCAGGACTTGGGGATCCCACGTGGCGGATCAATTTTGGCCAGCGGGCCATATCGGTGGTGCTCCGAGAGGAGAAAGCTACTCGCCACAAATCCATTGTGGACAGCGGTGCATACAGCGCTGTCGACGCACTCACCTCTCGAGGAGGTAGATCCATGATCGACGAAACGGCGGGGCAGCCGCCCGGTGGGGTCGCCGTCCCTGCACGCCCGTACGAGTACCGATTTGACCCTTCGATGAGCGCGCTGCTGATCATCGATATGCAGCGTGACTTTCTCGAGCCTGGCGGATTCGGCGAGCTCCTGGGTAATGACGTGTCGCTGCTGGCCCGTGTGGTCGAGCCGCTCGGGGAGGTACTCGAGGCGGCACGAGCCGCCGGGATGTTGATCGTCCACACCCGCGAGGGTCACCGCCCGGATCTCGCCGACTGCCCCCCGAGCAAGCGTGCGCGTGGCAATCTAGAGCTGGGAATCGGCAGCCGTGGACCCAAAGGACGGATCCTCGTGCGTGGCGAGTACGGCCACGACATCGTCGATGAGCTCAGTCCCCTGCCCGGAGAGATCGTCCTCGACAAGCCAGGAAAGGGAAGCTTCTACGCCACCGACCTCGAGCTGATACTGCGCAACGCGGAAGTCACGAGCCTGATCGTCACCGGAGTCACCACCGAGGTATGCGTACACACGACGGTACGCGAGGCCAACGACCGCGGCTTCGAGTGCCTGGTGCTGGAGGACTGCGTCGGCTCCTACTTCCCGGAGTTTCACCGCGTCGCCCTCGAGATGATCTGCGCCCAGGGCGGGATCTTCGGCTGGGTGGCCGACTCCGGCGAGCTGCTGCAGGCACTGTCAAGTCAAGCGTCGTCCGCGGTGCTCGCCGCGGTCACGGAAGGAGCGTGAGCATGTCCGTCACCGCCCCGTTGATGACATTCAGGAGGTACTGGCGTCCCGGAGAGGTGAACGCCTTCTCGGGCCTGTTCATCAATCTCCTCGTCAACGTCCTGACGATCACGATCCTCGCCTCAGGCGTGGTTCACATCCCGATCGGCAAGGTGACCGGGACGATCCTCCCGGCGCTCGGAATCGAGCTCCTGGTAGGCAACTGCTTCTACTTCTGGCTGGCCAAGCGCCTCCAGGCTAAGGAGGGCCGCGACGACGTCACCGCGATGCCCTACGGGCCGAGCGTGCCGCACATGTTCATCGTCACGCTGGTGATCATGCTGCCGACGTACCTGAAGACGCACAGCGCTCTGAAGGCGTGGGAGGCGGGTCTCGCGTGGGCGTTCATCATCGGCGTGATCATCCTGATCGGCGCGTTCGTCGGGCCGTACGTGCGCCGGGTCACGCCTCGCGCGGCGATGCTCGGTGCATTGGCCGGGATCTCGCTGACCTTCATCGCGATGCAGCCGGCCGCGGAGATGTGGGAAGCGGCCTGGATCGCGCTCCCGGTGCTGGTTCTCATCATCGCGGGATTCGTGGCCGGTGTGCGCCTCCCGGCCAAGATTCCGATCGGGTTGGCGGCGCTCGTGATCGGCTCGGCGATCGGGTGGATCGGCGGCTACATGCACCCCAGCGAGGTGTCGACGGCGGCGAAGGACATCGCCGTCGGACTGCCGTCGCTGAACCTCGACCTGCTCGGGCATGGCCTCAGCGCGATCTCGCCGCTGCTGGCCACGGCGATCCCCCTCGGCGTCTACAACTTCACCGAGGCGATGACCAACGTCGAAAGCGCAGCGGCCGCCGGAGACTCGTACAACCTCCGCGCCGTCCTGCTCGCCGACGGAACCGGCGCGATCGTCGGCGCATGCCTCGGCAGTCCGTTCCCGCCGGCCGTGTACATCGGTCAGCCGGGCTGGAAGGAGGCCGGCGGCCGTCTGAGCTACTCGCTCGCGTGCGGCGTGGCGATCTTCGTCCTCTGCATCGTCGGGTTGTTCCCGCTGCTGGCGGCGGTCCTGCCGATCCCGGCGATCGTGCCGGTGCTGCTGTACATCGGGCTGGTGATCGGCGCGCAGGCGTTCGGGGTCGTGCCACGGGCGCACTACGCGGCGGTGGTGCTGGCGATGATTCCCAACATCGCCTCATGGGGTTCGGGGCAGGTCAACGACGCGCTCAGCGCCGCCGGCACTTCGGCCGCGCACGTCGGGGAGACGAACCTGGTCAACGCGGGCGTGCATTACACCGGCCTGCTCGCGCTCGGCAACGGCGCCACTCTGGCGGGGATGGTGCTGGGCGGAATCGCGGTGTTCCTGATCGATCGCCGCTTCTACCACGCCGCCGCCTTCTGCATGTTCGGCGCGCTGCTCAGCGTCGTCGGGCTGATCCACGGTAACGCGGTGCACGTGTTCACCGACGGGAAGATCGCGCTCGGCTATGTGCTGGCCGGGATCACCTGCCTGGCGTTCGTGTTGCTGAAGCTGCCCGAGCGAGAACCCGACCCGACCGACCCGATGGATATGGAAGCGGCGATCGAGAGCGGACGCATTCCCGGCCTCAGACTCCGGGCGCCGTCACTCAACGGATCTCCGATCGAGGAGCCGGTTCACGCTTGATCGCCGGAGCTCCGACCACTGCGGCGCGGCGGGCCGAGAGGGCCGCCGCGCCGCCCATAATCTTGATTCACGGTGTCGGGTTCGGCCCGGGGACGTTGGCACCGGTCGCCGAGGCCCTCGCTGCCCACGCGCCGGTGCTCATCGTGGCGCGCCGCGGCTACGGTGAGCGTGCCGGCGTGCCGGCGTGCCTCCGGCCCGGTCGGTCGCCGAGCACGTCGAAGACGTCATCTCGGTGCTCGACGGGGCCGGGGCGGCGCGGGCGGTCGTTGCGGGGATGAGCGGTGGCGCGACGGTTGCGCTCGCGCTCGCGCTCAGTCGCCCGGAGCGCGTGGTCATCGCGGTCGCGCATGAGCCGGCAGTGGGGAGCCTGTCCCCCGAGCTGCAGGCGCTCGTGCGCGGCGCGCTGATCCAGGGAGGAGGCACCCAGCTCCTCCGTGTCCTCGCCGGAGCCGACACCTGGGGGAAGCTGCCGGCCGCGATCGTCTCGGCGCTGGACGCGCGGCCCGGGCTCGTGGAGGCTGACGCGGGTGCTTTCCTCTCGTTCGAGCCGCTCCTATCCGCGCGCGCGGCCACCCCCCCGCTGGTGTGCTCGGTGGGCGAGCGCTCGGGCGCCCTGCGGTTCACGGTCGCCCGGCGGCTCGCGGCACGCACAGGAGCACCCGTCGCCGTCGTTGCCGGCTGCGGTCACCTTCCGCAATTCGACGCTCCCGCCGCGTTCGCCAAGCTGATCCTCGATCAAGCACTCGTCAACCTCAAGCAGACTGGAGTGAAATGACCACGATGACAACGGGCACGGTCGTCGACGCGGATCCTTATCCGTGGCCGTGGACCGGACAGATCGACCTCGTGCACACGGCGCTGGTCCTGATCGACTGGCAGCATGACTTCTGTGGCCCGGGTGGCTACGTCGACACGATGGGCTATGACCTCTCGTTGACGCGAGGTCCGGTCGAGCCGACTCGCCGCGTCCTCGAGGCCTGGCGCCGGTGCGATGCGCCCGTGGTCCACACCCAGGAGGGCCACAAGCCGGATCTGTCCGACTGCCCACCGAACAAGCTCTGGCGGTCGCGGAGAATCGGCGCCGGGATCGGCGACAGCGGCCCGTGCGGCCGCATCCTCGTACGTGGCGAGCCAGGGTGGGAGATCATCCCCGAGCTGGCGCCGGTGCCCGGAGAGATGGTCATCGACAAGGCGACCAAGGGCGCGTTCTGCCAGACGGAGCTCGACCTCGTGCTGCGCAACCGTGGGATCCACAGCCTCGTCTTCACCGGCATCACGACCGACGTGTGCGTCTCGACCACGATGCGCGAGGCCAACGATCTCGGCTACGAGTGCCTGGTGCTGTCCGACTGCACGGGCGCCACCGACCCCGGCAACCACCAGGCAGCACTGAACATGGTGACCATGCAGGGAGGCGTGTTCGGAGCCGTCGCCACGAGCGAAGCGCTGCTCGCGGCGCTGGCGCAGTGACCGCCGCCGAGAACGTCAGGCGTGCCTACGGTCGGATCGCGGCGGCCGAGCGCCAAGGGGTTTGGATCGCGCTTCGACCCGAACGCGACGCGCTGGTGGACGCCGGCGCGATCGACGAGCGCTCGGACGCGGGCGAGCAGCTGCCGCTCGCCGGCACGACGCTGGCGGTAAAGGACAACATCGACGTCGCGGGTATGGACACCACCGCCGCCTGTCGATCGTTTGCTTACCACGCCGACGCTGACGCAGAGGTGGTCGCACGGCTCAAGACCGCGGGCGCGATCGTGCTCGGCAAGACGAACATGGATCAATTCGCCACCGGGCTCGTCGGCACCCGGAGCCCTTACGGCGTGGTGCGTGACGCGATCCGGCCCGAGTACGTGTCCGGCGGCTCGAGCTCAGGGTCAGCGGTCGCAGTCGCGCTCGCGCACGTGGACCTCGCGCTCGGGACCGACACAGCCGGGTCGGGGCGCGTCCCGGCCGCGTTCCAGGGCATCTTCGGGATCAAACCGACGCGCGGGCTGGTGCCCACCCTCGGGATGGTGCCTGCCTGCCCGACGCTTGACTGCGTGAGCGTGTTCGCGCGCACGCTCGAGCTTGCCGGGCGCGCGGTGGCGCTGATATGGGGCCCTCACGCCGGTGACCCGAGGACCCGAGCCTGGCCGCTCGACGCTCCGCTCGGAGCGCCGCCCGTGCCTCTGATCGCGGTTCCCCGGCTCGGCCAGCTCTCAGAGCTGTCATCGGCGGCACGACGCAAGTTCGCCGAGACTGCCTTCCGTCTCCAGGAATCCGGAGCTGAGCTTCTCGAGATCGACCTGACTCCGTTCCTCGAGGCCGGCCGGATGCTCTACGACGGATCGCTCGTCGCCGAGCGTTATGCAGCATTCGGGCGCTTCCTCGAAGGTCACGCTGACGGCGCAGATCCCGATGTCGCCGCGATCATCACCGCGGCGGCGTCGGTTCCGGCTCACGCGCTCGTCTCCGACCGAGAACAGCTCGCTGAGCTCAGGCGTGCCGCGCGGGACTCACTCGCCGGCACGCACGCGCTGTTGCTTCCGACTACGACGACGCAGCCCACCGTTGCCGAGGCCCTCGCCGACTCAGCCGCCGTCAACAGCCGGCTCGGAACGTACACCAACTTCTGCAACCTGTTCGAGATGTGTGCGCTCGCTGCACCCGCCGGCGACGCCGACGGCGGCCACTTCGGCGTCACGCTATTCGCGCCTGCGTTTCACGATCTCGTCCTCGTCGACCTCGCCGCGCGGATGAGCGCCGCCGCGGTTGCGGTGCCCGCGCCCGACGGCGGTCCGTCGGCCGTCCAGCTGTTCGTACACGGCGCGCACCTGACCGGCCGGCCTTTGAACTCCGAGCTCACCGACCGAGGTGGACGCTTCCTCCGTGAGGCCCGGGTCGACCCCGACGATCCTGACGGGGAGAGCATCCGCGGCGAGCTCTGGCTGCTCTCCGTCGCAGCAATCGGGTCATTACTCGCCGACCTGCCCGCGCCGATCGCGCTCGGTCGCGTGCACCTCAGCGACGGCGCGGAACCGATCGGCTTCCTGTCCGCGAGCGGCATCGGAGGCGACTTCCGAGGCTCGACCGCGTTCGTAAGGATTGCGTGATCGCGTTCGGCCTAGAACAAGGTCCAGTCGGGTCCGCCGTAGCAAGTGCCGATTGCTACTTTGACAAGTAAGTCAAACCGCCGGGCTCGGGACAGCCCCCTGTTGAGAGGGGCTCCTCATGTCCAGTCTGGAATCGTCGTCTCGTCGTCTCCGCCTCGCCCGCCGCCTCGTAGTGCTCGCCGCCGGGCTTCTGATCTGCGGCTTCGGGCCGGCCGTCGAGTCCGCCGTGGCTGCCACGACGCCGGTCGTCAACCTCGGTCTAGCGTCGAGCTACGCGGTGCTGAGCGGTGCCTCGGTCGGCAACACTGTAAACGCCGCCGGCGCCCCCTTCACCACTCTCCGCGGGGACCTCGGCGTCGCGGCGAGCACGCAGCCCACCGGCTTTCCACCCGGAATCGTCACCGGCACGATCCGGGTCGGTAGTACGGTCGCACCGGCCTACGCCGATCTCCTCTCGGCGTACAACGATGTCGCCGGGCGCACCGGCGGTACGGCACTTCCCGGCGATCTCGCCGGCGTGACTCTCTCGCCCGGCCTGCACTCCACCGCGGCCGCGGTGGCGAACACCGGAACGGTGACCCTCGACGGCGGGGGCGACCCGAACGCGGTCTTTGTGTTCCAGATCGGGGGCGCACTCGCGATGGCGGCGGGGTCCAACGTCACGCTGACCAACGGAGCCAGCGCCGCGAATGTGTTCTGGCAGGTTGCCGGCGCCGCGTCCGTCGGCGCGAACTCCAAGTTCGCGGGGACGCTGATGGCCAATCCCGCGATCGCGGTCGGTGCCGGTACGGTGTTCAACGGTCGCGCCCTGTCGCTCAACGGCGCGATCTCGCTCGACTCCGACGACTTCTACAGCGCCCCCCCAGTGGTCACGATCGCCGGCGGGGCGACCGCGATCACCGACAACTCGACTCCGACTATCAGCGGTACGACTGACGTCGCGCCACCGGGGGTCGTCACCGTCACGATCGCCGGACAGACCCTCACCGCGACGCCCGCCGCCGGCAGCTGGTCCGTGAAATCGGCGAGCGTGGCGAACGGCGCCTACTCCGTCGTTGCCTCGGCCACCGACGGGGCAGGGAACCAGGGGAGCGCCACCCAACAGCTCACCGTCGACACGGTGGCGCCGGTCATCACGCTCGACGGCGGACCGTCGGTGCTGACCAACGACCGCACTCCGACGATCTCAGGCACGAGCAACGTCGCGGCGGGCACGGTCGTCCACGCGACCGTCGGCACGCAGCACCTGACCGCGCTCGTGCAGCCCGGGGGAGCGTGGAACGTGAGAACGACCGCGCTGAGCGACGGGACCCGCACCGTTACCGCCGTCGTCAGAGACCCGGCCGGCAACAGGGGCACGGCCAGCCAGGTACTGACAATTGACACCCGTCCACCCGTGGTAACGATCACCGGTGGGGAACGCAGGCTTACCAACCAGAAGGACCCTGTCATCTCAGGGACCGCGAACGTCGCGGTGGGCACGACCGTGACCGTGACCCTCGCCGACCAGACGCTGAAGGGCCTCGTTCAACAGGGCGGGACCTGGTCGGTGACTGCGGTCCGCCTCGCCGACGGTCCGCACCGCGTGATCATGTCGGTCTCCGACGGGGCCGGCAACCGAGCCAGCTTCACCCAGATCCTGACCGTCGACACGGTGGCGCCCACCGTCACGATCACCGGCGGGGCAGCTTGGACGACGTACAACCTCGACCCGACCATCAGGGGGACCTCCAACGCCGCGGCCGGCACGACCGTCACGGTCTCGGTCGCGGGTCAGACGATGCAGACGCTCCTGCAGGCCAATCACACGTGGAACGCAACTCCGACGCTTGTCGGTGAGGGCACGTGGCAGGTCGTCGCTTCGGCCAGCGATCCGGCAGGCAACGTCGGCAGCGCCTGGCAGACCCTGACCATCGTGCGACCGGTCGCGCTGAACGCGTTCACTCCGACCAGCGGCCCGACCGGCACGGATGTGACGATCACCGGCCACGGGTTCACGTCGGGCTCGATCGTAAAGCTGAGCGGGGTAACGGCGACGGTGTTGAGCCGGGCGCTGCCGACCGAGCTGATCGTGACCATCCCGGCGACCGCGACCAGCGGGATGATCACCGTCACGAACACAACCACGCCGGTCGGGACGGCCACCAGCGTGGGCTCCTACACCGTCACGCCGCACAGTCCGCCGACGATCAGCTCGTTCACGCCGGCCTCCGGGATCACAGGCGGGTCAGTGACGATCACCGGGACATTCCTCAGCGGCGCGAGCAGCGTCAAGTTCGGAACGCTCGCAGCGTCGTATGAGCTCGTCTCAGCAACTGAGATCAAGGCGACTGTCCCCAACGGCGCAAGCGCGGGGAAGATCTCGGTCAGCACCGCCGTCGCGACCGCGACGAGCTCGGCCATGTTCACGCCGACCCTGTCGGTTACGAGCATGACCCCCGTCACCGGCCCGACCGGCACGCATGTGACGATCACCGGGCACGGCTTCACGTCTGGCTCGATCGTGAAGGTGGACGGGGTAGCCGCCACGGTGCTCAGCCGGGCGCTGCCGATCCAGCTGATCGCGATCGTCCGAGCGAACACGACCAGCGGGAAGATCACCGTCACGAACCCGACGGCGCCGGTCGGGACGGCTGCCAGCGTGGGCTCCTACACGGTCACGCCTCACAGTCCGCCGACGATCAGCTCGTTCACACCGGCGGCGTGGATTACGGGCAGGTCGGTGACGATCACGGGGACGTTCCTCAGCGGCGCGAGCAGCGTCAGGTTCGGCAAGCTCGCAGCCTCGTACGAAGTCGTCTCAGCCACTCAGATCAAGACGACGGTTCCGAACGGCGCGAGCACCGGAAAGATCTCGGTCACGACGGCCGTCGCAGTCGCGACGAGCTCGGCCGCATTCAGGCCGACGCTGTCGATCACGAACGTCACCCCCGTGATCGGCCCGACCGGCACGCATGTGACGATCACCGGGGTCGGGTTCACGTCCGGCTCGACGGTGCAGCTCGGCGGGGTAGCGGCAACGGTGTTGAGCCGAGCGCTGCCGAACGAGCTGATCGCGATCGTCCCAGCGAACGCGATCAGCGGGAAGATCACGGTCACGAACACGACGGCGCCGATCGGGACCGTCTCGAGCGCCAGCAGCTACGCCAAGACGTAAGGGCTAGCTGGTTGGCACCGGGGCCCGTAACGTCCGCGCCGGCGGCCCGCCCGCCGCCACGAAGTTCGGATGGGCGATGTCCAGGTAGTGGTTGAAGGACCAATCGATGAAGCGCTTGGCGCCCATCCCGCGCAGGGTAGGAGCGAGCAGCCGGGGGGCGATTCGGGGGACCAGGCGCTGCACGCGGAGCATCCAGCTGAACGCGGATGCATGCTTGGCGGAGAACCGGTGGTAGCTCGCGAGCGCGCTCTCGCGGCTCTGATGACCATCGAGCACCGCGCGCAGCTCCCGCCCGCACGCAAGCCCGAAGTAGAGCGCCGTCCTGATCCCCTCGGCCGTCAGCGGCAGGCAGTGTCCGGCCGAGTCGCCGACGAAGAAGATCCCGTCCTCGGTCGCGTCACGCAGCGCGTGGGGGATCCAGTTGCCCTGGTAGCGGACCTTGTCGGCGGCGAGGTCGTCGGCCAGGCGCTCGGTCGGCTCGCGAACGTGGTGGCGGGGGTCGAACGATCCGACCCCGATTCGAAGCTCGCCGTCGGCGGGAAAGCTCCACCCGTACCCGGCCGGCACGTACGAGCGATCGATCCACACCTCGAGATCCTTGCCGGACCCGAACGGGTGCACTTCGAGGCCGCGCGAGAGCAGCGCGTCGGGGGGCTGGATGTTCGGTCCCGCTCCGAGAACGCGGCGCCAGCCGAGCGCGTCGACGATCAGCGGCGCGTGGATGTCGCCGCGGTCGGTGTGCACCGTGCCGCCGGTACGACCGTTGACCTTCGCCGTCTCGAAGTCGAAGTACCCCATGCCGGCGAGCACGCCGCACAGAGTCCGGTAATCGAAGGTCGAGAACGTCCATGGGAGGTCGTAGCGGACGGTTGTGTGCGGGGTGTGGATGACAAGCTCGCCGAAGGTCTGCTGGAGCGCGGGCTCGAGCGCCAGCGCGCGCAGCCAGGCGGTCGGGATCCCGCACGCAGACGTCTGGCGCTCGCCGATCTCGTAACGGTCCACGACGAGGACGTCGGCGCCGCTGCCGACGAGTTCGCGGGCCACTGCCAGTCCGGCGAAGCTCGCGCCGCAGATGAGCACGTCGCAGTCGCGGTGCAGGGGCGTACGCTCCGAACCGCGTTTCGTGGCCCGTGTCGGCATTGCCGGTGATGATAGGGCGGCGAGGCCCGTCAGGCGGGCGCTCCGGCGCTCCGGCGCTGATCGCGCGTGGGAACGCGCGCGCGAGGGGAAGCGCCTTGTGTCGCGAGGCGTTGTACCCTCGTTGGCTCATGTCACCCACAACCACCATGACGCCCCTCGATGAGATGCCCAATGCGCGCATCGTCGAGGGCTCGGACGGTCTCTTGCTCGAGATCGACGGGCAGATCGTCCCCAATTACGACGCAACGATTCATCCGTTCGCGGAGGGCGATGTCGTCACCGGCAACGTCGTCCGCATCGACAACGACGAGGTCCTCGTCGACATCGGCTACAAGTCCGAGGGGGTCATCCCCGCCGGCGAGCTGTCGATCCGCAAGTCCGTCGATCCTCACGACGAGGTCGAGCTGGGCGAGGAGGTCGACGCGCTGGTGCTCACCAAGGAGGACCAGGACGGCCGGCTGATCCTTTCCAAGAAGCGTGCCCGCTTCGAGCGCGCCTGGCGCAAGATCGAGGCGGCGGCCGAGTCTGGCGAGCCGGTGGACGGTCGCGTGATCGAGGTCGTCAAGGGCGGCCTGATCATCGACCTCGGCGTCCGTGGCTTCCTGCCCGCGTCGCTCGTCGACATCCGCCGAGTCCCGAACCTCGACGAGTACCTCGATCAGACGATCGAGTGCAAGGTGATCGAGCTCAACCGATCGCGCAACAACGTAGTCCTCTCGCGCCGCGCCGTGCTCGAGGAGCAGCGCAAGGAGGACCGCGAGCGGATCCTCGATCGGCTCCAGCCCGGCCAGGTCGTCGAGGGCACGATCTCGAACATCGTCGACTTCGGGGCGTTCGTCGACCTCGACGGGATCGACGGTCTGATTCACATCTCCGAGCTGTCGTGGTCGCACGTCAACCACCCCTCGGAGATCCTCTCGATCGGCGACACCGTCAGCGTCAAGGTGCTCGACATCGACCGGCAGCGCCAGCGGATATCGCTTGGGCTCAAGCAGACGCAAGAGGATCCCTGGCAGCGCGTGATCGACACCTACAACATCGGCGACGAGCTCGAGGGAACGGTGACCAAGGTCGTGACCTTCGGCGCGTTCGTCGAGATCCTCGACGGCGTCGAGGGCCTGGTTCACATCTCCGAGCTCTCCCAGCAGCACGTCGAGAACCCGCGCGAGATTATCCAGCCCGGGGACGATGTCCGGGTCAAGATCCTGGAAATCGACTCAGAGCGACGCCGCCTGTCGCTCTCCGTCAAGCGCGTCGAGGACCAGATCCTGCCGGTCCGGCCGATCGAGCCTGGCACCGGGGACCTCGACGACGTCCCGGAGCTCGGTCTCTCGGAGGATGTCTTCGCGGAATCGGTGGAATCGGCCCGTTCGGAGTCGCCTGGCGGGTCGGAGGCGATCGGGGCCGATTCCATTGGGAGTTCGGTCGAAGGTTCGGACGGTGATGTCGGTATTGGCGCCGAACTCCCGGGTGGTGGCGAGCCGGTGGAATCGGCCCGTTCGGAGTCGCCTGTAGGGTCGGAGGGGATCGGCGCCGATTCCGTTGCGAGTACGGTCGAGGTTTCGGACGGTGGCGGCGATGCGGACGCCGAACTCGCGGAATCGGCTGGCGCCGATTCCGTTGCGAGTTCGCTCGAGGTTTCGGACGGTGGCGGCGATGCGGACGCCGAACTCGAGGGTGGTGGCGAGCCGGGTGTCGAGGTCACGGCGAATGGCGCGGAGGCCGAGCTGGGTGCGGTGGATCCGCGGCCGGCGTGAGCGCCTCCGGGCCTGGCGAGTCGACGGCCTGAGCGACGCCCGGGTTCCGTTTGTCGGGCTCACCGGCGGCCTCGGCGCCGGCAAGTCGACCGCGCTCGAGGCGCTCGAACGGCTCGGTGCAGCCGTGCTCTCGACCGACAGCGTCGTGCATGACCTGTACGCAACGCCTGCGGTGAGGGACGCGTTCGTCGAGCGGTTCGGGTCGGACGTCGCGCCGGCAGGGGTGGTGGATCGCGCTGCGGTCGCCGGCCGTATGTTCGCCGAGGACGAGGATCGCCGTTGGGTCGAGAGCAGGCTCTGGCCGCTGGTCGGGGAGCGGATGATGGGCTGGCGGGTCGAGGTCGACCAGCTTCGCCCGCGCCCGCCGGTCGCGGTGGTCGAGGTGCCGCTGCTGTACGAATCGGGCCTCGAGGGGGCTTTCGACGCGACGATCGCGGTGATCGCGGACGAGATGCTGCGCACCGATCGAGCCTCGCGGCGCGGCCACACCGCGGTCGCGGAGCGCACGGCTCGCCAGCTCAGCCAGGAGGAGAAGGCCGCTCGGGCTACCCACGTGGTCGTCAACGACGGTACGCCGGGGGAGCTGGAGGCGGCTCTGTCGGGCGTGCTTGACATCCTGAGCAGATGAGTTCGAGCTCCGCCGGCGTCGCGGCTCGCCGCTCCGCAGCCCAGCGGCGGCGCATCACCGTCGCGCGCCGCCGCCGGCGCGCGAAGCTTGTGCTCGGCGCGGTCGCGGTCGCGATCATCGCCGTCCTCGCCGCGCCCCTGTTCAAGAGCGCGTACCTCCATCTCACCCTGCCGCTCGAGCACGAGGACATCATCGTCCAGCAGGCGCACGAGAAGCGGCTGGATCCGGCGCTGATCGCGGCCGTCATCTACGCCGAGACGAAGTTCGATCCGCGGACCTCGCCGGCGGGCGCGGAGGGTCTGATGCAGATCGAGCCCGCGACGGCCACGTTCCTCGCGCACCGCTCCGGCGCGACCAGCTTCACCGTCGCGGACCTCTCGAGCCCACAGGTCAACATCACCTATGGCAGCTACTACCTGCGCTACCTCCTCGACTACTACGGAGGCAATAAGGTGCTGGCGCTCGCCGCCTACAACGCGGGTCAGACCAACGTCGACAAGTGGAGGGCCGCGGCCCGGGCGCGTGGCCAAGCGCTCACCGTCAACGGGATCCCGTTCCCGGAGACGCGCGCGTACGTCGAGAAGGTGCTGAGCGCGCAGGCGAGTTACCGCAGCACGTACCCGAGCCAGCTCGGATACGGGTAGCGCGGTCGGTTGGGCGCCGGCGGTCCTCCCGGGCGGGCGCGTGGTCGAAATTCATGAATAGCTCATGAAAAGTGACCACGACCGGGCCGGTCGCGCGGTGGACGCCCCCGACAGCGCCGCTCGGAGATTCCGTCCGCGGCCCACGCTACGCTGAGTGGTCCGCCCATGCCCCAGTTCGAGCTCGATGGAACCTACCGTCCGACCGCCGACCAGCCGGCTGCGATTGCGTCGATCGCCGAGGGCATTCAGGCCGGCGAGCGGTTCGTGACGTTGCTCGGTGCGACCGGCACGGGCAAGACGATGACGATGGCGGCCACGATCGAGGCGGTTCAGAAACCGGCGCTCATAATCGCCCACAACAAGACGCTGGCCGCTCAGCTCTGCAACGAGTTCCGGGCCTACTTCCCGCGCAACTCGGTCGAGTACTTCGTCTCCTACTACGACTACTACCAGCCCGAGGCTTACGTCCCGAGCAAGGATCTCTACATCGAGAAGGACTCGGCTATCAACCAGGAGATCGATCGCCTGCGCCACTCCGCCACCGCTGCCTTGTTCGCCAGGCGCGACGTGGTGATCGTGGCCAGCGTCTCGTGCATCTACGGCCTCGGGTCGCCCGAGGTCTACGAGACCAACCTGCAGACCCTGAGCAAGGGCGAGTTCATCGATCGCGACGCGTTGCTGCGCAAGCTGGTCTCGATCCAGTACACGCGTAATGACGTCGCGCTCGCACGAGGGACGTTCCGGGTCCGCGGCGAGACGCTCGAGATCTTCCCCGCGTACGCCGAGACGGCGTTTCGCGCCGTCCTGTTCGGCGACGAGGTCGAATGGCTGCAGCACTTCGATCCGCTGACCGGCGAGCTGATCGAGGACGACCTCGAGCACGTCGGCATCTGGCCGGCTACCCACTACAACGTGCGCGAGGGGATGATCGAGGACGCCGTTACGCAGATCGGCGGGGAGCTGAACACGCGCTGCGCCGAGCTCGAGGCCGAGGGCAAGCTGCTCGAGTCCCACCGCCTGCGTCAGCGCACGCAGTACGACATGGAGATGCTGCGCGAGCTCGGCTTCTGCAGCGGGATCGAGAACTACTCGCGGATCCTCGACGGCCGCCAGCCCGGCGACCGGCCGTATTGCCTGCTCGACTACTTCCCTGAGGATTTCGTCTGCTTCATCGACGAGTCCCACCAGACCGTGCCACAGATCGGGGGCATGTCCGAGGGCGACCGGTCGCGGAAGCAGACGCTCGTCGACTACGGCTTCCGCCTCCCGTCGGCGCTCGACAACCGCCCGCAGACGTTCCAGGAGTTCCTGTCGATCACGCCGCAGATTGTGTTCGTATCGGCGACACCCGGGGAGTATGAGCGGACGCGCGCCGCGCGCGTTGTGGAGCAGATCGTCAGGCCGACGGGGATCATCGACCCCGAGGTCGAGGTCCGCGAGACCCGCAACCAGATCGACGACCTGATGAACGAGATCCGCGGCCGCGTCGATCGCAACGAGCGCACGCTGGTTACGACGCTGACGAAGAAGATGTCCGAGGACCTGACCGACTACCTGCTCGAGTCTGGCTTCCGTGTCCGCTACCTGCACTCCGAGATCGACACGCTCGAGCGGATCCAGATCATCCGCCAGCTCCGGCTCGGGGAGTACGACGTGCTCGTCGGCGTCAACCTGCTGCGCGAGGGACTGGACCTGCCTGAGGTCTCGCTGGTGGCGATCCTCGACGCCGACAAGGAGGGCTTCCTGCGCGGCGAGACCTCGCTGATCCAGACGATCGGACGCGCGGCCCGGAACGTCGAGGGGAAGGTGCTGATGTACGCCGACCGCGAGACGGCGGCGATGCGAGCGGCGATCGGGGAGACCGACCGCCGGCGTGCGATCCAGCGCGCACACAACGAAGAGCACGGGATCACACCAGAGACGATCGTCAAGGGAATCTCCGACATCGCGGAGTTCCTCCAGTCGGAGTCGAAGGTGCCGCGCTCACGGCGCCGGCGCGTGCGTGAGAGCGACGCTATGGAGCCGGCCGAGATGGAGCGCACGATCGTCGAGCTCGAGGAAGAGATGCTGGCGGCCGCCGAGGAGCTCCGCTTCGAGTATGCCGCTAAGCTGCGGGACGAGATCCGCGATCTCAAGCATGCGCTCGATCGCGCGATCGCCGAAGGCCGCGCACCCGCTCGCTAGTGCGGAACGCCGCACAGCCCGGCCCCGTGCGCCAGCGTCAGGTACCCTGCGCGGGCAGCCATCTCGATAGGAGGAACGCTAGCGTGGCCCTAGACCGTCAGAGCATCGAGAAGAAAGACTTCCCCATCGGCCGCCGCGGCTACGACCCGGACGCAGTCGATCTGCACCTCGGCGCCCTTGCGGACGAGGTCGACGAGCTCAAGCGGTCGGCCCGCCGGCGCAGCGAGACGCTCGCCTCGGCGGCGAGCGACCAGGTGAGAGCCATCGTCGAGGCAGCCGAGACGAGCGCCGGCGACATTCAGCGGCAGGCCGAGGAGGACGCGCGCGACATCCGGACCGAGGCGACGTCCGAAGCGCAGCGCACGCGCGACCAGGCCGCGGAGCAGGCCCGCGAGTACGTCGCGAAGGTCTCGGAGTCCACGGCGGTCATGCTCCAGCGGCTCGACGCGATGGAGAGCGAGCTGGGCGCTCTGATCGAATCGCTGCGGACCGGCTCCAACCGGCTGAACGCCGACGTCCAGTTGCTCGAGGGCAATCTGACCGATCTGACCGACGCGGCGACCACCCGACCACGCTTCGAGGCGGAGCCCGAGGCGGGAGTGGTCGAGGAAGTGGTCGTGATCGTCGAGGAGGCCGCGACCGAGGAGGCGCCGGCGTACGTGAGCGAGGCGGCGTTCGTCGAAGAGGTCGAGGCTCCGGTCGAGGAGGTCGGTGACGGCGTCGTCGTGGAGCCCGAGCCGGTGACCAGCGACGCGTCCGACGACACCGAGGGGGCTCGGCTGATCGCGCTCAACATGGCGCTGAACGGCACCCCGCGCGAGGAGACCGATCGCTACCTGGCCGATAACTTCAGCCTCCCCGATCGGCGCGGGCTGCTCGATGAGGTGTACGCGTCGGTCGAGTAGCTCCGCCCGCGCCCGTCCCGCGCCCGTCCCGTGCCAGTCGCATCCCTTGGCCGGGTCGGTTCAGGAGAGACTGCAGGGTTCGGATGCAACTGGCGCGGGGACGGGCACCGGGCTCCGCAGCGACCGGCGAACGGCTGGGGAGCCGATGGCTGTCGCATTATGCGAGGTTCTGGGGGATCGAACGTCTGTTCGATCTCCTAGAATCATATGCCGTGGATCAGCTCGTTATCTCTGGTGCCCGGGAGCACAACCTGAAGGACATCACGGTGTCGATCCCGCGGGGGTCGCTGACCGTGATCACGGGCCTGTCGGGATCGGGCAAGTCGTCGCTGGCGTTCGACACGATCTATGCCGAAGGGCAGCGGCGGTACGTCGAGTCGCTGTCCGCGTATGCGCGCCAATTCCTCGGGCAAATGGACAAGCCCGATGTGGATTCGATCGAGGGCCTCTCGCCGGCGATCTCGATCGATCAGAAGACGACGTCGCGCAATCCTCGCTCGACTGTCGGGACCGTCACCGAGGTTTACGACTACCTGCGGCTGCTGTGGGCGAGGATCGGCCACCCGCACTGCCACATCTGCGGCCGCCCGATCGTCGGCCAGTCGGCCGAGCAGATCATCGACCAGGTGATGGAGCTGCCCGAAGGCTCGCGCTTCATGGTGCTTGCGCCGATCGTCCGCGGACGTAAAGGGGAGTTCGGAAAGCGGCTCGAGGAGCTCCAGGCGGAGGGCTTCAGCCGGGTCAAGGTCGACGGCGACCTGCGGCGACTGGATGAGGAGATCGTCCTCGACAAGAAGTACAAGCATGACGTCGCGGTGGTGGTCGACCGGCTGGTGATGAAGACCGACCTGCGCAAGCGACTCGCCGACTCGATCGAAACGGCGGTCGCGCTGGCGGATGGGCTGGTCGAGATCGAGCTGGTCGATGAAGGCCGCATCCTCACCTTCTCGGAGAAGTTCGCGTGTCCGATCCACGGGCCGAGCCTGGTCGAGCTCGAGCCGCGGGTGTTCTCGTTCAACTCGCCGCACGGCGCGTGTCCGCGGTGCACCGGCCTCGGGTCACAGATGGAGATCGATCCAGACCTGGTGATCCCGGACCCTGCGTTGTCGATCGGTGAGGGCGCGATCGCACCGTGGTCGGTCAGCGCGTCCAACTACTACGACCAGCTCGCGCAGGCGATCGCCGAGCGCTACGGCGTCGACCTCGAGACGCCGTGGAAGGACCTGCCGCAGGAGTCGCGCGACTTCTTCCTCTACGGCACGGGCGGTGATCGCGTCCAGGTGTCCTACCGCAACCGATTCGGGCGCAAACGCTCGTACGCGACGAGCTTCGAGGGAATCGTGCGCAGCCTCGAGCGCCGCTACCTCGAGACCGACTCAGAGCTGTCGCGGGAGAAGATCGAAGAGTTCATGACCCTGCGCCCGTGCCCCGACTGTCATGGCGCTCGGCTGCGACCTGAGTCGCGCGCGGTGTTGGTGGCCGGAACGGCGATCCACGAGTTCACCGCGCTCCCCGCGCGGCGCGCGCTCGAGTGGGTGAAGGGCCTCGAGCTCTCCGAGCAGGACCGCCGGATCGTCCGGCTCGTGCTCAGGGAGATACAAGAGCGGCTGCAGTTCCTCGAGAACGTTGGCGTCGGCTACCTGTCGATCGACCGGGCAGCGGCGACGCTGTCGGGCGGCGAGGCGCAGCGGATCCGCCTGGCTACCCAGATCGGATCGTCGCTCGTGGGTGTGCTGTACATCCTCGACGAGCCCTCGATCGGTCTCCACCAGCGCGACAACGCCAAGCTGATCGCAACGCTCGAGCGGATGCGCGACCTCGGCAACACGGTGATTGTGGTCGAGCACGACGAGGGCACGATGCGTGCGGCCGATCATCTCATCGACATGGGGCCCGGGGCGGGGGAGTACGGGGGCCACGTGGTCGCGGAAGGGACGGCGGCCGAGGTCGAGGCGATTCCCGAATCACTGACCGGACAATTCCTCGCCGGCACGCGGGCGATCGAGCCGCCGAAAAGGCGGCGACGACCCTCGGGCTACATCACGATCGAAGGCGCGACCGAGCACAACCTGGATAACGTGAGCGTCAAGGTCCCGCTGGGCGTCTTCTGCTGCGTCACCGGCGTCTCGGGATCGGGCAAGTCAACGCTCGTCAACGACATCCTCTACCGAGCGACCGCGAACCGCCTGCACCGCGCGCGCCAGCGGCCGGGCGCCCACCGGCGGATCACCGGACTCGAGCAGCTCGACAAGATCATCTCGGTCGATCAGTCGCCGATCGGGCGCACACCGCGCTCGAACCCGGCCACCTACATCGGCCTGTTCGATCAGATCCGCGAGCTGTTCTCAAAGACCCAGGAGGCGAGGGCCCGCGGGTACAAGCCGGGCCGCTTCTCGTTCAACGTCAAGGGCGGGCGCTGCGAGGTCTGCCGTGGCGACGGGCAGATCAAGATCGAGATGCACTTCCTCCCCGACGTCTACGTGCCGTGCGAGCAGTGTCACGGTAAACGCTACAACCGCGAGACGCTCGAAGTCCGATTCAAGGGCAAGACGATCGCCGATGTGCTCGAGATGCCGATCGAAGAGGCGCTGGAGTTCTTCGCCCACATTCCCAAGATCCGCCGCCGGGTGGAGGCGCTGAACGACGTCGGGCTCGGATACATGCGTCTCGGCCAGCCCGCCACAACGCTGTCCGGAGGCGAGGCCCAGCGGGTGAAGCTCGCCGCCGAGCTCTCGAAGGTCGCTACGGGACGGACGCTGTACATCCTCGATGAGCCTACGACGGGGCTCCACTTCGCCGACATCCAGCGACTGCTGATCGTTCTGCAGCGCCTCGTAGCTGCAGGCAACTCGGTGGTCGTGATCGAGCACAACCTCGATGTGATCAAGGTCGCCGATCGCCTGATCGACCTGGGCCCCGAGGGCGGCGACGAGGGGGGGAGGGTGATCGCGAGCGGAACGCCAGAACAGGTCGCCGCGGTCCGCGACTCGTACACCGGGCGCTACCTCGCGTCCCTGCTCCCCGTAAGGGTTCGGCGCGGTCGTGGCGCCAAATCCGCGGCGATTAGCTAGTCCGGACGCCGCCAGAGCGCAAAGGGATTTCGAGAACGGTGCACTACACGCACGTTTAGTGACCTACAATTGCACGAAGAGAGGGAACCGCTGATCGAATTCCGCGGAGGTGGAATCCCTGGTGATCCTGGTCCTGGTATGCGTGGCGACCGCGGTCCTGTTTGCGTGGCTTCTGCTCGAGTTTTCTGGCCGCGCCTTCGGCGGGCCAACCGTCTCATCCCCGACGGCTGAACGGCTCGCGCAGGCGAGCTCCCCTGTGCCCCCTCCGGCGAGCGGGGCGGTAGCGCCGCCGACGGTGGCCGGGACGCACGCTCCTGCCGCGCCGCGCGCTCCGGCCCCTATCGTGGCGCGTCCGGCCCCTGTTGTCGCGCGTCCGGCGCCTGTGGTAGCGCGTCCGGCCCCTGCCGTGTCGCCGGCTCCGGTCGCGGCGTCGCCGGTCCCGCCCGGCGAACTACGTTCGGCTGGACCCTCTCGGGACCGGGATATGCGCGATATCCGGGTGCGGCCCGGTGCTGGGCGGCGGCCCGATGCGAAGCTGGCCTCGCGCGCAGTCAGGCGCGGAGCGAAGCTGACCGCCGGCGTGCTCAAGCGCGACGCGCCGGAGGCGTGGGTGGATCTGGGGGCGAGTGGCGCGAGGGTGCAGTCGGCGGCGGATCCCGGCGAGGTGAAGGTTGTATCCCGGAGCCGCCGGCAGGCCACGACGGTCGAGCCTCCGGCGCCGAGGCCCGACCCGGCCTTGGAATCTGACGCTGACCGGCGCGAGGTCACCGTGATAACAGGTGCACGGTGGCGCGACGCCCGGGTGGAGCGCCCCGTCGACTCGCCCGACGAGGCCTTTCAATCCGGCGCGGACCGACGCGACCCCGGGATCGGAAGTGGCGCGGAGGATCTCCACGACACGTGGGGTGTTTCCGGTGCGCGCAGGGCCGCCGCTATCGTCGGGTCCCGCGCGCGCGAAGCGATTCTCGGATACCCGTACCCCGCTCCCGCTCAGACCCGCGCGCCAACACTCGCTGGGGGAGCCCCCGGCGCCGGCGTGGAGCCGGCGCCTGGGCAGACGGTGGTCCTGGTCGGCGACGACGTCGAGGCGTGGGTCCGCGAGCGTCTGTACGGTGGGCGCCTGCCGGACCGCTGACCGCGAGAGCGCGCCGGCGGGTGTGCGCCGGCGGGTGTGCGCCCGCGGGTGTCCTCCGGATACGGTTCTGAGTCAATGGAGCCGGTCGCCGCGCAGGCGAAGCTGTGGGTGCAGAAGTGGCGCTGGTACGAGCGCAACTCACTGCCGTGGAATCGAGCCCTGATCCACTGGGAGCTGATGCGCCGGGAGGCCTTCGCGCGCTGGCCGCTGCACGGCAACGTGCTCGAGTCCCTGCGCGACGGCCGGCTCGAGATCGGCAAGCACACGCTGCTCGAACCCGGCGTCTGGATCAGCGCGCCGCCGCCGGGCCGAATTCGGATCGGATCGGGAGTGTTCCTGAACCTCGGAGTGATGGTGGTGGCGCTAGAGCTCGTCGAGATCGGCAGCCACTGCATGCTCGCGAACGGGTGCTTCGTCACCGACGCAAATCACCGCTTCGACGACCCGGACCGGCCGGTGCCATGGCAGGGCTTCACGTCCAAGGGCCCGACACGACTCGGAGACAACGTCTGGTGCGGCGCAAACGTCGTCATCACGAGCGGCGTCACGATCGGAGAGCGCTGCGTAATCGGCGCAAACTCGGTAGTAAGCACCGACATCCCACCATTCTCGATCGCGGCCGGCGCCCCAGCGCGAGTGCTCAGAACCATCGAGTACCGATAGGCGGGGCATCCGGGTTGGCCGCCCTAAGAGTTCTTGATCACGATCCCCTCGAGGATGTTCGCCACGCGCTCGGCCGCGTCGATCGCCTCCTCGAGTCGCTCGAACAGGTCCTTCCAGCGAATTACGACCATCGGGTCGATCCCGTTCTGGAACAGTGACGCCACGGCCTCGCGGGTGATCCGGTCGCCCTCGTTCTCGAGCCGGTTGATCTCGACGGTGTAGTGCGAAAGATCGCGGAAGCCGCGCAGCCGTGGAATCGCCTCCGCGACCTGCTCGCTCGCCTGCAGCAGGACGTGGGCGAGCCGGATCGCCTGGTCCATCGGCGCCTCGATCTTGTACAGCCCGAGGTAGTCGGCGACCTCCTCGGTGAAGTCGACGATGTCGTCGAGCGCAGAGGCCAGTGCGAGGATGTCCTCGCGGTCGATCGGCGTCACGAAGGTGTGATTGAGGTGACTGATGATGTCGTGCGTGATCCGGTCGCCTTCCTGCTCGCAGATCAGGACGTCCCGCGCGAGATCCTTGCTGTCCGGATAGTTCCGGAGCATCCGGTCGAGGAGATCCGCCGCGCGCAGGATGTTCCTCCCGGCCTCCTCGAACAGCTCGAAGAACACGCGGTCGCGAGGCGCGAAGACCTTGGACAGCAATCCCATCCGAGGGGATCCTACTTCCAGGGCAGCCGCCCGGCGGCCGCGCTCAGGGTTCGCGCAGGAATAAGTGCTGTGATCCGGCGAGTGGCTGGGCGTGGCTGGCGCCGCCGGCTCGCCCGATAATACCGGGAGTATTTGAGGGCGAGCCGGTGGCGTCAGACACGTCCAGACGCTGACGGAGCCTGCAATCATTCCTGCGCGGGCCCTCAGGTCAAGCGAATGACTTCCCGGAAGCTGGCGAGCTCGTCGTCGTCGATCGAATAGGTGTGCTCGGGGCCGGGGAACGCGTGGCTGCGTACCTCGGCCGCGTACTCGGCCACGCCGGCGACCATCTCGGCCTTCAGCTCCGCGTAGCGCTTGGCGAACCGGGGCGCGATACCGTCATAGATCCCAAGCAGGTCGTGGAAGACGAGCACCTGGCCGTCGGTGCCAGGTCCGGCTCCGATCCCGATCACCGGGACGTGCAAGCGCGCCATCAGCTCGTCGGCGACGGCCGACGGAATCGCCTCGAAGACGATCGCGAAGCACCCTGCCTCCTCGAGTGCGACCGCGTCCCGCGCGACCTCGATCGCGCGCGCCGCCGTGCGTCCCTGTGCACGGTAGCCGCCGAGGGACGTGGCGGTCTGCGGCGTCAGGCCGATGTGACCCATCACCGGGATGCCGGCCCCGACGATCGCCCGTGCGCGTTCAGCGCTCGTGCCGCCGCGCTCGAGCTTGACGGCGTCGCAGCCGGCCTCCTTGACGAAGCGCTGCGCGGTGGCGATGGCCTGCTCGTTCGACGCCTCATACGAGCCGAACGGCAGGTCGCCGACGAGCAGCGGCGAGCGCAGCCCACGGCGCACGGCTGCCGCCAACATCAGCATCTCGTCGGTGGACACGGGGACCGTCGAGGGGTAGCCGAGCACGGTCATCGCGCCGGAGTCGCCGACGAGCACGACGTCGACGCCGGCCGCCTCGGCGACCTGGGCCGAGGGGTAGTCGTACGCGGTGATCATCACGATCGGCTCGCCGAGGCGCTTCTTCTCGGCCAGCCGGGGCAGCGTCATCGGCAGAGGCACGTCCATGCCGTGGGGGATTGGGATCTGTGGAGTTGCGGACATCCGAGCTCGTCTCCTTTGCGACGGTTGGCGCCCTCGGGTCCCGGCGATCAGCCGAGCAGGGTCGCCACCTTTGACTTCATCTTCACCCGAGCCGGCCTCGCCGGCATCGTCAGGTCCTCCCGTTGGTAGCCATGATCTGGTTATCGATCAGCCGGGTGGCGCCGATCCGCGCCGCGACGACGACGAGGACCTCTTCGTCGATCACGCGAACCGGGGCAAGGCTGCGTGAGGAGACGAGCTCGAGATACTCGGGCTCGACACCGTCTGCAGTCAGCTCTTCCCGCGCGACGCCGGCGACCTTGGCGGCGTCGTGCTCGCCGGCGGCCACGGCGGCCTCGGCGGTCTTGAGCGCGCGGCTGATCGCCAGCGCGCGGGCGCGCTCGTCGGGCGAGAGGAGGGCGTTCCGGCTCGACATCGCCAGGCCGTCGGGCTCGCGAATCGTGGGGCAGATCTCGATCATGACCGGGATATTGAGGTCGCGCACGAGGCGCTGGATCACGAGCGCCTGCTGCGCATCCTTCTGCCCGAAGTAGGCGGTGGTGGGCTGGACCATGTTGAAGAGCTTGGTCACGACCGTCGCGACGCCGTCGAAGTGGTCCCGCCCGCGGTGGGCGCCCTCGAGCGTCTCGGTGATCCCGGCCAGCGAGACCGTGCTCGCAAAGCCCTCGGGATACATCTCCGCCACCGGCGGCGCGAACAGGTAATCGGCGCCGGCATCGGCGGCGAGCAGGGCGTCGTTCGCCTCGTCGCGTGGGTAGCGCCTCAGGTCGGCTGTCTGGTCGAACTGGGTCGGGTTGACGAACAGGGACACGACCACCACGTCGCAGTCCTCACGCGCCCTGCGCATGAGCGAGAGATGGCCCGCGTGGAAAGATCCCATCGTCGGCACGAGGCCGATCGTGCGGCCGGCGCGCCGTGGCTCGCGCAGCGCCGCCCGCAGTTCGGAGACGGTGCGCAGCATCCTCACGCGAGCGCCTCCGCGGGCTCGCGGTCAGCCAGGGACCGCGTGCTGTTCGTCAGCGCGTCGAACAGCTCGAGCAGCTCTGGTGCGCGTGTCGCCACCTCCGCGCGCTGTCGGCGGACGGTCTCCTCGTCGCCGCGTGCGACCGGTCCCGTCAGGGCGCGCGCGGGGCCCAGCGTCGCCCAGTTCTCGACCGTCGCCCGAACCAACGGCGCGAGCAGCGCCCGCTCCACGCCCACGGTGGAAGCGATCCGCTCGGCGGCCGCCTCGAGCGTGACGAGGAAGTTCGAGGCGATCGAAGCGGCGGCGTGGTACGCGGCACGGTCGCGCTCGGCGATCTCGACGACCCGCAGACCGAGCACGGCGGCAAGCTCACGTGCGATCGCCAAGGCGCGCTCGGTCGTCCCCGCAATTGCGGCGCCGGCGCCCTCGAACTTCGCACCCTGATCCGTGACCGTCATCAGCGGGTGAAGCGAGAAAGCTTCATGCGGCGCGAGCTCTGCGAGCCCGGTCGCGCCGGAGCAGTGGCCGACGAGCTTGCCCGCTCGGAGCACGCGGGCGGCGGCGGCGATCTGCTGGTCGGGAACGCACAGCAGGACGACGTCCGCGTCGCTGGAATCGGCGCCACGCCCGAGCGGACCGGCGACGGGATAGCCTGCTCGCCGGAGCGCGTCGGCCAGCGCGACGCCGAGGCGGCCTGCGCCTACGATGGCTACGCTAGCGCGCGCGGATGTTGGGGGGAGATCCCGTTCCAGTTCCCTCATGGAGATACCGGTCGGCTGTGGGGAATGTGATGCTGCGGTTAGGTCTGCGGTCCGTCCCCATGACGGTGACGGCCAGGCGACAAATGGTACCCGTCGGCGGGCGGAAATAACATGGGCTCCGTGATGCATCCCACAGAGCGCCGCGACTTATTGAAGGCAGTCTATGACGAGGCGATGGGTTGCGTTCGCTGCCCGCTGCACGAGACTCGCACGACGGTCGTGTTCGGGGCGGGCAACGCCAACGCGGAGCTGATGTTCATCGGCGAGGCGCCCGGTGCCAACGAGGACAAGCAGGGCCTCCCGTTCGTCGGCCAGGCCGGCAAGCTGCTCGACCAGCTACTGGGGGAGATCGGGATGGAGCGCCGCGATGTGTTCGTGGCGAATGTCCTTAAATGCAGGCCTCCCGGCAACCGCGACCCGCTTCCGGGCGAGATCGAGTCCTGCCAGGGGTATCTGTGGCGCCAGGTTGAGCTGATCGAGCCGACGGTGATCTGCACGCTCGGGAACTTCTCGACCAAGCTCCTGCGCGGAGATACGACGGGGATATCAAGGTTGCACGGCGTGCCCGAGGTGCGCATCGTCGGGTCTCGGGCGGTCAGGCTGTACCCGCTCTTTCACCCCGCGGCCGCGCTCTATACCCCGAGGATGCTCGAGACCCTGCGGACGGACTTCCAGCGCCTGCCCGAGGTGCTGGCGCTCGGGCCGCCGCAGCAGCCGGAACCGGTCAAGCCGAGCTCCGATGCAGACTTCCTCGAGCCGATTCCGGAGCTCGAGCCCGACCCGCCGCCGGCGCCGATCACGTCGGAGCCGGCGTCACAGCTCGGGCTGTTCTAGGTCCCTCACAAGGCAGAGATCGCTACACGAGCTCCGGGCTCAGGACGGTTTCTGCGTCGGCGGCCGCGTCTGGTGTCGGCGCGCCCTGGTCCGGTGGCGTCCCGCCGCGCCTGAGCGCGATCGAGAATGCGAGGACAGCCGCGGCGGCCTGGACTGCGAGCACGACGGCCGCGAAGCCGGTCGGCTTCTGGCTGGCGTGGAGCAGGAGCACCGGCTCGGCTACGGCGACGGCGGCGAGCGGGATCAGGAACCAGTGCCGCTTCAGCGCGAGCATGTACTGGATCGCGAGGTACGTAGCGGCGAGGACGGTGAATGCAACGCCGAGGATGAACAGCGAGTCGGCGGCCTGAACGCGTCCCTTTCCGAACGCGAGCTCGATCAGGACGTGGTGCGCGACCAGGAATATGAGCAGGCAGGGGGCGGCGACCACGGCGATGATCAGCAGTGAGCGCCCCAGCACGGGGCGCGTGTCCTCGCCTGCCGCGCGCCGACGCGAAACCTCGGGAACCAGGTAGAAGCCCGCGCCCATCGCGACCCAGATTACGACTTTGGCGGCGACCGCCACGGCACTGTATGAGTTCGCAACATGGCCCGTGAAGCGGTGATTGGCGGCGATGATGTCGATGTTCTGGAGCACGGCTATAACCGTCAGGGCGGCGATCGGCGACCACGCGCCCTTGACGTGCCGCCACAGGCTGAGCGCCGGGCCTTGGCCCGGCAGGGGCAAGCCGACCTGCCGGCGGATCACAACGAGGCAGTACAGGGACATCACGATGAAGGAAACCGGCGTTCCGAGGTACGCGCCGAATACCCCGAACCCGGCGAGCGCCAAGGCGGCTCCGATGATCAGCCGCGCACCCTGCTCGCCGATCAGGCTCAAGCCGACGGTGCGGTAGTCGCCGGTGCCCTGGAGGACACCACGCAGGATCGTCAGCAGCAGGTAGAGGCACCCGGCGGGGAGGCCCAGCGCCGCGGCCCACGGGTAATGCTTGACACCGACGGCGTCGGCGATCGGCTGGCGGAGCAGCACGGACACGACGCTGAGCGCCGCCGTGAGGAAGAGGATCGACCTCGTCCAGCCGCGCACCGTCGCGGCCAGCGCCGGTCCCGAGCCGAGGTGACCGAGCACGCCCTCGCGGGCCGTCGCCACTTGCATCGCGTAGCCGGCGACCGCCAGAATCAGGAAGTAGCTGATCAGCGCCGCGAGCTTCCCGTACTCACCGATCAGGTGCGAGAAGACGACGGTCGATCCGAGCGCGATGACGTTGTTGAGCATCATCGCCACCGCCAGCCACGACGCCTTGGCGGTCTCCGACCCACGCAGCTTCGCCACCGCCGGCGCGTAACGCTGCTTGACCGCGGCAAGGCGACCCGTTTCCGGTCGCGTCGCAGGAGTGCTCATGCCTGAAAGACGGTAGCGAAGCGGAGTGTCGTCTGGTCGCGTGGCGGCTCCGCGGTCGCCGCCATGTCCTCTATGGTCTCCACCGGCGATGCTACGTCCAAGGACTCTGACGCCGGTCATCGCAGCGCTTGCGCTGCTGACGTACGCGCTGATCTTCACACCGGTCGCGGTCACGCAGAGCAACCTCGCGAGGTTGTCGCCGACACCGCCGGTCAAGCTGGCCCCGGCGTCAACCACCGCGACGACTCCGTCCGGGCCGCCGGATCAGCTACCGAAGACCGGGCTCGACAGCTGGCTCGTCCTCGTCGTCGGGCTCGGCCTGGTGGCCACAGGAGCGGGCCTGCGGCGCGGGCTCGCCGGGACCCCCTCACGCGGAAGCGTTTGACTCGGCGGGTAGAGACCGTCGGGGCGGCGCAGACAGAGGCGCTCGGCGCCGAGCTTGCCGCGAGCCTCGAGCCGGGGGACGTCGTCCTCGTCGAGGGTGAGCTTGGCGCTGGTAAGACGACGTTCGTGCGCGGTGCATGCCGCGCGCTTGGCGTGACCGACCCCGTGACGAGCCCCACGTTCACGATCGGGCAGCGCTACGCCGGGCGCGTTCCGATCTCCCATCTCGACCTGTACCGGCTCGGTGGAGTCGGCATCGATGCCGACTCCATTGGGAGTTCGGTCGCGGGCTCCGGCGAGGGTGGCAGTGCACGCGCCGACCTCCCGGCGGGCGGGATCCGCGGCGAGGACCCGGCGCTGTTGGCCGACTACCTCGGGCCCGACACGATCGCGTTCGTCGAGTGGCCGCAAGGGGGTGAGCAGGCGCTTGCGGCTCATGCGAGGATCGCCTTCCGGATCCGTCTCACGCACGCGGGTGGTGACCGGCGGACGGTGGAGATCGAATGAGGATCCTGGCGTTCGATACCGCCACCCGCGCGAGCACCGTCGCGCTGACCGATCCGGCGGCGGGGCTCGAGCTCGAGTTGCGCGACGACCCGCCACCAGGGGAGCGTCCGGGGCACGCGACCCGGCTACTGCCGATGATCGCGGAGCTGCTGGCGCGCGCGGGCGGCGGCTGGGAGGCGGTGGACCGGATCGCCGTCGGCATCGGTCCGGGGACGTTCACCGGCTTGCGGATCGGGATCGCGACCGCACGTGCCCTCGCCTGGGCGCGCGAGATCCCGCTTCTCGGCGTCTCGAGCTTGCAAGCGCTCGCCGCCGGCGCGACCCGGCCCGGATCGGGTCGGGACGGTGCGCGGGTCGTGCTGGCCGTTGTCGACGCCAGGCGCGGCGAAGTGTTCGCCTCGGCGTGGCGGGGTTCGAGCCGCGTGCTCGATCCGTGCGCGCTACGGCCCGACGCTTTCGACGCGGTGGTCGCCGGGCTGATCGGCCCGGATCGGGCGCCGCCGCTGGCGATTGGCGACGGGGCGCTACGATTTAGGGGTCAGCTCGAGGCTGCGAGGGCGGCAATACCGTCCGAGGATTCGACGCTGCATCGGATCAGCGCCATCAACCACTGCCGGCTTGCGACCGGTCTCCCCGCCACTTCGCCGACTGAGGTCGAGCCGGCGTACGTTCGAGCACCTGATGCGGAGATCGCCGACCGTGAGCGCCACCTGGGACCGAAGTGACAGACGAACCGATAACGATCCGCCGACTCGGTTACTCGGATCTTCCGCACGTGATCGCGATCGAGCGCCGCGCGTTTCCGACGCCCTGGTCGCTCGCGATGTTCGTGCTCGAGCTCTCGAAGCCCTCCGGGGTCTGTCTCGCCGCCTCGATCGGCGATGAGCTCGCCGGCTACCTGATCTGCGCGCGCTACGACGACGTTTGGCACCTGATGAACGTGGCCGTGGACCCTTCACGGCGCCGCCACGGGGTCGCTACCGCGCTGCTCGCGCGAATGCTCGAGCAGGCCGGGCGCGGGCAGGACCGCTACACGCTCGAGGTTCGCACGTCGAACGACGGTGCGACCCGGCTCTACGAGCGGTTCGGGTTCGTCGCCGCCGGCACGCGGCGGCGCTATTACCAGGACACCGGTGAAGACGCGTTGATCATGTGGCGGGTTCCCGGGGACCGGGCGCAGCCCGGAGACGCCCCCGGCGGCGTCCGCGGCGCGGCGTCCGCCTAGTGCACCGTCCGGCACACCGTGGCCCAGAAGGCTTGACGTGATCCTCGCGATCGAGACGAGCTGCGACGACACCTGCGCGGCGATCGTCACCGGCGACGGGGAGATCCGCTCGAACGTGATCTCCTCGCAGGGAATCCACGACCGCTACGGCGGCGTCGTGCCCGAGATCGCCTCTCGTCAGCACCTCGACCTGGTCCTCCAGGCGCTCGACGACGCGTTGGCCGGCGCCGCTGTGGGACTGGCCGAGATCGATACCGTCGCGGTGACGCAGGGACCGGGGCTGGTGGGGGCGCTGCTGGTCGGACTTGCGACGGCCAAGGGGCTGGCGGCGGCGCACGCATTGCCGCTCGTCCCCGTTGACCACCTGTACGCGCACGTGGCGGCGAGCTGGCTCGGTCCCGAGCCGTTCGAGCCGCCGTTCGTCAGCCTGGTCGCGAGCGGCGGCCACACGCAGCTCGCCCACGTCACCGACCACGGACCCGAGCCCGAGCTGCTCGGCCGCACCCTCGACGACGCCGCCGGCGAAGCGTTCGACAAGGGCGCTCGCCTGCTCGGTCTCGGCTACCCGGGTGGCCCGGCACTCGAGCGCCTCGCTCGCGACGGCGACCCCCGGGCCTACGACTTTCCAACCGGAGCCGGCGTCGCGGGGCTTGACTTTTCGTTCGCGGGCCTGAAGACGGCTCTGCTTTACAAGGTGCGCGACCTCGGCGCCGCCGAGGCCGAGCGCCGCCGCGGCGATCTCGCGGCCGCTTACCAGCGCGCGATCGTCGAGGCGCTCGCGACGCGCGCCGAGCGCGCGCTGACGCAGACCGGGCTGGCTCGCCTCGCGGCCGGTGGCGGGGTCGCGGCAAACGGCGCGCTTCGGGAGCGTCTGGAGGGTCTCGGTGTCGAGCTCAGCGTGCCGTCGATGGCGCTGTGCACCGACAACGCCGCGATGATCGCAAGTGCGGCTCGGTATCTGGAGCCACTGCCTTACCCCGACTACCTTGCGCTCGAAGCGTACGCGAGCGGGGAACGCAGGCAGCGATGAAGGACGTGGTGCTCTACGGCCGGCCCGGGTGCTGTCTGTGCGACGACGCGCGCGAAGCGCTCGAGCGCGTGCGCGCGCGGCACCCGTTCGGACTCCGGGAGCGCGACATCGAGCGCGACGACTCGCTCCTGCGCGCGTATCTCGAACGCATCCCGGTGATCACGATCGACGGTGAGGAAGCGTTCGAATTGTTCGTCGACGAGGCGGAGCTGATTCGGCGGATCGATAGAGTGCATCAGCGATGAGCTACATCGTTCATCGCGGCGACGATCACGGCCCGGCCGGCGGTGAGAAGCAGCCGGACGTCATGTCCGGTGGGGAGAAGCTCTCGCTCGGCGTCGCCGCGCGGCTCTCGCGCTACCTACAGGTCCTCACCCAGGCACGCAAGATGGGCAAGGAGACGATCTCCTCCCAGGAGCTGTCGGAGTACACGCACGTCAATTCCACCCAGATCCGGCGCGACCTGTCGGGATTCGGGAAGTTCGGCAAGCGCGGGGTCGGCTACAGCGTGGACTCGCTCGTGTCGCAGATCAGGACGATCCTGCACACCTCCGGCCAGCACAACATCGCCCTCTTCGGCGCCGGCCACCTCGGAACTGCGATCGCGTCATCGGACATCTTTGCCGACCACGGCTTCCGTGTGGTCGCCGTGTTCGACGTCGACAACCAGAAGGTCGGTACCTCCGTCGGCCCCCACACGGTGCGCCACAACAACGAGCTGAAAGCGGTTGTGGACGAGGAGGAGATCGTCGTCGCGGTGCTCGCGGTGCCCTCGACGGAGGCGCAGGCGCTCGCGGATAAGGTGGTCGAGACCGGCGTTCGGGTCATCTTCAACTACTCGGAGGCGCTCCTCCAGGTCCCACCCGAGGTCACAGTCCACACCTCGAGCCCCGCCGTCGACCTGCTCTATGCGCTGTACTTCTATCTCACGTAAGTGAGTTCCAAGCCCAAGTGCAGCTCGACGTCGACACCGCGCACGCGGCCTTCGCGCAGTCAACCGACTTCACGGTCGGACTGGAGGAGGAGTTCGCACTGCTCGACCCGGCGACGCTCGACCTCGTGCCACGCTTCGAGGAGCTGGGCGCGGCGGCGACCGCCGATCCTGTGCTCGCGGTCTCGGTCGCCGGTGAGCTGATCTCGTCGGAGATCGAGATCCGCTCCGGTCGGGGCGAGGATCTGGCGGCGGCGATCGCGTCTCAGCGTGACCACCGGCGGCGCCTGTTCGCCCTTGCGGCGCGGCACGGGGTAGCGCTCGGGGCGCACGGCACCCACCCGTGGGCGGATTACCGCGAGCAGCACGTGATCGACACCGAGCATTACCACCGGGTGGAGAGCGAGCTCCAGTACGTCGCATGGCGCAACAACACGTTCTCGCTGCACGTCCACGTCGGGATCCGCGGCGCCGACCGGGCGGTTGCGGTGTGCGATCGCTTGCGTCCCGTGCTGCCGCTACTGCTCGCCGTATCGGCGAGCTCGCCATTTCTCGACGGTCGCGACTCGGGACTGCACAGCGCGCGCACGCAGATCTTTACCAAGAGCTTTCCCCGCTGTGGAGTGCCCGACGCGTTCGGTGACTGGGACACGTTTGCCGCGTACATCGATTTCCTGCGCCAGACGCGGTCGGTCGTCGAGTACACCCAGGTCTGGTGGTCGGTCCGCCCGCACTTCTCGTTCGGAACCATTGAGGTGCGGATCTGCGACGCGCAGCCGACCGCCGCTGAATCCGAGGGCCTCGCGGCGCTGATCGTCGCCTGCGTCGCGCAGGCTGCGCGCGACTACGACGCCGGACGGCCGTTCGAGCACCCGCCGGGCCGTCTGATCGAGGAGAACATGTGGCGCGCGCTGCGCCACGGCCTCGACGGCAAGCTGATCGATCTCGAGCGAGCTGAGGAGCGTCCCGCGGCCGCGGAGGTGGAGCGCCTGCTCGCGTGGACGGCGCCCGCGTGCGCCGAGCTCGGCCTCGACCTCACGCTCCCGGAGCTCAACGGCTCGCAGCGACAGCGGCGGATGATCGAGGCCGGGGTGTCGATCGCCGAGATCTACGCGGCCTCGGTCGCCGAGACGCGCGCGAGTTACGGTCAGAGCCCAGTCGCAGGGACCGGCCGTCTACGATGATTCGGATCCCGTGAGCACGAGCGATCAACCAACAGAGACGGAGCTCCGCGCCGCATACGAAGCGGAGATGAAGCGGCTACGCGTCGAGCAGGTCTTACTCGAGAGCGTGGTTTCGCTCGTCAACCTCGGCATGCGCCGCAGCGGGCTCGCGCCGGGAACGGAGGAGGAGCGCGACCACGAGCAGGTGTACCTGGCGATCGAATCGGTGAGGGCTCTGATACCGCTCGTCGAGCAAGTCCTGCCCGAGCAGGCGGCCCCGATCCGTGATGCCGTGTCGCAGCTCCAGCTCGCTTTCGTGAAGATCGGCGGTCGGGCGCCGGCGCCGCCCGGCGAGTCCGCCGGCTCGGACTCGCCTGCCGGGGATGCCGCGGGACCTGCTGCGCCGCCGCCGCCGGCTCCGGATCCGGCCAAGCCGGGTGAACCGGGGCCCGCGCAGCGCAGCGGCCGGCTCTGGATTCCCGGCCAGTAGCTCAGGCGTCGCAACGGTACGACGTCCGGCCGCGCGCCCCGCTACACTCGCGGCCTCCTAGGGACCCCTGCTCGTACGTCGGGTGGCGGTCCCTTCTCACTTGTCTGGGCGCGCTGCTGACAGCTTGCGCCTTCTCTCGATCTGAACCTGCTCTCCGGAGGACTTCTTGTCTAGCTTTCTGACGCACCACGGCGTCCTGGTCGCGCTGGTGGGCGCAGCCGCCGCCATCCTCTATGGTGCAATCACCTCGCGTTCGCTGCTGGCGCTTTCCCCCGGCAACGAGAAGATGCAGTCGATCTCGGCCGCGGTCCAGGAGGGCGCCCGCGCCTACCTGAACCGGCAGTACACGACGATCGCCGGCGTCGGCGTCGTTCTGTTCATCGCGCTGATCCCGATCCAGAACATTCGTGTCGCGATCGGGTTCGCGATCGGCGGCCTCCTGTCCGCCGGCGCCGGCTACGTCGGCATGAACGTCTCGGTGCGGGCAAACGCCCGCGTCGCCGAAGCGGCCCGCAGTGGCGTCTCGCGCGCGCTCGACGTCGCCTTCCGCGGAGGCGCGGTGACCGGCATGCTGGTCGTCGGACTCGCGCTGATCGGAGTCGCCGGCTACTACGGCGTGCTCACGTGGATCGCCGGCGAAAGCACGACCAACGCTGTGGACGCCCTGATCGGTCTCGGATTCGGCGGCTCCCTGATCTCCGTGTTCGCCCGCCTCGGCGGCGGGATCTTCACCAAGGGCGCCGACGTCGGCGCCGACCTTGTCGGCAAGATCGAGGCCGGAATCCCAGAGGACGACCCGCGGAACCCCGCCGTGATCGCGGACAACGTCGGCGACAATGTCGGCGACTGCGCCGGCATGGCGGCCGACCTGTTCGAGACCTACGCGGTCACCGCTGTCGCGGTGATGCTGCTCGGCACCCTGCTGTTCCACCAGACCGGCGCGGTCGCGCTGTTCCCGCTCGTCCTCGGTGGCGTCTCGATCATCGCTTCGATCATCGGCACGTTCGCGGTCAAGTCGAAGGCAGGCAACGTCGAACGAGCGCTGTACCAGGGACTCGCGGTGTCCGGCGGCCTCGCGGCGCTGGCCTTCATTCCTGTCACGAAATGGCTGATGGACGGCGTTACCTACAAGAACGGCGCCGGCGCCGGCCCGCACTGGTGGAAGTTCTACCTCTGTGCGCTGATCGGCCTCGGCGTCACCGCGCTGCTGTTCTTCATCACCGACTACTACACCTCCACCCGCTTCTCGCCGGTCAAGAGCACCGCCAGCGCCTCGCAGACCGGCCACGCGACGAACATCATCCAGGGACTCGCGCAGGGCTACCAGGCGACAGCGCTGCCGGCGCTCGTGATCGCGCTCGGAATCTTCGGCGCGTGGAAGCTCGGCGGCGGGGGCACCGACGGCATCTACGGCATCGGCGTTGCCGTAATGGCCCAGCTCTCGCTGTGCGGCCTGATCGTCGCGCTCGACGCGTTCGGGCCGATCACCGACAACGCCGGCGGAATCGCCGAGATGGCCGACCTCCCAGAGGAGGTCCGTAACGTCACCGACAAGCTCGACGCCGTCGGCAACACGACCAAGGCGGTCACCAAGGGCTATGCGATCGGGTCGGCCGCGCTCGCCGCGCTCGTGCTCTTCAACGCGTTCGAGCAGGAGCTGGCGCAGAAGCACAAGTTCCCCGACTTCTCGATCAGCAACCCGCCCGTCCTGATCGGCCTGCTGATCGGCGGAATGATGGTCTACCTGTTCGCCGCGCTGTCGATGGAGGCGGTCGGCCGCGCGGGCGCAGCGGTGGTCGAAGAGGTCCGCCGCCAGTTCCGCGAGAAGCCGGGGATCATGGACTACACCGAGCAGCCCGAGTACGGGACCTGCGTCGACCTCGTGACCAAGGCCGCGCAGCGCGAGATGATCATTCCCGCCCTGATTCCGATCGTGTTCACGGTGATCGTCGGGCTGATCAGCATCGAGGCGCTCGGAGGCCTGCTGATCGGCGTGATCGTCGTCGGGATCTTCATGGCGATCTCGATGACGGCCGGCGGCGGCGCGTGGGACAACGCCAAGAAGCTGATCGAGGACGGCGCGTTCGGCGGCAAGGGCTCCGAGGCTCACGCCGCGGCGGTCACCGGCGACACCGTCGGCGACCCGTTCAAGGACACGTCCGGGCCGGCGATCAACCCGATGATCAAGGTCGCGAACATTGTCGCGCTGCTGATCATCCCGCTGATCACTTAATTGGTGGTCCGGTGGGGGTGAGGCCCGCCGCCGGCAGGAGGCGACGTGGTGCCGGGTCGTGGGGTTGTGGAGGTTCTTTCGCAATCCTGCCGGGCGGCGCGCCCCGCCCCCACCGGTGCTCCCCGTGGGTGGGGCGCCCGTGATCAGCCGCGCAGGCGTGCTCTGCAAGCGGGCGGCGTCGATCACCAAGCTCGCGAAGGCCGAGATCGCCGAGATCCAGAAGCGCCAGGCAGAGATGTCCGAGCGGCTGATCACCAACTACCGCGCGACGCGATCGAGCGCAACGACCCCGCCGAGCAAGAGAAGATCACAAGTTCAACTCGCTGCTCGCCAACTGGTCATCGTCCAACGCTGAGCGCCGGCCAGCACGGCTGGTCCCGTTCCAATCCACAAGCGTCGTCCATCTCGCGAACGACTTGCGGAACGCTGGGTCGATGCAGCAGTGTGGCGTCGACGCAGATCCGTGTCGCTTCTAGCAGAGCAGCACTCTCGAGCCGTGACAGCGAAAAGCGCTGGTTTGGGCGTTCCCGAAGGGCGCGAGCTCGTACCTGCGATACGAGTCCTCGCAACTGAGAAAGCGAGCCAGCTCGCGCGTCGACATCGGGATACCGGGCGCGGTCGGCTTCGTCGGCGAACGACCCGAGGCCGAGGTCGAGTCACATTCGACGAGCGCAACACGGTCGTGCTCGTAGCTGCGCCCCGGTCCCCCGACAGGGCGATCGCGGCAGCGCGGCGCCTCTATGATGACCAGGGCCGGAGGCTAAGAAGGCTGTCTCAGTGAGAAGCTCGGCCCGCGGGCTGCTTCGTGGCGACGCGTAACGGATGTGGTGAGCGTGGCCGGTTCTGCTGTGAGCTGCGCTCCTGGGTGTGCGGGCGATCGGCGGGGCGGTACCGGCGCGCGTCCGGCGGTTGCTAGTCGCCATTGGTGAGCGGAGCTGCGGGCCCCGGTCCGCTGATCGTGACGGAACGGCCGCAGGGAACGACTGGGGGCCTGAGCGACCCCAACGCGACGGCGACGGGGGTGCGCGCGCCGCCGAACGTCACATCGATTCCAGACGCCGCGGTTGCTGAGCAGTTGCGGCCGGTTCACTGCCAGTTCAGCAGCACGAGAGCCGGATCGTCGGGGGCGATGGCCGTGAGCGTGCCCTCGGCGGGCTGGACCAGGATCGCCAGACCGCCTGTCGGCGAGCTCAGCCGCGCGGCCGCGATCGCGTCAAACGCGCAGACTCCCGGCCCCGTGTCGCGAATCAGGATCGCGGCAGTGGCGGACCCCGTGTCGGCGAAGAAGTTCGACGCGGTGCCACTGATCGCGGCGCCGGAGCAAGGAGGCACGACTCGGAGCTTCCACAGCAACGAAAGCGTGCTCGTCACACCGCCGGTCGAATCCACCAGCTTCGGGCCCGTCCGGCTGCCGAGCTTGAATCGCAGGCCGGAGAAGGCACAACCATCCTCAGTCGCATCAGCCACGAGCCGCCGGCCCCCGGGGCCGTAGAACTTCAGCTCGAAGAACGGGGCGAACCCAGCAGGGCACAACGGCATCGACTGCGGCTGTTCAATGCCCAGCCCGTTGACCATATGCAGCGCCGCACGGAGATCGCGAGCACTCCTGAGCGTCGCAAGCAGCCGCGAGCGCGCCGGAACCGAGCCGCTAACGAGCACCCGGATCGTGGCGATGCGGTCGGGAACCTTCTCCCACGCGGGCCTCGACACGGGCCAAACCGCCCAGTCATCAACCCGAACCGCCACGCCACCGCCCTTGGCCTCGCTGCTGCTACCGCGAGGCCCGCCGCCACCACGCCGGCCGGGGGCGTGAGCAGAGCGAGTACCGCGAGGCTTCCAAGCAGTGCACGTAGTCCGTCGGGCGGCCGGCAAGCTCGTCCAACCCGGCTGGATCGGCCGCCGGATTCCGCGCCGCCGGGTGCGCATTTCTCGACGGGACCCGCGCCCGCAGGAGCCGATCGATGACGATCTTCGCGACGGCCCGACTGCCCGTCTCATCCGCTGACACAACGGGACACGGCCGCGCGGCCCCCCCCGAGCTGACGCCGGCGGGGGAGCCCGCGCGAGGGGCCGGCGACCGCGACCCCGCTCACGGCCAACTCGCCAGCGACCATCAGAACCACGATCAGTACGCGCCGCATGAGCGAGCGACATTACCTGCCGACCCGCGACCAGGCGCCGTCAACGCTGTCCGGAGCTCGACCTCGCCCCAGACCGACGCCGGGACCTCCTGCTGACCGGCTTCGACGTGGCTCACCTCCCGCCCCAGCAGGCGTGCGTCGCTCGCGTGCCACGGGCGGCCAACGACGTCATACCTCTCGAAAGCGACGTTCCTCCGGCTCGCTCAACCGATCAATGGGCCGAGTGCCGCACCGACTTCAGCGGCTTACGCGCCGGCCTTCTGCCCGCGTTGGCCGTAGCATCTCTGGCCGCGAGACTCGCGTCAGGGTGCGGCGACACCCGCGAGGTCGGAACCAGGATCCAGAGCGTCAAGCTCGGTGGTCGCGTGCATCATCACCCGCCCGATCCGCTCGCGCTCGCCAGGACGAACAAACACCGTCGCCGCCGTGTCGACAGCGACTCGCGACAGGCGCAGCGGGCCGCGTGACGGGGCTCCTGATCGCCAGGAGCGGCCACGACGTCGGCACCGCGCTTGTGCTTTCGAGACCGCCATCGCGTCCGGCCCGCTCATGCTTACGCGTGCGAGCACCAGCTGCGACCGGTGGGCTACGAGCACGTGCTCGCCACTTCTGCATTCGCCCGGCAGGAGTCGTCAGGGGTGAGGGAGCGTGGCGCTCAGGTAGTCCGCGAACAGCGGGTCGGTGACCGTCCACTCGCCACGTCCGGTCCCGCGGTTGACGATTCCGGCCGTGGCGAGCGCGTCCAATGCCCGCCGCGCAGCCTTTGCCTCAAGGTTGCGATACGGCGGCCTTTCATGCGCCAGGTTGGTCAGCACGCGCAGAGCACCGGGGCCGAGTCGTCGCACGTCCAAAAGGCCATCGGCGTGTCGCGCCCGCTCGGCCGCCAGAGCCCCGCGGTAGCCGCGCTCTCCCGCGGAGAGATCGAGGTCGTGCGAGCCCTGCTCGACGATTGCCACGTGCGCTTGCTGGGCGATCAGCATCGTGCAGCGAGGATGGCCCCGGCCGAGCGCCACGACGCGTTCCAGCGCGTCGGGGTCGACACGGACGTGATCCTCGGCAAAACGGGCGGCGAGCCCGTCGTTCCATTCCTGCCCGGTGATCGGCGTCAAGTCGTGAAACCCACCGAACCCATATAGGCCGCGCTGACGGTTGGTGAACAACTCGCGCATCAGATGCTCGACGCTGCCCGCGAAGAGGCAGGTGACGTGCGGCGAGCTTGCGAGGACCTCCCGCATCTCCTTGAGAATCCGGTGCCCGTCACCGTAATCGCCGGATGAGATCTCCTGTAGCTCATCGATGAACAACATCAGTGGTCGGCTGTCCCGTTCGGCGATCCGCTCGAGCATTCGAAGCGCGCGCAGCAGGGCGGCGCGAGGATCGCTTGCGGCCGAGCCGGGACGCAGCGCGACATCGACGCCGTCCCCGAGCTCGGCCGTCGCCTTGACCGACAGCGTGAGCGCGGCGCCTTTCAGCATCAGCTCGCCGCTCCCGCGGACCCGCTCGACCAAACGTGCGAGCGGACGACGGTTCGCCAGAGTCAGTTGCGCCATGCGCTCGGCCAACGACGCCGTGCTCGTGAGCTCAAACAAACTCACCGACACCGTGTAGGCGCCGCTTTCGCCGAGGCGCGCAATCGCGGCGCGGCAGACGGTGCTCTTGCCGGTCCGCCGCGGGGCGGCGAGAATGCGATGAATCCCGCCGCGCAATTGGGCGGCAAGTTCATCGACGTCCTCGCCGCGACCGATCATCCGCTCCGCCGGCAACGGCTCGTCGGTCGGGAACAGCGCTCGGCTTGCTACGCGAACCACACTGACGATTATGCCATAACTGTATGGCGATAATGCCATAACGGACGGCAGACCAGCGCGCTCGGATCTGTTGCGGCCCTGCGACGGTCAGCCGCTCTGTCCGTCACTCGCGGCGCTTCTCCTTGCTCTGGCTGTACTCCTTAAATTAGGATGCGGCTCCGCTCCAAGGGCGGGTGTCGGCGGCGATCACGCTGGCTCTGTTCGGGCCCCAGGCACCTACGCCGCATCGGTGACCGCACCGGTCAGAGGGCGCTAGAGTCGCTGTGTCTCGTGTCCGTCTGAAAGGAGGGTCCTGTGCCCGTTGATCCCAAGCGCACAGCTGTGGTGCTGATCGAGTACCAAAACGACTTCACCTCGGAGGGTGGGGCTCTACACCGAGCCGTTCAAGGCGTGATGGAGCAGACAGGGATGCTCGAGAACACGCGAAAGCTGGTCGAGGCCGCGCGATCCGCCGGCGCCACGGTCGTCCACGCGCCGATCACATTCGCGCCGGGGTACGGCGAGCTGTCCGAGCATCCCTACGGGATCCTCAAGGGTGTCGTCGACTCGACGGCGTTCGTCAAGGGTGAGTGGGGTGCCGAGATCGTGGATGCGCTGTCACCACAGGAGGGCGACGTGATCGTCGAGGGGAAGCGCGGTCTGGACACGTTTGCTACGACGAACCTCGACTTCATCCTCCGCGCCCGCGGAATCACCACGATCGCCCTCGGCGGCTTTCTCACCAACTGCTGCGTCGAGTCGACGATGCGAACCGGGTACGAGAAGGGCTACGAGGTGATCACGCTCTCTGATTGCGTGGCGGCGACGTCGGCCGAGGAGCACGAGAATGCGATCCGCTTCGACTATCCGATGTTCTCGGCGGTCATGACCTCGGAGGATTTCGCCGGCGAGCTACAGGGCGCGCCCGTGGCATCGGGCTAAGTCAGTCGCGAGCCCTAAGCTAACCGTCGCTGGGGTGGTCCGGCAGCATCGGTTCGTTCATCGCACGCAGCATTGGCAGACCGCCGGTGCGGACGAAGCGCCACACGAGGACGGCTGCGAGCGTGAGGAAGACGGCGTTCAGCACCGTCGTGTAATCGAGCTGCACGCCTGCTTGGACGACCTTGGCGTCGCGCAGCGTGCGCTCGAGCCCGAGCGGTTTGAACACCAGGTCGACGACGAGACCGGCGGCGGCCATTGCGAGGTAGAAGGTGCCGAGGATGAAGAGTGCGACTCTGCGGCCGTAGTAGCGGCGATAGATGTCGAGGATCGGCAGGATGATCAGGTCGGCGAAGATGAATGCGAGCACGCCACCGAAGGAGATCCCGCCGTTCCAGAGGATCGCCGCGAGGGGGACGTTGCCGACCGAGCAGACGAACGAGAAGACCGCGACGAGGGGGCCGACGAGCGGTCCCCAGAGCGTCGCGAGCGTGCCGTGGTGTTGAAGGAAGATCGACCGCCAGAAGGAATTCGGAACCCAGGCGGCGAGTGCGCCGGCGATCAGCAGCCCGCCGAAGATGTCCCGCGCGACCGCCGCCCAGTCCATCACGAAGTACTGCGCGGTCGCGGTGAACCCGGCCGGCGACAGGAGCTGCTTCCGGATCGTGCCGTGAGCCTGAACGGACATATCCATCTCGGCGTGTCCCTCCATCGACCCGAGCAGCCCTCGGTCGGCGTGCTCGCGCGCGTCCTGGACGAGTCGCGGCGTCAGCAGCCGGCGAAACAGCAGCGCGACGAGCACGATCATCAGCGGCCCGCCGACGAACTCGCCGACCGTGAACTGCCAGCCCAGGACGACCGCCATGATGATCCCGAGCTCGACCACGAGGTTCGTCGAGGCGATCTCGAATGCCATCGCCGCGGTGAAGTCGGCGCCTTTTCGAAATAGCGAGCGCGCCAGTGCGACGGATGCGTATGAGCACGACGAGGACGCCGCGCCGAGCCCTGACGCGAGCGCGAGCGAGCGGGGCGATGTGTCGCCCATCAAGCGCCGCATCTCGCCTTTGCGCACGAGCGCCTGGACGGCCGCAGAGAGGAAGAACCCGAAGATCAGTGCCCACAGGATCTGCCAGAACATCCCGAATGCGAAGCTGAGCGCGTCGTGGACGCTGCCGAGGACGGTCGCGAGGACGAGGATGTCTCAGCCCCCGCCGGCGGCGTCGTTTCGCAGCGGCAGCCTACCGGTGCCGACTGCGTCGGCTGTCAGCGAGTTCGGTTTCACTGTGGCGCTGATATCCTAGTCGACCCCACCCCAGGGGGGGTGCCCGATAGTGGAAAGCGAGCCAGCATGCTGCCGGAGCCGAAACGCGAGATCCTCAACCGTCTGAAGACCGTCCGCGGGCACCTCGACGGGATCATTCGCATGACCGACGAGGACGCGTACTGCGTCGATCTGATGAAGCAGGTCTCGGCGGTGCAAGCGTCGCTCGAGCACGTCAACCGGCTGATCCTCAAGAACCATCTGGAGACCTGCTTCTCGGAGGCCGTGACGGAGGGACGGGCGCAGCCGGCGATCGCGGAGCTGCTGCAAGCGGTGAAGTTCAACGCGGCACTTACCGGCGCGGACGCCGCGATCGGCGGCATCGCGACTGGCGGGCCGCGGGCCGCCCGCAGCCCCGCGACGCAGGGATGACGACTGGAACTCGAACGCGGCCGGAGGCGCAGCCTGACGTTCGCGTCGAGCCTGTCGACGAGCGCTCCAACCTGCTGATCGAGGGCATGAGCTGCGCCTCGTGCGCCGTCCTGATCCAGCGCACGCTTGTGCGCCAAGCGGGGGTGAGCGACGCGCATGTCAACTTCGCCACCCACCACGCGACGATCAGCCATGACCCGGCGCTGATCGCCCCGGGCGCACTCGCCGCGGTCGTCGGGAACCTCGGCTACGAGGCCACGCCCGTCTCGGAGGACTGCGAGGGCGAGGGCGAGGACGAGCGGGCCCGGGCCTACGAGCTGCATGATTGGCTGGTCCGCGTCTGGGTCAGCGCGCCGCTGGCCGCCGCCGTGGTCGTGCTCGTGTACGGCTTCGGCGGCGATGGCTGGGCGCGGTGGTCGGCGCTCGGCCTGACGTTGCCGGTGCTGTTCTTCGCGGGCTGGCCGATCCTCGGCTCCGGCCTCGCCAGAGCACGGCGGCGCTCGGCGAACATGGATACGCTGGTCGCGATCGGAACGCTGACCGCGTTGGTGTTCTCGACCGCACGGCTAATCGGCGGCGGGGACGGGTATTTCGACAGCGCGGCGGTGATCATGGCTTTCATCGTGCTCGGGCGCTACCTCGAGGCGCGCGCGACCTCGCGCGCGTCGGGCGCGATCCGGACACTGCTCGGGCTCCGCGTGAAGGAGGCCCGGCTGCTGCTCGACGGTGAGGAGCGGGTGCTACCCGTCGAGCAGGTTGCGGTCGGCGCATTGGTGCGCGTCCGGCCGGGCGAGAAGATCCCGCTCGACGGCGTCGTGGCAGACGGCCACTCGACGATCGATGAGTCGATGCTCACAGGCGAGTCGCTACCCGTCGAGAAGGCCGTAGGCGCACGGGTCAGCGGCGCAACCGTAAATCTCGCCGGTGCGCTGACCGTTCGCGTGACGGCGGTCGGCGCCGAGACGGCGCTCGAACAGATCGTGCGCGCAGTGCGCGCCGCGCAGGAAACCGAGGCTCCGATCCAGCGACTCGCCGACCGGATCGCCGCGATCTTCGTCCCGATCGTGTTGGTGCTCGCGGGACTGACGTTCCTCGGATGGTGGCTGCTTGGCGGTGACGCGGCGGGCGGGGTCGTGGCCGCGGTCGCTGTGCTGATCATCGCGTGCCCCTGCGCGATGGGGCTGGCGACACCTACCGCGATCATGGCCGGCACCGGCCGTGGAGCGGCGCTCGGCGTCCTGATCAAGGGGGCCGGCGTGATCGAGGCCTCGCGCCGTATCGACATGGTCGTATTCGATAAGACGGGCACGCTGACCGAGGGCCGGATGAAGCTGCGTCACGTTGCCGGCGCCGACGGCGCCGACGCCGATGCGGTGCTGGTCCGGGCGGCCGCCGCCGAGACCTCCTCGGAGCATCCGATCGCGGCCGCGATCGTCGCCGGCGCACGCGACCGCGGTCTCCGGCTGGACGCCTCGACCGACTTCGTCTCCGCCACCGGGAAGGGGGTCACGGCGCGGGTCACGGGACTGATCGTGACCGTCGGGCGGCGCAAGCTGATGAGCGAACGCGGCCTGAGCCTGCCCGCCGAGCTCGAGCGCCAAGCCGTCGGCTGGGAGCGAAGCGGCCTGAGCGCCGTATTCGTCGGCTGGGATGGGCGCGTTCGTGGCGCGGCGGCGGTCGGTGACACGCTCAAGCCGGAGGCGGCGGCGGTCGTCAAGGCGCTGCACGGGCTCGGCGTCGAGACCGCGATGATCACCGGCGACAATGCCCGAACCGCACATGCCGTCGCCCGCGAGGTAGGCATCGACGACGTCCTCGCCGAAGTCCTGCCACGAGACAAGGCAACTGAAGTCCGGCGGCTGCAAGCCGAGGGACGCAGCGTCGCGATGGTCGGAGACGGCATCAACGACGCCCCCGCGCTCGTCCAGGCCGACCTCGGAATCGCGATCGGCACCGGCACCGACGTCGCGATCGAGTCCTCCGACATCACGCTCATGTCCGGGAATATCCGCGGCGTCGTGACCGCGCTCGGCCTGTCCCGGCGGACGTTGCGCACGATCCGCCAGAACCTCGGCTGGGCGTTCGGCTACAACCTCGCCGCGATCCCGCTCGCCGCTCTCGGCATCCTTCCTCCGATCGTCGCCGGCGGCACGATGGCGTTCTCCTCGATCAGCGTCATGGCAAACTCGCTGCGACTTTTCCGATTCGGCCGGGAGCGCCGTCTGCCCTCTCGATAGGCTCGTTGCGGATATGTCTTTCTCGGTCGGGTTGGGGCTGGTGCTTGCCTTGGGCACCGCCTTTGGGTCGGTGGCGGGGTTCCTATACAAGTTCCGCGGGGCGCGGGAGGCTCCCAAGGTTGAGCTGCGGCGGCCGTTGTGGAGCACGGTCGAGCTGTTTCGCTCGCCGCTGTATTCGTTTGGGATCCTGATCGCGCTTGGGTCCTGGGGACTCCACGTTGGAGCGCTCGCTCTGGCTCCGATCTCGATCGTCCAGTCGGTGATCGCGGGCGGGCTGGTGCTGCTCACATTCGTGGCGGAGAGGCTGTTCGGCGTGCGCGTGACGAGACGTGAGTGGATCGGCGTGGCACTGACGGCGACCGGGCTCGCGTTTCTCGCGGCGACGCTGGGTGGCGACGCCCACGGCTCCCACTCGCACTATGACCCGACGGTGCTCGCCGAGTACCTCGTGGTGGTCTCGGTGGCGGGACTGCTCGTTACCGCCACGGCGAAGCGCGGCACGACTTTGGGCGTCGGGGCCGGGCTGCTGTGGGCCGCTTCCGACACGTCGATCAAGGCGCTCTCGAGCCACCTGCACGCGCTCGGGATCGGCGTGCTCGTGCATCCGCTGGCATTCGTGATCCTGGCTGCGTCACTGGTAGGGCTGCTCGTCTCGGCTCGCAGCCTTCAGCTCGGCGAGGCGGTGCCGGTCATCGCGCTGACCAGCGCGGCGGCCAACCTCTGCACGATCGCTGCCGGACCGATCGTCTTCGGCGAGCCGATGCCGGCAGGAGACGGGGCGATCGCGTTGCGCCTGCTGGCGTTCGCGCTCGTGATCGTCGCGGCCGCGCTGACGCCTCCGCCGCTCAGCCGCGCCGAACCGCAGGGCAAGCCCGCCGGCGCCGAGGGCTAGGTCGGCTCGCGGGCCCCATAATCCTTCCCGCAATGCCCGAGCCCGGACGCATCCATCGATCCTCGACGCGCGTGATGTCACTCGCGATGATCGTGATCGGCGCCCTGCTGATCGTCCGCACGATCGTCCTCGGCGGTGGCCCGACGTCGACCGGGATCCTGCTCGGCGGTGCGTTCGTCCTGGTCGGAGTCGGCCGGCTCTACATCCAGTCGCGTTCGCCTTGAACGAGCGGACGATCAGCTACCGCGCGCTGTTCGCGGTCGTCTACACGACCTCGGTCAGCTCGGTCTACTTCGCGCTCGGGGTCATCGCTCGCCATGCCGCCGGGCTCACACCGGTCGTGCTCCTGGCCTCGGGCATCTTCTTCGGACTATCGGCGATGACCTACGGAGAGGGGGCATCGCTCTACCAGGAACGGGGTGGCGCCTCGGTCTTCGCGCGTCACGGCCTGAACGAGACAGTCGGCTTCATCGCGGCCTGGGTGATCGTGCTCGACTACACGATCCTCGTCGCCGTCACCGCGCTCACCGTCCCGAGCTACCTCGCCGCATTCTGGGCGCCGCTCGGGCGCGGCGGTCTCGAGGTGGCGGTCGCGCTCGCGGTGATCGGCTTCGTCGCCGCGGACAATCTCCTCGGCGTCAGCCCGCGCCGCTTGCGTCGGCGAATCCTCGTTACCGGCGCCGACCTCATCGTCCAGGCGGTTGTGATCGGGGTCGGCTTCGCCGTCGTATTCGATCCGCACCGGCTCACCGAGACGATCAACCTCGGCTCGGTGCCGACCGTCTCGGGGCTCGCGTTCGCGCTCCCAATCGCCGTGATCGCCTTCACCGGCCTCGAAGCAGCGGCCAGCCTGGCGCTGGAGGTCAACGCCAGCCCCCAGGAGCTGCGCCGGCTGATCGGCCCCGGTTCGTTCGTGATCGTGCTCGTCTACGTCGGCATCGCGGTGGTCGGCATCGGAGGGCTCCCCGTGCATCACGGTCTGCCGGCGCTCGGGTCGGCGCACCTGCGTGCGCCGCTGCTCGGGGTGGTCGACGCCTATCACCCACGCTGGCTGTCCGATGTACTCAAGTACACCGTTGCGATCGTCGCCGCGGCGGGACTGATCGCCGCGGCGGGCTCTTCGATGCTAGGCGTCTCGCGCGTCGGCTTCCTGCTTGCCAACAACCATCAGATCCCGAGCGTTGTCGGCCGGCTCCACCAGCGCTGGGGTACGCCTTGGGTCATCATCACGCTCGCTTCGCTCGCCGCCGCGGCGCTCGTGCTGCCGACCAATGTCGAGCTCCTGATCGGGATCTACGCGTTCGGGGCCTTGTTGGCGTTCACGATCGCGCACCTCTCGGTGATCGCGCTCAGATTTCGAGAGCCCGATCGCCCGCGTGGGTACGAGATCCCGTTTTCGGTCCCGTTCCGAGGTGCGCGGATCCCGCTGCCGGCGGTGCTCGGCGCCCTCCTCGGCGCTGCCGGCTGGTTCTCCGTGCTCGTGCTCCATACGGGAGCGCGCTACGTCGGGATCGGCTGGCTTTTCGCCGGGCTCACCCTCTACGTCGGCTATCGACGGAGCCACGGAGAGCCGATGCCGCTGCGGGTCACGATTCCCCAGCGTGCGCCTCGCCACGAGGCGCTCGAGCCCGAGCTCGGCTCGATCATGGTTCCGATCTTCGGCAACGAGCTCGACGACGACATCGTCCAGACGGCCGCACGCCTGGCAGGGCCGGAGCACGATGACCTTGATCCCGAGGGCGCCGTGATCGAGGCACTGTGGGTTTTCGAGGTCCCACTCGCACTGCCGCTCGACGCGCGCCTGCCCGACACCCAGGTCAAGCGGGCCAAAGCGGCGCTCGCCCGGGCAAAGGTCGTCGGTGAGGAATATGAGGGAGTCACGGTCGCGACCGCGATGGTGCGGGCCCGCCGCGCCGGGCAGGCGATCGTCACCGAGGCGAGCCGGCGCGGCGTCGAGGCGATCGTGCTCGCGGCGGAGGAGCCCTCGCGGGTGCGCGGCGGGGCGCTGCTCGGGTCGGCGGGGCCGCTCGACAACTATCTCGGCGAGGTCACGAAGTACGTGATCCGGAAGGCGCCCTGCCGGGTGATCCTGACGGCCCCACCAGATCCGCGACGTGTCGCGACGCAAGCGGAGGACGGCGCAGACGCCGGGGAGCACGAGAGCGCGGCGAAGCCTTAGAGTCTGAGCAATGTTCATCTTGATCGTGGGCGCGGGCCGGGTCGGGTCGGCGTCCGCGAAGCGGGCGCTCGAAGCCGGCCACGACGTGTCTGTGCTCGACACCGACCCGCTCTCGCATGAGCGACTCGACAAAGACCTGCTGACCACGTGGGAGGACTCGGGCGGGCGCTTCACGGTCGGCACCGCGCTCGAGGTAGACGCGCTGATCGCCGCAGGGATCGAGGAGGCAGACGTGTTCATCGCCTCCACCCGGGGCGACAACACCAACCTCGTGATCGCCCAGATCGCTCAGCGCCGGTTCAACGTTCCGCGCGTGGTGGTCGTCGTGCGTGATCCGGGTCGGGCCGCCTGGTATGCCGAGCGCGGCCTGCACACGATCTGTCCGACTCAGCAGGCAATCGAGATGGTCGAGCAGGCGGCATTCGCCACGTGAGAGGGAGGCGCAGTACGTGTACGTGATCATTGCGGGTGGTGGCAAGGTCGGATGGAACCTTGCTCGGGAGCTGATCGCCAAGGGCCAGGAGGTTTCGCTGATCGAATCCGATCACCGCCGCTACCGGGTCGTCGAGGAAGAGCTCGAGCATGCCGTCCAGTACGGCGATGCGACCGAGCTGTGGGTGCTCGAGCGCGGGGGCATCCAGCGCGCCGATCTCGTGATCGCCGTTACCGGGGACGACGAGGACAACATGCTCATCTGCCAGGTGGCCAGGGAGAAGTACGAGGTCGCACGGATCGTTGCCCGAGTCAACAACCCGCGCAACCTTCAGCACTTCAAGCTGCTCGGCATCCAGCCGGCGGTGTCCGCGACCGACCTGATCCTGCGCCTGATCGAGCACGAGGTACCCGAGTACGGGCTGGTGCAACTGCTCGCGCTCGAGGAGGAGCGGCTCGAGATCATCGAGCTCGAAGTGGCGCCGGGATCGGTCGCCGCCGGGCGGCGCGTCGCCGACGTGTCGCTGCCCGACGGATCATTGATCATCTCGGTGCTTCGCCACGGGACCGGTTTCGTGCCCAAGGCGGATTCGGTCATCAACGCCGGCGATCAGGTCCTGCTCATCCTCGACCCAGGTCTCGAGGAGGCGATCACACCGCAGTTCGCCTCCAACGGCGCCGGCGTCTAACCGGCCGGCGCCAAGCTCCCGGGTGGTGGGATAACTGATGGCTGACCGGCATGTTGACTTTCTGCTGATCGGGGGCGGGATCGCCGCCGCGAACTGCGCTCGCTACCTGCGCGAGTCCGGCGCCGACGGCTCGATCTTGCTCGTCGGGCGCGAGCCCGACCTGCCGTACGACCGGCCGCCGTGCTCGAAGGAGTACCTGCGGGGAGAGCAGACGCGCGACGACGCGCTGTTCAAGCCGGCGGAGTGGTACGCCGAGCAGGAGATCGAGGCGCTGACGCGCTGCTCGGCGATGAAGCTTGATCTGGAGGCGCGCAGGGTCAAGCTGTCCACCCGTGAGGAGGTCGGCTTCGGGCAGGCGCTGGTGGCCACCGGCGCCAACGTCCGGCGGTTGAACGTCCCGGGCGCCGAGCTCGAGGGCATCCACTACCTGCGCACCCTGGGCAATGCCGACGCGATCCGCGAGGACGCCGCCGGCAAGCGGGTGGTGCTGGTGGGCGGCTCGTACATCGGCACCGAGGTGGCGGCATCGCTGACCGAGCTTGGGAGCTCGTGCACGATCGTGATGATCGAATCCCTGGTCCTCAGCCGCACGTTCGGTGAGCTGGCCGGCCGGTTCTTCCACGACCGCCTGACCGAGCACGGCGTGGTCATCCACGGCGACGAGGAGCTCGAGCGGTTCGAGGGAGCCGGCGGGCGCGTGAGGACAGTGCTGACGAAGTCCGGTCTCACGCTCGACGCCGACGCTGTGATCATCGGCGCGGGCGCAGTCCCCGACGTGATGCTTGCCCGCAGCGCCGGGCTGGCACTCGCCGACGGCGGCGGCGTCAAGGTGAATACCCGGCTCGAGACATCGGCCCCGGGGATCTACGCCGCCGGCGACACGGCCGAATACGAGAGCGTCGTCCACAACGGCCGCCGGATCAGGGTCGAGCACTGGGACGTCGCGCTCTCCCAGGGCCGGATCGCCGCGCTCAACATGGTCGGTGCCGACAAGCCGTACGACGTCGTGCCCTACTTCTTCTCCGACATGTCCGATTGGGCGTCGCTCGAGTACGTCGGGCCGGCGTTCGACTGGGACGAGCAGATCGTTCGCGGCTCGCTCGAGGAGGGTGCCTTCAGCATCTGGTACCTGCACCAGAGCCGGGTTGCGGCGGCGCTCTCGGTCGGCCGCTCAGAGGATCTGATGCACGCCCGCAGGCTGATCGCGGGCGGGGGGGAGCTGGGCGGTCACGCGGCCGAGCTCGCCGACCTGGGTTTGGACTTGGCGGAGCTGTGATCACCGGCGCTCACGTGATCATCCACAGCGAGAACGCGGATGCGGTGCGTGCGTTCTTCGGCGACACGCTCGGGTTCTCGTCGGTCGACGCGGGCAACGGCTGGCTGATCTACGCCCTGCCGCCGGCCGAGCTCGCCGCTCACCCCACCGGCGGGGCCGCTCATCACGAGCTGTACCTGATCTGCGACGAGATCCACGCGACCGTCGCCGAGCTCGAAAAGAGGGGAGTCGAGTTCAGCCGTCCGATCAGCGACGAACGCTGGGGCCAGATCACCGCGATCAAGCTGCCCGACGGTGGCGAGCTCGGCCTGTACGAGCCCAAGCACCCGACCCCGTCACGGCCAACGGGCTGACGCGACCGCAGTGGGGGGTGCCCAATTCCGGGCGAGCGCGGCCAGCTTCACTAACCAGGTCGAGTAACCGCCGATATATTCCGGTTACCCGCCCAGGTCCCGATGTAGCAGAGCCGAAGACACCTCCCACGGCGTGGGGAAGCGCTCGTTCGGACGCGGGCGAGCACGCGTCTGCGTGGGCGCACCGCTACGGTCCTGTATGTGTTCTCCCTGGCCCGTCATCGCTCGAGGCGGTCGCGCAGCGGGTTGCTCGCCGTTCTCGGCATGGTGATCGTCGCGTCGTGCTCCAGTTCCGGTGCCTCGAGCACCGCCTCCGAGGCGCGCCCCGGCGCGCCGCGAACCGCTGTTGTGAGCACCGCCGCGACGACGTCCACGGCCACCGCCCGCACGTCGGCCGCGGCCGCCCACAGCAAGAACGCCGCGTTGCCACTGGCCGGCAAGGTGGTGGGGATCGACCCTGGCCACAACGGCCGCAACTACACCGATCCCGCGTTCCTCAACCACCAGATCTGGAATGGCCACAACGAGGAGGGGTGCGACACGACCGGAACGCAGACCGACTCGGGCTACACCGAGGCGCAGTTCAACTTCAACGTCGCCACCTATCTCACCGCCGACCTCCGCGCCGAAGGGGCCAAGGTCGTCCTGACCCGCAAGACGAACGACGGGATCGGCCCGTGTGTGAACGAGCGGGCCTGGATCATCAACCGAGCCCACAGCGACGTGGCGATCGACATCCACGCCGACGGTGGCCCGCCCGGCGGCCGCGGCTTCGCGATCCTCGAGCCGGTGCCCGATGGCCCCAACGACCATGTGATCAGCGCTTCGGAGCGGTTTGCGCGCATCTTGCGGGCGCGCTACAGCACGGTGACCAGCATGCCCGTGAGCACATATGACGGCGTCGACGGGTTCCAACCGCGCTTCGACCTGGCCGGGCTGAACCTGACGACCGTCCCCAAGGTCCTGATCGAGTGCGGCAACATGCGCAACGCGACCGACGCGGAGTTGCTGGTCCGCTCCTCCTTCCAGCGGCGCGCGGCGAGGGCGTTCACGGAGGCGATCAGGCTGTATCTGACCGGCCGTGACTGATGCTCGTAGCCGTGACCGACCACGCGGCTGAGCGCTTTCGCCAGCGCGTTCGCGGGACGCTCGACGCCAGGACGGAGGTCGCGTCACGTGTGGCGCGCGCGCACGGCGCAGGCCGCTTCGTGAGCGATTCGCGCGGTGTCGTACGCGTGCGCGATATCGAGCGTCGTGATCTCGTCTACGTATGCCGCCCCGAGGCGCGCGAGCTCGTCGTCGTGACCCTGTGGGAGGAGGGCGAGGATGCGGCGGTGCCGAAGCGGTTCACCGACGCCCTACGTCGCGACGACCACCGTGCCGTATCGTGACCCGCGCAGATGGGAATCGCCGACCCCGGAGCGGTGCGGGCCACCGAGATCCAGACAGTCGAGTTGACATCAGCGGGCGTCGCCCCGGCTGAGGTCGTTGCGGTGGCGCGGCGTGACGCGCAGGTTAGGTTGGGCGAGGATGCGCGCGCGGCGATGGAGCGGAGCGCGGCTGTCGTGGCGGAGCTCGCCGCCTCAGAAGAGCCCGCGTACGGTGTGTCGACCGGCTTCGGATCGCTGGCGACGGTCCGGATTCCCGCAGCCCGGCGGGACGAGCTCCAGCGGGCGCTGGTCCGCTCGCACGCGGCCGGAATGGGCCCCGCGGTCGAGACGGAGGTGGTGCGGGCGATGATGCTCCTGCGGGCGCGCACACTGGCGATGGGATGCTCGGGCGTACGGCCGGTCGTGGCGGAGGCGATCCTGGCGCTGCTGAACGCCGGGCTGATCCCGGTGGTGCCCGAGCACGGGTCGCTCGGGGCGAGCGGCGATCTCGCTCCGCTCGCGCATTGTGCGCTCGCGCTGATCGGCGAGGGTTCGGTGGACGCTGCCGATGGCGTCCGACGTCCGGCGGCGGAGGGGCTCGCGAGCGCGGGCATCGAACCGATCACGCTCGGCGCCAAGGAGGGCCTCGCGCTGATCAACGGGACCGACGGGATGCTCGGGATGCTCGTGCTCGCATGCGAGGACCTCGCGCAACTGTTGCGAGTGGCCGACGTGACCGCGGCGATGTCCGTCGAGGCACTGCTCGGCACCGACCGGGTGTTCGCCGCGGATCTCGTCGGACTGCGGCCCCAGCCCGGCCAGGCGGTCAGCGCGGCCAACATGCGGGCGATGCTGGCGGAGTCGGAGATCGTCGCGAGCCACCGCGAAGGTGACGACCGCGTCCAGGACGCGTATTCGCTGCGCTGCGCGCCCCAGGTGGCCGGGGCTGCGCGCGACACGCTCGAGCACGCCCGGCGCGTCGCCGCCGCTGAGCTGCGCTCCGCGATCGACAACCCGATGGTGCTCGCGGACGGGCGGATCGAGTCGTGCGGCAACTTTCACGGCGCGCCGGTCGGGTTTGCCTGCGACTTCCTCGCGATCGCGGCGGCCGAGGTGGGGGCGATCGCCGAGCGGCGCACCGACCGCCTGCTCGACGAGGCACGCTCGCAGGGCCTGCCGCCGTTCCTGGCCGCGGATCCAGGCGTCGACTCGGGGATGATGCTCGCGCACTACGCGCAGGCGGCGATGGTGGCCGAGAACCGCCGCCTCGCCGCCCCCGCCAGCGTCGACTCGCTGCCCACGAGCGCGATGCAGGAGGATCACGTCTCGATGGGGTGGGGCGCCGCACGCAAGCTCCGCATCGTGCTCGCGAACCTGGGCCGGATCCTCGCGGTCGAGCTCGTCTGCGCCGCGCGCGCATGCGATCTCCGCGCTCCGCTCAGCCCGGGTCCCGGCACGGCGGCTGCGGTCGCCGCGGTCAGGCAGCGTCTGGCAGGACCGGGGCCAGACCGATATGTCTCCCCGGAACTTGCCGCCGCCGAGGCGCTCGTCGGCTCAGGCGCGCTGCTCGCGGAGGTCCAGGCGCGGATCGGCGAGCTGCGGTGACGGTGCGCGCCCCCCGCGGGACCGAGCTCTCCTGCCACGGCTGGCCGCAGGAGGCGGCGCTGCGGATGCTGATGAACAACCTCGATCCCGAGGTCGCCGAGAATCCCGACCAGCTCGTCGTGTACGGAGGCACCGGCAAAGCTGCTCGCTCTTGGGAGGCGTTCGACGCGATAGTGCGTACGCTTCGCACGCTGGCCGCAGACGAGACGCTGCTCGTGCAGTCGGGCAAGCCGGTCGGGGTGTTCACGACCAACGAGTGGGCGCCCCGGGTGCTGATCGCCAACTCCAACCTCGTCCCCGAGTGGGCTACCTGGGAGGAGTTCCGGCGGCTGGAGGCGCTCGGCCTGACGATGTACGGGCAGATGACCGCCGGTTCGTGGATCTACATCGGCAGCCAGGGGATCGTGCAGGGCACGTACGAGTGCTTCGCCGAGATCGCCCGCCGTCGCCACGGCGGCTCACTGGCGGGGACGATCACGGTGACCGCCGGCCTCGGCGGGATGGGCGGCGCGCAACCGCTCGCGGTGACGATGAACGGCGGCGTCGCGCTCTGCGTCGAGGTCGACCGGCACCGGATCGAGCGCCGGCTGGAGACGCTATATCTGGACGACGTCGCGGACTCGCTCGACGATGCGATCGCGCGCTGCGTAGCCGCGAAGCGCGAGCGTCGCGCTCTCAGCGTCGGGCTCGAGGCGAACGCCGCCGATGTCCTGCCGGCGCTGCTCGCATGCGGCTTCGAGGCCGACATCGTCACCGACCAGACGAGTGCCCACGACCCGCTCGTCGGGTACGTACCCAACCTGATGACGCTCCAGGAGGCGTCGTCGCTGCGGGCCACCGACCCCGAGGAGTACGTGCGCCGCTCGCGCGCCGCGATCGCCGCCCATTGCGCGGCGATGGTCGGCTTCCTCGACGCCGGCAGCGAGGTTTTCGACTACGGCAACAGCCTCCGCGCCGAGGCGCGGCTCGGTGGCTTCGAGCGGGCATTCGCCTACCCGGGGTTCGTGCCGGCGTATATCCGCCCGCAGTTCTGCGAAGGGCGCGGGCCGTTCCGCTGGGTGGCGCTGTCGGGAGACCCGGCCGACATCGCGGCGACCGATCGCGCCGTGCTCGAGGAGTTCCCCGGCGACGAGGCGCTGGCGCGGTGGATGGCGAAGGCGGCGGAGCGGATCGCGTTCCAGGGACTGCCGGCGCGGATCTGCTGGCTTGGGTACGGTGAGCGCGCGCGGCTCGGTCTTCGCTTCAACGAGATGGTCCGCGCCGGTGAGCTCCGCGCCCCGATCGTGATCGGGCGTGACCATCTCGACTCGGGCTCGGTCGCGTCGCCGTACCGGGAGACCGAAGGAATGGCCGACGAGTCCGATGCGATCGCCGACTGGCCGCTGCTGAACGCGCTCCTCAACACCGCGGCGGGAGCGACGTGGGTGTCGATCCACCACGGCGGCGGGGTCGGCATCGGGCGCTCGATCCATGCCGGGATGGTGTGCGTTGCAGATGGGACCGAGCTCGCGGCCGCGAAGCTCGAGCGCGTTCTGACCGCCGATCCGGGGACCGGGGTGATGCGGCACGCCGACGCCGGCTATCCACGCGCCGAGGAGGTCGCGGCGGAGCGGGGCGTGCGGATCCCGATGCGCGAGGGGTCGTGAGTTGGCGGTTCTCGGGATTGCGACGGTGGGCGATCCCGTGCTGCGCGAGCGGGCGGTGGACGTCGGGGCTGACGAGCTCCGATCGGCTTCGGTTCAGACGCTGATCGATGACATGATCGAGACGATGCGGGCCGCCGGCGGGGCTGGCCTCGCCGCCACCCAGGTCTCGGTGGCGAAGCGGATCGCGGTGATCGAGGTGGGTTCAGGTGAGAATGCCCGCTACCCATACAAGCCCCCGATCCCGTTGACCGTGATCGTCAATCCTGCGGTCGAGCCGCTGTCGGCGGAGAAGCTGTTGATCAACGAGGGCTGCCTGTCGGTTCCGGGCCTCCGCGGCGACCTCGAGCGGTTCTTGGAGGTACGCGTGCGCTACCTCGATCGCGACGGGGAACGGCATGAGCTGGTCGCCCGCGGCCTGACCGCCGGCACTTTTCAGCACGAGGTCGACCACCTCGACGGCGTCCTGTTCCTCGATCGCGTGCGTGATCCGACGACGTTCTCGACCTGGGAGCAGTTCGAGCGCCACGGCAAGGACGCGTTCCTGCGGCGGGTCGCTCCCTATGTCCGGGACGCGCCGCCGTGAGCGGGTTCTGGGCCGAGCTGGCGTGGCTCGGCGGGCCGGGGCTCGAGGCGGGGGTCGTTATCGAAGTCGCCGGTGAGCGGATTGTGGCAGTGAATCCGGGCGTCGCGACCCCGCCGCCAGGTCTTGACAGACTCGACGGCCTCGTCATGCCCGGCCTGGCCAACGCGCACTCGCACGCTTTTCAGCGTGCGCTCCGCGGACGGACCCATCGGGCGCAAGGATCGTTCTGGAGCTGGCGCGAGCAGATGTACGGGCTCGCCGGCAGGCTCGATCCCGATGCCGTCTTGACACTCGCGCGGGCGACGTTCGGGGAGATGGCGCTCGCCGGCGTGACGCTGGTCGGGGAGTTCCACTACCTCCACCACGGTCCCGGCGGGGTGCCTTACGCCTCGCCGAACGCGATCGGGGATGCGGTGCTCGAGGCGGCGGCGCAGGCCGGGGTCAGGATCACCCTGCTCGACGCGTGCTATCTGCACGGCGGGATCGGGGTCGAACCGGACGCGGTTCAGCGGCGCTTCTGCGACCCCGACGTCGATGCATGGGCGGCGCGTGTCGAGGCGCTGCTGGCGCGCGTGGGTGGCGGCGCGGCGGGCGGCGTGGCGGGTGGCGGGGGCGCGGCTGGGGTGGGCGCGGCTGGGGTGGGCGCGGCTGGGGTGGGCGCGGCTCGGGTGGGCGCGGCGATCCACAGCGTGCGGGCGGTCGACCCCGGCGCCGCGGCGGTGGTGGCTGCATGGGCGCGCGCTCGCTCCGCGCCGCTGCACGCCCACGTCTCTGAGCAGCCGGCGGAGAACGAGGCCTCGCTTCGAGCCTACGGGGCGACGCCGACCGTCGTGCTCGAGCGCTCGGGCGCGCTGTCGGACCTCTTCACGGCCGTGCACGCGACTCACGTCTCCGCCGATGACGTCGCATTGCTCGGCGCTGCCCACGCGTTCTGCTGCCTGTGCCCGACGACCGAGCGAGACCTCGCCGATGGGATCGGACCGGCGCGGCGGCTGCGCGACTGCGGCGCGCGGCTGGCGCTCGGCAGCGACTCGAACGTGCAGATCGAGCCGTTCGAGGAGGCGCGCGCGGTCGAGCTCGACGAGCGTCTGGCGAGCGGGATCCGCGGGCAGCATGGTGGCGCTGAGCTGCTCGGCGCCGCGACCGCGGGTGGCTACGCGAGCCTCGGCTGGCCCGACGGCGGCGAGATCCGCCGGGGATCGCTCGCGGACCTGGTCGCGGTCAGCCGAGAAAGCGTGCGTCTGGCGGGTGTCGCCGACGAGGTGCTGGTCGACGCGCTCGTGTTCGCCGGGGCCGCCGCCGACGTCCGCGACGTTGTCGTCGGCGGGCGCTTCGTGGTGCGCGGCGGCGAGCACCTCGCGCTGGACGTTCCGCGTGAGCTCACCCGCGCGATCGGGGCGGTGACCCCGTGAGGACCCTCGCGATCGACAACATCGGGCTGCTCGTGACCAACGACCCGGGGCGGGGCGAGGGTTCGTTGGGCATCGTCCGTGACGCCTCGCTCGTGCTCGGTGACAGCCGCGTGATCGCCGTCGAGACAGCCGGCGCGCTCGCTGACGAGCGCCTCGACGCAGGAGGCCGGTGCGTGATCCCGGGCTTCGTCGACAGCCATACGCACCTCGTCTTCGCGGGCGATCGCTCAGAGGAGTTCGTCGCGCGGATGGCAGGCACGCCGTACGCTGCAGGGGGGATCCGCGTCACCGTCGAGAGCACCCGGGCCGCCAGCGACGAGCTGCTGCGCGAGCTCGCCCGGGCCCGCCGGCGCGAGGCGCTCCGAGCCGGGATCACCCATCTGGAGGTGAAGTCGGGCTACGCCCTCGACGTGGCCGGCGAGCAGCGCCTGTGTGAGCTTGCGGGCGAGCTCACCGACGACGTCACGTTCCTCGGGGCGCACGTGGTGCCGTGGGAGTACACGGACCGACCGGACGACTACGTGGAGCTCGTGTGCGGCGAGATGCTCGACGCGTGCGCACCGCATGCCCGCTGGATCGACGTCTTCTGCGAGCGCGGCGCCTTCGACGCCGACCAATCGCGTGAGATCCTCGGCGCCGGCCGCGAGGCCGGCCTCGGCCTGCGCGTCCACGGCAATCAGCTCAGACCCGGGCCGGGGGTCTGGGTCGCCATTGAGATGGGCGCCGCCTCGGTGGACCACTGCACCTACCTGTCCGATTCCGACGTCGAGGGTCTGGCCGTGTCGGATACGGTCGCGACCCTGCTTCCGGCGACCGACTTCTCGACCCGCCACCCGTATCCGGATGCGCGGCGACTGCTCGATGCGGGCGCGACCGTCGCGCTGGCTACGAACTGCAACCCGGGGTCGAGCTACACCACCTCGATTGGCTTCTGCATAGCGCTTGCCGTGCGAGAGATGCAGATGACCGCGGCGGAGGCGTTACAGGCGGCCACGCTCGGAGGCGCGAACGCCCTCCGCCGCCCGGAGCTCGGACACCTCGGCACCGGGGCGCGGGCGGACGCGGTGGTCCTCGCCGCGTCTACGTATACCGACATTGTCTACCGGCCCGGCGTGCCGCTTGTCGCGGCGACTGTCGCCGGCGGTGCTGTGGAGTGGATCCACCCGGAGCTCGGCGTTCACACAGGGTGAAGCCGGCGGCTGGCTCGGCCGCGGGCGACGAGCGGCGAGCGGCGAGCGGCGAGCGGCGAGCGGCGGGCGGGACTTGATCGAGCCTCTACTCACCGTGGGGATCGCCGGGCTCGGTGGCGCGCTGCGGGCCTGGAGTGCGCGGAGTGCGCGGCGGGCCCGGAGTGCGCGGCGAGCCCGGAGGGCGCTGCCCGCGAGGCGCCCGCGGCCCGCGGCCGGTGAGCTTGCCGGCGTGGGTGGGCGCCGGTGCCACCGGTGCGCCGGTATCTGGCCGCCGACCCCCGGGCAGTCTGTCCACGAGGCGCCCGAAGCGGTCGATCGCGCCCTCGAGCGGAGTCGCCATCTGGAGCGCACGTTCGAGCGTGGGGAGGACGGCGATCAGCTCGGTCGCCGTCTCGACCACCTCACCGGCCTGACGCGCAACCTCCGCGCCGCGGGCGTCGACGCGGTCGCCGAGGTCGTGCATCCGCGTGCCCAGGTCGATCAGCTCGGTCGTGCCCGTGTCGAGCCGTTCGCCGAGCTCGAGGATGGCGCGGGCGCGGGTGTCGAGTCGTTCGCCGAGCTTGAGGATGGCGCCGGCGCGGGTGTCGAGTCGTTCGCCGAGTTCGAGGATGGCGCCGGCGCGGGTGTCGAGTCGCTCGGCGATCACGAGGACTGATCTCCCGATCGCCGCGATCTCCTCACCGAGCTCGAGCATCCGCTCGAGCTGGGCCGGGGCCTCGCCGGCGGCGTGTGCGACCGAGGCAAGGTCCGACAGGACCCGGTTGACGATGGCATGGGGTGAGTCGAGTGCGAGGCCGATGAGGCGCAACAAGAGCACAGTAGCTCAGGCCGATCGGGGCGTAGGCGGAGCAGGCTGCCCCGGGGGCGGCCGGGGAGAACGATGTTCGCCAACGTTGGTCGGGCGCCGGCGGGCGTCTAGCCGCCGGAGCCCGGGAGGCTGCTGAGGTTCGCAACCTGGTCGGCGGGTGGCAGCTCCGGGCGCGTCTGAGGTCCGTAGTGCGAGATATCGATCGTCATGCTCTCGTCCAGCGTCTGCCCGCTTGAAATACTCGCATCGAACGTCATCTGGATCCGGCGGACGAGGTGTTGCGCGTCGACCCACACGTCGACCGGGATCACGTCGATCTGCATTACGTGCTCGAGCGTCGAGAGGGCCTGTCGCGCGGCGGATTGATCGGCTTCAGGGAGCGCCCCAGCGACGCGGTCGAGGCTCAGATCGGCGTGGTAGTGCGTAGTCTCGCGACCGTCGACGACCTGACGTCCCTCGGTGACGACGCTGTCGGACGCGGCGCGCAGATACTCGAGCATTTGGCTCGGGTCGCCTGAGGCAGGGTTGCTCTCGAGCGAAGCGAGTCCAGGCACGTCCGTCAACTTGGACACGTTGATCGCGACCCATTGCTTACCGGAGCTCGTCAGCGCGTTCTCCAGCGCAGCGGGGAGCTTCACGTAGACGGTGGTGCCGTCCAGGATCTCATGCAGGCTCAGGGTGTTGGTGCCGAGCGCCTGGATAACCTGCGGCTCGCCCCCAAGATTCATCGCGAGCGACATCGAGCCGGCCCGGTCGCGGACATCGAAAGATCCCTCTCCGGTCGCGGTGATCGGGCTCGGGAGGGCCGATGAGGTCATCTCCAGAGACACGTGCATCCGGTAGCCGGGCGAATTCGAGGACAAGGTGGCGGCCTCGGCCACGGGGTCGACGATCCTGCCGGCGCTCCCGCCGAAGACGATTACGGCGAGGACGACGAGGACGACGGCGAGCGCGGCCGAAGCCACCAGCTTGAGACGCGGGTCGCGCGAAGGCGGGGCCGGCGGGAGCTCCCTGACGACGGGCGCGGGCATGTTGGGCGGCGGCACAGACATGCTCACAGGTCACGCATCGGCCGGGGTTGGACGGGACTTGAGGTGTCGTCGCGGATATGCGTGGCGGCGATCATACATCCGGCCAGCAGCCGGCAGGTGGGGGCGCGGCTGAGCTCGCGGTCGCGCGAGGCCGTGTCCTAGACGAGCGGCGCAGCACGCCGAAGGCTCCAAGCGGTCAGGGTGCCGCCGCTCGGGCCAAAGGCTCGCGGCTGTGTCCATTCCTGCCGGCGTAGTTCTCGGTCTGGCTGTGACAGTTCGGGCACAGCAGCATCAGATTCTCGAGGCGGTTGTCCTTTCGCTGGCCGTTGACATGGTGAAGCGCAAGCGTGATTGGTTCCCCGAGCCAATCCACAAGCCCGCATCGTTCGCACAAGCCGCGCTTGAGCCCCTCGCGAATCAGCCGGGCCTTCAGGTTGTGACGCCCACGGTACGTGTCGGCACGGAGGAGCTCGGCGATCGGCGTGGCGCTCGGGCGGGCGACGATCGCTCCGCGGTTTACCGCGTCGAACCAGCTCGCCGCCGAGAAGCCAAAGGACCCGATACATTCGCAAACGCTGTGGCCCGCGTCGTAGTACAGCTGGACGGCGTCCCAGTCGTAGCGTCGGGCACAGCGCTCATGGATCGTCTCCCCGAGACGGCGTGCGTGATAGCTGACCGTTGGTTTCGAGATCCCGAGCCGCCGCGCGATCTCCGCGCGTGAAACGCCCTCAGCGAGCAGCGACGCGACTTGGCGGCGCGTCGGGACTCGGGACGCAACTCCATCCGGCTGGGCATCGGCGAGCGTTTGACGCGGGTTGCCGGCAGCGCCAAGCCTCTCGACGTGATAGCTCACCGTGGTCGGCACCAGATCGAGCTGACGGGCTATCGTCGGAATTGTCAGCCCGGCGTTGTAGAGATCTGCGATCAACGCTCGCGTCATTGCCACGAACATATGTTCCCATCGCTACCGGACGGAACTTCCTATACTCGGACCGCGCAAACCGCATCGCCGATGGGGAATGGTGTAATGGCAGCACGCGACGCTCTGGACGTCGAAGTCGGGGTTCAAATCCCTGTTCCCCAGTTATAACCCCTAGCGACAAGGTGCGGGCGGCCGCCGCTCGGTCCCGGACGCGCTCGTCCCGCGCCAGGCCCCTTCAAGCCGCGGCCTGCTCCGCCCAGTCGCGATATAGCTGCCAATAGCGCCCGCCGGCATCGAGCAGCTCGTCGTGGGTTCCCTGTTCGACGATTTCTCCGTGCTCGAGCACGATGATCCGGTCGGCGTAGCGGATCGTCGAGAGGCGGTGGGCGATCACGACCGCGGTGCGGCCGGCGAGCAGGCGGCGCAGGCCCTGTTCGATCTTGGTCTCGGTCTGGATGTCCACGTTCGACGTCGCCTCGTCGAGGATCAGGAGACGCTGGTCGGCGGCGAGGGCGCGAGCGAACGCGATCAGCTGGCGCTGGCCCGCTGAGAGCTGGACGCCGCGTTCGCCGACCTGCGTGTCGTAGCCGTGCTCGAGCGCGGCGATGAACGAGTCGGCGTCGACGGCGCGGGCCGCGGCGATGACCTCCGCGTCGGTCGCGTCCGGTCGCCCGAAGGCGATGTTCTCGCGCACGGTGCCACTGAAGAGAAAGCCCTCCTGGGGGACGATGCCCATCTGCGAGCGGAGCGAGCTCGCGGTCACGGCGCGCAGGTCGTGGCCGTCGACGAGTACGCGACCCAGCGTGGGATCGTAGAAGCGCGCCGCGAGCTTGGCGAGCGAGGACTTGCCTGCGCCCGTGGATCCGACCAGCGCGACGGTTTCGCCGGGCGCGACCGTGAAGTCGACGTCACGAAGCGCCCAGGCGGCGTCCTCGACATCGGGCCCGTACCTGAGCGAGACGTGATCGAACCGTAGCTCGCCTCGCAACCGCGGCAGCGGGACGGCGTCCTCGCGGTCGCGCAGATCGGCCTCTTCGTCGAGCAACCCGAAGATCTTGTCGAGTGCCGCCATCCCGGATTGGTAGGTCGTGTAGAGCTGCGAAAGCTGCTGAATCGGGTTGAAGAAGTTGTTCAGTGCGGCGATGAAGGCGAACACGACTCCCGTCGAGGTGTGGCCGTTGATCGCCTCGATGCCGCCGACGACGAGAATCTCGACCGTCACGAGACCCGAGAGCAGCTCCACGAGCGGGAAGTAGGCGGCGTTCAGGTACACCGTTGTCATGTTGGCTGCCCGGTTGGCCTCGTTCAGCTCCGCGAACCGGGCGATGTGACGGGGCTCCTGTCCGAACGAGCGCACCACCCGAATCCCCGAGAGCGACTCCTGCAGGTAGCCGGTGATCGCGGCGATCCGCTCGCGGGTGAGCCGGTACGCGTCGGCGGAGGCGATCCGGAATGCAAACGCTCCCACAGCCATGATCGGCAGCACGAGGAACGTCAGCAACGCCAGGTGCGGATCCATCGCGAGGAGGATCACGATCACGCCGACGAGCATCAGAGTCGACTGGAACAGCGTCGCCAGGCCATCGGAGATCAGCTGGTCGAGCGCCTCGACGTCGTTGGTCATCCGCGAGATGATCACCCCCGCGCGGTTCCGCGAATAGAACCCGATCGATAGCGACTGCAAGTGCTTGAACAGCTGGACCCGCAGGTCCTGCAGCGCACGTTGCCCGACCCAGCCGACGAGGTAGGTCTCGAGATAGCTCGCCACCCAGTAAACGGCCGCGGACGCGAGGAATGCCAGCACGATCAAGTTGAGGGCGCCGACGTCGTGATGGTTGATGCCGTCGTCGATCGCCAGCTTCGCGAGTGGCGCCGGCGCGAGCGCCGCGCCGGTGGCGAAGACCAGCGAGATGAACATCGCCAGCACCCGCCAGCGATAGGGCCTTAGCAACTCGACGAGCCCGCGCAGCTTGCGCCCGCGCCCGCCCGTCTCGTGCAGGCGGCGCCGGAGCTCGCCCAACCGGTCGGGGGAGGCCGCGGTAGGACTGTCGAGGGTGCTCATAGCCCCGCCACCTCCGCCTTTCGAGTCAAGAACACCTGATCGGGCATTCCCTTCTCGACGATCTGCTGATACAGCGGCGAGCGGGCGAGTAGCTCCTCGTGGGTGCCCACGTCCGTGATCCGGCCGCCCTCGAGCACGACGATCTCGTCGGCGAGGGCGATCGTCGAGAGGCGATGGGCGATCACGAACGTCGTCCGGCCGGCCATCACCTCGCGGAGCGCCCGCTTGATCTCCCGCTCGGTCGAGGCGTCCACCGACGAGGTGGCGTCGTCGAGGACCAGGATGCGCGGGTCGGCGAGGATCGCGCGGGCGATCGCGATCCGCTGCCGCTGGCCGCCCGAGAGCGTCAGCCCCCGCTCGCCGACGGGCGTGTCGTAGCCCTCTGGGAGCTCGCGGATGAACTCGTCAGCACGCGCCCGCCCGGCCGCCTCCTCGACGGCCTCGCGCGACGCGTCCGGTCGGGCATAGGCGATGTTGTCGTGCACGCTCGCCGAGAACAGAAAGGGGTCGTCGTTGACGGTCGCGATCGCGCCGCGCAGGCTCTCGAGCCGGACGCTGCTGACGTCGGCGCCGTCGATCCGGACGACGCCCGTGGTCGCGTCATACAGGCGGCTCAGCAGCGAGACGAGCGCAGTCTTGCCGGCCCCGGTTGCGCCCACGAGCGCGACCGTGGTGCCGGGCTCCACGACCAGGTTGGCGTCGCTCAGTGCGGGTCGGGTCGCGCCGTCGAAGGTGAGTCCCGCGTGCACGAGCTCGACTCGCCCGTCGCCCGCCGGCAGATCGGCCGCCCCGGGCGGCGTGGTGATCCGCGGGGCGCGGTCGAGCAACTCGAAGATGCGGGCGCCGGAGGCGGTTGCGCGCTGGGTTGCGCTGAGCATGTACCCGAGCGTCTGCATCGGAGTGATCAGCATCAGCAGATACGCGTAGAAGGCGGTGAAGTCGCCCACGTTCAGTGACCCGTCGATCACGTCCCGCCCACCGACGAGCAGGATCGCAGCGAGCCCCAGGTTGGGTAGGAAGCTGATCATCGGCGTGTACCGCGCCTCCAGGCGCGTCGCGTAGACCGACTGGTCGAACACGCGAGTGACCGACCCGCGGAAGCGCTCGAGCTGGCGATCCTCGCGCGCGAACGCCTTAACCAAGCGCACCCCCGAGACGTTCTCCTCCGCCTCGGCGGTCAGCTCGCCGAGCCGCTGCTGCACCTCCTGCAGCGCGGGGCGTGAGCGCCGTCCGTAGCGGTCGGCGATCAGGATCACGAACGGCACGGGAGCGAGTGAGATCGCGGCGAGGCCGGGGTTGAGAACGAACATCGCGACCGCCGCGAGCAGGATCGTCAGCGCCGACTGGCCGATGAAGACGAGGCCGTAGCCGAGGAAGAAGCGCACTGCCTGCAGGTCGACCGTCGCGCGCGACATCAGCTGCCCCGTCTGCTGGTGGTCGAAGAAGCCGAGCTCGAGCCGCTGGAGATGCCCGTACAACGAGGTTCTGAGGTCGTATTCGACCGCCAGCGATACGCGGCCTGCGACCAGCCGCCGAAAGACGCTGAGCACGAGACGAGCGAGCGCTGCGGCGACGATCACGATCGCAAGGACGGTGAGCGTATGGTGTTGATGGGCGCGGATCGCGTTGATCGCGCGGCCGGTCAGGTACGGGATCAGGACGGTCGCGACCATCGCGCCGAACGCAAGCGCGAAGGACCAGTAGACCGCCCTCCGATAGGGCGTGAGAAAGCCGAGCAGGCGCCGGAACGTAGGCATACTTCATAAAGTATAGTGCCTGTTTATGGAATCCACGCGCTCGTGAGCGGGCAGTCCGCCGGCCTCTGCGACAGCTGCCGGCACCAGCAGCTCGTGCCCAACACGCGCGGCTCCGTCTTCTCGCTTTGCCGGCGCTCGCGAGACGAGCCCGACCGGTTCCCGCGCTACCCGCGCCTGCCGGTGCGCGGATGCTCGGGCTACGAGCCGCGAGCAGAGGATGCCGACGCCGCGGCGCGCGCCTCCTCCTCGTAGGGGTTCGCCGCGTATCCGAAGCGCAGGTAGGAGACCGGCATCCGGAGCGGATGGTGCTGCATCTGCCACACGTGACAGAGCTCGTGACAGATCAGGTCGCCGTCGTCGATGAGCTCGGCGGAGCGCAGGAGCACGAGGCTCCAGCTTGTGTAGCCGTCGAAGCGGCGCAGCCACGGCAGCCGGAACAGCCACGGAACCACCGCGATCCGGACGCGCCCGATGCGGACCGCCCGCGGATACAGCTCGAGCGGATCGAGTCGCGCCTTGGCTTGTGCGAGCACCGCGCCCAAGGGAGCAGGACGCTCCCAAGGGATCAAGGACGATTCCCAAGGGATCAAGGACGATTCCCAATCACTGCGCGGGCAGCTGGCTCAACACCAGGTACTGGGTGCCGTCCTGGCCCGTCTCGGTGCTTGGCGTGAAGAGCTGGTTGGCGGTGATGAAGTCCATCGTGCCGATCGCCTGTGAGGTCGGCACACCGCCGAGGGCCGGGGGCTTGCTGGGGAAGAAGTCACTCAGTGGATAGCCCAGGATCGGCTGGAGCTCGTGGCGGTTGAACTCGACGGCGACGATCGTCTTGCCGAGCGTCGAGGGCGGCGTCGGCGAGAGTGAAGCCGTCGCGCCCTTCGCCGGTGCGCTCGCCTGCTGGTAGGCCGGCGGCAGGATCGACACCACGTTCTGCACGTTGCCGAGGTAGCGGAGGCTGTAGAGCGCGAGCTCGAAGGCCTCCAGCCGTACCAGCAGTAGGCGCGAAGTCGAAGGCTTGCCGGGGATCGAGCAGTTCGGACCGAGCCCGCAGAACGTGTACACAATCGTGCTGCCGCTCAAGACGCCCTGGTCGGAGCTCGACGGCCCCTCGTTCAGGATCACCGTCGAACCGTCGAGGTTGCTCGAGACGGTGATCACGGCGAGCTGCTGAACGCCCGAGATCCGGTATCCGGGTGCGATGTAGCCGGCGATCTCCCGTGCGCCTGCAACGCCGCCGAACTGCGGGTGCCAAGCCGACCAGGCCTTCGTCGTAACGCGGCCGGCGGACCCGGCGATGATCGCAATCGCGATCGCCCCGACCAGGATGATCGCGAGGACGCAGGCGGCGAGGCGGAACTTGGCTGCGTGTGGCGAGGCGAGCACGGGTGCGGCTCCTCTGCCCGGCACGCGAACGCCGGAGCGGATCCCTGACGGCGCGGCGTGCTCCTCGGCGGCGGTGACGGGACTGTGAGGGGGCGATTCGCTCACGCCGCGGCCGTCACCCAGGTGGTGTGGTCGTTCAGGTCGATCTCGGGTCGCCGCAGCCCGACGCTGTTCAGGAGGTCGGTCACCTCGTCGCCGTAGAGCTCCTGGCGTTCGGCCAGCGTGGCGGCGATCTTCTCGAGCGCGTCCTTGTTCGTGGCCATCAGCGCGTACGCGGTCACGTATGCCTGGCCGAGGATCTGGGCCGCGCCGCGTCGCTTCTCCCGGTCGCCGAGGACGGCGCCAAGAGGGTTCTCGTTGAACATCGAGACGCCGCTGGCGCGGTTCATGATCGTGTTGCCGATTCGTTCGAGCCGGCGGAGCGCTTCGTCGGCGTCCTCGCCACCGTCGGGGCTGTGATCGATCGTGACCGGGTCGGGACCCATCGCCCACATGCCGACCATCGACGCCGCCGTCGCCGTCGCCATGTAGACGTCGCCGCTGACGCCCTGCGAGTTCTCGCCATAGAACGCCTGCTCCGCCGCCATCGCTCCGAGCAGCATGATCAGCCTGCCCATCACGTAGCCCCGGAAGTGCGAGAACCGCTCGTCCTTCTCCATGCTCTGGTAGTGCCCGAGCGAGCCGCCGCGCTTGCGGATCGAGAGCCGGGTCGAGAGCAGCTCCTTCTCCAGGTAGACGTGGCCCGCGGCCGCGTGGCCGGCCTCGTGGATCGCGACCGCGCGGGTCTCTTCCTGGATGTACTGGATGTTCTGCGCGGTACCGGTTTCGACGGTCGTCATCGCCTCGACGATGTCGTACCAGCCGAACCGGCGCCGCCCCTCCGAGTGGGCGAGCGTGAGCGCCATCGAGCAGCACTGCTCGATCATCGAAGGCGAGTACCCGTTGGTGATGCGCGCCAGCTCGTCTCGCCGGTGGTCGGTGTCGAGGTCGGGCTCGTGGTCGACCTTCGCCAGGTAGAGATCGAAGATGTCCAGCCGGTCGTCCTTGGTCGGCGTGCGGAACCAGATGTGGCGACCCATCCGCCCCGGCCGGGTCAGGGCCGGGTCGAGCACGTTGATCGGCACGTTGCACGCGCCGATGAAGTAGATCTGCTCCGGGCGGGGCGGGGGCGGGCTGAGCCTGAGCCTGGCCTTGCCGAGCTTCGTCGGAACCACGAACATCGCGTCGAGGAACGTGTTGATCCGGTTGGTGAAGAATTTCTTCATCATCGGCGGCTCGTCGATCCCGTCCATCACCACCAGCAGCTGGTTGAGGGCCTGGCCGCCCATGCCGCCCATGCCCATCCCGGGGAACAAGCGCGTGATGCGCTCGCCGGCCCCTGCGGCGAGCGCTGCGTATCCGGCGCTCGACGTCTCGGCGCGCTGCGCGAACAACTGCTCGCGCCACGCGCGGGATTCGATCACGAGGTCACCCGACGGGGTGATCGAGCCGTTCTCCCCGAAGAAGCCGAGGTCGTTGACCGAGCTCGGCAACGTGCTCGACGGCGCGCCCTGCAGGGCTTGGCGGCGCATCCCGACAGCGTCGATCTCGTCGATGAAGACGATGCACTGCCCGCCCCATTTCTTCGCCAGCCTGCGTGCTTTGTGCGCGAGATACTGAACGGTGATCGCGTCCATGCCGATGAACATGCCGGCGAAGCCCGAACCGGGGATGGTCACGAACGGGCAGTTGAAGTTGGTCGCGATCGCCTTCGAGATCATCGTCTTGCCCGTTCCCGGCGCGCCGAGGAAGAGCAGACCGCGCTCGCGCTTGCCGCCCGCCTTCTCGAACTCCTCGCCCGACTGCCACAGGGTGATCACGCGGGTGATCTCCTCCTTGGCCTCGGCCTGGCCGCGGACGTCGTCGATCTTGACCCCCCAGGTCGCGTCCCCGGGTTCGTAGCTGTGGATCTGTCGGACCGCCATGAACAGGAACGGGCCGAAGAAGATGAAGAAGTTGATGAACAGGAGCATCGGAAGCTGGACGAAGACGAGCCCGAGCTGGGGCAGCTCGCCGGCGGGGAAGAGCTGGCGGAGCGCGGAGAGGGGGTTGAAGAACGGTGCGGACACTCCCGAGAAGGCGAACAGCGCCTGACAGATCCCGAGCACCGCGAACACGATCAGTGCCAAGATCGGAAGCCGGCGGAACTTCGTCCGCCAGTACCAGTAGCGCCGTCTCGCGACGAGGTCGTCCTGCTTCAGGCTCTCGTCGGCGCCGTACAGGCTCGGCGAGGGGATCAGCTTCCGCGCCACAACCTCGACGAGGCCGCGGAAGACGACGACCGCCAGGGCGGTGACGATCAGCGAGAGGGCGAGACTCGCGTGGTCGGAGTCGTAGAGGAGGAGGAAGAACGCCGGGCTGGTCAACAGCGCGACCCCCGTCGCGGCGCGGGTCAGCCCCCGCCACTCGTGTGCGAGCGCCGGTGCGTGCTCGTTGATCGGACCCCTGGGCCTCGGGCTCTGCTCGGCGTAGGCCATGCGCTGGACCCAGGGTACAGGTGCGCGTGCGGTTGTTGCGAGTCCTGGCTTGGCGATTGCGCGTTCCCGCGTCAGCGCCAACGCCGACGGCGCGAGTTTCGTTACGATCGCCGAATGCCGGTCAAGCTTTCGCGCCGCCTGGCGCGCTTCAACCGCGTCGTCACCAATCCGATCCAAGGGCAGTGGGCGTGGGTGCTACCGCCCTGGGCCGTGGTCTGCCATCCCGGACGCCGGTCCGGACGCTTGTACCGCACGCCGGTGATGGCGTTCAAGCGCGGCCGGACGCTGTCGATCGTGGTCCTCTACGGCGAGGAGTCCGACTGGGTGCGCAACGTGCTCGCGGGTGGCGGCCGCGTGGTGCGCACCGGCCGCACCTACGAACTGATCGACCCGCGGGTCCTCGATGCCGACGCCGCCGGCGGGATCTCGCCGGTCGCGCGTGCGCTGGGGCTGCGCCTCAGCGGGCGGGTGCTCGTCGCGAATCTGGGCGACGCCGGTTCCGGCTTCGGGCGCGGTCCTGCCGCGGGCTGACCGGATCGGAGTCTCCGGTCCTGTGGGCGCCGGCTGACGGACCGCGCGAACCGGCCGCCGACGCCTTGCGCACGCCGGTTGGGGGCTTGCGCGCGCCGCCGCCGTACCTGCCGTCGCCTGCGTTAGCTGCGCCGTGCCTGGCGCCGTTGCCGGCGTTTCCCCCGCCGTGCCTGCCGTTGCCGGGAGTGCCGGCGTGGGGCCGGGCCGACGCGATGCCGTGCTCGATACCGAGATCGGAGGCGAGCCGCGCGATGTCTCCGCGCTCATCGGCTGAGAGGAACGTGATGCCGACACCGCCACGGCCCGCGCGGCCGGTCCGGCCGATGCGGTGCGTGTAGGCGTCGCGATCCTCGGGGGCGTCGTAGTTGATCACGTGCGAGATCCGATCGACATCGATCCCGCGCGCGGCGACGTCCGTCGCGACGAGCGTCGCGATGTGTCCGGACTCGAAGCTGGCGAGGGCCCGCTCGCGCTGGTTCTGGGACTTGTTGCCGTGCATCGCGACAGCGTCGACACCGTGCATGCCGAGTCGCTTGACGAGCCGGTCGGCACCGCGCTTGGTCCGCACGAACACGAGTGCCAGGTCACGGTCTGCGCGGAGCTCATGCACGAGCGCCTCGAGGCGAACGGCGTGCTCGACCTCGAGGAAGCGGTGCTCGATCTCCGGCGCGGCAGACCCGCTCGTCTGGTCGGCGTGCTCGCGCCTGATCGGATCGCGCGTGAAAGCCGCCGCGGCGCGGCCGGCTTGGCCGTCGAGCGTGGCCGAGAAGAAAAGCGTCTGCCGGTCGTCGGGACATCCGCGGACGATCCGCTGGACGGCGGGGAGAAAGCCCATATCGAGCATCCGATCGGCCTCGTCGAGCACGAGCACCCGGATCTGATCGAGCGTGAACGCTCCGCGCTCGAGCAGGTCCTCGAGGCGTCCCGGTGTGGCGACGATGATGTGCGAGCGGGCTGCCTCCTTGGCCTGGCGATGCAGTCCGACGCCGCCGTAGACGGTGGATACCCGCAACGCCCGTGCGTGCGCGACCGAGTACATCTCGTCGGCGATCTGGGACACCAGCTCGCGGGTCGGCGCGAGGATGAGCGCGGCGGGGCGCCCATCGGTGGCCTCGATGCGGTCGACCATCGGAACGGCGAAGGCGAGCGTCTTGCCAGACCCGGTCGGAGAGCGCACGAGCACGTCGCGCCCGGCGAGCACGTCGCCGATGACGAGCTGCTGGACGGGGAAGGGTTCGGTGAAGCCGCGGGCGGTGAGCGCGTCGACGACGGCTCGCGATACGCCCAGGTCGGCGAATGATGCGCCGGTATCGGCGCACGTCTCTAGTGACATCTTGTTACTCCAATTCGGCGGCGATGAGAGCCGCGGACGGTACGATTCGGGAGGCTGCGGCTGACCCGAACCGCGCCGGTTGCGCGGGACCCAAGCAAGCTGCCTCGCGGCCGACGACGTCGACCGCACGCCATCAACGTAGCAGAAGGCGCGCTGAGTCCTGGGTCGGGCGGGCCCGGACGGTCGCCGCGGGACGGAACTCGCAAGGGCGGCGAAGCCGCCCCCGGGACGTTCGCCGCCAGGCGAACTCCAAAGGGCGGCGAAGCCGCCCCTGTCAGCCGACGCTCAGCCGTTCGAGCCGGCGCTTGATCACGCTGCCGGCCGGACTGCGCGGGAGCTCGGCGAGGAACACGACCTCGCGCGGGGACTTGTCGCGGGTCAGGTTCGCGCTCACGTATTCCTTGACCTCGTCTTCCGTGAGCGAAGCGCCTTCGCGCACCACGACGAACGCCCGTAGCCGCTGGCCGAGGTCGTCGTCGAGCACCCCGATCGCCGCTGCCTCCTCGATCGCCGCGTGGCCCGCGAGCACCTCCTCGATCTCCTCTGGGTAGATGTTCGCGCCCCCCGAGACGATCGTGTCGTTGCCGCGACCGTCGACGAACAGCCGCTCCTCGTCGTCGAAATGCCCGACATCTCCGGAGGACCTGAGGCCGGCCGCCGGGGTCTTGCTCGTGCGATCGCCACCAGCGTCGAACTGCACCGAGTTGCCGGTGAAGATGGCACCGGTGGCGTTCGCCGGTAGCTCACCGCCATGCTGTTCGAGGATCTTGACGATCGATCCGCGCACGACCCTTCCGACGCATGCCGGCTCGACCGCGAGATCCGCCGGCGTGGCGATCGTCGCGTACACGGTCTCTGTCGAGCCGTACAGCGTGTAGAGGATCGGACCGAACGCCTCCACGGAGCGCCGGCACAGCTCTGCGCCGAGCTGTGACCCGGCGACGAGCACGACTCGCAGGGGTCCGAGATCGAGTTCGGCCCTGGCGTCCTCGCCGAGGTCGAGCATCCGCTGAAGCATCACCGGCGCCGCGATCAGAGCCGTGGCCTGGTTGCGATCGAGGCTGTCGAGCGTCGCCGCCGGGTCGAAACGGCGCCGGAGCACGAGCGTCGAGCCGAGGCTGACGGCGAGCATCGCCTGCGCGAAGCCGAGCGCGCCACCGATCGGGGCGCAGCACTCGGTCACCTCGCGGGCGCGCAACGGCACCTTGCTGAGCAGGCCGCCGAGCTCGTGCCAGCGTCGCCGCTCGGATCGAGCTGTCCCGTTCCGGTTGCCCGCGCTGGCGGGGATGACGATCCGGGGGCTGACGCCCGGCTTCGGCGGCGCCGACGTCGGATAGGAGTCGATCAGCGCGTCGAGCGTGTCGCCGCCGGCGCTCGCCGACCACGCACGCCAGCACCCGCGCTTCGGCTTGACATCTTTCAGGACCTTCGCGTACTCGTCGTCGTAGACGAGCAGATCGGTGCCCTCGCGGGCCGCAACCCGGCGGATCTGCGGGCCGACGAAGTCGGTGTTCAGCAGCACAATCCGAGCACCGCACTTCGCCGCGGCGAACACGGCGTCGACGAAGCCGCGGTGGTTCCGGGCCAAGATAGTCACGCTCTCGCCGGGCTCGAGCCCCCGCTCTCGCCACCCGTTCGCGAGCGCATTGGAGCGCCGGTCGAGCTCTCGGAAGCTGAGCGAGCCGAGCTCGTCGACGAGTCCGATCCGTCCGCCGCCGCGGATAGCGGCCACCGAGACCGCTCCTCCAAGCGTGCCGAAGCGGTCGAACGCGCGCAGCATCAACGCGACGCGATGCGGCAGCTCGACGCCGATCAGTCCGCTACGCACGCACAGGGCGATGTAGTACCCCTCGTCCCCGAAGCGGGCGACCAGGCGCCCGGTGTCCTCGAGGATCGCGCGAAGATCGAGATCCACCGCCCTGCTTCGGATCAGGGTACGAGCCCCTGAACCCGGAACCTGCGCGGGCCGCGGGGCGTCTGAACCTCGATCGAATCGCCGGGAGAATGGCCGATCAGCGCCTTCGCGACCGGCGACTCGGCGGAGAGCTTGCCGTGGGCGAGGTCGGCCTCGGTCGAGCCGACAATCGTCCATGTGTGAACCTTGCCGCTCGTCTCGTCGAGAACCTCGGCGGTGCGGCCGAAGCCAAAGGTGGCATCGTCGGCCTTGGCCTCGACGACGACGGCCTCGCGCCGCATCTGCTGGAGCCGCAGAATCCTCGTCTCCAGGTGCGACTGGTCTTCCTTGGCGATGTGGTACTCCGCGTTCTCCTTCAGGTCCCCGAGCTCTCGGGCGGCGAGGATGCGTGCGGCCATCGCGCGGCGCGCCGGACCCTCGAGCTCCTCGAGCTCCGCCTCTAGTGCAACAAGGCCCTCGGGCGTAATCGCCTTGGCCTCGGGATCGGAGGTACTCATTTGGTCACGGGACCAGGCTACTGGAGGCGATGCCGACGCTTACGGATGATGACGCCTACGTTAGTCGATCGCCGGCGTAGGTGTGCGCCGGGCGTTAGCCGTCGCCGAGATTCACCGCTACGTACTTCGTCTCCAAGTACTCCTCGATCCCTTCGTAGCCGCCCTCGCGGCCGAAACCGGAGTGCTTCACCCCTCCGAACGGAGCGGCGGCGTTGGAGACGATCCCCTGGTTGAGTCCGACCATGCCGGTCTCCAGTGCCTCGGTAACCCGGAGCGCCCGTCCCAGGTCGCGCGTGAACAGGTAGGCCACGAGGCCGAACTCGGTGTCATTCGCCGCGGCGATGGCCTCGGCCTCGGTGGTGAAGGACTTGATCGGGGCGACGGGACCGAAGATCTCCTCCCGTAGCAACTCTGCGCCGTCGGGCACGTCGGCGAGAACGGTTGGATCGTAGAAGTAGCCGGCGCCGTCGCGAGCGTGACCGCCGACGAGAACGCGGGCGCCACGGCCGACCGCGTCGTCGACGAGCTCGGCGACCTTGCCTCGCTGGTTCTCGTCGATCAACGGGCCAACCTGGACGCCGTCCTCAGTGCCGCGCCCAACCTTCATCGCGCCGATCCGGTCCGCGAGCGCCTCGGCGAAGCGCTCGGCAATCGACGCGTGAACGTGGAATCGGTTCGCGGCCGTGCAGGCCTCGCCGATGTTGCGCATCTTGGCGATCACCGCCCCGTCTACTGCGGCGTCGAGGTCGGCATCCTCGAACACGATGAACGGGGCGTTGCCACCGAGCTCCATCGAGAGCCGCAGGAGGTTTTCTGACGCCTGACCCATCAACGTGCGCCCGACCTCGGTCGATCCTGTGAACGAGAGCTTGCGTAGGCGCGGGTCAGCGATCAGCGGTCCGGTGGCGCGGCTCGCCGAAGAAGCGGTGATCAGGTTGAGCACGCCGCCGGGCAGCCCGGCCTGCTCGAGGATGCTCGCGAGCATCAGCATCGACAGCGGCGTCTGCTTGGCGGGCTTGACGACCATCGTGCACCCCGCCGCGATCGCCGGGCCGACCTTGCGCGTCCCCATCGCCAGCGGGAAGTTCCACGGCGTGATCAGCAGGCAGGGGCCGACCGGCTGCTTGATCGTCAACAGGCGGCTCTGGGCGTTCGGTGCGACCGAGAAGCGACCGTCGATCCGCACCGCCTGTTCGGCGAACCAGCGAAGGAAGTCGGCCGCGTAGACGATCTCGGCCCTCGACTCGCTGATCGGTTTGCCCATCTCCAGCGTCATCAGGAGCGCGAGCTCGTCTTGTCGGGCGATGATCGCCTCGAACGCTCGACGCAGGATCTCGCCGCGCTCGCGGGGTGGATAGGCGGCGAAATCCGGGCCCGCCTCGACCGCGGCGTCGAGCGCCGCCTTGGCGTCCTCGACCGACGCATCCGCGACCTCGCAGAGGGCCTCACCGGTGGAGGGATCCTCGACCGGCAGCGTTCCGTCCGCGCCGTCACGCCACTCTCCTGCGATGTAGAGCTGCTTCGGGGCGGTCTCGATTACGTGCTGCTCGTCTGTCGTCGTGATCGTGCTCATATCGTCAGAAGTTAGTCCTTGTTGATGGGGAGTCAATCGCGTTAGGGTGGCCGTGATGAAGCTTCCCGCAACCCTACTTCCCGTCACGTTGGCCGTCCTGTCGCTGACGGCGTGTGGATCCTCAGCAACCAAGACGGTGGTACTGACGCGGACGACCGGAACGCCGCCGAGCTCGAATCCGACGACGACCGGAGCGACTCCGGTGGGCACGTCTACGCCCACGACGATCACCGGCAGCTTGGGGACGCTGCCAACGGCGACGGTCAACAAGGCGGCGGCGTTGCACGCCATCGCCTCCGCGACCGCGACCGTCCACCTCACGACCTTCCGGTCGCCCACTGGAAACATCGGCTGTCTGATCCTCGATGGCATCGCGCGCTGCGATATCTCACAGCGGTCGTGGAAGCCGCCGCCGAGGCCCGGGAGCTGTTCGCGGGAGGTCGACTTCGGTCAGGGTCTCGAGCTCGGCGGCTCAGGGAAAGGCCAGTTCGTCTGCGCGGGCGACACGGCGCTCGACCCGACCGGCACCCCGCTGCGATACGGCGATGCGTCGGTGGAGGGTGGTTTCACCTGCTTGAGCGCGACGACCGGGATGACCTGCATCAACCGACCCAGCGGGCACGGCTTCTTCATCTCGCGCCAGTCCTACTCGGTCTTCTAACTCCGGCGCCCGCGGCTTCCGTGAAGGATGCCGCGGGCGCGGGGTTCGGATCAGTCAGCTTCGTCAGGCGGCTGCGGCCACGTGACGCGGCTCGAGCGCAACTTCGAGTACCTCGTCGATGGTCATCGCGAAGTGGAAGCTCATCGCCTCCCGGACCTCTTCCGGTACGTCGTCGAGGTCGCCACGGTTGCGCTCGGGGAGCACCACGTCGGTCAGTCCCGCTGCGTGGGCGGCCAGCACCTTCTGCTTCAGGCCACCGATCGGCAGTACGCGACCCTGCAGCGTCACCTCACCGGTCATCCCGACGGTGTGCCGCACCGGCCGCTCGCTGAGCAGCGACGTCAGCGCCGTCACCATCGTCACGCCTGCGCTCGGGCCGTCCTTGGGAATCGCTCCCGCAGGGACGTGCACGTGGAACGTGCGGTCCTCGAATACCGCGGGGTCGATCCCGAGTTCGCCCGCGTGACCGCGGACGTAGGACAGCGCGATCTGGGCGGACTCCTTCATCACGTCACCGAGCTGGCCGGTCAACGTGAGTCCGGGCTTGCCCTGCATCGCCGTCGCCTCGATGAACAGCACGTCGCCGCCGGCGCCGGTGACTGCGAGGCCGGTAGCGACTCCGGGGACCGCGGTACGAATCGCGGACTCCTGGAAGTGGCGCTGGCGGCCGAGTGCGTCACGGATCACATCGAGATCGATCGTCAGCGGCACCGTCGTGGCGCCCGATGCGATCCCTGTCGCGGTCTTCCGCAGCAGCGTGCCGAGGTCACGCTCGAGCTGGCGTACGCCGGCCTCGCGCGTGTACTCGGTCGTCACCGTGGTCAGCAGCTCGTCGGAGATCTCGACCTCCTCCGGCCGCAGCCCGTTGCGCTCGACCTGACGCGGCCACAGGTATCCGCGTGCGATCGCGACCTTCTCGGAGGTTGTGTATCCGTCGAAGCGGATCACCTCCATGCGGTCGAGCAGCGGGCCCGGGATCGTGTCGGCGACGTTCGCGGTCGCGATGAACATCACGCCGCTGAGGTCGAGCTCGACGTCGAGGTAGTGATCGCGGAAGCTGTGGTTCTGCGCCGGGTCGAGGACCTCGAGCAGCGCCGAGCTCGGATCGCCACGCCAGTCGGCGCCGACCTTGTCGACCTCGTCGAGCATGATCACCGGGTTCATCGTGTCGGCGTCCCGTAGGGCGCGCACGAGGCGGCCCGGGAGGGCTCCGATGTAGGTGCGCCGGTGGCCACGGATCTCAGCCTCGTCACGGACCCCGCCCAGTGACATCCGGACGAACTCCCGGCCGGTGGCACGCGCGATCGACTCGCCGATCGAGGTCTTGCCGGTTCCCGGGGGACCGATCAGGGTGAGGATCGCGCCGGAGCGCCGGTCCTCGGTGATCCCGCGCTCGACGCGGAGCTTCTTGACCGCGATGTACTCGACGATCCGATCCTTGACGTCGTCGAGGCCGGCATGGTCGGCGTCCAGCACCTCGCGGGCGTGCACGGGGTCGAGCCGCTCGTCCGAGCGCTTGCTCCACGGCACCGCGATCAGCCAGTCGAGGTAGGTTCTGATCACGCTCGACTCGCCGCTCTGCTCGCCCATCCGCTCGAGGCGACCGAGCTCCTTCTCGGCCTGCTCGCGGGCGTGGTCGGGCATACCGGCCGCTTCGATCTTGGTCCGGTACTCCTCGACGACCGACGCGTCGTCCTCGCCGAGCTCCTTACGGATCGACTCCATCTGCTTGCGCAGGAAGTAGTCGCGCTGCTGCTTCTCAGCACCGTCCTGGACGTCGTCACGGATCCGCTTGCGGACCTGGAGCTCCGCCAGGCGCTCGCGCTGGTAACGGAGTGCGAGCTCGAGCCGCTCGGTGATATCGAGCGTCTGAAGCAGTTGGACCTTCTCGGGATAGGTGATCTCGGGCGAGTAGCCGCTCGTGTCGGCGAGCATCCCCGGCTCGGTGATCGAGCGCACAAACGCGGAGATGCGGCCATCGTCACCGCGGATCTCGAGGATCTCCTCGACCACGGCGCGATACTCGCGCTCGAGCTCGCGCGTCTTTCCGTCGACGGGCTTCTCGTCGGGCCGCTCATCGACCTCGACGTAAAGGCGGCCGTCGGGCAGCGTGTGGGCAGCGCCGGCGATGCCGCGGTGCAGTCCGGTCAGAGCGACGGCGCGAGCGCCGCCGGGCAGCCGGACGCGCTCGCTGGCTTCGGCGACCGTGCCGACGCTGGCGAACGCCTGGTCGTGGCGCGGCACTAGGAGCACGCGCTCGTCCTCGCCTGCTTCTACGGCGAGCGTCAGCGACATGCCCGGGAAGACGACCGCGTCGTCGAGCGGGACCAGTAGTAGTCGGCTCATAGAATGTTCACTTTCGCTAGTTGCTTACGACTTGTAAGCGGCATGATACCACTCGTTGACGTCTCCGCAAAGCAGATCTAAGTCTCAACCGCTGAGATCTTAGACAGTCGCTGCCGGCGGTCCCGATTGCGCGGGTTTCGACGCTAGACGGCTTGGGTCAGGCGCCTACCTCCCGCGCTCATGTGCCACCGCCGGTGAGCGGTTGAAATAAGATTCCTGGCTGGTGAAGCGGTTCGCGATTCGAGTCGAGGAATCCGGAGACAAGGTGATGATCGAGCTCCAGGGAGAGCTCGACGTCGCGACCACGCCGAGGGCCGAGGCCGAGCTGCGACGCGTCGAGAAGGCTGGCGCGGGCCTGATCGTGGTCGATCTGCGCGGTCTCACATTTATGGACTCGACCGGGCTGCGGCTGCTCGTCTCGGCGGACGCTCGGGCCCGTGACGGCGAGCATCGGCTGGCGATCGTCCGCGGACCCGACACGGTCCATCGCGTGCTCGAGCTCACCGGCCTCGATGCCAGGCTCGCGCTGGTCGACGACCCGGCCGAGGTGACCGGCTGATCGGCGCGCTGCCGCGCCGGCCGACTCGGTGGACAGGCTTAGCTCAGCATCGCGTAGATCTCGGCGAGCTCGCTCGGGGCCGAGCCCCGGAGAATCCAGGACCCGTCGTCGCGGCGTGAAACGAGGCCCTGAATGGTCAGCTCCTTGAGCGCCGTCGTCACGGTCGGACGGCGGGCCCCGACCAGGCTCGCAAGCAGCCTGTGGGTGAGTTGCAGCGGCAGCACGATCCCGTCCGGGCCGACGCGTCCCCAGCGCTCCGCGAGATGCCATAGCTGGAGGAGCAGTCTCGTCTCCACGCGCTGAACGCTGCGGATGGCGAGCTGCACCGCGAGCGAGCGTGAGCGGTTCATCGCTCGCGCGAACAGAGCCGTCGTAAGCTCGGGCCAGCGTGCCGCTCGGGCGACGAAGCCGCGATCGAGCACCGCGATCCGGGTCGTGTCGAGCACCGTCCAGACGACGGTCGGCGCGTCCGACCCGTGGCCGCGGTTGTCCCACGGCCGCAAGATCTCACCTTCACCGATGAACTCGGTGAACGAGGCGCCCCCGAGCTGCGAGTCGCGCGACATGATGCCGTCGATCACCAACAGGCCGAGGGCGCCGCGCGTGTCCGCGATCTCGAGCGCACCGGCCGGCCACTCACCGGGCGCGAGCGTCTCGACGGCGGCGATCGCGTGTGCGCGGGCGGCCGTGGCTCGCTCTGCGCTCATCTCCTGGGAAAGGTCGGGATCCAGGTCGAGGATCGCGACAGCGCGCCGCTGGCGGGACTCGTGCTCCACGACGGCGTGGGCGCCGCGCGTCTCATAGTCCGTCGATATGACAAGGCGAGGTCGCACGGGCTCTGATCTTGTTGCCCACATGTGTCAGCTCGCAAACTTGCCAATATCCGGATCTGTGAAAATGCACCATATGGGTGATGGCCCGACTCGGGGGATTCGCGGTGATCTCGTAGCTCACGACGTGCTCGCGGCTGAGGAGTTCGCACTCCCGGCGCCTGATCCGAGCATCGGCGCGGCCCCCGTCGTGCTGCCCGACGATCCGTCGGGGATCTCCGAGCCTCACGATGTCCTCGCCGCGGAGGAGTTCGCGATGCCGGCGTCGCAGCCGCATCCGGCCGGTCCGATCGAGCGGTCACCGGGGCGCGTGACCCGCACGCGCGCGGCGTTGCTGGGCACGCTCGGGCTGTTGATCCTGGGCAGGATCGTGCGCCGCCGCCGCGCACGGTAGCTCTGCTTATTGGGAGTTCGGCCGGGGATGGGCAATGAGCCGAACCGCCGGCGGTAGGCCGACCGGCGAACCCCGCGGGAGGCGACGCGGCCGGTTTGCCGCAGGCCGCTTGGTGAGCCTGTGGCGGAGATCCCGCGCGCGCGGGATCATCGTGGCCTGTCCCGCTGCCCCGGCGTAGTGATCTGCGCTTGGTCCGCGGTGGTGGTGACGGCATCGCGGGGCGGTTTGGGGAGATTTGTTGCGCCGCGTCACCCACGCGTCACGGGATCGGTGGGATCGTTGGGGGCGTGGTGGACGTGGCGGGCTATCAGGTCGACGTGGACGCTCTTAAGCGCGCTATGCGGCATCAAGAGCGTCCACGTGATCAGTTGATCGCCTCGCTCGCCGATCGACAGCAGGGCGTGGTGGCGCACCGCCAGCTGATCGCGCTCGGGCTCAGCGCGAGCGCGATTCACCGTCGGGTCAAGGCTGGCCGCCTCCACATCATCCACCGCGGCGTTTACGCGGTCGGGCGGCGCAAGCTCACGGTGCGCGGGCGCTGGATGGCGGCAGTGCTCGCGTGTGGACCCGACGCCGTGCTGAGTCATCGCGACGCGGCTGCGTTGCACGAACTGCGACGGAGTGGCAGCCGCAAGGCTATGCATGTCACGGCGCCCGGGCGCACGCGGCACACACGCCCCGGCATCATCGTCCACAACGTCCGCCACCTTCACCCCGGCGATCGCACGATCATCGACGGGATCCCGGTCACGTCAGTTCACCGCACGCTGCTCGACTACGCGGAGATCGCGCGGCCACAGGAGCTGCGGTGGGCGTTCGAGGCCTACGACCGCCTGGATCTGCTCGACATGCGCAAGATCGAAGCGATGATCGCGCGCTGCCCCGGGCGACGGGGGGTCAAGGCGCTACGCGCGCTAACGGCCGTTTACCGCGGGCCGGCCGAGACGCGATCGCGTAACGAGCGCCGGCTGCTCGAGCTCGTTCGCGCGGCCGGGTTGCCGGAGCCGTCGGTGAACGTGGTTGTGGTGGGGATTGTGGTCGACTTCTATTGGCCGCGGCATAGGCTCGTCGTCGAGGTCGACAGCTACCTCTACCACCACACCCCGGCGGACCGTGCCGAGGACAGACGCAAGCAGCGCGTGCTCCGAGCGGCGGGCTGCGAGGTGCTGCGGGTGACGGACTCGGACCTGATCGACGCGCAGGCGGCCGCGGTCGCGGACGTCGAAGCGGCGCTCAGCGCTTGCGCGGCGCGATCAGGTCGGTGATCGTGCCCTCGGCCAGCTCGGCGGCGAAGCCGACCGTCTCTGAGAGCGTGGGGTGGGGGTGGATCGTCAGCGCGAGGTCCTCGGCGTCTGAGCCGATCTCGATCGCGTGGACGGTCTCGGCGATCAGCTCGCCCGCGTTCACGCCGACCATCCCGGCGCCCAGCAGCCGGCGCGAGCCCGGCTCGAAAAGCAGCTTTGTCATGCCCTCGTCGCGGCCGAGCGAGAGCGCTCTACCGGACGCCGCCCAAGGAAAGACCGCCTTCTCCACCTCCACTCCTCCGGCCTTGGCCTCGGTCTCGGTCAACCCCATCCAGGCGATCTCAGGGTCGGTGTAGGCGACCGACGGGATCGCCCGCGGGTCGAACGCCGCGCCCGGCACGCCGGCGATGACCTCGGCGGCGACCTTGCCTTCGTGGCTGGCCTTATGGGCGAGCATCGGGCCACCGACGATGTCGCCGATCGCGTGGATGTGGGGGACGTTCGTGCGCATCTGAGCGTCGACCGGGATGAAGCCGCGCCCGTCGACCTGTACGCCGGCTGCGTCGGCGCCCACCCGTGCGCCATTCGGGACTCGGCCGATTGCGACGAGCACCCGATCGAAGACGCCGCTGCCGTGGCCGTCGAACTCGACCTTCACGCCCTTCTTCTGCGCCGTCGCCGCGGTCACCTTGGTGCCGGTCAGAATCGCCTCGTAGCGTGCCGCGATCCGCTTCTGCAGCGGCCGCACCAGGTCGGGGTCGCAGCCGGGGATCAGCGAGTCGAGGAACTCGACCACCGTCACCTTCGAGCCGAGCGCGTCGTAGACCGTGGCCATCTCGAGGCCGATGATTCCGCCGCCGATCACGAGCATCCGCTTCGGCACCTCTTCGAGCTCCAGCGCGCCCGTGGAGTCGACGATCCGCGGGTCCTCGGGAAGTCCGGGCAGCGTTGCCGCCTCGGACCCGGCGGCGATTATGCAGTGATCGAAAGAGACTGTCTCCTCGCCGACGCTGATCAGGTTGGGGCCGGTGAAGCGCGCGACACCTGTCAGCACCTTCACCTTGCGCCGGCGCGCGAGACCCGCGAGGCCGTCGGTCAGCTTGGCGACGACCGACTCCTTCCACGAGCGCAGCGCGTCGAGGTCGATCGACGGCTTGCCGAACGAGATTCCATGGGCGGACATCTCGTCCGCCTCGGCGATCACGCGTGCGGCATGCAGAAGGGTCTTGGAGGGGATGCAGCCGACGTTGAGGCAGACCCCGCCGAGCCGCTGGTAGCGTTCGATGAGGATTGTGTTCAGGCCTAGATCGGCGGCCCGGAAGGCGGCGGTATAGCCGCCCGGCCCGGCGCCGAGCACCACGACCTGGGCGTGGTGCTCGCCCGCGGGGCGCGTCGCCGCCGGCGCGCTCGCCGCAGCGGGTGGCTCGGTCTCGACAGTCGCGCCGGCCGCGTCCGCGCCGGCCGCGTCCGCGTTCGCCGCGGCTGGTGGCTCGGTCTCGGCGGCCTCGAGCAGCAGCAGCACGCTTCCCTCCGAGACGCGGTCGCCGATCGCTACGCGGAGCTGCGTTACGGTGCCGGCCGCCGGGGCGGGGATCTCCATCGTCGCCTTGTCGGATTCGAGCGTGACGAGCGGATCGTCGACCCCGACCGTGTCGCCCGGCGCGACGAGGATCTCGATCACCGGGACGTCGGTGAAGTCCCCGATGTCGGGCACTCTGACCTCGGTAGGGGTGCTCACCGGTCAGGCCCCCGAGTTCGCCGCCAGGCGAACTCGCAAGCGACGACGTAGTCGTCGCCACTCACAGAAGCGCCCGTCTCAGATCGCTCAGAACCGTGCCAAGGTGGACGGTGAAGCGGGCGGCTGCGGCGCCGTCGATCACGCGGTGATCGTAGGAGAGCGAGAGGGGCAGGATCAGGCGCGGCGCGAACTCGCGACCGTTCCAGACCGGCTTCATCGCCGCTCGCGAGACTCCGAGGATCGCGACCTCGGGCGCGTTGATGATCGGGGTGAAGCTGGTGCCGCCGATGCCGCCGAGGCTCGAAATCGTGAACGTTGCGCCCGCCATCTCGGCGGGTCCGAGTTTGCCCTCGCGGGCCTTGCCCGAGAGCGCCGTGAGCTCACGGGCGACATCGAGGATGCCCTTGTGGTCGGCGTTCTTGATCACCGGCACGACCAGGCCCTGCGGGGTGTCGGCGGCAAAGCCGATGTTGTAGTAGCGCTTCAGCACGAGCTCGTCGCCGTCCAGCGAGGCGTTGAACGAAGGAAACGCCTTCAGCGCGGCGACGGACGCGGCAACGAGGAAGCCGACCATTGTCAGCTTCACACGATCGCGGGCGTGCTCCTCATTCAGCTCTTTGCGGAACGCCTCGAGCTCGGTCACGTCCGCCTCGTCGTTCTGTGTGACGTGAGGGATCATCGCCCAGTTGCGCGCCAGGTTCCGCGCCGAGATCTTTTGGATGCGTGACAGCGGCCGCCGCTCCACAGGCCCATACTTCTCGAAGTCGACAGTCGGCCATGGCGCGAGATCAAGGCTCGGGGCGCCGGCGGCCGGCGGCGGTTTGGCCAGGAACCGCTCGACGTCCTCCGTCGTGATGCGGCCCTTCCGTCCTGTGCCTATCACTCCGCGGATCTCGACTCCGCGCTCGCGGGCCAGGCGACGCACCGATGGGCTGGCGTAGGGGACCTCGCCGCCTGCCATCGGGGCGCCCCCCTCGCGTTCGACGGCGGGCGGGGGCGGTGGCGGTGGCGCGGGAGCGGAGGCGGGTGGCGGCGCGGGTGGCGGCGCGGGGGCGGGTGGCGGCGCCGGGGCGGGTGGCGGCGCCGGCGCCTCCGTGGCCTCCGCCTGCGCGCGCGAGACCGGCGGGCCGGCGCCGTTCGACGGCTCGAGGGTCAGCACCGGCGTCCCCTCTGAGACCTTGTCGCCGATCTTCACCAGCAGTTGCTTGACGATGCCGGCCACGGGGGCGGGGACGTCCATGGTGGCCTTGTCGGACTCGAGCGTGAGCAGGGGGTCGTCGATCGCGACGTGCTCGCCCGGCGAGACGAGGATCTCGATCACCGGAATGTCGGTGAAGTCACCGATGTCGGGCACCGTGACGTCGATGACGTCGGTTGCGCTCACGTCGAAACGCCGGTCACGCTTGCGTCGACGATGCCTGTCGTTCTCATGTCGACGTCGGGAGCGGAGCTTCGGGGTCGATCTCGTAGCGCTCGATCGCGTCCTGGACGCGCGCGGGGTCGAGGTCCCCGGCGTCGGCGAGTGACTTCAGCGCGCTGACGGCGACGTAGCGGCGGTCGACCTCGAAGAAGCCGCGCAGGTTCCGCCGGTAGTCGCTGCGGCCGTAGCCGTCGGTGCCGAGGACGCGATAGTCGCGCGGTACCCACTGGCGGATCTGGTCGGCGAAGGTGCGGATGTAGTCGGTCGAAGCGATCACCGGACCGCGGCGCCCCCCCAGGCACTCAGAAACGTAGCTACTACGCGGCTTCGCTGTCGGATGGAGCGTGTTCCAACGCTCGACCTCGATACCGTCGCGGCGCAGCTCGGTGAACGAGGTCACGCTCCACACGTCGCTGAGGACGCCGAAGTCCTCCTCGAGCAGCGATGCGGCGGCGATCACCTCGCGCAGGATCGTCCCCGAACCGAGCAGCTGGACCCGCGGGCGTCGTGACCGCAAAGATCCCCCCGCCCGCAGTAGGTACATCCCGCGCAGGATCCCTTCCTCGGTCCCGGGCTGCATCGCCGGGTGGGTGTAGTTCTCGTTCATCAACGTCAGGTAGTAGAAGACGTCCTGCTGCTCGGCGACCATCTCCCGCAGCCCGGCCTGGATAATCACCGCGACCTCGTAGCCGAAGGCCGGGTCGTAGGCGCGGCAGTTGGGGACCACCGAGAACAGGACGTGGCTGTGGCCGTCCGCGTGCTGGAGGCCCTCACCATTCAGAGTCGTGCGCCCCGCGGTGCCGCCAAGCATGAATCCCCGCGTCCGGCTGTCGCCGGCGGCCCAGATCAGGTCGCCGACCCGCTGGTAACCGAACATCGAGTAGTAGATGTAGAACGGGATCATCTGCACGTCGTGGGCGCTGTAGGAGGTTCCGGCAGCAATCCACGACGAGACCGACCCCGCCTCGGTGATCCCCTCCTCGAGGATCTGCCCGTGCGCATCCTCCTTGTAGAACATCAACTGCTCGGAATCCTGGGGCTGGTAGAGCTGCCCGCCGGGGGCGTAGATGCCGATCTGGCGGAACATCCCCTCCATCCCGAACGTGCGCGACTCGTCGGGGATGATCGGAACGATCCGGCGCGCGATCGCCTTGTCGCGCAGGAGCGCCGCGAGGATGCGCACGAACGCCATCGTGGTCGAGTTCTCGCGCTCGCCGGTGCCGTCAAGCTGACTCTGGAAGATCTCCAGGCCGGGGACCTCGAGCGGCTCGGCCCGCAGGCGCCGCGAAGGCAGATGACCGCCGAGCGCGGCGCGACGCTCGCGCAAGAACTCCATCTCCGGGGCGTCAGCCGGCGGCTTGTAGAACTCGGCTGCCCGCACCTGCTCGTCGGTCAGCGGCAGCTCGAAACGATCACGGAATGCCAATAACGCATCCTCGGTCATCTTCTTCGCCTGGTGGGTGATCATCTGGCCCTCGCCGGAGACGCCCATCCCGTAGCCCTTGACCGTCTTGGCGAGGATCACGGTCGGCTGGCCGGTGTGCTCGGCCGCGGCGCGGTAGGCGGCGTAGACCTTCTGCTGGTCGTGGCCGCCGCGATTGAGCAGCCAGACCTCCTCGTCGCTCATGTCCTTGACCAGCTCGAGGAGCCGCGGGTCGCGGCCGAAGAAGTGCTCGCGGACGTAGGCGCCGTCGCGGGACTTGAAGGTCTGGTAGTCGCCGTCGACGCACTCGTCCATCACTCGCATGAGGGCGCCGCCGGGATCGGCGGCGAGCAGTGGGTCCCAGCGCCCGCCCCAGATCACCTTGATCACGTTCCACCCGGCGCCCCGGAAATCCGACTCGAGCTCCTGGATGATCTTTCCGTTGCCGCGGACGGGTCCGTCGAGCCGCTGGAGATTGCAGTTGATGACGAAGACCAGATTGTCGAGGTGCTCGCGTCCGGCGAGCCCGATCGATCCCATCGACTCGGGCTCGTCCATCTCGCCGTCGCCGAGGAACGCCCATACCTTGCGTCCGTCGGTGTCAGCGATCCCGCGCGCGTGCAGATACTTCATGAAGCGGGCCTGGTAGATCGAGGTGATCGGCCCGATCCCGAGCGAGACCGTCGGGAACTGCCAGTAGTTGGGCATCAGCCACGGATGGGGATAGCTCGACAGGCCGCGACCGCCGACGTCCTGCCGGAAGCGCACGAGCTCCGCTTCGCTCAGCCGGCCCTCGAGGAACGACCGCGCGTAGATCCCCGGCGACGAGTGGCCCTGGAAGTAGACGAGATCGCCCCGATGCTGATCGTTCGGCGCGTGCCAGAAGTGGTTGAAGCCGACCTCGTAGAGCGTGGCCGCGGACTGGTAGCTCGCGATGTGGCCGCCGAGCTCGGAGGAGACCTTGTTGGCGCGAACGACGATCGCGATCGCATTCCATCGTACGAGCGAGCGAAGCCGGCGCTCGACGGCCGGGTCGCCGGGGTATGCCGGCTCGCGCTCGGCCGGGATCGTGTTCACATACGGCGTGTTGAGGTCCGCGGTCGGCCCGGCGCCGGCGCCATGTGCGCGCTCGACCACCTGGCTGAGCAACTGGCGCGCACGCGCGGGCCCATCGTGGGCGAGCACGGCGTCGAGCGCCTCGAGCCACTCGCCGGTCTCGAGCGCGTCGATGTCGCTTCCGGCCCCGTTGGTAGCGATGCCTTGAATCCGGTCGGTCACGGCGTTTTCAGACGAACTTCCTCGCGCGGTCGTCGGCCAACTATACGTCGTCTGAGCCCGCCCGCCGGGACGGCGCTTGCACCGTAACCCTCCCGGTGATTACATCGCTCGTGTGTCTGCGAGCGCTGACGCCGGCGGCCGGGATGCACGGCTGAGCGCAGCGCCGGGCGGCGACAAGGTCGATGCGGTGGCTGCCGCGCTCGCGGGCGAGGGGTATCTCGCGGGACGCGAGGTGGCGACCGTCCTCTACCTGGCGAGCACCCTCGAGCAGCCGCTGCTGCTCGAAGGAGAGGCGGGTGTCGGCAAGACCGAGCTGGCGCGTGCCTGGGCGTCGGCCACGGGCGCACGGCTCGTCCGGCTCCAGTGCCACGAGGGGATCGACGTGCATCAGGCGCTGTACGACTGGGATCACGCCAGGCAGTTGCTATCGCTCCGCGCGTCCGAGCTCTCGCTCGCTGCGACCGACCTGTACTCGCGTGAGTTCCTGGTGCGCCGGCCGCTGCTCGAGGCGCTCGAGCACGACGGACCCGTGGTGCTGTTGATCGACGAGATCGACCGCGCCGACGACGCATTCGAGGCGTTCCTGCTGGAGCTGCTGGCCGACTTCCAGATCACGATCCCCGAGCTCGGGACGATCGCCGCCACGGGCCGGCCGCTGGTGGTGCTGACCTCGAACCGCACCCGCGAGCTCCACGATGCGCTCAAGCGGCGCTGCCTCTATCACTGGATCGACTATCCCGATCCGGCGCGCGAACGCGAGATCGTCCTCACGCGCCTCCCCGGCGTCAGTGACGAGATCGCTCGGCGCGTTGTCACCGCCGTCGGCCGGCTGCGCGAGGCCGGCCTGTACAAGGTGCCGGGCGTCGGGGAGACCGTGACCTGGGCTCGCGCACTCGGGGCGCTCGGCCCCCAGGCGCTGGAGGAGACGCTCGGTGCCGCGCTGAAGGTCCGCGAGGACATCGAGCGCGTGCGCGAGCAGGGAGTGCTCGAAGGTGTCTGAGGATTCGCCGAGCCGCGCCGACCGCGGGGGCGCCTCGCGTCCCGGCACGGGCGCCGCCGTGACCGAACGGCTGGGCGCACTCTGCGAACTGCTGCGCGAGCGCGGCGTCCCGGTCGGCACCGGCGAGCTGCTCGCGGCCCACCGGGCGCTCGAAGCGCTCCCGGATCCGGGCGACGCCTGGCTGGCTCGGGTGGCGCTGCGCTCGACCCTGTGTTCGGCGCGTGGGCACCTCGAAGCCTTCGAGGACGCCTGGCGGCGATGGCGGTGCGGCGCCGATGCGGAGCTCGGCGGCGCCGGCAAACCGCGCGATCTCGACGACGCGAATCGCTCGGTGCCCGTGCCTGCGGTCCGGTCCGCAGCCCGGACCCGGCCGGGGTGGAGCGACGCCGAGCTGCTGCTCGACCGGGACTTCGCGAGCTATGACGAGCGCGACCGCGCTGCCGCGCTCGCGCTGCTGCGCCGCACTGTCACGCGCGGCCCGTGTCGCCGCACGCGTGGCCGCCGGATCGACCTGAGGGCGACGATGCGAGCCGCATGGGGGACGGGCGGTGAGCCGTTCGAGCTGCGCCGGTCGGGACATCGCCTCGAGCCGCGCCCGCTCGTCCTGGTCGCCGACGTATCGGGCTCGATGGCGCCACATGCCTTGATGCTGCTCGCGTACATGCAGGCGACGGTGACCGGCAGGCGGCGCGTCGAGGCGTTCGCCTTCGCCACGCGCCTGACCAGGATCACAAACGAGCTACGCGGCCGTGACCCGGACGCGGCGCTCCGCCGCGCCGATGCTGTGCTCCGCGACGCCCGCGGCGGGACCCGCATCGGTGAGGCGGTCGCAGCGCTCAATCGTGAGTACGGCCGCCTGGTCGGCCGAGGCAGCGTCGTGATCCTGCTCTCCGACGGGTGGGATCGAGGCGATCCTGAGCTGCTGGGGGTCGAGCTCGCGCGGCTGCGTCGCTGCGCGTGGGGCCTGATCTGGCTCAACCCGCTCGCCGCTGACCCGCGATGGGAGCCGCTTACGCGAGGTATGGTCGCGGCATCACCGCACCTCGACACGATCCTCCCAGGAAACAGCCTGCGCTCGCTGAGGGCACTGGCCGACCTGCTCAACCTCGGGATGTCACGGTGATCGCCGGCGTGGTGCTCGCCGCGGGTGAGGGGCGGCGCTTCGGCGGCGGCAAGCAGCTCGCCCCGCTCGACGGCCGTCCGCTGCTCGAGCATGCGCTCGAGGCAGCGGCAGGATCCGGTCTCGAGCTCCAGCTTGTCGTGCTCGGCGCGAATGCCGAGCGGATCCGAGCGACTGTCGAGCTGCACGGGCACGAGGTGGTGTTGTGCTCCGACTGGCGCGAGGGGCTCGCCGCATCGCTGCGCGCAGGGGTGAGCGCCGCGCGATCCGCCGGCGCCGAGGCGATCTTGATCACGCTCGGCGACCAGCCGCGGGTGAGTACCGAGGCGATCAGCCGGGTGCTTGCCGGCCGCGGCGGTCCCGATGGGAAGAGCATGGCGGTTCGCGCCAGCTACGGCGGGGTGCCAGGTCATCCCGCGCTGCTCGAGGGCCGGCTGTTCGACGCGTTGCTCGCGTTGCGCGGCGACGAGGGAGCCCGCGGCGTCTTCAAATCCGCGAACACCTACCTGGTGCCGTGCGAGGACGTCGCGGTGCCAACGGATGTCGATGTCGCCGGCGACCTGGCCGCGCTGAGCGAGTCACCGCCGATCGCCTCACCCGCTCGTCCACTCCCCAGGGGCTCGCGAGATGGAATGGGCGGCGACCGCGGTTAGGGCGATCAGGACCGCTGCGGTGGCGAGTGGAGCTGCGTCGTCGACGTTCAGGACGAGGAGCGCGCCGGCGAACGCTCCGAGCACCATCGCCGCGATCGACAGGGTCCGCCTAGCGAGGGCGGACCCCGGGCCGCCGACCAACGGGGAATCGGCGGCGATCCCCGTCAGCGTCATCGTCAGGACGGTGGTCATCAGATCGCGGACGCCGAGCCGGCGCACCGTCGCGTTCTGAATCCCCATGCCGACGGCGAGCGGGACGATCAGTCCGTACCGGACCCCGGTGCCGACCTGCGCTCCCGCGCCGTGCACAGCCGCGACCAGCACCGCCACTGCTACGAGGGCGAGCTGGACGATCAGCGCGTCGCGCAGCAGGAGGCCGCGATGGTCGGCCCGCCGCAGCCCGAGCCTGCCGCCGATCAGGCCGCCGACGAGAAACGCGGCGAGCGCCGCGAGCGATGCATACGCCGACAGGCCCACCCCGCCGGCGAGGGCAAACCCGAGGAAGACGACGTTCCCGGTCATGTTGGCGACGAACACGTGACCGAGGCGCAGGTAGCTGGTCGCGTCTACGAGCCCGGTCACGACGGTCAGGACAAGCATCAGCGGCGGCAGCGGACCGTCGCGGGCCCCGTGCCGCGGGTGGGCCGTGTCGAGAATATCCCGCCAGAGGCTCATCTGCCCCTACGTGGTCGGTACGCGCGACTAGTCCTGAGGATCGCGGCGGATCACCAATCCGACCCGCGTCCCCGGCAGCCCGGGAACCGTCACGTCGCCGCGGTACTGCGCTCCCGGCTCGAGGCCTTCTTCGATCGGCGCGGTGACCCGAACCAGCACCTGATCCCCGGGTGCGAGGTCGATCTCCTCGGGGTCGAACGTCAGCGGGAGGCTGATCTCAGCTCCGCCGGGACCTCTGAAGGAGGACGCGAGCAGTGGCGCTCGCACGACCCGGGCAAGCCCGTTCTCGACTACGAACGCGCCCACCGGGCTGGTGCCGAGCTTGCCTTCCAGCGCCATCGCGGGCGGCGGTGAAGGCGAGTCCTTTCGCCTGGTCGGCGCCGCGCCGATCACCCCGCCGCTGCTCGTCGGAGTCTTGCGAGCCCCCTGGATGCTCCCGGCCAGCTCGTCGAAATACTCGCGGGTGAGCTTGGCGTAGCCCGAGTAGTAGCGCAGGTTCGCCTCGGCCATGCGCCTCCACGTCGCGGCGAGATTGAACGGGTCGCTAGCTTCAGCCATCCTGGCAACCGCAGGTGTGGGCGCAGTAGAAGTGGTCGTACCAGTGATGGACGTTGTCCGGGCAGTCCTCGACGTCGACGTGGTGGCAGGCGCCGCCGGAGCGGTGACCCGCGGTGACGGTCCAGCGCAGCAGATGCTGGTTGCATCCGTTAACCCAGAGCAGGATGCGATGGGGCTCGCTGTGCTCGGTACCGGAGTCGGCCTTGTAGGAGACGACCACCGTGCCTTCCTCCATCGGTCCCAGCTTGAGCGGCGAGTTCGTGATCGAGACACCGGTCGCGTCGGTGCCCGTCGTCACGGTCAGGGTTCGCGCGCTCATGCCGCAGTTGACGATGCGCAGACAGATCGTCGCCGTCTGGCCGGGACAGAGCTGGCTGCGCCGTTCGCCGAGCTCGCGCGGCATCCAGCAGGGCGGCGGAATCTCGCACGAGCATTTCGAAGCCGGTAGCTTAGGTAGCGTCGGCAGCGCCGGCAACGCGGGCAGCGTCGTTCCGGCCTGTCGCGCCCCCTGCTCGAAGACGTCCATCAGCTGAGTGGCCGCGCGGCTCCAGTCGTCGTAGAGCTGACTGTAGATCCCGACCAGGTCATCGACCGTGCTCATGATTGACTGCGTCGTTGTTTTGCCGGAGCTCACTGCGGTTCCTCTCTCGGGACTTTCGGTTTAGCTCTCCGCGCCGTGGGCGGCTTGGCCGCCGGGCGTCTGGCCGCCGAGTGCCTGCTCGTAGCGGCGCCGGCCGGGTCCGCCTCGTCTCGTGGATGCAGCCGGAGGACATACCGGGTTGCACCGAGCCGCCAACTGCCGACGTAGGTGTGACCGGACTTGAGGCCGCTGGGCATCAGGAAACCGACGCTGAGCTCGCGGGTCTCGCCGGGATCGAGCTTGCCCGTCCCCTCGGCAACGGTGAGCTCGACCGAGCCGCCGTCGCCGTCCGCGAGCCCGTCGGCGAGGGCGTGCAGGCGTGCGTCACCGCCGGACTCCGCCGACACGGCGCTGAGCACGGAGTGCAGCAGGTCTCCGTCGGTGAGATGTACCCGAGTCGACTGCCTGACCTCGAGAGAAACGTTGCCAAGGTTCATGACGGTCGTGGTGAAGCGGTGCTCGGAACCTGGCGGCCCCGCCACGTCGCCGCCATAGGAGAGCAGGCGCGTGCGTGCGTGAGGCTCGACCTCGAGCACGGCCAGCCAATCCGCTTGCCCGTCGTTCAAGGTGCACCCGTACTTGCCCGGAGGCGTCGTCGGCGAAAGCCTCACGCGCAGTGTCGAGGGGCCGTCCTCGAGCTCGCGCCTCACCTTGGCGCGCAGCTCGACAGTTCCTTCAGAGCCCGGAAGCTCGTCAATCCGGACGGTGACGGCCGGGGGGAGCGTCGCCGGCGTGGGGAAGATCCCGATCAGCTCCCGGGGCCGGCCGCGCAGGCGCAGCGCCTCCGTCTGCGCCTGCATCAGGCGTCCCCGGTCTGGTCACGGGTCGCTTGCTCGCAGTGCTCACACAAATTGGGCGTGTAGGGCTCGGTGATGATCTGTCCCTCGCCGCACAGCCGGACGCACATGAGCTCGACGCCGAGGATCGAGACCCCGACGGAGAAGTCGGCGGGGAGGTGAGTGCGAACCGAGGGGATCTCCGTGATCCGTAGCGCGACGTCCGACTCGAACGTGATCTTCGGCAGGCTGTCGACCGAGACGTGCAGCGGATCGACACCGACGGTGATCTTCGGGATCTTGTCGATATCGGTGTGAAACGTGTAGGTGCTGGGGATCCCGTCGATCGTCACCGGACTGAGATCCACGCCCACGTGGTCTAGGAAACTGACCTCAGTCTCGATCGGATTATCGAACGTCACGTCCGTCGAAAGGCTCACGCGAATCTCCTAGAAGGGGTTCCTGGACCAGAGAATCCTACCGACGATCCTGGTAACTTCAAGGCGCCATGACCGCGGACCCCTATCGGTTCTATGTCGCGCTCGATGGCAACGGGATCGACGGCTTCGAGGGCATGGCGGGCGTGTGCCAGTTTCGCTACGACCCGGCCGACGGCACCTACGCCCACAAGGTCCAGTACTTCAACGGCGCCGCCGCCGGACACGCGACGAGCGTGAGCCCGGACGGAACTGTCGGTTTCCTCGGGAATGCAGGACAGCATCTGGTGTTCTTCGATGCGCACAACCTGGATGAGATCGACCGGATCTCGACGCTGCGCTACGAGCCCAACGACACGACGCTGCGTGGCAGCACGCACATCATCTGGCTGGACAACCGCGAGTTCATCATCTGCATCGGCGATTATCTCTACCGCTTCGAGCTCGGCAAGCTCGACCGCGGTGAACGGATCGCCCCCCACATGGTGAAGCTCCCGCACGGCATGAAACGAACGGCGTCGGGGCGCTATATCTGCTACGGATCGATGGATCACCCGGAGCGCGGCGAGGCCAAGGAGGTCGGCATCTTCGATCTTGACGCCGGCGAGGCGACCCGCGTCGAGCTGCCGACGACATGCTGGCACCTGGTCTGCCATCCGCACGATGAGCGCTTCTATCCGGTCTCGTTCCGCGTGCTGCCCCAGAACGGCACCGACTACCACGAGTGGGCGATGGCGTTCTTCAAGGAGTACCTGTTCGAGATCGATGCCACGTCGGGTCAGGTCCAGCGCCACTGGACCAGCAGCCGAGAGACGCCGGCGCACATCAACTCCGACGTCGCGATCTCCGACAGCGAGGTCATCTTCTGCAACGGCGCAAGTCAGAGCATCGTCTTCGTCGACATCGACAGCTTCATCGACGCGCGCATGATCGATGAGCGTCCCGATCTCCCGGCCCGGCTGCGTGCCTCGCGTCAGATCGCGACGCAGGTCTATGACGCGTTCGCCCGCGGCTCGATGTTCGCGAGCAACAGGCACTTCTTCGCGGCCATGCGGGTGAGCCGCTTCACGATGCTCGACTCGGTCTACGCCACGCAGCTCTCACGCGACCAATCACTGCTGTTCACCGCCAATCGGGGACTCAACCACATCACCGTCTACGACTATCCGTCCAACGAGCTGAGGCTACGAGTGCAGATGCCGCCGCTGCATGACTATGTTCCCTCGCTCCAGGCGATGGCAGACCCTCGCCTGGGGTTCCATCACGGCCACCTCGTCAGCCCGCAGAGTGCATGAGCACCTCGTCCCCTGGCTTCAGCCGGCTGTGTAGCGAGGGTGAGATGTGGGGACTGGTCAACAACCACGCGATCGCTTCGGCCAGGGCACGCCGCGCCGGCCGCGGCGCGTAACCGAGCGCCGCCGCGCGCGCGTGGCTGTACCAGTAGTAGCGGCCCAGCGTCTTGGTCTCCGCCCGGGTGGTGGCCGGTGGCTTGCCGGTCAGGACGGAGGCAACCTCCATCCCGGTGGCCGCGAGGTAGGCGGCGGTGTGAGTCGCGAGCATCGCCGGGCCGGGCACGCCGCAAAGCTCGGCGACGGTACGATGGAGCAACGACCACTCGACGTTCTCGCCGCCCAGCAGATAACGGCTGCCGGGCTCGCCGCGCTCCGCCGCGAGAATGTGTCCGTGGGCGATGTCCTGCACATGGGCGATGTTGCAGCCCCCGGGAAAGGTGACCCGGAACGGATCTTCCAAGTAGCGAACGATTACCTTGTTGCTCGGGACGAGGCGGTAGTCGTGCGGGCCGACGGTCATCGTCGGGCAGACTGCCACGAGCTCGATGCCGCACTCGGCGGCAAGCGCCCGTGCGGCCGCCTCCTGCCTGGCCTTGGCAACGTAATAGAACGGAGGATCGCGGTCGCGCAGCTCACATTCCTCGTCGCGCTCGGCCGGTTCGGTGCTGGAGCCGCAGACCACCGACGACGAGGTCAGCACAACGCGGCGCACCCCCGCCGACCGTGCGGCCTCGATCGCGTTGCGCGTGCCACTCACGGTGATCCGCTCGAGCTCTGCGTCGGAGTAGCCCCAGTAGGCGAAGACGGCCGCGGCATGAAACATGACCTCGCAGCCCTCTGCCGCGCGTCGTAGCGAGGCGACGTCGAGCACGTCACCGTCCACGAGCGCGACCGGCTGCCCGGCGAGGCTACGCAGATCGCTCGTGGCGCGCACCATCCCCCGGACCTCGTGGCCGTGGGCCAGAAGCTCGCGGATCAGATTCGAGCCGACGAGCCCGTTCGCGCCCGTAACCAGGGCCTTCATCGCGACCCGGTCACTCCTCGCCGGGACCCAGACCGAGGTCGCGCGCCACCGCGACGCTCAGTTCGGTCAGGAATCGCTCGACGGGTCCGAGGTGTCCCGCGGGCTCGCTTGGCGCGCCCGGCGCGGGGAAGTGGCGGAAGCCGTTCTCGTCGAGCGTGCCGCTGCGCCGATCGCCCGGCGAGCCCGTGCCCGCCGCTTTGATCCGCGCGAGCAGGTCGCCGCCGCGATGCGCGATCCCGGCGATGTCGAGCGATGAGGTCCGCGGCAACCCGAGGTCGTCGTGCTCGCCCTCTTCGCGATCCCAAGGCCGCCCGATCCGGTACTCGCGGCCCTCGTACGCGGCCTCGAAGTTCGACATCGTTCCGTCGAAGAAGGTGAAGTAGGCGTCGCCGATCAGTAGGTCACGGATCTCGGGCATGCGGTCGAGGTCGACCGCCTGCCAGAACAGCGGCAGCGTGAACTTCTGGCGCCCGACCACGGTGATCTCCGTGTAGCTGCCGTCGATGTCGGCGAAGCAGACGCTGCCGTCGTCGTACTGAGCCGAGCCGTTGGCGCTGTGGACCGTGCGCCAGCGAATCCGCTGCGCGCACTCGCTGTAGCGCACGTGCTCGAGCTTGGAGACGTCGATCACCGTGCCGCCGTAGAGCGCGACGTAGTTGGGCTGCGCGAGGTAGATGTTGCGCTCCGCCTGATGGGTGACGCGACCGCGCTCGTCACGCGCCACCGCCACAGCGCGGCCGCCGATGTAGTCCTGCATGTAACGAATCGCCCGGCTGATGTCCACCCGCTCCACAAACCGCGCGAACGGGATCGGCAGCACGCGGCAGAACTGGAACAGGACCGACCCGTCGAGGTGGCGCCAGCGCAGGCCACCATGATCGCCGGGGGTCGCGCGGATCAGCTGCTCGAGCGGCTCGACCTCAGCGTCGACCGCTTCGTAGTCGGCGAGCGTGTAGGCATCGAGGTCGAGATCGAGGGGAACGTCACGCCACCGCAGTTGCTCCTTGGCGAACAGCGTGCGCCAGGCGTCAACGCCTTCGACGGCTGCCGCGAGCCAAGCATGCAGCCAGGTCGCGGCGCTGTCGGCCACCGGGTCACCCGCCGCCGGGGCGAGCACCGAGGACATCACCCGGTTGGCCCGTTCCAGCGCCGTGCTCTTGAATGCGAACCGCGACCGGTCCACTCGCGTGGTGAGCGGTATGAGCATCCGGCTGAGACCGACTGACTCGTTGACGCGGCGCGTGCCCGCCAGCAGTGCGGGGTGCACGTTGCGCCACCCCTGGTAAGGGGTTAGGTCGCCGGCGATGTCGTAGGCCTCGGGCAGCCCGATCTCGGCGATCGCCCGGTCGTTGAGCGCCGACACATGTGGATCGAGCCCCATCTTCAGAGCGCCCGTCCAGTCTGCGAGCAGCGTGTCGGGCGAGGCGATGATCGTGGCTGTGACAAGCGTCTCGGGTGCCCGCGAAGCCCAGCTTCCGTGGCTACTGTGGACCGCGTCGATCACCGCGAAGTGCGGCGGAAGCTGACGTAGGAGGGCGACGCTCAGGTCCCACGGCTTGAGGCGCCCGCGGTAGTGATAGAGCTTGTCCCTGAGTGGCAGCATCCCGAGCAGGTTGTTGAGACAGAGCGCGAATCCGTGCTCCTCGTGGGTCCGGTTCTTCGCGAACGTGATGCGGAAGTCGGCGTCCACCAACCGGCGCGCCAGACCGGTTCCGTGCAGCGTGCTCGCGGGCGGGAACGGCACCGGCACGACGTCTTGCGCGAGGTCGATCACCTCGTACGGGCGCCCGCCGTCGGTAGCGCACCGATAGCCGGCCACGCTGAGCATCCGGCTCAGATCCCGGCTCTCGAGCCACGTGTCCTCGCTGCCGAGCGCGATCCCGACCCCGACGCGTTCGTAGCCGCGCTCCCCGAGGAGGTCGATGAGGTGCTCGACCAGCGCCGGTTCGGTGCCCGCCGCCGTCTGCGCGTCGAAGCACAGCAGCTCGGGCAGGACGAGGACGCTCAGTTCCGAGGGCTCCTGGCCCGAACGCTCGCAGGCGGCGGACAGATGCTCCCACAGGCCGGCCCGGGTGAGGGCCGTCTCGAGCAGCCACCGGCCGTCAACCGGGCCGTCGACGCGGCCGTCGCTGCGTCCGCTGACGATCGCGCAGACCGTGTCGGAGGGCACAGCGTCACCCGCTCCGCAGCTCTGGATTCGGCCGCCGCCCGTCAGCGGACGGCGCCTCGGTGGGGCGGCGGCTGACGGCAACGCCCGCTCCGGCCTGTACGCCGTCGCGCGACACTGCCCTGACCGCGTGACGGATCGTGGCGACATCATCGCTCGTGATCGCGTCGACGCCGCAGCGGGCAAGGTCACATGCCACCTCGATGCGGTTCACCGTCCACGCTGCAACCGTGAGGTTCAGGTGGTGGGCGACCTCACACAGATGGGGCGTGACTGCCCAATGGTCGACGCTGATCGCCGCCGCTCCGACCTCGCCGGCTAGCTCGCCGACGTGGGCAGGGAGCTCGTCGCGCCCAGCGGTCGCGACCATCCGCCGCAGTCGCTCGGCGACGTGCTCGGTACCGAGGAGTGCCGTCCAGGCAGTCGTGATCTCCGCGCCGGCATCGGTCACGCCGTCGGCCTCGTTCCAAAGCGCGCCGGGAAACAGGTCTCGTACCAGCGGGCGCAACAGCGGGGGGATCGCTTCCGTGGTCCAGCGCCAGAGCGCGGTCAGGGTGCACCACCGCGGCACCCAGGGCACATCCTCGCGCATCTTCAGCAGGGCATCGGGACTTTCGCTGCAGACCGCGAAGACGCCGGCGTGGCGATGGCTCTGCAGCCAGGCCACGAGCGGAGCGACGACACGCGGGCTCTTGACGTCGACGAGCATCGGCACTCGTCCCCCGAGATGCTCGGCCGCATCGGTCAGGGTAAGGATGTCTGGCTCGATCCGGCGCAGGTCCGGCAGGGTCAGCGCTTGCACGGGATAGCCTCCGGGCAGCCGGCTCTGGTGGCGCAGCACAAGCACGTCATCGTCGGTAATGCAGACGTCGAGCTCGAGCCAGTCGAGCGCGAGCTTGTCAGCAGCGCCCAGGGTCTCGCGCGACGGTCCGGCGCCGGGACGGCTGCCGGCGAGGCCGGCATGGCCGATCCACTCGACCGCCGGACGATGAGCAGCAGCGACCAGCGCGGGCCGCGGGCCTGGAAGCTCCGCCGCCCCCGTGGGATGCGAGGACCGATGTTCGATGCTGTAGATGCCCGACCTGCCCGGTTCGCGGCGGACGAAAGGCCTCCTGTGGCCAAGGATAATCGTTCGCGGGGGCGGGATGGAATCGTCATTTCGACACGCTGCCACAGTTGTTCGCGATTGACCCGCTCGCCGCCAACGTGCGTAATGCCGGGTATGGAGAACGTCTGGGACTACCCCCGCCCGCCGGCCGTCGCCCCGTGCGAGCACCGCGTCTGGGTGGAACTGGGCGGCCAGGCACTGGCCGATTCCATGCGCGCGCTCCGGGTGCTCGAGAGCAGCCACCCGCCGACCATTTACGTCCCGATCGCAGACGTGCGCACCGATCTGCTCGCACCGAGCCGCTCCCACTCGACCTGGTGTGAGTTCAAAGGCGTCGCGCGCTACCTCGACGCGACGGTAGCCCGCGGGCGGGTCGCGGCCGTCGGCTGGACCTACCCCGACCCTTCTCCGGGCTATGAGGCGCTCCGGGACCACATTGCTTTCTACCCGGGCCGCGTCGACGGCGCATGGATCGGCGAGGAGCGCGTCACGGCTCAGGCGGGCGACTTCTACGGCGGCTGGATCAGTGCAATCGGCTGGCGCCGATTACATTGAGAGTTCGGTCGAGGTTCGGACGGTGGCGCCGATATTGGCGCCGACCTCTCGGTGCAATCGGCTGGCGCCGATTACATTGAGAGTTCGGTCGAGGTTCGGACGGTGGCGCCGATATTGGCGCCGATCTCTCGGTGCAATCGGCTGGCGCCGATTACGTTGAGAGTTCGGTCGAGGTTCGGACGGTGGCGCCGATATTGGCGCCGATCTCTCGGTGCAATCGGCTGGCGCCGATTACATTGAGAGTTCGGTCGAGGTTCGGACGGTGGCGCCGATATTGGCGCCGAACTCTCGGCGGTGCCGATTCGACGTGCACTGTGCGCCGAGTCCTGGGAGAATCCCGGGCCATGGCCATGGTGCGCCACAAGTTCACGCTGATCCTCGACCAGGATCCCGAGCCGTTCCTCGACGATCTCAAGGCGGCCGGCTGCGGCGACGCGCTGTTCCGGGTCTCCGACGAGGGTGAGCCGTTCGCTCAGTTCTACCGCAAGGCTCCCACGCTCGTTCGCGCGATGGCGATGGCGGTCAGGGAGATCGAGAGGACCGAGCTACGAGTGGTGCGGATCGCCGGCGTGGCGCTGCCGACCAACGGATAGAGCGCGCTCGGGCGGTCACGGTGAAGACCGTGGCGCAAACCTTGGCCATAGGGCCAAAGGCCGCCCCTGGCACCTCTGCTAGAAGGATCTAGGTGTCCTCGCGGATCGAGCCCATGGAGCAGCATCGGCCCACCCGCGCGCCCGGCACGCGACCACTGATCGCCGTGACCACCTCGGAGGTCCGGGCCGGCACCGCGGTGACGCCGACCCGGCACGGAGAGCCTCCACAGCTCGAGATGGCGCTCGGACTCAAGTACCTCCACGCGATCGAGTCCGCCGGTGGCATCCCTGTCGTGATCCCGCCCTTGCAGGTTGATTGCCTCGACGACCTGCTCGCGCGCGTCGCCGGGGTGTGCCTGTCCGGTGGCCCCGATCTCGATCCCGAGTCCTACGGAGAGCGCAGGCACGAGCGCACCGGGCCGATCGAGAGCCAGCTCGACAAGTTCGAGCTCGCGCTCGCGAAGGCGGCAGATGCTCGCCGGTTGCCGATCCTCGCGATCTGCCGGGGGATGCAGCTCCTGAACGTCGCGCGCGGGGGGACGCTGCATCAGCATCTTCCCGACGTCGTCGGTGAACGCATCGTCCATCGCCAAAGCGAGGTGGGAGAGCGACCTACTCACTGGGTCTCGCTCGCGTCCCCGAGCCGGCTGAGTCAGATACTCGAGCGGCGGCGGGCCAAGGTGAACTCGTTTCATCACCAAGCGGTCGCGACGCTCGGCGAGGGCTTGACCGTCACCGGCCGGGCGAGCGACGGTACGATTGAAAGCGTCGAGTCCGTCGATCGAGAGTTCGTCGTGGGCGTGCAATGGCACGCCGAGTGCCTGATCGACCGTTTCGGTCAAGCGGCGCTGTTCCGCGCTTTCGTGGATGCCGCCGGTCAGTTCGACGAAGCAGGGGCGCGATTCGCCCACGTTGCATGATCAGAACCCACGAGCGATCGATTCAGAGATGAGAGCCCAGCTAAGCCATTCGACGCTCCCGGGGTGGGCGGAGTGGAGCCCCTCGGCCGCGTACAGCATCGGCGTCGAGGAGGAGGTGATGCTGCTGGATCCCGAGGACTGGTCGCTGGCGCACCGTATCGACGACCTCCTGCCCCGGCTCTCCTCGGGCCTGGCCTCGCAGGCGACCGCGGAGACTCATGGAGCCGCGATCGAGCTGGCCACTCACCCGCACGATCGGGTTGCCGGCGCCGCACGGGAAATCACCGCGCTGCGCGCAGCCCTCGCGCGCGAAGTGGGCGCGACCGGCCTGCGCGTAGCCAGCGCGGGAACGCACCCCTTCGCGATGTGGACCGACACGGAGATCTCGGGCGGCGAGCGCTACCAGCTTGTCTACGAGGATATGCGCGAGCTCGCGCGGCGCGAGCCCACGTTCGCGCTCCATGTGCACGTCGGGGTGAGCGACGCCGAGGCCGCGATCGTCCTCCACAACCGGATCCGGGCGCACCTTCCGCTGCTGCTCGCGCTTTCGGTCAACTCGCCCTTCTGGCAGGGTCGCGATACGGGCTTGGCGTCGGCGCGGACCCCTCTCTTTCAGGCGTTTCCTCGGGTGGGGATCCCGAGGTCTTTCGCGTCCTACGACGATTACGTAGACACGGTCGACCTGCTGGTGCGCTGCGAGGCCTTCCCCGATTCGACGTTCCTGTGGTGGGACGTGCGGCCGCAGCCCCGTTTCGGCACCGTCGAGGTACGGGTCATGGACGCGCAGAGCACCGCGGCCGAGACCGCCGCGCTCGCCGCTCTCACCGCTGCGGTCGCCCACCTCGAGCTCGAGGAGGGCTACCACACCGACCCGCAGTGGGATCGGCCCGAGGTGCTCGCCGAGAACCGATTCCTCGCCGCCCGCGACGGGATGGAGGCTCGCCTGATCGACCCGGTGGCAGAACGGCGCGTCCCCGCGCGCGAGCTGCTACGGCCACTGCTCGAAGCGGCCCGCCCGCACGCTGCCGATCTCGGCTGCGAAGCCGCGCTCGGCGCGTTCGGCGGGGACCCCGGCGCGGTCAGGCAGCTGAAAGTCGCCCGCGAACCTGGTGGTTTGCCCGCCCTCGTCGGGCGGCTGTCGGATGCATTTGTCGGCTGATCGGGTAAGACTCGCGTCATGTGCGGATTTGCTGGTGAGTTCAAGATGCGCGGGCCGGTGGACCGCGATGCCGTCGAGCGCATGGCCGAGACGATGGTCGACCGCGGACCCGACGGCGCGGGCGCTTGGTTTGACGGCCGGATCGCGCTCGGCCACCGACGCCTGAAGGTGATCGACCTATCGAGCGCGGGTGACCAGCCGATGGTCGACGCCGAGCTCGGGTCGACGATCGTTTTCAACGGCTGCATCTACAACCATCGGGAGCTCCGAGCCGAGCTCGAGCGCGAGGGCTACCGCTTCGCGTCGACGAGCGACACGGAGGTAATCCTGAAGGCGCACGACGCGTGGGGGCACCGCTGCGTCGACCGCTTCGCCGGCATGTTCGCCTACGCCCTGTACGAACACGCCAGCGGACGACTGTTCCTCGTTCGTGACCGGCTCGGGATCAAACCGCTGTACCTGTCCGACGTCGACGACGGATTGCGCTTCGCATCGACGCTCCCTGCGCTGCTGGCGGGCGGCGGCGTCGACACCGAGCTCGACCCGGTCGCGCTGCACCACTACCTGACCTGGCACGCCGCCGTGCCTGCACCGCGCACGATCCTACGAGGGGTGCGCAAGCTGCCGCCGGCGACCGTGACGATCGTCGCTCCCGACGGGCGGCGCACCAGCGAGAACTACTGGCGGGCGGACTATTCGCGGCACTGGAGTTGCTCTGGCTGGGAGCCGGCGGATTGGGTAGATGCCGTGCTCGAGGCGCTGCGCACCGCCGTCGAGCGCCGCATGGTCGCCGATGTTCCGGTCGGGGTCCTTTTGTCCGGAGGTCTCGACTCGAGCCTGATCGTCGGCCTGCTCGCCGAGGCAGGACAGCGCGGGCTCGCGACCTTCAGCATCGGATTTGACGGGATCGGCGAGCACGAGGGCGATGAGTTCGAGTTCTCGGACCTGATCGCAAAGCAGTTCGAGACCGATCACCATCAGATCCACGTGCCCGAGCACCGCCTGCTGGACTCGCTCGACGGGGCGATCGGCGCGATGAGCGAGCCGATGGTGTCCCACGACGCGGTGGCGTTCTACCTCCTCGCCCAAGAGGTCGCGCGCTCACATAAGGTCGTCCAGTCGGGCCAGGGAGCTGACGAGGTCTTCGCCGGGTACTTCTGGTACCCGCCCCTGCTCGACGCAAATGAGAACGGCGCCGACGCCTACCAGGCCGCGTTCTTCGATCGGCCACACGACGAGATCGCGGAGGTGTTGCAGTCGCGCTACCTGCTCGAGGAGGACCCGAGCCGTGCCTTCCTCGACTGGCATTTTCGCCAGCCCGGCGCGGAGGAGCCGATCGACCGGGCACTGCGTCTCGACACCGAGGTGATGCTCGTCGAGCACCCGGTCATGCGCCTCGACAACATGACGATGGCATCGGGGCTCGAGGCACGGACGCCGTTTCTCGATCACGAGCTGGTGGAGCTCGCCGCCGCCTGCCCGCCCGAGTTGAAGCTCGCGGACGGAGGCAAGGGCATTCTCAAAGCGGCGTCCCGCGGCATCGTGCCCGACGCCGTGATCGATCGCCCGAAGGCCTACTTCCCGGTGCCGGCGTTCTACAAGCTCGAAGGAGCCACGCTCGAGCTTGTCCGCGAGACCTTCACCGAGTCGGCGGTCCGCGACCGCGGCCTGTTCCGGCCCGAGCACGTCGAGCGCCTGCTGGCAGCGCCCAACGAGCACCTGACGACGCTCGAAGGCTCTAAGCTTTGGCACATCGCGCTGCTCGAGCTGTGGCTCACGCGGCACGGAATCTGAGAACGCGGAGTCCCTGGCGGGGGGTCGGTACACGAGTAAGCGCGCGCTCAGAAATGTCCCGGAAGTAACGGCTGCGGTTCCGGACCGCGGAGCTGGCTCGCTTGTTTCGGATGCCCGCGCGTGTTCTATATGCTTTGCCTAGGCAGCCTGGGGCCCGATCGGCAGCCGCGACGGGTTGCACACGCTCCGCATGAATCGTCGCTCTTCTCACGCGCCGCGCACGCGAAACACGACGCCCGCGCTGAGATCGCTTCCCCCTCGCTCGCCGGGCCGGTATGCGGGCGTGTTCGCCACGGTGATCGCAGGTCTGCTCGTGCTCACTTCGGCGGCCGGTGCGACGGAGATCCAGACCGGCCCTGGCTCGACGCTGAGTTTCACCGGATCGGGTCAGTGCGTGGTGAGCGCCGATCAACCCGGCACCGCGAACTACCTGTCTGCGAGCACGAGCATCACAATCTCGATCGAACCGCCGGCGCCGCCGCTGTGCTCGAGCGTGGGCGTGGACGTCCCGAGCGGAGACCTGGCGAAGATCTCACTCGGGTGCATCGATGCCCCCGGCGATCAGGGGGACCCACTCAGCCTCGCCGTCACGAGCCTGCCCGAGGCATGGCACGCTGACGTCGATTGACAGCTCGAACGGCACGGTCATCTACACCCCGACGAGCGGCTACGAGGGGGCGGACAGCCTCGAGTTCGACGCAACGAACGCCCAGGGAGTGTCCGCCCCCGCGACGATCTCGATCTAGGTGATGACGAGCCCCGGACTCGTAGAGCGGCCCGCCATTTCGGGGATCCCCGCCGTAGGCCATGAGCTGAGGTGCAGGCGCGGAACCTGGTCGGGGACCAAGCCGCTCACCTACGCATATCGCTGGAGGCGCAACGGTCGCGTGGTCGGCGGACGTATCCGCGCCAGCTACCGCATCGGCACTGCGGACGCGGGGCGCCACCTGTCCTGCACCGTGACCGCGACCAACACCGTCGGCAGCGCGCGTGCCAGAAGCGCCGCGGTGCGCATCCGGGCCCGCAGGAAGCGGTCGAGGGAATCAGTGCTGACGCTCGCTCGGCCAATCACGGTATCGGTCACGTTCGCCCCAACCGACGGCGGGCCGCGAACGAAGACGACCGGAGCCAGCGTTTGAGCCTCGTCCGCCGCCTCCCGGCAGTCGTCTGTGCGCTCGCACTTAGCGTGCTCGGCGTGCTCGCCGTGGCAGCGACGGCGCAGGCGAGCTCCACGCCCCCCAGCTTCGGCGCTCCCACGCTGCTCGAGACGCTGGCGCCGTTCGCTCAGGGGACCACCGGTCTCGCTGATCTCTCCTGTGGAAGTCCGACATCGTGCGTCGCCGTCGGCGGCGAGTTTGCCGAGCGCACCACGGACGCCGGGACGGCGACTACACCCGTCTGGTCAGCGGCGGAGGTGATCACGCCGAGCAACGCCGTGAGCGTGTCGTGCCCGACCAGTTCCCTGTGTCTCGCGTTCGCGGACGACGGGACAACGGTGAGGTCGACCGACGGAGGCATGCAATGCTCTCAGCCCGTGAGCATCGAAACCGGCGCTCAGGTCCAGAACGGAGCATGCACACGTGCCGGCGTCTGCCTCGCCTCCGGCGAGAGCTCGTTCGGTGTCGGGCAGCTCTATGTGTCTACCGACCAAGGGCAGACCTGGTCGGGGCCAGATTCCACCCCCAATTCGGATGCATTCGGCTCGCTCAGCTGTCCCTCAAATCGGGTGTGCGTCGCGACTTCGCTGGGCGGTGACCAGGTCCTCGTCTCGACGGATGTGGGGGACGCGGGCGGGCCGACCTGGACGGCGACGACACTGTCCCAGTCCAGCGGGTCGTTCCTCACCGACGTGTCGTGCACGGCGAACGACATCTGCGTCGCGGTGGACACGCTCGGCTACGCGTTCGTGTCGACCGATGTGAGCTCGTCAAGCCCTTCCTGGAAACCGATGCTCATTGTCGGCACGGGGAGCTACGGGGCGGGACTCGTCGGGTTGGAATCGGTGTCGTGCGCCGAGCGCGCGGTAGATCCCACGACCGACTTGTGCGTCACCGGCGACTTTGTCGGCAGCACCGTGATCTCGACAAACGTGGGTGGCACGGGTCCCTCCACATGGTCGATTGTGCCCACGTGGGACACGGGGGTGATCCAGTCCGCCGATGGCAATCTGCTCTATCCGATCGCCTGCGTCGGGACCGGCTGGTGCGCTGTCGCGGACACGGGCGGGAACGTCACCTACGCCCTGGTTCCCCTCTCCGATCCGGCGGGGACCGTGTGGTCGACGCCGCCGGGAACGATCACCGGCGCCGATCGGATGAGCGCGGTGTCGTGCTCGCCGAATGGGCAGTCGTGCGCCGCACTCGACACCACAGGTCACGCCGTGACCTCGATCGATGGCGGAGCTAACTGGTCGCCGGCGGCCACGGTCGATCATTTCGATCCCCAGGGACGGCCCTAGCCCAGGCGGCCAGCTGTAGCGTCGAGGTCGCGTTCTCGCCCGCGCAGTTGGGGGTGCACTCTGCGGCCGATCTGGTCGTGACGAGCGACTCGGGGTCGAGTCCCGATTTGGTCGCATTGAGCGGTACGGGGGTCCTCGGGCCGATCATCTCCCTGTCCGGCGACCCCGTGGTGTTCCCCGCCACGAGGGCCGGAACAGTGAGCCACGACACGCTCACCGCCTCCAACACCGGCGGCACGCCGCTGCATGTCTCGTCCGTGTCGCTGTCGGGCGCCGGCGCCCAGTTCAAACTCGTCGGGACGGGCTGCCAGGGCGCGGTGGTCGGGCCGGGCGCCGGCTGCAGCGTCGCTGTCGAGTTCGCGCCGACGAGTGCCGGTGCTCATTCGGCCATCCTCGAGCTCGACAGTGATGCGCAAGGGAGTCCGACCGTGGTGGCGGTGCGCGGTACCGGTCGCGCCACGACCGCCCGCGACCCGAACCGCTTCTCGTTTGTCTCTGTCAAAGCGGGCCGCCGGGGCGCGATCACCGTGAAGCTGGAGCTCCCGCGAGCCGGGCACTTCTCGCTGAGCACGAGCTGGGGGTTTCCGCGGAGGCGTAACCGGCGTGCCAAGACGAGACAAATCGCGTACAGCCGGCGCGTTGCTGCGAGGATCCACGGTCCAACGACCGCCACGATCAGGATCACGCCCAACCGAGAGGCGGCGGCCGCGCTGAAGTCGCAAGGAAGGCTCCGGGTCGCGGTCTCGGTGAGGTTCGCGCCGACCGGATTCCGCGCTCGCACGGCGAGGTCAGCCGTAACCGTCAGGGCGCAATGAGGCGCCGGTCCTGGCTCGTGGCGGTGGGTCTGCTCGCACTCGGTGCTCCATCTGCCGCTGCGGTCGCGACGGCGACAGCTGACTCGGTCATTGCGGTGACCGTCCACGTGCCCCCCGGGTCCTTTCCCCCTGAGCCGATCCAGGTTTCGTTGGACGACGCGACTCTGAACGAGGACGTCGTGAATCAGCTCACGACGATGGACACCTACGTGGGCTATCAAGGCGAGCCCGGGAAATCAGGCGCAAGGATCTCATACGGCCCGATCACCGGCATGAGCTTCGCAGTTACTGAAGTTGGCGCAGGTCTCGCCATCGGACCTTGTGCCCGGTCCCGGCGCCGTGACGATAACCGACGGCGAAGGCTCGACTCTCGATGACACGATGAGCCTCTCCTCACAGGAGGTCCTGGCCGGCTTCGACGATCCGTGCGCCACCACTCCCCCTGCGGCCGGATGTCTTGACCCCGACAGCACGCCGAACTTCGCGGTGGTCGAGGCAGACCCCGGCTACTTCCTCGTTCAGCGCCCGATGAGGACGTTGCCGAACCTGAACGGGCAACTCCAGGTCGACGAAAACGGCGACAACCAGGTCCAAACCTGCAACGGGTGCGCGCTGAACGTTACCTTCAACACCATGGGCAACGTGCTGTTCGTCAACGCACCGTCGCAGTCTGCCACCGCGGTGCCCGTCGGCGGGTCAGTGACATTCGGACCTCCGACCAGCGTCACCTTGAACGGGAGTCCCGATCCAAATTGTCCTATTCGTGGGACTTCGGCGATGGACAGAAAGGCAACGGAGCTTCGCCGACCCACGTGTACACGACTCCGGGGCTGCACCCGGTCCTGGTCACCGTCACCGACAGCGCGGGCCACAGCGGCGTCGGTCAGGAGATCACCGTACAGGTGAACGCACGGAAACAGAAGCCGCCCCCGCAGTCCCCCCAGCCGCCACCTAAATCGGGGAAACCACCTTCGAGTCCTCCTCCGAGCAGTCAACAGGGGCCGTCGCCCACGTCGGGTGCCGTGGTTACCCAGGCGCCGGGGCGAGCGAAACCTGTAAGACGGAGGGCAGCAAACACGAAGCTGTACATCGGCTCGGGCGGCAGCGGGTCCGGGTCAGGAACCGGAAGTGGTGGCGGCCACGGCGCCGGCGCCGGTTCCGGCGCGGCGAGCGGGGCGGCCGGAGGTAGTGGCCAGTCCGCTCAGGGGGTCGCGGTTGGCGGTACCAACGGCGGCCTGTCACCGCTCGCCGGGGGCACCGCCGCGAACGGGAGTTCACAGGGCGACGCGAACTCCGGGAGCGCGCCCAGCACGAGCACGAAACGCCTGGTAGGTGTCCTGATCGATCCGTCGGGGTCAAACGCATCCGGCTCACACGGGAGCAACTCGCTCGCGAGTGCGGCTTCCGCCCGCGCGCTGGCGGGTGGAGGATCGTCTGTCGGGACGGTGTGGTGGCGGTGGGTGCTCGGTCTCGGGCTGGTGGCCGTCGTGATGGCGGGTCGGGCGCTGGCGGAGTACGAGCCGACCGCTCGCTATCGGATGCGACGCCGCCGATAGCCCAGCTCCGACGCCCCGGTCACTTCTTCCTGACGTAGACGAGCTGGCCGTCAGGCAGCTGATAGACCGAGCCGAGCTTGCCGGCGCTCGTGACCGGGACATGCTTCGAGCCGACCTTGACGTGGACGAGCTGCTGATTCGGCGTGACGGTGATCGTGTGCTGACTTGGCGTCTTGGGCTGCTCGGTCAGGACCGCCGTCAAGTCGTGTGACTGCAGCGCCGCGATCAGAGATGCTACGGCGAGCACGATCCCCAGGTCGAACATGTTCACGAGTCCGTCGAGCGGATCGCCGGCGCGATCGGTGTGACACTGCGCGCGCCCCTTGACCTGGATCATCGGCTCATCCGTCCCAGCCATCGGTGCCGACCGAGCCAGCGGGCTGCGCGACGAGCGCCGGGTCGACGAGGCGCTGCCCGAACTCGAGCTCGGAAGCGATCGACTCCATGTCCGACAGATCCTGCGCGTAGAGCCGATCGCGCACGAGCGAGACGCTGAAGGCGATCGCACCGATGAGCAGGCCCAGCACGGTAACGCCGAACGCGACGCGCAGATTGCTCGTCAGCTGCTTCACGTTCCCTTCGGCCAGGCCCTGCAAGGCCGGGGAGAGCGGATCAGCGTGCCCATCAATCCGATCGCCGGCCCGAAGCGGACGAGCATCCGCGTGCGCTCGAGGCGACGAACCGACCGCAGATCGAAGTCGGCCAGGCACTTTGCCATCCGACTCGACACTTCAGGTTCCGGACCGACATGCGAAAGCAGCTGCGCGAGCGTCGCCCACGTCGCGCCACTCGAGGAGACTCCCGCGAGCCACTCGGCGGCGAGCTGACGATCGCCCGCGGCGAGGGCCGCGCGTGCCTCCCGTGCGGCCGCCTCGACCGCCCGCGAATTGCGCGGGCGCCGCCGCGCGAGTTCCACGAGCAGCGCCGCAGCCTCCGCCAGCGCGACGAGCAGACCAAGCAGCGCCGCGATCAGCACAGGCACGCGCAACAGGTTGGACACGTGAAACACGATGTCCTCGATCGATGCGAGCTGGAACATGGGCACCGCGTTCAGTGCTCAGCGAATCCTGATCGCCTGCGCGTGACGACTGTGCTGCGGGCGACGCGGTACGCCGTAGTCCCGCTCACGGCCTTGGTGCCAAGCGCAGCCGCCCGCTCTTGGTACGAACGATGCCGCCGCCACCGTTTCGCCCCATGTCAGTCCTGCTCTCCATGTGCAATCTCGGCGCGTCAGCGGATCTTGATCGGGATCTGGGTGACGATCGTGCGGTGGCGGATGTGGTACCGCAAGAAATGCACCGCGAGGGCCGTGAGCGGTTCGACCATCTTCACGACCAAGAACGTGATCGCGCACGCGTCGCTCGACCGCGGTCACGTTCGCTACGCGGGCGGCACCGCCAGCCGCGCCCACGGAGTGGTACTCCACGCAAGTCCAATCTGCACGCCGGCACCTACACCCTCACGCTGACGCCGGGTATCGTGTCCAGGGTCAACTCGTAACCGGTGGCCTGTCCCCGAAGCTGACGGGGGCGCCCGGGAGGGTCGTGTTCAGCCCCACGAGGAGGCCCTCTGCGAGGTCGGGCCTGCCGTCACCGTTCAGATCGGCCACCAAGGGTTGAGCCGAACCGAACTGGGGACCCACCTGCAGCATGGTGAAGTTGAGCGATGGGTTCGCCGCCGAGGCGCTCGCCGACAGAAGCGCTGACACCAGCATCGCGAGCGCGCCCGCGGACACCGCCAGGTACCGGCGATCCCAGTTCGCGCGAAGGAAGTGCGGCCAAGTCTGCGTCATGTCGGTCTCCCCTCATCGCGCGTAGCCACGAACGCAGTGCCCTAGGCGACGCCTAGGCCCCCGTGGCACGGTACCTCATGCCGTCCGGGGTGCTCAGGGCAGATGAAGCGGTCCGCTCAGGCCTTTACCGGCCCACGACCGTGCTTGCTACGCGGCCGCCATCTGGAGGTCTCGGTCCGGTGCGCTGACCTCGAGGATCGTGCGCGCGACGAGCTCGGGGTCATCCCACATCGCGAGGTGCCCGAGGCCCTCGAGCGCTACATAGTCGGCGCCGGGAAGCTGGCGCCGGATCATCGTGTAGCGCTTGGGCCAACGCAGGAGCCGGTCGCGGGTGCCGTACGCGATGCGAACCGGGCAGTCGATCTCGGGCAGTTCGCCGAACATGTCGCCCGAGGCTGCGAGCCGCAGCGCGTCATTTACCACAGCGCAGTTCAGGGCGCCGTTGAACATCGTGTACGCGGCGGTCGCGTTCACCCCCTGCGGACGCTCGACGACCTCCCGTAGCGCGAGCGCGCGCGAGCGCGGCCTGCGCGCGACCATCTCGTTCATGTGCAGCAGCTTGCCGACCTTGAGCAGCAGGTCGTTGCGGCGGAAGTAGAGCAGGACCGCGCGCGGCGCAGGGCCATACTCCCAGCAGCCCGCCGGGCAGACGCCGACCACGCTCAGCGCCCGGCCGCGGGCCGCGAGCTCGAAGGCGAGCCAGCCGCCGAGCGAGCTCCCGACGAGGTGGGCCTGTCCGATGCCGTGCTCCTCGAGCTGGCGCTCGATCATGTCGACGCTGCTCGGAATCGAGATCCGGGTACCGGCCGGGAACGGCTGGCCGCCGTAATGTCCCGGCAGCGTCGGCGCGAACACCGAGTGGTATCTCTCGAGCGTCGGCAGGACCGGTGTCCAGGCCCGCCACGTGTCAGTGAAGCCGTGCAGCAGAACCATCGGCTCGCCCGTCCCGCCGCGATGGAATGGCTCGGCCATCAGTCTCCGGTGAAGGACGGTTCGCGCTTCTGCATGAAGGCGAGCACGCCCTCCCGGAAGTCCGCGGAACGGGCCCGCTCCTGCTGCAGCAGGGCTTCATCGTCGAGCTGCTGCTCGAGCCGCGGGTAGAGCTGATCGTTGATCGTCCGCTTGATGGTCGCGTAAGAGCCGGGGGGGCCGCCGGCCAGCCTCGCGGCGAGCGCGCCGGCCTCCGCCTCGAGGTCGGCGTCCGGGACCACGCGGTTGACGAGGCCCCACTCGAGCGCTCGCGCCGCCGGGAGGCGCTCGCCGAGGTAGGACAGCTCGAACGCCCGCGCGTGCCCGACGCGGGCTGGGAGAAACGCCGACGCCCCGCCGTCGAGCCCGAGACCGATGTTGACGAAGGCGAGCAGGAAGTAGGCCGACTCGGCAGCGACGATCAGGTCGGCCGCGAGCGCGAGCGAGAACCCGATGCCGGCGGCCGGGCCGTTGACCGCGGCCACGACCGGCTTCGGGATCGTGCGGACGAGGAGGATCAGCGGGTTGTAGGTCTCCCGCAGTGGGGTGAGCACATCCGGCATGCCGTCCTCGTCGAGATCGACGCCCGCCTTCAGGTCGGCGCCGGCGGAGAACGCGCGGCCGGCGCCGGTGAGGACGATCGCTCGCGCCTCGGGATCTTCGGCCGCGTGCTCGAGCGCCGAACGCAGATCTTCGCCGAGCCCACGGGTCCACGCGTTCAGCGCCTCGGGTCGGTTCAGCGTGATCCAGGCGACGCGGTCGGCGATCTGCAGCTGGACCGTCTCCATGGCAAGGCTCATTGGCGGAAGGACAATAGCGGCTGCGTGGCGCTGCCGGTTTGAGCGATGATGTACCACGAGCCGGGATGGAGCTGCTGCCAAAGAGCCTGACGAGACCAGTCGCGCGCGTCACTGCCGTCGCACAGAACGCACTCGAGGTGGCGCGATTCGGTGGCCTCGAGACCGACGAAGAGGAGTCGCCTTACGAGGTGGTCAGCGAGCAGCGCGTCTATCGGCTGCGGCGCTATTTCTCCGGCGGCGGCGGCGGCGATGGCGGCGGCGGTCCGCCGGTCCTGCTGGTGCCGCCGCTGATGCTCGCGGCCGAGGTCTATGACGTGTCGCCCGCGACCAGCGGCGTGGCGGTCCTGCGCGAGCACGGCGTCGACCCCTGGGTCGTCGACTTCGGCGCCCCCGAGCACGAGCCGGGCGGGCTCGAACGCAATCTCGCCGACCACGTGCTCGCCGTATCCGACGCCGTCGATCGCGTCCGCGCGGCGACCGGTCGGGACGTCCACCTCGGCGGATACTCGCAGGGCGGGATGTTCGTCTACCAGACGGCCGCGTACCGCCGCAACGAGGGCCTCGCCTCGCTGATCACCTTCGGCAGCCCCGTCGACATCGGCGCCGGAGCGCCGTTCGGCATCCCCGCGGCATTTGTCGAGGGCGCGGCCGGGATCCTCGCCGACGGCCTCGGCGGCATGGCCCTGCCGGCGTGGGCTAGCAGCACCGGCTTCCGGCTGCTCGATCCGGTCAAGTCCCTGCGCGCGCGGATCGACTTCATCCTCCAGCTTCACGATCGCGAGGCTCTGCTGCCGCGCGAACGCCAGCGGCGCTTCCTCGGCGGCGAAGGGTTCGTCGCCTGGCCAGGCCCGGCGCTGGCGGACTTCATGCGCCAGTTCGTCGCCCACAATCGCATGCTCGAGGGCGGCTTCGTGATCGAGGACAGGCTCGTCACGCTGGCCGACATCGAGACCCCGATCCTGTCGTTCGTAGGCACCGTCGACGAGATCGCGCCGGCCGCCGGCGTGCGCGCAATCCGCCAGGCCGCCCCGCGCGCCGACGTCTACGAGGTGGCGCTGCGGGCGGGTCACTTCGGGCTCGTGGTCGGGTCGACGTCGACGGTGACGACGTGGCCGACCGTCGCCGCATGGGCGCACTGGCGCGCGGGCGACGGGGAGCTGCCCGAGGGGGCAGAGCTCGTTGCCGACGACGGTGCCAACGAGCTCGCGCCGCCCGTCTCGAGCCGGGTCGGATACGGGCTCGAGCTCGTCGGCGGGGTGGGCTCGGGGGTCATCCGGTCGCTCGCCGGCACGACCGCCCGCACCCTGCGCAGCATGCGCGAGCTGACGCGAGAGGCTGCGGGGCAGCTTCCACGCCTCGCGCGCCTCGAGCAGATCCAGCCGGGAACGCGGATCTCGATCGGCCTGCTGGTGGAGGAGTCGGCGCGCAAGGCCCCGGACGCCGTGTTCTTTCTCTGGGAGGGGCGTGCCTACACGGCCGCGCAGGTCAACGAGCGGATCGACAACGTCGTGCGTGGCCTGATCTCGATCGGCGTGCGCCAGGGGGAGCACGTGGGAGTGCTGATGGGGACGCGTCCAAGCGCGATCGCGCTCGCGGTCGCGCTCAACCGGCTCGGTGCAGTTTCGGTGCTCTTGCGACCCGACGGAGACCTGAGCCGCGAGTTCGAGCTCGGCCAGGTGGAGCGAGTGATCGCCGACCCCGAACGACACGAGCTGGCGGCCGGACTTGGCACAGTCCACACGTTCGTGCTCGGCGGTGGAGGCGAGCCGCGCGACCTCGGGGTGCCTCTCAGCAGCGACATGGAGCAGATCGACCCGGACGAGGTGGCGCTGCCGCGGTGGTACCGGCCGAACTCGGCGCGAGCGAGCGACGTCGCGTTCATCGTCTTCAGCGGCAGCGGCTCCAATACGCGGATGAGCCGGATCACGAATCGCCGCTGGGCGATGTCGGCGTTCGGCACTGCATCCTCGGCGGCACTGTCCTCGGCGGACACCGTCTACAGCGTCACGCCGATCTACCACCCGTCGGGGCTGATGATGACGATCGGTGGAGCGATCGCCGGTGGCGCACGGATCGCGATGGCGACGAGCTTCGATCCGGCCACGTTCTGGGACGAGGCGAGGCGGTACGGCGTCACGGTCGCCTCGTACACGTGGACGCTGCTGCATGAAATCGTCGAGGCTCCGCCCAACCCCGGTGAGCGCCACCACTCGGTTCGCCTGTTCATCGGCTCGGGGATGCCGAGGGGACTGTGGCGACGCGTCCAGGAGCGCTTCCGGCCCGCCCGCGTGCTCGAGTTCTACGCCTCGACCGAAGCCGGGGCGATTCTCGTCAACCTGCGCGGAAGCAAGCCCGGGTCGCTCGGGCGGCCGCTGCCGGGCAGCGCGCAGGTGAAGGTAGCGGCCTACGACGTCGAGTCGCACGAGCTCCTGCTCGGCCCTGACGGCTTCGCCGCTGAGTGCCCGCGTGGCGAGATCGGCGTGCTCCTGGCGCGGATCGATCCGAGCGCACCGACGGGCACCACGCCGCTCCGGGGCGTCTTCTCGCGCGATGACGCCTGGCTCAGCACCGGCGATCTGTTCCGGATCGATTCGGACGGGGACTACTGGCGGATGGATGCGATCACCGACGCGATCCGGACGGGGGACGGAATCGCGTTCACCGTCCCGATCCGCGACGCCCTCGGCGACCTGCCCGCCGTCGACCTCGCCGTCGCGTATGGCGTGCCCGGCGGCCGGGGGGCCGGCGGGTATGAGGTCGCGGTGGCGGCGGTGACGTTGCGGGCGGGCGGCGAGCTGACCCCCCGGGACATCACTGAGACGCTGATCGGCCTCGACCCGGCCGAGCGTCCCGGGGTCGTTCACGTCGTCGACGAGATTCCGGTCACGACGTGGTACCGCCCGGTGACGGCCTCGCTGCGCGCGGCAGGGATCCCGCTGCCGGGGGACGGTCGCCAGGCGTGGTACCGGGATCGTGCCGAGGACGTCTACCGTCCCTTGACCGAGGCGGCGCGGCGACAGCTCGTGGAGAGCGCGTCTTCGGTGTAGGGCCCGCTACCGCGATGGCCCTTAGCGCCAGACAACCAGAGTGACCACCTAACCAAGCACTCTAAGGGTCCGCGACTGTGACGGGCGTGTCACATGACTCCCTCGCGCCTGCGACTTTTCGGGTGGTTTCGGCGTGTGCACGACCATCCCGCCCGAGACTCCAGGGGTCGTGGTCGAATCACCTGAAATATTCATGAAATGTGACCACGGGTCCGCCCGCGACGCCACCGGCGACGCCACCGGCGATGCGAGCAGCGATCGATCGGGCGATCGCCGCGGTCGCGCGACGCTCCAGCACGGCGTGATCACCCGCTGGCAGCCGCTCGACCTCGGGCTGAGTCCAAACCAGATCGACTACCGCATCCGCGTCGGCCGTGCTCAGCCGCAGCTCCGCAGCCACCCCTGTGGGGCATCACCAGGCACTGGCAGCGCCCCTCGAAGTCACCGCCCCGACCAAGCACAGCACCACCGCTCAGAGACCCTCACCCGCCGCGACATCACAAAGCACTGTTAGCGCCCGCTACCGGGGCGACCAGCTCTCCCGCGGGTTGTGGATCGGCGTCAGGGTCGGCTCGACCTGATCGCGCAGGTGCTCGAAGGCGGGTGGGAGCGAGAGCCTTTCACCGAGGTGCTCGAGTGGCTCGTCGACCGCGAAGCCGGGGCCGATCGTGGCGATCTCGAATAGCACACCCGAGGGCTCGCGGAAGTAGATCGAGCGGAAGTAGAAGCGGTCGATCACGAGCGTCGGATGGGCGCCGGCAGCACTCACCCGCTCCCGCCAGGCCTCGTGCTCGGCGGGGGTGGAAGCCCATGCAACATGATGGATCGAGCCCGCGCCCTGTAGCCCGCGCGCTGCGGGAGCGGAGTCGTAGTAGTAGAGCCCACCGCGCACGTCGCCGCGTGCCTCCCAGCCGTCGTCATCGGCGGCGACGAAGCCGAGCCCGCCCTCGAGCAGCGCGCGGCTGCGCTCCGCGTCCTCGGCGTACGCCCGGACCGCGTGAAAGCCCTGGAGCGCGAGCTCGGGTGGGATTTCCGGATGGATGGCGATCAGGGGCTCGTCGCCGGTGCTCACGACCAGCAGCTCGTGAGCCAGGCCCTCGAAGTCCTCGAAGCGAAGCGACTGCTCACCACGCTCGGAGTCGTAACCGGCTTCGCGCAGGCGTTCGCTCCAGAAGTCGAGCGCCCGGGTCGAGGCGACGCGCCAGACGACGCGGTGGACCATTCCTGCGCCGGCCCGGCCACGTTGCACGCCGGGGAACTCGAAGAAGGTGATGTCCGAGCCAGGGTCGCCGCGCTCATCGGCGTAGAAGAGGTGGTACACGGAGGTCGCGTCCTGATTGACGGTCTTCTTGACCAGCCGGAGACCGAGCACGCCGGCGTAGAAGTCGACGTTGCGCCGGGCGTCGGCGGTGATCGCCGTGATGTGGTGGATGCCCTCGAGCTTCATGGTCTCTCCTTCTGGTGGGGCTCACAGCTTAGGAACGCGCTCAACGCGTCCTTGGCGCCGCCGACCACGGGGTCGCCGTGGGCCAGCAGCAGGAGATCGAAGTCGAGCTCGAGCAGACCCCGGTAAGCCTCGCGCAGCCCCGCCTTCGTCCGCTCCGGGTCCGCCATCAGGCGGTCGGCAACGAAGGCGAGATCTCCTTGCGGGCCCGACCACCTGACGACGCCGTCCGCACACGCCAGCGCTCGATGAGCGGGTGTGTACAGCGCGGTCTCGTCGGGGGAGATCGCATCCACTTCGTGGACGACGACGCCGCCGGGAAGCTCGTCGCCGAAATCGAATGCCTGAACCGGGCCGCGGCCATTGAGCTCGTAGAGGCCGTTGCGTACGCAGTGCACCGCGCAGCCGAACGCATCCTGCAGCCGCCAGCTGTGACGGTCGTGGTGGCGGTTGGTGAGCAGGATGTGCTCGGGCGCGCCATGCTCCTCGAACCACCCGAGTCCCTCGTCCGGGATCATCGGATCGATCAGCACCCGTTCGCCAGCCAGATAATAGGAGCTGACTTCCTTCGAGATGTGGTCGTGTCGCGCGGACCAATGCCACAGCCCTGGGGCGATCTCCTGCACGACTTGGAGGCTACCAGCGGGACTACGGGCGACAGCCTCTAGCTCGGGCCGCCCACGCTTGTGCCGCGGCGGATGACGCCGCCGGGACCGGCGCCGGGACCTCCGTGGATGAGGAGTGCTCCGCGGTAAGACGGAGCGGTACGGAAGTGGCGGTTACACGGCCGGAACGACGCCCGTTACCACGCTGTAACCTCGGACCGGCCACGCTGTTGGCGCGCCGTCGTTCCCCGGCGGCGCACCAATGCCAAAGCCAAGCCAATGCGCATCCTGATCGTCGAGGATCACGAAGAGCTCGCCGAGACGGTCGCGCTCGGGCTGAGACGCGAAGGCATGGCTGTTGACACCACGCTGGACGGGGCGAGCGCGCTGCGCAAGGCGACGATCGTCAACTATGAGGTGATCGTGCTCGACCGCGACCTTCCCGGCCTACACGGCGACGAGGTCTGCAAGAGCCTGGTCTCGGGAGGCTCGCACGCTCGGGTCCTGATGCTCACGGCCGCCGGCACGATCGGAGATCGGGTGCAGGGGCTGAGCCTCGGCGCCGACGACTACCTCTCGAAGCCGTTCGCTTTCGCCGAGCTGGTAGCGAGGATTCGCGCCCTCGCCCGTCGGGCTCAGCCTCCGGTTCCGCCGATCCTCGCGAAGGGTGATCTCACGCTCGACCCGGCCCGGCGAATCGCGACACGGGCGAGCGGACGGCTCGATCTCTCGCCCAAGGAGCTGGCCGTGCTCGAGATCCTGCTCGCCGCCGACGGCGCGGCCGTGTCGCCGGAGGAGCTCCTCGCGCGAGCATGGGACGAGGTCGTGGACCCGTTCTCGAACGTGGTCAAGGTGACGATCAGCCGTCTGCGCCGCAAGCTCGGCGAGCCGCCGCTGATCGAGACCGTTCCCACCGCCGGTTACCGGATCTAGGGACGATGGCCGCCAGCTCGCTCTCGCTGCCCGTGCCGTTGTGGCTCGTGCGCCGGGCGCCCAGACGGACCGTGCGGCTGCGCCTGACGCTGCTCTACGGCGGCCTGTTCCTGTTCGCGGGAGCCGTGCTGCTGACGGTCACCTATTTGCTGGTGGCGGGCAACCAGGATGTTGGCCCGGCGACCATCGTTACCCGCGACGGGCAGTCCTTCGTCTTCGCGGCGCCCGTGGGTGAGGTACCCGTGTCAGGGTTCATCAATGTGCAGAGGAAGCTGCCGGCGGGCACCAACTTGCCACTGAGCGGCGCCGCCGCGGTGAACGGCGCCGCGATTGGGAGCAGGGCTGGGCCTCCGATTCAGTTCCAGCGGCCCCCGGCAATCGCGAAGAGACTCCGGACCACGATCCAGAGGGTGATCACCGGCGAGCGTTCGAGCAACCTCCACCAGCTTCTGCTCTGGTCGATCATCGCGCTCGGGATCATGGCCCTCGCGTCCGCAGCGCTCGGATGGGTGGTGGCGGGACGCGTGCTGGCGCCGCTTCGAACGATGACTGCCCGAGCGCGGCGGATCTCCGATCAGAACCTCCACGAGCGCCTCGCCCTCGACGGCCCCGAGGACGAGCTCAAGGAGCTCGGTGACGCGTTCGACGCGGTGCTCGGCCGCCTTGAGGGCGCATTCGACGCGCAGCGGCGGTTCGTCGCCAATGCATCGCACGAGCTGCGCACGCCGCTGACGCTCGAGCGAGCGATGGTGGAGGTCGCGCTCGCCGATCCGGACGCCGACGCCGACTCGCTGCGGCTGACCTGCCGGCGGGTGCTCGCGGCGGGCGAGCAACAGGAGCGGTTGATCGAGGGCCTGCTGACGCTCGCCCGCAGTCAGCAGGGACTCGAGGACAACGAGCCGCTCGACCTGCGCGAGGTCTCGAGGCACGTACTCGACGCATTCGAGGCCAACCCCAACGGTGGCGGGCTGCGCGTCGAGTCCGAGCTGACCAAGGCGGCGATCTCGGGCGACGAACGCCTGATCGAGCGGCTCGTGGCAAACCTTGTCGACAACGCGATTCGACACAACGTGTCCGGTGGCTGGGTCCGTGTCTGGACCGGTGTCCGCGACGGGCACGCGACGCTCACCGTCTCCAACAGCGGCCCGACGATCGAGCCCGCCGATGTCGATGCCCTGCTCGAGCCGTTCCGGCGGGCGGGCCCGGACCGCGCCCGGCATCGTGACGGGCACGGGCTCGGTCTCTCGATCGTGTCGGCGATCGCCTCCGCCCACGGGGCGATGCTCAGCGCGGGCGCGAGATCGCAGGGTGGGCTCGATGTCGAGGTCAGCTTCTAAGCGCTCGCCTTAACCCGGATCGTGCAGTAAGGCCCGCGCCCCCGGGTTGAGCGGGGGCGCGGAGTCGTCCGGCTGAGCAGGGATTCTTGGGATTGCGAGTTCCTGGATCCCGAGCTTTTGGAGGTTCACCTTGAGG